>Ga0208694_1000574_pt1 | contig 53487 bp, 45 predicted proteins | sample AD_UKC078_MetaG_FD_184442 | JGI IMG/M metagenome (GOLD analysis project Ga0208694, IMG submission 184442) | Active sludge microbial communities of municipal wastewater-treating anaerobic digesters from USA - AD_UKC078_MetaG (SPAdes) (version 2) | ecosystem: Engineered > Bioreactor > Anaerobic >...
TGACGATTACATCTATTGGTATAATGAAAAACGGATCAAGATGTCTTTGGGGGGAAGGAGCCCTCTTGAGTATCGCAGGAGTCTTGGTCTAGCATCATAGAAAGTCCAACTTTTTGTCCGCACCCCCTTCTTGCTGTTCGGTAATGGATTGTTTGGCATCGTAGATTTTTCTTGTCTACGTTCTTTCTTTACTCTTGTACCCACCTATGACCTCATGGACTGCGTAAGACATGTCCTTCTGCAGGCACGCTATATCATTGTAGTGGGCTTGAAGATCGGCATCAATGGGAAAAGGGAGGGTATTATACTCGTTCAGTGTTCCGAATAAATCGATGTTTCTCGCAATACCTTCCAATAAACTCGGTCGTGCAAATAGATAATCACTCATTGTTACCCCTAACCTTGTACATCTACTGTGATAAGCATTCTCCCCATAGTCAACCCATATGATGGGCCGAAAACACCCAAGAATTGAGGCGTGGTACACCCATCTCACACTGTAATGGCAAAGAAAATACTGATAAACCAGTCTCCTCTTGGTGTACTCATGGGTATGGCTACGGCTTGAATACCTTCACCTTCTGTAGGTCTCGGATCAGATCCCTCCCCTCTTGGAGGCTTGCGATCTCACCGACAGCCCACGCCTGGATCATCAAGTTGCCCAAGGCGGTGGCCTCCACCGGCCCTGCGTAGACCGTCAGGCCGGTCTCATCGGCAGTCCACTGGTCGAGGATCTCATTCTGGCACCCCCCACCGATGATGTAGAGGGATTCAAAACGGCTCCCGATGACCTCTTCGAGGTCGGCGATGGCCTCCTTGTACGCCCGGGCAAGGCCACGGTAGATGGCCACCATGAACTCGCCTTTGGATGCCGGGGCTGGCAGATCATGCGCCTCACACCACGCTGTGATGCGGTCGACCATCAGGTTGTCATGGGTATTGGGCTTGAGGAAGACCAGATCGTTGACGTCGATGTACCCCTGGTAGGCACTCTCGGCGACGGTCTCCTCATCAAGCTCCTTCCAAGAAATTTTCGCCCCCGTCTCATGCTCCCAATGGCGGACGCACTCCTGTTGGATCCACATCCCCATGATGTTCTTCAAGAAGCGGATGTTGCCGCTAGCGGCCACCTCATTGGTGAACCCACTCTCCATGGCGGTTTTTCCGGTCAACGGAGCAGGCAGCTCGACGCCGAGCAGCGACCACGTCCCGCTGGAGATATAGAGCGGGGTCTCCCCGTTCGCCGCCGGGACCGCAGCGACGGCACTGGCGGTGTCGTGGGCTCCGCTTGCGATGACCACCACGCTCTTGGGGGCGCCCACCTGGTGGGCGACCGCATCGGTGAGGGGGCCGAGGATTGTACCGCTGTCGACGATCTCGCCGAAGAGCGAGCGCTCAAAGCCCATGGCATCGATGATGGGCCATGCCCAGTTTCTCTTTCGGGGGTCGTAGAGCTGGGTCGTCGAAGCATGGGTACGCTCGTTCTTCATCACGCCGGTGAGCCAGTACGCCAAGAGGTCGGGCACGGCGAGGTAGCGGTGGGCGGCCGAAAGGGCCTCCCTTCGGTCACGCTGCATCGCGGCGAGCTGGTAGAGGGTATTGAACGGCTGGAAGGCGATGCCGGTCGCTTCGTAGAGCGGCTCTCTCCCTCCCAGTTTTGCACTGACCTCTTCGATCATGGAGTCGGTACGGCTGTCACGGTAGTGATAGCAGAGCGACACCAACGCACCCTTCTGATCGACAAGCACATAGTCCACCCCCCAGGTATCGATCCCGATCGATGCGATCTGGTCCCGGTATTGGTCGAAGGCCTTCTTCAACCCGACCTTGATCTCTCGAAAGAGACTCTGGATATCCCAATAGAACTCACCGAGGATCTGGTCGTTCTCCGTCACGAAGCGGTGAACGACCTCGAACTCCCGCAGATCCCCTACCAGGACCCTCCCGTTGGAGGCGCCCAAGTCGATGGCTATGTGCTTCTTCATCACCCTACTCCTTGATGCGTTCTGTGCAGTGAGTCAGCAGGTATGTCTCCGCCTCTGCATTCCACAGCCCGCCATGCTTCGCCACCAAGGTAGCCAGCTCGGCGAAGACCGGGTTCTCCTTCCCCTTCTCGGCCAGGTCGGTGAGTGCCACCAACGGGAAGTCGAGGTGGGTGTAGATCAGCTTCTTCGCACCGGGGATCTTCGGCAGGTTGTAGACCGTCTCGGCCACCGCGGAGATGCCTCCGATATGGGTCACCAATCCCGCTGGATTCAGCAAGCCCTGCTCCATCAAGGTCAGCGACTCGCGGATATCGTCGGTGTTCCCGCCGCTGGTTCCCACGATGTGGGTGGAGGCGTAGTGGACGTTGTAGAAGTTCATGCTCGCGCTGAAGTCGGTACGTTCCGGACCAGCGAAGAAGTTCAGACACCCGTCCCGGGCGAGGATCGCATCGGCCTGCTCGACGAGGGCTTTCACCGGTGCCATGACCAATACATCGTGGTACCCCACCCCACCGGTAAGATCCTTCAAGGTGGTGACCGGATCCGTGCAATCCTTGGTATTGAGGTAGGTCAGCTCGATGCCGTTCTTCTTGGCGTGCGCGACGGTATAGAGCTCGGCCGCCCGGTCGAGGCGCGCTTGGTCGATGTCGGTGACGACGATCCTGCCCGCCCTGCGGTCGGGGTTGTTGATCGCATAGTCGATGGCCGCAAGGCCCATCGGCCCCACCCCGGCGAGAATCGCCATATTTCCGCCTTCGACGATGCCCATGTGGTGCACGTAGCTGCCGTTGGTCGTATGGTACATCGCATGGTAGGTCCCCACCACACAGCTCACCGGTTCGGCGAGCGACCCGAGGAAGTACCCGTCCCCGTAGTACGGCAAGAGTGCATCGAGCTCCATCACCTCCTGGGGAATGATGACGTAGGTGGCGTTGCCGCCGATGTACTGGTAGGAGTATCCGGGGGAATCGAGGCTCCCCTTGTAGTTGAGCGCCGGCTGGATGGTGAACTTCATCCCCGCCTCAAACTTGTCCCGCCACTTCGCTCCCACCTCGACGATCTCTCCACAGAACTCATGGCCGAGCATGACCGGCTTCTTGTCCACATCCTTGGGGACGCGCTTGTGCGCCGCTCCCTGCTGCACCGCCTTGTAGTCGCTCATGCAGATCGAGTTGGTCACGACCTTCGCAAGAATCTCATCATCTTTGATCTTTGGCAGATCAAACTCCTCGAGCCTCAAGTCATTGGCCCCGTAGAGCCGTACTGCACGTGTCTTCATTGCTATTCTCCTAGTTCAACATTACCTGGCCGCCGGTCACCGGGACCGCCTGTCCAGTCTCATAGGTCTGTTCGACTATGTAGAGGATCGCCTTCATGACGTCAAGGGTATTGCACCCCCGACCCATCGGCACCTTCGATTCATAGGCCCGTCTCACATCTTCCACCGTCTTTGCCCCGCTGACCTTCCCCGCCTCCAGATACTGGACGAACAAGCCCTTCTCGGGATCTGACCAGAGCGGGCCATCGAGGAAGTTCCCCGGACAGACGGCGTTCACTTTTATATTGTCCTCGATCAACTCGAGGGCGAAGCTTTGCGTGAGCCCGATGGTGCCGAACTTCGCACCGGCGTATGCGCCGTTCTTGTTCGACCCCTCCAGCCCGCTCTTGCTCGAGATGGCGATGATGTCGCTGTAGTAGGCTCCGGAGGGGAGGTTCTGCAGCGCCATCACGGGGGAGGTGAACTTGGTGCAGATGAAGAAGCCGGTGTAGTCGACGTCGGTGACGAACTGAAAGTCCTTGAGGCTCATCGTCTTCACCGATCCACTGCGCAGCACCCCGGCGTTGGAGATGAAGAGATCCACCCCGCCGCACTCATCCACCACCGTCTCCATCATCCGGGAGACCGACGCCTCATCAGTGACATTCACCTTCACCGGCTTGGCCACCGTGATGCACGCCTCATGGTTCAGCTCATCGGCGAGTGCCGTGGCGCCCGCCTCATTCATGTCGGCGATCCAGACGAAGGCACCGTGCTCGACCAGAGAGCGGACGATCCCCTCTCCAAAGCCCTGCGCCCCACCGGTGACGACGGCGACGCAGTCGCGCACCACATCGTCGCGCGTGAAGGAGGCGGGAAGGCCGACGACCATGCTCACCCCCTCGGCGCGGACCGCCTCATCCCAGTTGGTCCCCAATCCAAACTGGATCTTCGGCTCCTCAAAGCCGATGACCGCCGGATAGAGCCGATGGGCCTTGGTGTAGTCGTCAAGCTGAGCGCTCCACCGCCCCACCGCCTCCGCGATCGAATCCCCCGCTCTCACCGAGCCGAGGTTCAAATCCACCGCCTTGCCGTCGCTGCATCTGACGATCAAACCCTTCTTCCCGTCGAAGGTCAGACCCCGCAGCAGCGGGGCGATCTCCCTCTCCAGCTGTGTGCTGAATACGTTCATAACAACTCCTCGAATGTACCGATGATCGATGGCGGGTCACTCGGATCCATCGCCCTGCCCACCTGGGCATAGAGGGCGATCCGATCTGAGAGGCTCCGCCCTGCAAAGGGATTGTCTCTGCTGAAGAGTCCCCACTCCTCTCTGTGGCCGCTCAGCTTCTCGTGGGCCACCAGAGCCCACGCCGCATCGATGAGGTGGTGCGCCTCCGGCTCCAGGAGCTCGGGGCAGTTCATCGATTGTCGGCTGCTGTTGATGTCCACCCCGCTGATCTCCATCAAGCCGCGCTCCTGGACCAATGCCTGGAGGCGGGCCATTTGTTCTTTTGTGTTGCGCGGCGGCATATAGGTGACCGCCTTGAAGCCGATGTCAGCGACCAGGTCGAGCAGCTCCTCCAGAAACGAATCCTCGAACTGCTCGGCTTTCTTGTCCCCCGTGGGACTCTGTGCCACATCGCCGAGGTAGGCGTACGCCGCGATGGCGCCGATGCGGTTTGCGAACGCAACCGCTTCGCGCACATCGATGCACTCCTCCCGGCTCGGTTGGATGAAGAATCGATCGAGGAAACTCCCCTTATACACCCCCAAGAGGTCGTAGACGTAGTGAGGGTTCTCCGCATCGAGCAAGAGGGCCTCGATTTTGGACGAGAGCGGGATGGCGAGATTTCTCGTGAGGAAGGTCACCAACGCGTCGCCCTTCCCATACTTCTCGATGGTCTGTCTCGCCATCGCATAGAGGATGTGGCGCTCGGTGACCGAGCCTCCATCGGCATACCGGGAGAGCGGCAAGACATCACGGTCAAAGTCCAGATCGAAGCCGTACTGACCGATGAGGCCCATCAGGGCCCGCACTTGGGCCCGGTTGCGCTCGTTGCGCACCGCGGTGATCGGGGCGAGGAAGGCCTTCACCTCGTCGATGTGCTGAGCGGGCACCCCATGGATGCAGATGTAGGCGATGCCCTCGCTGTCGGGGTTGTTGATCTTCCGCTTCGCAAGCGGGGTGTCGAGGAAGCTGACGCGTACCTCGAAGCCCACCGTCGTGGCGATGCCGATGAGGGCGCCCGCCTCCATCATCTCCTCTGCAGCCCCGATGGAGTCGTGGTCGACCGACCCGACGATGCCCAGGCCGGCTTTGTACGCCGCCCAGGCCGCCGCGGCCGGTTCGTAGGGACTGAACGAGTAGGTGGTGTGCACGTGGTTGTTCACCTCTTGGCTCACCGGGCGCTCAACCTTGCCCGCTCGAGAGAGCTCTCCGAGCTCCTGTGCGGCCTTGAGCCGTAGTGTGCGCGAGCTGCCATTGATCTCTCTTTCCAAGCGGGCAATCGTACTCATCTAGACCCCCTTGGCACTGGTCCGCAGGAACTCACCATCGGTGTAGTTCAGAGTGGGAACATACCCTGCGATGGGCAGGATCTGCTCATGGATGGCATCCACGACGTTCACTGCATGGGCGAAGAAGAACTGCTCCATCTCCGCGGGAGGCGTGATCCAGTTCTGCGATCCCACCACGACGATCGGACCATCGAGGAAGTCGAAGGCGAGGCGCGTCAGATTGCTGGCGACGGTGTGCAGGTAACTGCCCCGCTCGGAGCTGTCGGTGACCATGACGCAGCGCCCGGTCTTCTTGACGCTCTCGATGAGGGTCTCGTACTTGAGCGGGTTGATCCACCTCAGGTCGATGACCTCGGCCGAGACTCCGTACTGGGCCAAGAGATCGGCCGCCTTCATCCCGGTGTAGAGCGAGGGCCCGAGCGTCACCAGCGTGACGTCGGTTCCCTCCCGCTTGATGGACGGCTCCCCTTCCGGGATCTCATAGTACCCCTCGGGGACCCCCTCCTTCACAAACTGCTCACCGATGCCGTAGAGCTTCTGGCTCTCGAAGAAGACCACCGGGTCAGTGCCGCGAAGGGCGTAGTTGAGCATCCCCTTCACATCGTAGGGGGTCGCTGGATACATCGCCTTGAGGCCGGGCACGGAGGCGACCATGCTGGTCCACTCCTGGGAGTGCTGGGCACCGTACTTGTTGCCCACCGAGACGCGGAGCACCAGCGGCATCTTCAAGACCCCGGCGCTCATCGCCTGCCACTTGGGCATCTGGTTGAAGACCTCATCACCGGCACAGCCGAGGAAGTCACAGTACATCAATTCGACCACCGCACGGCCACCGGACAAGGCGTAGCCGACACCGCTGCCGACGATGGCGCTCTCGCTGATCGGGGAGTTGAAGAAGCGTGAGGGAGGCAGGAGCTCCGTCAAGCCGCGGTAGCAGGCGAAGGCGCCGCCCCAGTCACGGTGATCCTCACCGTAGGCGATCATCGTCGGATCGATGGTGAAGCGGTGGGCCATGGCCTCGAAGACCGCGTCGCGGTACTGGTACTGGCGGGCGGTCGGGTACTCCTTGCCGTTCTCATCGTAGGCATACCGGTTTCTCTTGGCGATCTGCTGGACACGGGGGTTCTCCTCAAGGCTCTGCAGGAGCGCCGGCTTGGCGTCATCGAACTTCTCGACCGAGCCGTTTGAGAACATCACGCGCTCAATGAAGGCGCCATCGGCCATCTCACTGATGGTGCTGTCGACGGTGATCTCGAGGGTCTTGAGCATCTTCTCCTCGAGGATCGCATCAAACTCGTCGAGCTCTCCCTGGCTGACGACCTTGTTGTCCATCAAGTAGGCGCCGTAGGCGACGATGGGGTCCTGGGCCTGGAACGCTTCCATCTCTTCCTTGGTGCGGTAGGTCATCGCATCACTGGGGCTGTGGCCGCTGTAGCGGTAGGTCAGCGTATCCATGAACGCCGGGCCTTCGCCCGCGAGCAGCAACTTCTTCTTGCGTGCGGTCGCCTCGGCGACGGCCAAGGGGTTGAAGCCATCGACCCGCTCGGTGTGCATCGAGCGCTCGTTGATCCCCGCACCCACACGGGCCGGCATCTGATACCCCATCGTCTCGCCGATGGGCTGGCCACCCATGGCATAGAGGTTGTCAAAGCAGTTGAGCAGGAAGGGCGGGTAGCCGGGGTTGTCATCCCACAGCGTCTTGTACTGGTCCATCGAGGAGAGGACGAGCGCCTCATAGACCGGCCCGCGGGCCAAGGCCCCGTCACCGATGTTGGCGACGACGATGCCAGGTTTGTGGTTGATCTTCTTATAGAGCGCCGCACCGACCGCGATGGTCCCCGAGCCGCCGACGATGGCGTTGTTGGGCATCGAGCCGAACGGCTTGAAGAAGGTGTGCATCGAACCGCCGAGGCCGGCGTTGAAGCCGTTCTTCTTGGCGTAGATCTCCGCGAGCGCCCCGTAGAGGACAAAGTTCTCAGCCAGGTCGCGCACGCTCTTGCCCCCCCGGTGCTTCTCGACCACCGCATAGGTGGACCCGCCCATGTAGGAGCTCATGATCCGGATCAGCTCGTCATCGGAGAGCTGCACGATGGCGCTCAAGCACTTGGCGAGGATCTCACCGTGGCTCCGGTGGGAGCCGAAGATCTGGTCTTCGACGGAGAGGGCCAGCGCCTGACCGACGGCGGCGCTCTCCTGGCCGGCGGAGAGGTGGGCCGGTCCGAGGTGTTTGTAGGAGACGCCTTTGTACGTCCCCTCTTTCTTGATGGTGTCGAGCATCGTCTCGAACTTGCGGATCAGGAGCATGTCGTAATAGGTGCGCACCAAACGCTCCTTGCCCCAGGCCTTCAGTTCAGCCTTGATGTTCGACTCGTACTGGTTCACCGGGATCGGCGGCAGGGCGACGGTTTGTTTCTCTCTGATCGTTTTTGGATCGAATGGCAGGTTCTTTGACATATATGGCTCCTTGTCTCTTTGGTCTCTATAGGCTGTGGTCGAGCTGGAAGCACGCTTCCTTGATGAGCTCGTTGACACTCGGATGGGGGAAGACGATCTCTTTGACGTCCTTGACCCGCAGCTCCGCCTCGATGAGGGCAGCGGCCCCCCAGATGATCTCACTGGCATAGCTGCCCAGCAGGTGGATTCCCACGATCACGCCGCTCTCCTTGTTGGCGATGACCTTCACCAAGCCGCCGGCACGCTTGCCCTCCTCGGCCAGGAAGCGGCCGCTGGCACGCATCTGCACCGTCTGGCTCATGGTGGGGATGCCCTTCGCGTTGGCCTCGCTCTCGGTCAGGCCACACCCGGCGACCTCCGGGCTGCCGTAGACCGCCCAGGGGATGGCGTCGTAACGCATCCGCATCTCTTTCGAACCGAAGATGTTCGCCACGGCGACTTCGGCCATCCGTGATGCACTGTGGGCGAGCAGGGAGCGACCGGTGACATCCCCCACCGCATAGACGGTGCTCAGGTTCGTCTGCATCCGGTCGTTGACCACCACGCCACCGCGGCCGATCTCGAGGCCGAGCGCCTCCAGGCCGGCGGTATTGGGTCTCCGTCCGACGCTGAGCAGGACCATCGGGGCCTCGATGCTCTGTCTCTCCCCCTTCTTGTCGCTGTAGATGACGCGCTCGGCGGTGATCTCCTCGACCTTGCAGCCGAGGTGGAAGTCCACATCCTTCAGCTCGCGGCGCAACAGCTTGGCGAACTCGGCGTCGGCCATCGGCAGGATCTCATCCATCATCTCGATCACGGTGACCTTGGTCCCGATCATCGAGAAGAACGAGGCGAACTCCACCCCGATGACCCCACCACCGATGACGACCAGCGAAGCGGGGGCTTCACTGAGGGCGAGGATCTCGGTGCTGGTCAGCACATGGGGGAGCGTGGCGCCGGGGATCGGGGGGACGAGGGACGACGAGCCGGTGGCGATGATCAGATAGTCACCGGCCCAGCTCTTCTCCCCCACCTGGACGGTATGGGCGTCCACCATCTTCGCATGGCCGAAGACGACATCGACCTTGGCGCTCTTCATCAGGAACTCGATGCCGCCGCGCAGCGTCTTGACCGTCTCATCCTTATGGGCGGCCGCCTGGCGGTAGTCAAAGCGCGCCCCGTCGACCACGAGGCCGAACTGGCTGCCATTGAGGGCGTGCTTGTAGAGCTTCGCCCCTCCCAAGAGACTCTTGGTGGGAATACAGCCGTGGTTGGTGCAGACTCCCCCGAGATGATCGTCCTCGATGAGCAGCACCTTCTTGCCCAGCTTCCCTGCGCGCTCAGCGGCGATGTAGCCGCCGGGCCCGCTTCCCACGACAATCAGATCATAGCGTTCCATATGCACTCCTAGAGGGCCAACAAGAGATCGATGCTCTTGATGTTTTCTTTGAGGGCACGCAAGAAGCGCGCCGCCTCAGCCCCATCGACCGCCTGGTGGTCGACGGTGAGCGAGAGGGAGATCTGGTCGACAAAGACGACGTCTCCATCCTCATCCTCGATCGGCTTGAGGGCCACGGCTCCAACACCGAGGATGGCGACCTCGGGGATGTTGATCACCGGGGTGAAGGCCTCGATGCCGAAGGAGCCGACGTTGCTGACGGTGAAGGTCGAGCCGGTCAGCTCATCCGGGGCCGCCTTGCCCTCCCGGGCCTTGGTGATGAGCACCTTCGCCTCATCACTGAGCTGTTTGAGGCTCATGCGGTCGCTGTTGCGCAACACCGGTACCAAGAGTCCCTTGGCCGTGTCGGTCGCAATGCCCAGATCAACGGCGGGGAAGCGGCGGATCGCATCACCCAAGAAGTGCGCGTTGTGGGAGGGGAACTCGACCAGTGTCTTGGCCACCGCATAGAGGACCAGGTCCCCGATGGTGATGCCGCCGAGCCCAAGCTCCGGGCGCGCTGCCTTGAACTGTGCCCTGAGGCGCTTGAGGGCCGTCGCATCGGCCCACGCGGACATGGTGAACTGACAGGTGGTGGAGATGGAGGCCATCATCCGCTCTGCGGTGATCTTGCGGATCCCCTTCAGCGGGATATCGGTGTATGCCACATCTGTGGCCACCGATGAGGCGGCTGCAGGAGCGGCCAAGTCGCGCGCAAGGACCCTCCCCCCGATACCACTGCCGGAGACGGGGGCAGAGAGTTGGCCCTGCAACGCGGCCTCACGGGCCGCCGGGCTCAACGGCTGGCCGCCGGAAGCCAGCACATCGCGCTCGATGATCCGGCCCTTGGGGCCGGTGGCACTGATGGTCGAGAGGGGGATGCCCCGCTCTAAGGCACTTGCGCGGGCACGGGGGCTCGAAAGCAACGCCTCGCCGCCGGTTGCCGCTGCCGCAGGTGCCGGTGCTTCGAAGACAGGGGGGGCGGAAGGCTCTTCGACCGGCGTTGGCGCTGCAGCCTGGGCCACCGGCACGTCAACCTGTTCGCCTGCTTCCCCGACGACGGCGATGGGGATCATCACGGGTACGTCGTCACCCTCGTTGTAGAGCAGGGCAAGGACCGTACCTGCTACGGTGGACTCCACGTCGATGGTCGACTTGTCGGTCTCGGCGGAACAGAGCACGGTGCCGACATCCACCGTGTCGCCCACCTTGACGTTCCACTCTACGATGATGCAACTCTCAACGGTGTTGCCTTGCTTTGGCATCAAGACTTGGTGTGCCATGCGTTCTCTCCTTACTCTGCGATGATGACCTCGACGCCCAGCTCCTCGAGCTGGCCGACCAGGTCTGTAGGAAATCCACTGTCCGTGACAATGGTATCAATCTCGGTGACCGGCATGATCCGGACAAACCCTCGGTTGCCGACCTTAGAGGAGTCGACACAGAGCACCCGGCGGGTGGCTTGGGCGCACATGCGCTGCACCACTTGGGCGTTCTCGACCAACCCGGTGGTCAAGCCATGCTCCACGGTGAAGCCGTCGGTGCCGAAGAAGGTGGTGGAAACGTGGTAATCCTCGATCTGGGCGATCGCCGCCGGTCCGACCAGTGCTTCCGCCTGACTGCGGTATTCGCCTCCGACGAGGGTGATGTGGAGCTGGGGATTGGCTCGCCCGTATGGCAGGAGCAATGTCGAATTGGTGACAATCTTCAACCCCCGCTTTCCGAAGAGGTAGCGGGGGATGAGGGAGCAGGTCGAACCGTTGGTGATCATGATGCAGTCGTTGTCTTTTGCCAGGGAGGCGGCCACGCGGGCGATCGCCTCTTTCTGTGCGGCATTGGCACCGTCACGGATGGCGGTCTGGGGGGCGCTTGCCACCACCACCTTGCCGTGGTGGCGTACCACCAGGCCTTTTGCATCGAGGTTACGGATGTCTGCTCGAATTGTTACGGCGGAGACTCCCAGCTCCTCGCTGAGCCGGGTGACCGGATACTCCTCACCACTTCGAAGCTTTTGGAGAATGATCTCCTCTCGAGGGGAAAGTCCCAACATCCAATTCGCTCCTGCTTTCTATTCTCTTTCGTAACGCTTTCGATTCTATTATGCTTTGCAAATATAATCAAGCTATTTCGAAAGTTTTTTTCCTTAATCCATATGGAAAACTTCACGTAGCGGTATTGAGACGGGAGAGTTGTCTTCGTTGGTCTCCATGATGTCGGCCATGTATGCCCACCAGCGTTGCACGATGGGGTTGCTCCCGAGATCCTGTGAGCCTCCCTCCCCCTGGGTGCGCTGGAAGGCGAAGAGCTTTCCGCTCTCCTCCTCCAAGAAAATGGTGTAGTCGGAGACCCCGCTCTCGGATAAGAGAGCCTTGAGCTCATCCCAAATGGCCGCATGGCGCTTCTCATACTCCTCTTCGAATCCCTTCTTCAACTGCATGACAAACCCTTGGCGCATGACATCTCCCTCTGGGCCTGGATTCTGAGCTTGCGGTTGGCTTTGGAGAGGTCCAGCAGCCGGGGCAGGAGGACCGCACAGATCAACAGCGGAATGATGACAATCGTCATGAGGGTGCCGCTGAGTTTGAGCAGGCCCATGCCAAACTTCAGATACCCCACGACCAATGAACCGACGAACTAGGAGAAGACCTCCTCCCACTTGATGATGAACTCGATGAACCGACTGTTGCAGCTCCTATCGTACCCAGCGGTCGCTGTCGTGGCCAATCTAGGCATTGGTGACCTGGGCGCGGTAGCGCTCCACTTCCCAGTTTCGGATGAATTCGATCATCTCGCCCGTCATGAACTTCGGTCCCCCGAAGCTCTCGCTGTAGACAGCGATGGCCACGGTATCAAGGAAGAGGGGAAGCGGTTTCTCACCCACCGAGAAGACGCCCAGGCCCTCCACCGCGATGATCTTGGCTGCGCTTCCATGTTCCTTTTCGAAGGCGTGGTATGATCCCATCAGATCGTCACCCACTCCCACCCACAGCGGCTTGAAGCCGGCATAGACGATATGGTCAGGGGTGAAAGAGGACGCGACCGGACCAAACGATTCGGCATTGGCCACGAAGGAGCGCACCTCCACGTTGGTCTCGAAGAGCACCTTCTGCCCAATTGCCCCTTCGAGTGCCGTGGTGATTGAATCGACGGCCAACGCATCGTACGCAACCGCCCTGAAGTCCGGTTTCCTGACCAACGCGCCTTCAATGGTGGTCATCACATGATCGTAGATCCCTTCGATGCCCTCGATCGAATCCGAGCCGACAAAAATGCCGTGGTTCTCGAGAAAGATCATCGGATAGGAGCGATCGCCCATCCGGGTGCGCACCACGCTCGCCAGGGTGAAGCCCGGCTTGACCAACTCCACCCAGAGGGCATCGGAAAAGAGGCGCTTCATCGCCTCCTCCCCCTTTTGGGCGCAGGTGATGCCGTTTATCAAGGCGGGGTGGAGGTGCACTACGTAGGGAAACGGCAGGAGGGCGTGGAGCAGCGCCTCAACCGACGGACGACTCGTTTCGCCGGGGAGGCGGCAGGCCATCATATCGGCGAGCACCTCGTCCTCCCGCGCTTCATCATCGTCGCTGTAGGTCTTGTGCCAGATGCGGTCGAGCTTCGAGAGGTCCATCCTCACGAAGCCGCCCTCATCGATGCCCCCCAGTGCATGGCCACTGGCCTTCACGTAGAGGATCCCATCCTCCTTCACCGAGGTGTTTCCTCCGCCGAGGAGGACATAGGAGGAGTCGGCGCCGTAGCGGCGGGAGATCTCGATCAAGGGATTCAGGTTCATGCGCGCTCCCTGAGCACCTGCTCTTCGTACTCGGTGACGAGGTCGATGAGGTCCCCCTCCAAGGCGCTGCCGGTACGTCGGCAGTACTCGTCCCACACATCACCGAAGGGGAGGATCGCCTGCTCTTCAGAGAGCGCCATCGCCGCCCACCCGTTACCGGACTCCTCGTACTCCATCAGCAGGTCCATCGGCTGCAGGAGGGCCCAGAGGAGCGCCTTGCGCATCGAGCGGATGCCGGTGACCCAGGCACCGATCCGGTTGATCGATGCATCGAAGAAGTCCAGGCCGATGTGCACCTGCTCCAGCTTACCGCTGCGGACCAGCTCCTCGGCCACCATCTTCACTTTGTCGTTGAAGAGCACCACATGGTCGCTGTCCCAGCGCATCGGACGGCTGATGTGCAAGAGCACTTCATCATCGAAGAGGAGGATCGAGCTGAGTTTGTCGGCGACATCCTCATCGGTATGGAAGTGCCCCATATCGATGCAGAGCATCTTGCCGGAGCGGGCGGCGTAGTTCATGTAGAACTCGTGGGAGCCGACGACGAAGGCCTCGCTGCCGATGCCGAAGAGCTTGGTCTCCAGCGCATCGCGCATCTCATAGGCGGGGTACTCGGTCTCAAAGATCTCATCCAGGCTCTCCTTGAGGATCGAGCGGTAGCCGAACTTGTCCACCGTGTAGTCCTTCGTCCCATCGGGGATCCAGGTGTCAAGGATGCAGGGAGACCCCTGCTCGCGCCCCATCCAGGCGGCGATGCGCCGGCAGCGCTTGGCGTGTTCGATCCAGAAACGGCGCACCCGCTCATCCTTGCTGGCCAGCGTGAAGCCGTCGTCGGCGAGCGGGTGGCTGAAGAAGGTGCCGTTGAAATCCAGGTGCACCCCCATCTTCTTCGCCCAGTCGACCCACCCTTGGAAGTGGCTCTCCTCGATCTGGTCGCGGTCGACGAAGGCCGGGCCGAATTCTCCATAGGAAGCATGGAGGCTGAGCCGGTGGCGCCCACCGACGAGGGAGAGGACCTTCTCCAGGTCTTGGCGTAGCTCATCGATGGTACGAGCCTTGCCGGGGTAGTTGCCGGTGACTTGGATTCCGCCGCCGCCGAGCGTGGCGTCGGGCTTCTCGAAGCCCCCCACATCGTCACCCTGCCAGCAGTGGACCGAGATGGGCACTGTCTCAAGTTGTGCAAGAACCGCCTCGACGTCAACGCCGTAGCGAGCATATCGTGATCGCGCCAGTTCAAAGGATGTCATCGTTGCCTCCTGATAGTTTCCCTCAGTATATATACAGTGTGCCATGATTTGAATAATTTACCTTGACAGAATCACCGAATTCTAGCACGATTTTATCATGAAAGAGTATATTCTGCATGGCGAGATGTTCTTCCATGAGCCCCTCTTGCCATTGAAGGTACTTCACCGCGACCCGGAGATTCCCTTCTCTCTTCACTCGCACGACTTCTATGAGCTGGTCCTCGTCGTCGGCGGCGAGGGGATGCACCTGCTCGACGATGATCGCGTCCCCATCGGGGAGGGACATGCCTTCCTCATCCGCCCGGGCCGCCGTCACGGCTACGCTGAGATTCGGGACTTGGCGCTCTACAACGTCCTCATCGGTGAACGAGCCTTGGCGCTGCACCTGCATGAACTGAAGGAAATCGCCGGTTTCAGCGAGCTCTTCTTGCAACCGGACAACGAGGTACCCCACGTGAAGCTGAACAACTATCAGCTCAGCGATGCCGTGGCGATGGTCACCGCCATCAGGCTTGAGAGCGAACGGCAGGAGCACGCCTACGGAGCCGGCGCATTGGCCTATGCAAAGCTCCTGCAGCTCATCGTCCTCCTCTGCCGTGCCTACAGCGCCCACAAGGCCAGCACCGTCATCCCCGGCCAGCGGTTGAGACAGGTCATCGCCTACATGGAGGAGCACCTCGACCGCGCGCTCTCGTTGAAGGAGCTCGCCGACCATGCGGCGATGAGCACCTCGACGTTGAACCGCCAGTTCAAGCTCTCCACCGGCTGGTCACCGGTGGACTTCCACATCCACCGTCGGATTGCCTACGCGGCCAAACTGCTCTTGACCACCGACCTCTCGATGGAGCGCATCAGCGAACAGACCGGCTTCTCCGACGCGAACTACTTCGCCCGTCAGTTCCGCACCCATATGCAGATGAGCCCTCGGGAGTACAAGCAGTTGTGGACGACGGGCAGGGGGTGACTACGCCACCACCCCTTTCTTGAGGATGATGTTGGCGTACAGGCTCGTCTCTCCGGTCGCGATGACGGCATACGCCTTTCGGCTTCGCTCATAGAAGGCGAAGCGCTCGATCATCTCGAAGCCTTTGAAGCCCGCGTCTCCCGCCTTGGCAATCTTCTCGTAGGAGTCCCAGATCGGGGTCTGGACACCGTCGCCGGCGACCTTCTCCATCAAGAAGGCGTTGGGCGCATAGGTGTCGAGCGGAAAGAGGGTCAACAGCGCCTCCAGGATCGCCTCGATGCCGTGTCCATCGAGGCGGATGACCCGATCATTGATGCTGGCTGCGGGGAAGTTGCCGTCGCCGATGACGAGTTCATCACCATGGCCCATCTCCATGATGACTTTCAACAATTCAGGGCTGAGGATCGAGGGTATGTTCTTGAGCATGACCATCTCCTTGTTATTTTGATTGCCAAATAGGCAACCATGTGCGATACTGGTAGTGTCTGTAAACGATTACATTACACATCATATACCAAGGGGGATGATATGGCAATGAAGAATGTAGGGGCTGAGAAACGCTATGCGGCTGCGCTGCCGAAGATCGGTATCCGCCCCGTCATCGACGGTCGACAACGGGGAGTGCGTGAATCGCTCGAAGAGCAAACGATGAATATGGCGAAGTCCGCCGCGAAGCTGATCAGTGAGAACGTATTCCATGGCACCGGCGAGCCGGTCGAATGTGTCATCGCCGACTCAACCATCGGCGGGGTACGACAGAGCGCCGACTGCGCCGAAAAGTTCTCCCGCGAGGGAGTGGCCATCACCCTCACCGTGACACCCTGCTGGTGCTACGGCACCGAGACCTTCGACATGGATCCGATGACCGTCAAGGCGGTCTGGGGATTCAACGGCACCGAGCGCCCCGGTGCGGTCTACCTGGCCGCGGTCCTCGCCGCCCATACCCAGAAGGGATTGCCGGCGTTCGGCATCTACGGACGGCACGTCCAGGATTCGGACGACACCACCATTCCTTCTGATGTCGCTGAGAAGATCCTCCGCTTCGCCCGCGCCGCCATCGCCGTGGCGACGATGCGTGGCAAGAGCTACCTCTCCATCGGCGGCATGGCGATGGGCATCGCCGGCTCCATCGTCGACCAGGACCTCCTGCAGAACTATCTGGGCATGCGGAGCGAAGTCGTCGACATGTGTGAGTTCGAGCGCCGCATCACCGAAGAGATCTACGATCCTGAGGAGTACAAGCGGGCCATCGCATGGGTGCGTGAAAACTGCATCCAGGCCGAGGATACCGTCAATGCCCCCGAGTCGAGGCGGAGCGCCGAGCAGCTTGAGAAGGACTGGGCGTACTGCACCAAGATGACGATGATCGGCCGCGACCTGATGATCGGAAACAAGAAGCTCGAGCAGCTCGGCTTCAAGGAGGAGGCATTGGGGCACAACGCCATCCTCTCCGGCTTCCAGGGGCAGCGTCAGTGGACCGACCACTGGCCCAACGGCGACTTCATGGAGACGATGCTGAACACGAGCTTCGACTGGAACGGCATCCGCGAACCGTACTTGATGGCAACCGAGAACGATCACCTCAACGGCCTCAGCATGCTCTTCTGCAAGCTGCTCACCAACCGTGCATCGATCTTCAGCGACGTGCGCACCTACTGGAGCCCCGAATCGGTGAAGCGGGTCACCGGCTGGCAGCCCGAGGGGCTCGCCAAGGACGGCTTCATCCACCTGATCAACAGCGGCTCCACCACCCTCGATGCCGCCGGGCAGATGAAGAATGCGCAGGGCGAGAGCGAGATGAAGCACTTCTGGCAGATCAACGAAAAGGATGTGAAGAGCACCTTGGAGAATACCCGCTTCAGCGTGGCCAACGTCGGCTACTTCCGCGGCGGCGGCTTCAGCTCCACCTTCCTCAGCGAAGGCGGCATGCCGCTGACCATGGTGCGCCTCAACGTGGTCAAGGGCATCGGACCGGTGGTCCAGCTCGCCGAAGGATGGACCTGTGATGTACCCGAGGAGGTCTTCGACATCATCAACAAGCGGACCGACCAGACCTGGCCGACGACGTGGTTCGTACCGCGCACCGACGGCAAGGACGGCCCCTTCAAGGATGTCTACTCCGTCATGGCCAACTGGGGTGCAAACCACGGGGCCCTCGGCTACGGTCACTTCGGAGCGGACCTCATCACCCTCTGCTCGATGCTCCGCATCCCGGTGAACATGCACAACGTCGCCGACGAAGACATCTTTAGGCCCAGCGCCTGGTCGATGCTCGGCATGGACAAGGAGGGTGCGGACTTCCGCGCCTGCGCCAACTTTGGTCCGCTGTACGGCGCGTACTGAGTACCGCTTACTCGCTCAATCAACGACAGGGTCAATTGGCCTTGTCGTTTTCTATTCCCACCGATCTCAGAGGGAAAGAATTGTCTTCCAGACCCCCTCATCGGTGGGGATGCCCTCCCTCAGGTTCTCCTCGCGCACCTTCAGGCGGTTCTGTCCCGGCCAACGGACCTCACTTCCCGCTTCAATCGGCTGGCTTGCATTGACCGCCGCAAGCGAAGATGCGATGCGCGCCTCGATCTCAGTGCGGTCGGGGAAGGAGGCGAGATTCACCGCAATGAAGACCTGGCTCACGTCCCGCTCCTCCTCCATCCCCCTGATGTCGGCGGTGGTGTTCCCACCGCTGAGTGCCGCTGCGACGAGATCGAGCGCGAGGGCCAAGCTGGTCCCCTTCCAAAAGCCGACCGGCAGCGGTCGTTTGCTCTCCAAAATCGACTGGGGATCGTCGGTGAGGGTGCCATCTCTGTCCCACCCTCCGGGAACGGGAAGCGGTTTGCCTTCACGCACATACCCCTCCATCTTCCCATAACTGAAGAGTGACATCGCCATGTCCACGAGGAGTATCCCCTCCGGTGAGGGGATGGCGATGACCAGGGGATTGTTGCCGATCGTGGCGTCCAAGCCGCCCCAGGCAGGCATCAACGGCATCGTATTGGTCCAGAGGATGCCGATGCACCCCGCCTCGGCGGCCATGATGCCGTAGGCGCCGGGGCGCATCCAGTGGTTCGTGTTCTTCAGGGCCACGATGCCGACAGCGTGCGCTTTTGCCAGCTCGATGGCCCGGCTCATCGCGGCATGGGCGTTGAGGTTGCCCACCCCGCTGTTGCCATCCCAGCGCTCCAGAACCCCAAAAGAGGCGCTGAGTGTCGCCTTCTTGTGCACATCGACGATACCGCGGTCAATGAAGCTGATGAGGGCGGGGAAGCGATGGGCCCCATGCGTGTAGACCCCCTCCAGGGAGGTATCGGCAAGCAAGCGGGCACAGAGCAGCGTCTCTGCCTCGCCCATCCCCCGACTTCTCAGCACTCGTTCAAACTGGAATTTCATCTCTTCATATGGCACCCTGATCATCTGCTACTCCTATCGATAGTATACAATGCGGCTACAGTCGCGGACAAAGACGACCGCTGCGGTGACCGGCTTCTCCCAGATTTTGGCGGCCGCCTCCATATAGGTGCGCAGCTGCCCCTCGTGGGCGCGCTCATCCCACCAACGGTCGCTCTTGAAGTCGACCACAAGCACGCCCGTTCCTTGGTCGACCACCAGGTCGATGGCCCCCTCCACCGCGACGGGCCGCCCTGCTGTCTCACGCTTGAGGAAGAAACCGACCTCAACGTGGCGGGGATAGGGGGCGATCTCCTGCAGATACAGCTCACTCTCGAAAAAGGAGTCGACCAGAGAGCGGCCGTCCCTCTGCAGCGTCGCCAACTCACTGGCGCTGAGGTGTCCCACAAGCGCGGGGGGGATGGGGATGCGGCCTTCACCGCCTCCCATGATGCGCTCCTCCAGCAGAAAGTGGACCAGCGTACCGAAGGCGGTGACCTGCTCCTCCCCATACCGGGCCAAGATCTCATCACTCTCCAGGAGCGGCAGGGGGAGTGCACCCTCGCCCATGCGGGCGGGATAGAGGGTGGTCACCCCCACCCTGTTCACCTGCACTTCGATCGCTTCCCGGCTTCGCTCATACCAGCGTCTATTCTCGGCGAGGCGGAGGGCAAAGGCCTCCTCCCCCTCACGCCTGCTGCCATAGAGCATCCCCTCCTTGATCGGTTCGATGGGGAGAACGCGCACGATGCCACGCTCCAGAGCGGGATTGCTGATATCGAGGCCGAGCGCTTCGGTGAGCATCAAGAGGAGGGTATCGGCATGCCCATCCTTGGTGAGCGAGCGGTTGTTGCGAGTGAAGCTGCCACTGAAGACCAGGTGGGTCTCACTGCGTGTCAACGCGACGTAGAGCAGGCGCTTCAGCTCGGCTCGTTCGCGCAGCAACTCCTCATCCTGCCCCTCCAGTTGACCGGCGTGGCGGGCCCTCATGACCTTGGTGGGGCTCTCACTGATCGGTTCATCGAGGTAGTGGGGGATGGGGACATTGGCGTAGGTGGAGATCAAGGCTTCGGTGCGCTTCGCCTTGCTGCCGGTGTTGGCGACGATGACGATCGGGAACTCAAGCCCCTTGGACTTGTGGATCGACATGAGCTGCACCCCCTCCTCCACCTCCTTGATCACCTCCAGGTCCTCGATCTTCTCATTCTGGGCCAGATGTTCGCGCAAAAAGTCAACGAACTGACTCACGCTCTTGCCCTCGCTTTGGTGAATCTGGGCGAGCCGGTGGAGGAAGGTATAGTGCTCCACGTAGACCTGATACTCCTCGCTCTTTACCAGGTGGAGGTAGTAGCCGCTCTCATAAAAGAGGGCATGGATGAGAACAGTGAGCGGGGCCGTCCCGACCAGGAGACGCAGCTCCTCGTAGAAGAGGGCGCACTCGGCGTACCGAGCTTGGTCATCCGCGCTGAGATCCGGGATGGGCGTGAAGGGCGGATGCTCCATAACGGAGACGAGGGCGCGGTCGCTGAGGTTGCAGAAGGGACTTCTGAGCACCACGGCATAGGCGAGGCGATCCTCCGGATAGAGGATGAGCTGCAGCATGGCATAGAGGTCGCCCGCCACCGATTCGAGCATCAAGGAGCGGGCCGCCTGGACACTGTACGGTATCCGCCGCTGCCTGAGCGCCTTCTCAAAGCTCAGCTGGTTGGCGGTGGTACGCATCAGGAGGGCGATCTCCCCGCTCTTGGGACGACGCGGGCCCTCGTCTGAGGGAATGAGAAAGTGGTCGGTGGTGAGCATCTCCTCCACCAAGGCAGCCACCGCGTACGCCTCACTGTCGCTGGCCTTGGCCAGCTCCTCCTCTTCACTGTCGCTCTCGGTATACGGCTTGATGAGGGCGGTCACCGAGGCTTTGATCCCCTCGGTGGCCCCTCTGGTACCGAGCTCCTCGAAGTCCGCCTCCCAGCGCTCCCCGCTGTGGGCCATGATGGAGGGGAAGATCGTGTTGAACCACTCGATCAAGGCGGGTTCACTGCGGTAGTTGGTCGCGAGGTGGAAGCTCTTGCCGCCGCTTGAGCCCAGCTCATCACCAAGCGCTTTGAAGACCGAGACATCGGCGCCGCGGAAGCGGTAGATCGACTGCTTCTCATCCCCGACGAAGAAGAGCTTGTCACGCTCGAGGTCGCAGGGGGCGGGAATGCCGTCCCCTTCTCGGTCGAGGCGCTCGGAGAGGAGATAGAGCAGATCCTTCTGCAGCTCGTTGTTATCCTGGAACTCGTCGATCATGATGTAGCGGTAGCGCTCCTTGAAGCGCCTGCGCAGCGCCTTGTTGCGCTTGAGGATATCGACGGCGAGACTGGACACATCGGCGAAGGTGAGGATTCCGCTCTCCCGCTTCTCGGTATGGACCGCTTCGATGAAGCGGGCGGTGAAGTCGATCACGGCAGAGAGACGTTCCGGGTTGGTGAGCACCGAGAGGGCGACGCACACGTTCGTCCTCACCTCCAGGTAGGTCGGCCAACTCTCGTTGAGGATGAGGAGGTCACCCTTCTTGCCGGAGGGCTTGCGCCGGTGGCCGAACGGGGAAGCGAGGAGGGTCAGCTCCTCGTGGTATGAGGAGCAGGCGGCAAGCGAATCGAGGAGCTCTTGCGCCTCCGAGGCGACGGCGACGACCGTCGCGGTCGGATCACTGAGCGAGGCATAGCGGCCCAGGATGACCACCAGATCACCCATGAGGCGTGCATAGGCGCGCTCGACTTCGGAGAGGATGATGGGAGCTGCGCCGGCATCGACTTCTGCAGGCAGGTGGTAGTGCTGAGTGGCGAGCGGGAGCAGGACTTCGTCGATGAGGCGGTCGGGGGTGTAGAGGGTGCTGAGGATCCTCGCCCCCTCGCTCTGCGGCCAGCGGTCGAGCAGCGCCTTCGCTGCGCGGCGCACGCTCTTTTTGCTCGCCTCATCATCGATCGAGTAGTCACTCACGATGCCGTAGTGGAGGGAATCGAGCGTGACAATCGAGCTGCAGAAGCTGTCCAACGTCGAAATGGAGGTCGAACCGAAATCGGCGACTTGGGCGGCGATGGCCGGATCGTCACTGCAGGAGAGCAGCTGGCCGTGGATCCGCTTCTGCATCTCCCGTGCCGCCTTGCGCGTGAAGGTCAGCGTGAGGATCTCGTCGGCCTTCGCCTTCCCCTCCAGCACCAGGCGCAGGAAGCGGTAGCTGAGCACGGTGGTCTTGCCGCTGCCGGCGCCGGCGCTGACGACGCAGTTGTCATCACACATGACGGCGGCCATTTGATGTGCATCCAGTCTGGTGCTGCCGTGGCCAAGGAACTCTTCAAAACGCATCATGGGGTGGCATACCTCCTTCTGCAGAGGGGGCGATAGGCACACCCATCGCAGCTCTTCTGTGACGGGGTGGCCATCAGCTCACCGGCATCGACCGCCTCTGACAGCGTGGAGAGGCGCCAGGCGAGCACCTCGCGGGAGCGGGAGGCCTCCTCGCTTCCCTCGTCATCCCAGAGGCTGAAGTACTTCCCCTCCTTGACGCTGTAATAGGAGGCGTTTGCGCACCACTGCCCCTCCCGCTCCTCGATGAGGCGCTGGTAGAGGGGAAGCTGGTAGCTCTTCATCCGCTCCTCGATCTTCTTCATCGGGGGCGCCCCTTTCTTGTAGTCGATGACGCCAAGGCGGCCCTTCTCCCGTTCGACGATCCGGTCGATGCGCCCATTGAGGTACAATCCGTCCTTCGTAGCGTTGAGTTCTTCCTCAAAGCCAATGGAGCGCGCTCCATCGAAGAGGCGACGCTCAGCAGCGAGGATATCGAGCATGAGGAGGCGGTGCTCGGCGATGATCCACGCCCTGATGGAGGGGGTGGGGCCCCTTTCGCCGAAGACAGCATCCATCGCCTCATCGAAGAGGGAGAGCAGCAGGGGACGGTACTCCTCATCCTTGGACCCGTCGAAGACTTCGATGCCTTTGAAGAAGCGCTGGTAGACGAGGTGCTCGACCGTCCCGATGAGGCGGTGGTCAACAAGCGAGCTCTCCCACTCCACATCGTTGATTCTCAAGAGATATCGGGCGAGGAAGGCGTAGGGACAGCGGTCGAAGAGGTCGATCTTCGTCGCCGAGAGGGAGAGGAGCTCTGTTCCGTCCCGCTCCTCCTTCAGCCTTCCCACCAGCGAGGGGTGGATGGGGTGGCGGGTGTAATCGTCCGCCCGGAATTGCAGGGTCGTTGCCATCGCGCGCTCGAACCACCTCCGTTGACTGGGCAGGGAACGAATCGGCGCGTCCCGCTCCCCCCGCCAGAGGGCAAGCTCGGTGCGGTATGGGTCAAACTCCGCCCCATCGCTCGTTTCCCGCTCGTCGAGACGCCCCTGTTCGAAGAAGGCGGCGGGCGGCAAGGTCGCCCCTTCGTACCGGCGCAGGTGACAGGAGAGGGTGACCGAACCGATGGGCAGGCACACTGAGCGCAGATGGGCCAGGGTGGTGTCCCGCTCGGTCTGCTCCCCTTCGTCGGGGAGGAAGAAGAGAGGGCGCTCGACGACCGACGCCTCCTCTTGGTCGAGGCCGATGACGAAGAGGTGGTCGCTGTTCACGGTGGCCACCTGGGGCCACGCATAGACGGCGACCCCTCCCTCCTTCATTTGGAAGACGTAGCGCTTTGAATGCAGCGTGGTGATGAGCCAGCCGAAGAGCCGACGGAAGGAAGTGGTGTGGGCAGAGGCGAGCGCCTCCTCGATTTCGGCGATGGCATCGAGGCAGAAGGAGTAGACATCCTCGCCCGCACTCCCCCGCCACTGTTCGTCGATGAAATAGGCATCCTGGAAGTGGTTGAGGGCACGACGGAGGGCGGGGGCGTTCTCCGCCTCGACGATGCCGATGATGCTCTCCTTGAAGCCCCGGTACCAGGTGACCAGCTCTCGATCGTGCAGCCGGTCGATGAACTGGTCGCCCGTGTGGACCGAACCCTCGAAGATCGACTCTTCGATGGCGCGGCGGATGAAACGGTGAGCAATCTCGGTGTCCCTCCAGGGCACCGAAGGATCGAGCAGGAGGCTCTTGAGGCTCTCCAGGCTGAAGGAGTCGTCATAGACCTCGCTGAGGCAGAGGAGGAATCGCCCGCCGGGGTAGGCGAGCGGGCTCGCCCCTTCCCGGATGGAAAGGGGGATATCGTAGTGGGCCGCCTCCTCACTGAGGGGCGGCAAGAGCGTATCGGGGCAGGCGCACCCGATGGTGATGGCATGCGTTGCCACCCCCTCTTCCAACAGCCCCCTGATGGCCCTGAGCGTTGAGCGGATCTCCTGGATGTGGTTCGGGTAGACGACAAGGGGTGTCAATGGGACCTCGGGAGTCGCCCAGAGTTCGATGTTGGCTGGCCGCCCCAGCTCCTCGACGAGGCGCTCGGAGGCGGCGATGGTATCGCTGTAGAGGATGATGTAGCGAACATCTTCGTCCCAGATGGCCGGCAGGTGGGCTCGCTCATAGCGCGGCTCATAGAGATCGTATTGGGAGAGGAAGCGCCGATACTCGCGGTAGAGCAGCACGAGGTCACCCTGCAACGCCCCGTCGAGGCGGGCGAGCAGCTCCTCATCACCCACCACGAGCTCCAGGGAGCCCAAGAGCGCGGCGATGGTGCGTTCCAAGCGACGGTAGGATTGCGGGTAGCGTGGGTTGATGAGGCGTGAGAGCGGCGGACCCTCCTCGATCAAGCGGTGGACGAAGAGCTGGCGGATCAGGGTGTTGGAGCTCTTCTTCTCGGGCGGTTGGGCCATGAAGCGGGCGCGGAAGGTGTCGAAGGAGATGGCGCGATCGCGCAGAATCGCAGCGCGCTCTGAGTGCAGGGCGTAGTCGACCAGTGCACTCCTGGCGGCGACCTCGGTGGGGAAGATGCAGACCGCCCCCGTCTCGAAGGCACTGAATACATATGCGCGCTTATCCATGGTCGTTGCAGTATACCATGTTTCAAGCTAGGATGATGAGCGATGAGACGCTCATTGTACGATATTCCCCACTGGCGCTCCCGTCTGGTGGCAAGCATGCTCTTCAGCCTCGCCTGCTGGCTGTTCTTGGGCCTGAACTTGGTGCGCATGGTCGACTCGTGGGCCCCTCCCTACCTGGTGGCGAACGTCCCCTTCTTCGCCATGGCCCTCGCCCTCTTCCTCTCCATCCGCTATATTTTGACCACCGACCCGCCCTCCTTGGTGACCGACCACCCGCAGGTTCGTACACGGCCGCTCCTCTTGGCCTTTCTCTCCTACCTGGGCGCCAACCTGCTCTTTCTCCTCATCACCGCCGTCACAGATCCCAGCAGTCTCACCGTCAACCGCGTCGCCTTGACGACGCGACTCCTCTTCATCACGGCGGCCGTGCTCATCACCCCCCTGCAGACCAGCTGCGAGGAGATCCTCTTCCGCATCATGCCGGTACGGTTTCTCCAAGGCTCGAAGCTGAAGCCCAGCACTCCCGTCGCGCTCTTCAGCGCCCTCCTCTTCGTCCTGCCCCACCTCTCCAACACGGAGGTCGCCGCCAGCGAGAGCACCCCCATCGTCCTCCTCTACTACGCCATCTTCGGTGCGGCGACCACCGCTCTCTGCCTCAAGAGCGGCGGCTTTGAGATCGCCTTGGGTGTCCATGCAGCCAACAACCTCTTTGTCGCGATCATCGCCAACTACCCAAGCTCATCCCTGCCGAGCCACCCCTTCTTTCTCTCCCTCCGTCCGACGGGGACCATCGCCGACTTGGTCCAGCTCTCCGTGAGCCTCGGTGTGGTGGCCGTGGTAACCAGAAAACGAAAAACGGCAAGACAGGTGACGCCACAACCGGACAGCACTGACCCGCCAAAGCCACCCAACGTGCTATCCGGGAGATGAAAACCCCTTTTGCACAGCTTCAGGCCACCTCTCGGTGGCCTGAAGTACTCGTATGTGAACGTCTCTGACTTAGAGAACCCGGAAGGCATCCCTGCCGGCGTACTTGGCGGTCTCGCCGAGGTAGTCCTCGATGCGAAGCAGCTGGTTGTACTTGGCAAGGCGGTCGGAGCGGCTCATCGAACCGGTCTTGATCTGTCCGGTCTCAAGGGCCACGACCAGGTCGGCGATGAAGTTGTCCTCGGTCTCACCACTGCGGTGGCTGACGACGGCGGTGTAGCCGTTGCGCTTGGCCAGATCGATGGCCTCGAAGGTCTCGGTGAGGGTGCCGATCTGGTTGACCTTGATGAGGATCGAATTGGCGACCTTCTTCTCAAGGCCCATCTTCAAGCGCTCGACGTTGGTGACGAAGAGGTCGTCGCCGACGAGCTGGACACGATCGCCGATGCGGTCGGTGAGCATCTTCCACCCTTCCCAGTCATCCTCATCCATGCCGTCCTCGATGGAGATGATCGGATAGCGGTTGGCCCAATCCTCCCAGAGGTCGACCATCTGGGCACTGGTGAGCTTCTCACCGGTGGTCCACTTGAGCGTATAGGTCTTGCTCTTGGAGTCGTAGAGCTCGCTGGCCGCCGGGTCGAGGGCGATCATGAAGTCGCCGTCACGACCGGTGGTGTAGCCGGCTTTCGTGATGGCCTCCATGATGACCTCGAGGGCCTCTTCGTTGGACTGCAGGTCGGGGGCGAAGCCACCCTCATCACCAACGCTGGTGTTGTATCCCTTGGCTTTGAGCACCGCCTTGAGGGCATGGAAGACCTCGGAGGTCCACCTGAGCCCTTCCCTGAGGTTCGGGGCGCCGATGGGCATGACCATGAACTCCTGGAAGTCGACCTTGTTGTCGCTATGTGCCCCACCGTTCAAAATATTGGCCATCGGGACGGGGAGGACGCAGCTGTGGAACGCGCCCAGGTACTTGTAGAGCGGGAGGCCCAGATACTCTGCGGAGGCCCGTGCGACCGCCATGGAGACGCCGAGGATGGCGTTGGCTCCGAGCTTTCCCTTGTTCTCGGTCCCGTCAAGGGCGATCATCGCGCGGTCGATTTCGACCTGGTCAAGAGCATCCATGCCCTCGAGCTCAGCGGCGATGATGTCATTGACGTTGCCCACTGCCTTCAGCACGCCCTTGCCACCGTAGCGGCTCTTATCCCCATCACGCAACTCAACGGCTTCGTGGACACCGGTGGAAGCACCGGAGGGGACTGCTGCACGGCCCATCGATCCATCCTCGAGGATGACATCCACCTCTACGGTGGGGTTTCCACGGGAGTCAATGATCTCTCTTGCCTCGATAAACTCAATAATGCTCATGAATATACTCCTCATTTCGTAATGCGAATCACATCGATAATAGTCGTATCTTTTGCCCCCATTGTCAACTGAGCCCTACCGCCCCACCGCTGGACACTAGCCACGGCAATGGTGCTCAGGTATACTGAGGTCATGAAAGATTCAACATCCTTTCAGTTGCCCCATCTCAGCGAAGAGCTGCTTGATTCGATCATCTTTGCCATGGAAGACCAAGTAACCTTTCACTACATCGACCTCAAGGACGGTACCGTCCTCCAGGAGGAAGAGAAATCCTACATCATGGATGAAGATGAGGATGTATCGGATGACCGCTTCCTGCCGATCCCCGATTGGACCCCCTCCGATGGCTTCCGCCTCATGGAGAAGTTCACCGCGAAGGTGAGGAACCAGAGCCTGCAGCAGCAACTGTATGAGGTGCTGCAGAGCGGCAAGGGGGTCTTCCGCAAGTTCAAGGATGTGCTCTCCCAGGAGCCGATCATCGAGCGCAAGTGGTTCAGCTTCAAGGACGAGCAGCTGAAGCGGGTCGTCGTCTCCTGGTACCGAAAGCAGGAGGGCGCCTTGGATCTCGAACACCTTCCCCAAGAGTATGAGGAGTTCTTTGAGGACATCCTCCTGGAGGACTTCACCTATGATATGTACGAAGGGCCTGCCACCGATGAGATCGATGAGATCATCCACGCCACGCTCCACGAGATGAGCGAGGGATCGGAGGAGGACAAGATCGGCTCGCTCTTGCTCACCCGACGCTTGGAGAGCGAACAGCCGGAGCACTATCTGCTCGCCCGCGCCAACGACGGGACGCTGGCCGCCATCCTCATCTACACGCCCTTGACCGAGGAGGTGGTGCAGGTCCCCTTCTTCACCGTGGCCAAGCAGTACCGCGGCATGGGGCTCTTTCGGCTGCTCTTCGACGCCTTCAGCCGCCAGATGGCCCGCTTCCACTACAAGAAGATGATCGTCAACCTCGCCGGTGAGTCGGTGGGCCTGGAGAAGTACTTCTCCCCGTACAAGGCGCGCAACGCCACCAAGCAGGTGACCCTCTCCACCGAATCGTGGAACTCGATGCACCCCAGCTTGGAAGGCGCCTTCCTCTAGGCTAAGGAGCTCGCATGCGTATTACCATCTGTGACGACAAACATGACCTGGGCAATGAAGCGGCCAAACTCGGCATCACCCTCATCAAGCAGGCGATCGAGGAGCGCGGTGGGGCGACCATCACGATGGCCACCGGCCTCAGCCAATCCTCCCTCTACACCCACCTCACCGCATCCGACCTCGACTGGTCGGCGGTGACCGTCTTCGGTCTCAACGAATACGTGGGGATCTCATCGGCCCACCCCTCATCGTTTCGCCACTACCTGCAGACCCGCTTCATCGCGAACGTCCACGACCTCAAGGCCTACCATGAGGTGCAGGGCGATGCCGCTGACCTCGACGCAGAGGTCGCCCGCCTCAATGGCCTGGTCAACGGGAGAGAGATCGACGTCGCCTTCCTCGGCATCGGGGAGAACGGGCACATCGGCTTCAACGACCCCCCGGCCAATTTCATCACCACCGATCCATACATCATCGTGGACCTCGATGAGCGCTGCAGGCGCCAACAGGTCGGAGAGGGGTGGTTTCGCACCCTCTCTGAGGTGCCGAGAAAGGCCATCACGATGTCGGTGCGCCAGATGCTGCACTCCCGCCATGTGATCTGCTCGGTGCCCGACCAACGCAAAGCCCGGGCGGTGGCGATGTGCATCTACGACCAGATCTCCCCCTACTCGCCCGCCTCGGTGCTCAGGACCAAGCACGAGTGCACCCTCTTCCTCGACCGAACCTCCTCCATCCTCATCATGGGCGACCAGCGTTGAACTACTACCACCTGTCCAAATCTATTCCAACTCCCCCAGTGAGGGTGAATTTTCCCTGATGTTGACCTGTCAACGTCCAGGACAATCTCTGTTCAAACCACATACTTGAAGTTGCTAGGCGAAAACCAGTGGCGAGCACTCCCTGTCCTTTGAAACAAGAATCGTCCGTAGCATCCATAATATAGGCTAAACCAGCCACGCTTCTGATAAAACCTAAAAGCCCCACCTCCTTTCGGGATTTTTTCTCAGGAAACACATGTACGGGAAATACAAGTTCTGCTATGCCAAGCAAATAATATTCAACCCCATCCGCACCTAGAGTTGATTCCATCCCAATACCTAGCCGAAATGCGTTGTTTTTGGGTATTTGAAAGGTGCCTTCTAACCCAACAGTGATTGGATATAACACCGTGGCTCTTTCTAATTTCTCTACAGTGAGTCCTGCTGTAAGCATCAACATCTCAACCGGGTTAATATCCTCATTTCTCATCAAAGCGAGCAATGATTCTTGCCTCTCAGTTTTAGAACGAGCCTTCTCAGCTTTTTGCTGTTTGTTCTTTTGATACCGAACCAGCGGTGATGTATACCATTCATCCATGGTCGTAGCCGGCAAATAATGGTAATACATCACTTGTTCCATTGCTCTTGTATCTTGGTGGGAATATACCGTTTCGCCGGTATCAGATCGATAGAGCGTCACCGCCTCGACGACGACCCCATACTCAGACGGATTCTCACCTACATATATGCGATAGGTGCATGAGCCATTCAGAGCAACCTCTGCGGTAGTAGAAAAATATGCTTCGAAGAGGTCGACAATATCCAGATACTGATTATACTCCTCGTATCGCTGTTCTGTCTCAACACTCAAGTTGGGCAACTTCTGTCCTGTCATCGATTCATACGGGACATAGAGATCTATCGGTAGTGTTTGGTCCATGATCGAGAGACGAATCGCCACCGGCCAGCTGTTGCGCATCCCGTTATAGACCCCCACCTTGATCATCACCGAATTATGGAGTGAATCGAGAGTGAACGTGGTCTTCTCCAGGTGTTTGTACCCGTCAACAATCTCTTTCTCCAACTGCTGAAGTGCCGGTGATGCAGAATTCCGCAGTTGTCGTTCCATTTGAACTATTTCATCATCCTGTATACGTCGAATGTCATCAATTCGCTGGAGCCGGACCGTCTCTGCTGTCTCGGTGGGACGACCAGCGAGCAACTCACCTGCCCGATATGGTCGCTCACGCTCTTGCTCGATGATGGTTACATATCGTTGTTCAATCTGTTGCTTCTGTTGAGCAATTTGTTCGATGACATCAGTCTCGATAGCTTTGTACGCCTGCTTCTTTTGTTCAAGTGCCGAGATTTGCGCCAGCGGGTCTTGGTGTTGCTGTTCAGATGTCGCACGTCTGACAGCCTGTTCGGCCCGTTGCTGCATTTCTAGGGCAATCGCCTGGATTTGTATGCCGGTGCGCTCTAGGGATTCCTGTTGCTGGCGAACCTGCTCTTGTTGCCACAAATGCTGCGCTGCTTGGTTCTTGTTGATCTCGACCATGACTGCCTGAAGCTGAAGGCTTGCTGCATCACGCATCTGTGTATTGGCCAGGGCAGCCTGCAACTGGGTGCGCTCCAATTGCAGAGCCTCAGCCTCCTGGGAGAGCAAATTCCAATAGTCAAGCTCGACACCGGCCTTCGTCCTCACTAGTTCAGGCACGACCGCCCGATCGTCGAGGGCCCGGGAGATTGTGGCATACGCCTCAAATTCCTCATAGAGCTTCAGCAGTTGTAATAAGAGCATCTGTTGCTCGTCGAAGGATAAAAGGACAATCTCTCGTCTTTCGATGTCATCAATATATCGTTTGACTTCACCAAGCGCACCAAGATACAACGGCAGTGCCTGCTCATCAAGGAACGCATTGATCTGGTACCTCCCATCAACTCCACACGTACCCTCGCCGAGGCGTACTCCCAGTAACTCAAGGGAAGTATCCACCCGTGCATCATGCAGGAACAGTTGGGTCTCTTCGCTCCGTTTGCCAGTGGTGGCCTCTTTAATCACAATGCGTTGTGTAGACCGCACCCGGCTGGAGAGCTGGGAAGCGAGGGCTACCAACGCTTCATTCTTTGCCTCACCCAAGGTTGGCCCATATCCTATCGCACTATAGCTTGCACCATGCAAAATTCCTATGGTGAGAAAAGACATCACAACCAAGAGAATGATACGTTTTAAGACCGGTATTGTATTCAAGAAATAATGCTCCTTCAAAAAGGATCGTAAACACCACGCTGAGTGTAGCCCATTATAAACAACCACACAAGAATTGAAAATTATGCAAAAAGGCAGGTCTTTCCATTGTATCTAATATATTAGTATGTTAGATTACAGGCATACCACCTATGGAGGACCCTACCATGATGCATATGACCCTGAGATGGTTCGGCTCGAAGCACGATACCGTCACCTTGGAACAGATTCGACAGATTCCCGGAGTCGAGGGAGTCATCACGACGCTGTACGACATCCCCGCCGGCGAAGTCTGGCCGCGCGAGCGCATCAAGGCGCTCAAGGATGAGGTCGAGGCCGCTGGCCTGAAGATCCTCGGCATCGAGAGCGTCAACATCCACGACGACATCAAGATCGGCAACGAGAAGCGCGATCTGTGGATCGACAACTACATCGAGACCCTCGACGCCTTGGGAGCAGAGGGCATCACCACCGTCTGCTACAACTTCATGCCGGTCTTCGACTGGACCCGCACCGACCTGGCAAAGGTGCGCCACGACGGTTCGACGGTGCTCGCCTACGACCAGAAGATTGTCGACACCATCGACCCGAAGGCGTTCTTCGACCAGACCAACGCCAGCAGCCAGGGCTTCGAGATGCCGGGCTGGGAGCCGGAGCGCCTCGCCAAGGTCAAGGACCTCTTCGACGCATACAAGGAGGTCACCGAGGAGAAGCTCTTCGACAACCTCGTCTACTTCCTCAAGCGCATCCAGCCGACCTGTGAGAAGTGGGGTATCAAGATGGCGATCCACCCCGACGACCCCGCCTGGCCGGTCTTCGGCCTGCCGAGGATCATCACCCGCCTCGACCGCATCCAGAAGCTGATGAAGGCCGTCGACGCTCCGTTCAACGGCGTCACCTTCTGTGCAGGTTCCTACGGCACCAACCCGAACAACGACCTGCCCGGCATGATCAGGGCGTTGAAGGGGCGCGTCCACTTCGCCCATATCCGCAACCTCCACCACTTTGAGGATGGGGTCTTCGAGGAAGCCGCCCACCTCTCCAGCGATGGTTCGTTCGACCTCTATGAGATCGTCAAGGCGCTCTACGACATCGGGTTCGACGGTCCGGCACGACCGGACCACGGACGGATGATCTGGGGCGAGGTCGCGATGCCCGGCTACGGTCTCTACGACCGAGCCCTCGGCTCGCAGTATATCCTTGGACTCTATGAGGCGATCACCAAAGCCGACCAGAGGAAGTGATATGCCCCCCTTCACCCGCACCACGGTCAGTGAGGAGATCTACCATACCCTGCGCATGGAGATCCTCTGTCTGCGCTTCAAACCCGGTGAGGAACTGAATCTGCAGCTGCTCGGTGAGCAGCTGCAGGTCAGCCGCAGCCCGGTCCGCGATGCGCTGATGCGCCTCGCCGGCGACAACCTCGTCGACATCTTCCCCCAGCGGGGGACACGCGTCTCCCTCATCAACCTCAAGCAGGTCGAGGAGGAGCGCTTCTTGCGCAAGAGTCTGGAAGAGAGCGCCGTCAAGAAGTTCATGTACCAGGGCAGGGAGGAGGACTGGCAGGCCATGGAGAGAGCCATCGCCGACCAAGTGGCGGCGATGGAAAAGAGTGACTTCGTCGCCTTCCTTGAAGCCGACGATGCCTTCCACCAAGTGATTTTCGAAGCCATTGGGATGGGACGGATCTGGAGGATCATCAAGGCGCAGGGCGGCAACCACCACCGCATCCGTCTCCTCTCCTTCTATGAGAAGAATGTCATCGCCAACATCATCGATGAACACCGTCGGATGTTGGCGGCCCTGCAGGCCAAGCAGATGGACACGGTCTTGGCCCTGCAGAACAACCACCTCTCCAAACTCCTGCAGGAGACGGAGAGCATCGTCGCCCGTTACCCCAACTACTTCACCAAACAAGCCGCCCCTCACCTCGGCAGTGCGGCACATAGGAGCACCCCATGAAATTGACCGATGCTGGACTACAACAGAGAGAACTGTGGGAGAGTTCTTCCTACACCCTCCCCACCTTCGACCGCGTCGCGATGATCGAAGAGAGCGCACAGAACCCCACGTGGGTCCACTTCGGTGCGGGCAACATCTTCCGCGTCTTCCCCGCCGCCCTGCAGCAGCGCCTGCTCAATCGCGGCCTGGCCACGACCGGCATCGTCGTCGGCGAGGGGTTCGACTACGAGATCATCGATGAGGTCTTCACCAAGCACGACAACCTCACCTTGATGGTGACCCTCAACAGCGACGGGTCGATCGCCAAGGAGGTCATCGCCTCCGTCGCGAGCGCCCACAAGTGCGATCCCCACTTCACCGAGGAGTGGGAGTTCTTCAAGGATCTCTTCAAAAAGCCAAGCCTGCAGATGGCCAGCATGACCATCACGGAGAAGGGGTATGGCCTCACCGGAGCAGACGGCTCCTACTCCCCCGCGGTGGCCAACGACCTGGCAGCGGGCCCTGCAAAGAGCTCACTCTTCATCCCCAAGCTCACCGCCCTGGTCTATGAGCGCTACCGTGCCACGGTGGGGCCGTTGGCTCTGGTGAGCATGGACAACTGCTCCCACAACGGCGAGAAACTCGCCAACGCGGTCAAGACCGTCGCGAGAGAGTGGAAGGAGCGCGGCTTCGTCGATTCCGGCTTCCTCACCTACCTGGACGAGCAGGTCAGCTTCCCCTGGTCGATGATCGACAAGATCACCCCGCGCCCCGATGAGGCGGTCAAGCGGATGCTCGAGGCCGACGGCTTTGAGGATAGCGCCCTCATCGTCACCGAGCGACACACGTACACCGCACCCTTCGTCAATGCGGAGGCGCCGCAGTACCTGGTCATCGAGGACGACTTTCCCAACGGCAGACCCGCCCTCGAGGAGGCCGGCGTCTCCTTCACCGACCGCGACACCGTCAACAAGGTGGAGCGGATGAAGGTCACCACCTGCCTCAACCCCCTCCATACCGCCCTGGCGATCTACGGGTGCCTGCTCTCTCACACCTTGATCAGCGAGGAGATGCGGGATGGGGAGCTCAAGCGCCTCGTCGAGCGCATCGGCTACGACGAAGGCATGCCGGTGGTCGTCGATCCGAAGATCCTCGACCCCAAGGCCTTCATCGAGGAGGTCCTCACCGTCCGCTTCCCCAACCCCTTCATGCCGGACACCCCCCAGCGGATCGCCACCGATACGAGCCAGAAGCTCGCCATCCGCTTCGGGGAGACCATCAAGGCGTACCTCGGTGACCCCACCCTCGATGTCGCCAACCTGAAGATGATCCCGCTGGTCTATGCCGGGTACCTGCGCTACCTGATGGGCCTCGATGATGACCTGGTCCCCTTCGCGTTGAGCCCCGATCCGCGCCTCGCGGAGCTCCAGCACTACGTCAAGGACATCACGATCGGTGATGGCGGTCCCTTCCCGCAGCTGGAGGCGATCCTGCAAGACGACACGATCTGGGGCGTCGACCTGGTCGCCATCGGGATGGCCCCGCTCGTCCGCTCCTACTTCACCAGCTTGATCGCCGGAAAGGGCGCGATCCGGAACACCTTGCGCGAGTACGTCTGGTAGGAGATACTCTCTCTATGAGTCGTCCACAACCACGGTACATCAGTAAAATTCTCTATCTCATCCTCGGGACTGCGGTGGCGGGATTCGCCATCGCGGTCTTCATCACCCCGGCCAAGATCGCCTCGGGCGGGGTCAATGGCATCGCCACGATCATCTACCACCGCACCGGATGGGATACCGGTGCCATGATGCTCATCATCAGCGTGCCGCTCTTCCTCCTCGGCATGAAGGTCTTCGGGAAGACGTACGGAGCCACAAGCCTGGCCGGCACGCTCCTCCTCTCCGCCTGGGTAAGCCTCTTTGGCCAACTCACCGGCTACCAGGGCATCCTCCCCTACGTCGACCGCATGGATACCCTGCTCTCGGCGATCTTCGGTGGGGTGCTCTTGGGCAGCGGCATCGGCATCGTGATGCGCACCGGCGCCAACACCGGCGGCACCGACATCCTCGCGCAGATCGTCAGCCGCTACACGCCCCTCCCGCTCGGGACGGCCCTCTTTCTCGTAGACGGGTTCGTCATCATCCTCGGGGCCCTGAACTTCGGCCTTGAGCGCGCCCTCTTCGCCGTCATCACCCTCTACCTCTCCGGTCAGATGGTGAACTTCATGGTGATGAACCTCGGGACCAAGTACGCCAAGACCGCCTACATCGTCAGCGACCACCACGAGGCCATCGGACGGCGGATCATCAATGAGCTGCACCATGGCGGCACCCTCATCTCGGGAGTGGGAATCTTCACCCACCGTGAACGCCCCATCCTGCTGGCGGTGGTCCACAACCAACAGATCAACCTTCTCACCCAGATTGTCCACGAAGAGGACCCCAAGGCGTTCATGTTCGTCCACGAGACCTATCAGGTGCTTGGAGAGGGGTTCGTCCCGATGGGACGCATCGTCGGGTCAAAAAAACAACGGAACCAGCAGCACCGTCCAAATCGCACTCAAGCTGATCGAGATTGAGCTCATCGCCCCCTGCGCCTGGCCGATCTCCATCGCCTTGCTCGTCCCCAACGCGTGGCTTGCACAGCCGATGGCCACCCCTTGGGCGACCGGGTCCTTGACGGCGAAGAGCTTGATCAACAGGGGGGCGAAGAGATTGCCCGCCAGGCCACTGATGATCGTGCTGGCGATGGTGAGGGCCGAGATGCCCCCCATCTGCTCGGCGAGCGCGATGGCCACGGGAGTGGTCACCGACTTGGGGATGAGGGAGGCGGTGACCGCCTCATGCAAGCCCATCAACCTGCTGAGGAGAACGACGCTGCCTATGGCGGCAGCCGAACCCGCCAGTGTGCCGAGGACGATCGGGAAGAAGGTGGAGAGCAGCACCGCGCGCTGACGATAGACGGTCAGGGCGAGGACGGCGGTCACCGGGGCGAGGAACAGGAGGATGATGGAGGAGCCCGCCTCAAAGTATTCATGGGGGATCCCAAAGAGCTTGAGGGTCGCCACGATGATGATCAAGGCGATGATCAGCGGGTTGGCGAGCGGGTGCTTCACCTTCTCATTGATCGAGAGCCCCACCTTGAACGCGACGATGGAGAGCGTGATGCCGAAGAGCGGGGAGGAGAGGATCTCACGCACGGCGACCTCCCACCACACGCTGCTGGATCCGGATGACCAGGGTGACGGTCCACGCAGAGACGGCGAAGCAGATGACCATGCTGACGAGGTTGACCAAGAGCAACTGCCACCAAATCGAAGAGATGACGTCGAAGTACCGGATGATGGACATCCCCGGGGGGATGAAGAAGAAGGTCATGTTGCGCAGCAGGAAGTCGGCGCTCTCTCCCAGATGCTCTTCCTTGAGCACTCCGGAGACGAGGAGGAGCAGCACCAAGAGCATGCTCACCACGCTGCCGGGAAGGGTGAACGGCAAGAGGGCGGCGATCATATCCCCGACAAGGCAGAGGGCGAAGATGAGGGCGAGTTGACCGAGGTACTTCATTACAAAGCACCATACTCCATCGCCTGAGCTCTGTGAAGTAGTTTTGGTTCACAGACCCCGCTCCTTCGGCTATACTCAGCTCCAAGGAGCAAGGATGGCAACCAAGAAACAGACGACGACACAAAAACGCAAGGTCACGAAGGCGAAGAAGCGAGGCAAACGCCTCCTCTTGTTGCTCGCCCTCGTCGTGGTGCTCTGGCTTCTCTCCCTCGTCTTCGCACCCAGTGAAGATGCGTATCTGCAGAGCGGCGCCACCTACATCGTGGACCTCGAGCTGCCCGCCTATGATGAGGATGAGATCGTGGTCCGCCACCCGGGCTTCACCCTCCTCTACGACGAGGAGCATGAACAGGCCCGTTGGGTCGCCTACCACCTCACCCGAGACGAGCTCTACGGGACGGCGAAGCGAAAGGACAACTTCCGAGCCGACCCCTCCATCCCGACCGGGTCGGCCGAGCTGGCCGACTACCGTGGCAGCGGCTACGACCGCGGCCACCTCATCCCCGCCGGGGACCTCACCTGGTCGGATGAGGCGATGAGCGCCTCCTTCTTCCTCAGCAACATGAGTCCGCAGGACGGCTCCTTCAACCGAGGCATCTGGTCCCAGCTGGAGGCAGTGGTGAGAAACTTCGCCGACACCGAGGGTGCCGTCTATGTGGTGACCGGCCCGGTCCTCACCGACGGACCGTACCAGACCATCGGGGCAAACGAGGTCTCAGTGCCAAACTTCTACTATAAGGTCATCCTCGACTACGAGGAGCCGGAGTTGAAGGCCATCGGCTTCGTGCTGCCCAACGAAGGCTCGAAGAGCGACCTGAAGAACTTCGCCACCACCGTCCGGGAGGTGGAGGAGCTCACCGGGCTCGACTTCTTCCACCGTCTCCCCGACATGCAGGAGGAGCTGCTCGAGACGCGATACGACACCGAGGCGTGGGACTTCTCCCCCTTCACGGCCAGTGAGCAGGCGCGGCAAGCCTACGAGAGCGGCACGGTGCAACCAGCCCAGACGGAGAGCGGCACCTACCGCCTCATCAAGGGGACGCTGGACACGGTCTTGCTGACCATCAAGCGGGAGAGCCGCTCACTCATCGAGCTCTTCATCCCCCGCGCCCAGCTGAAGAGCGCGGTGCCGTTCCTCTACTGAACGGAGGAGAACAGCGCTCTGAAGGCACTCTCCTTGCGGAAAAAGACCGGAGGACACAAGAGCGGGGCCTCCACGACATACTCTCCACCGCTGTACTCCTCCTTGGTGAGGAGGTGCACCCACTGGTCATCGGGCAGGACGACCGAGCGTCTCCTCGCCCCCTCTTCAAGGATCGGTGCGACCAGCATGTCGCTTCCAAGGAGGTAGGCGTCCTTTGTCGCATAGAAGCGCTCCTCGTCATAATGGAGGAAGATCGGGCGCATGACCGGAATCCCCCTCTGTGCATTCTCAGCGACCAGATGCTTGATGTACCCTTTGAGTTGCACATGGACATCAGTCATCCGGGCGATCGAGCGCATCGTCTCCTCATCACTGTCGAACTGCCAGTTATCTCTCGGCCTGTTGCCCTCATGAGTCCTCATGAGGGGGGTGAAGGCGGCGAACTCCGCCCACCTGATGAGCAGCTCCTTGCTGCGCTTCATCCCGTACAACGTAGTGTAGCCGCCGATGTCGCTGTGGTGCAGGCCCATGCCGCTCATAGAGAGCGACAGGGCGGCGGTGATGACCGACGGCAGTCCGTCGTCTTCGGACCAATCAACGTTCTGGTCGCCTGCCCACATCATCTGACAGTATTTGAGGCTCGCCGTGCTGCCTGCGCGCATGAAGAAGAGGATCTCATCCTCGGCTCCGGCTTCATGGATCGCATCATGGTTCACCTTCGCCCAGTAGCCGGGCCACGGGTTGTGCTCCACCACCGCCCCACGCCTGCTGGCAAGAGACACAGTGGTGGGCAGGTATTCACCGAAGTCGGCCATCCACCCAGAGAGGCCGAAGTCGATCATCTCCCGGCGGATGACCTGTTTGTACCAGGTGACGGCCTCCTCCTTGGTGAAGTCGACCACGGCGGCGTCGAATTCGCCGAAGTCCACCAGGAAGGGGGATCCATCATCCCCCGTGCCGAGCAGGTCAAGCGCCTTGGCCTCCTCGTAGAGGGGGTGGTCGACCAGCACATACGGGTTGATGTATCCCAGGACCCGTATACCCCGTTCATGCAAGCGAATGATCGCTTCATCGAGCTTCGGATAGAGGACGGGATCCCACTGCCAGTTCCACCGAAGGCGCTTGCCGAAGCTGGTGTACTTCTCTCCCTGCCAATCCTGGATCCACGAGCCGGCGATCTTGGTGCCGACCGCTTCCATCGCCTCGATCTTCTCCAAGCAGAGGTCGGTGCCTCCCTGCATGCCGAGGATGATGCCGTCATAGACCCAGTCGGGGAGCAAGCCTTGGCGACCGAGCAGCGCCGACACATCCTGCACCAGGGCCAACAGCGACGCTTGTACCGAGATGGTGATCAGAGAGGGAAGCTCCCAGAACAAGAGTTGATGGGAATGAGGATCGCTGAAGTCGTAGTCCGCATAGCCGTCGCTGTCGCTGTGAAGGAAATATCCTCGGCTGGAAATGAAGGTCGGCTGGGGATAGAAGGTGGTGTGGTAGTCCCCGCCGGCTCGGTCGAGTTCGTCGGCGATTTTGGTGATTGCGGTGTTCTTGTTCCTCCCGACCCCTTGCTCCTGTGTCCAGAGCGGGAAGTTCTTCCCCCTGAGGTTGAAGTAGGAGAACTGCTCCCCGCACCCCCAGACATACTCATCCTCCTCGGCGTGGACGCGGATGATGAGCCGGTTGTACGGAGCTGAAAGCGGCGTGACGCGCATCTGGAGCCTCCCCCCTTCCTCCATGAGGTGCAGGGAGAGTGAGACGTCACCTGAGAAGAAGGTCAGCGTCGATACCGCCTTCCCCTCTTGGTACGATTCTGCGAGCGTAAAGGAGGTGAGCGCAATCTCATCGACCACGGCATCCTCGATGAAGTAGTTGCCCCGATACATGTCGATGGTCTCATTGGCATGCCGCAACACGATACAGGGGTGCTGTGCCGAATGGGTGATGATGCGAACACGGTCATAGGAGACGACAAGCGTGTCGTTTTGTGTTGAGAACTGCAGCATGGCTACCCCTTGACCAACTCCTCGACCGCCGGGGCCTTCCTGTCGGCGCCGACCCAGATGCTTGCCCAACGGAGCTCGATCTCCTTCTGGGCCCCACTCTCCTTCTGCCCTGGGGCTGCAAGCGGCAGCATCAGGGCGGTGGCAACGAATCTACAGGTTGTGTGCATCTCTTTCTCTTTTCCATCGTATGGCTGCCTTTGCAAACCCGATATACTTCTTATTGGATGATCTTCCATCCCTTGATCTTCGCGACGAACTCCATCGGCTTGATATACTTGCCGTAGACCACCGAGGAGTGGTGGGCAAGCCCATTGTCCAACACCAGAGCCAGCACCTCACGCACCGGACGTTCGAAGACCACCTTCATGTACGTTCCCTTGAGCAACTTCTCCATCGGGATGGCCTTCGCCTCTTGCAGGAACATCCGATATCCTCCCCGGGCACTGTCGATGCGCAGCACCGAAAGCTCGCCGCTCTTGAGGACGAAGTCCGCAGTCACCCCCTTGCCCCCGGCAAAGTAGGTGTCCAGGCTCCGGTTGCACTCCCCGTCCCAGAGATTGCACGGCGCAACCCCACAATGCCAGAAGAGGGCGAAATCCTCCTTGAAATCGACCTGGGAGAAATCAAAGAGGAAGGGGGTCTCTGCTCCCAGCGCCTTGTGGGCGATCATGGAGAGCGCACCGTCGATGTCCCCCTCACAGGCCAAGACAAGCCCCTCGGCTTGCAGCAACGACATCGCGGCACACGGCGAGACGCCGAAGTCCCGGGCGAACTCGGGCCAACACCTGATGGCCAGGGCTGAGAGGCCGAGCTCAGTATAGAAGCCGTGCATCTTCGCCGACAGCGTACTCACCCGTTCAATCTGATAGTCGCTGAGTGTGGAGACATCGAAGGTGGCGAGGATCTGCTCCGTTCGTCGCCCAACCTCCTCCTCTGTCACCGGATGGTTGTACAGGTCGCCAAGCTCATAATGGTCGACGAGCGCCCCGGTCTCTCCATAGAGGAGGTTGTCCTGGACCCCGACATTGAAGAAGCCATCGGCACGATAGCCGATGATCCCGATCTTCGCGCCCTTCATCGCCGTGATGACCCGGATGGCATCGATCCAATCCTCGTCCACGTGGTCCTGGATGATCACACTGTAGTCATCGATGCCGCTTTTGTAGAGGTTGGAGGCATTCAGGTTGACCCCACAGACCGAGTTCAATCGAATCTTGCCGCCATCGTACGGGAGCTCAGGAAGTCCCCAGAGCAGAATCGGGACGGCGAGCTCCCGCTTCAATTGCAGCACCAGGTGTCCAAGGTGAAAGGTGCCGGAGATGCAGATCAAGCCGTCTAGCCGCCGGGTCGAGAGCGACGCAGCTGCCGCGCTCCCCTCCTCTTGGCTGATGACGAGCTCATCGATGAAGAACCACTCTACCGCCTCAATGGCGGCAAGGTCCTGCTTGATGCCTTGGTAGAGTTCCTGGGCAGCGAGGTAGTCATACGTCTTCCGTGCCAGGCAGACGACTCCTATTCGTACGGGATGTTTCACAATGCCACTCCTTTTATCAGAGAGAACTGGACGCAACGCCAATCCCCATTTATTTACTTTCTATAAGTAAGTAAATACTAGATGAGAGGGTTCGTCAAGAATTATTTTTAGCAAGTTGTCTTCTCACCTTACATGCAAACCAGATGAACCAGGTGTTCGCTCATACGCATTGCCAAGAACAGAAGCCGGTCTTCCACCCAAACGCCAGGGTCTGGCATACACGCTCCGCTGGTTATCGAAAATACTCCTGCAACACCAGGTCGGCGGCACCTTTCTGCGCGATGAGCGGATCGTAGCTGGTGGCGAAGATCTTGGGGATTTCCGTACTGAATGCATCAGGTTCATTCAACAGGCGCTCCACCTCTGCCTGCAATGCTTGGGCAATGTGGTCGCAGCACGCCACCAACAAGAAGGACTTCGGGGCAAGCAGGCGCGTCAGGATCCTCATCGCCACGACCAGATACCCCGCTGCGCGCTCTATGATCCTGACGGCGGAGGAGTCACGCAACTCCAGAGACTCCTCAAGCCCTTCGAAGAGGGCGAGGCGTTGCTCCACTGAGTTCGGATCCAAGTCCTGCAGATAGGCTTGCAGACAGCCTCTGTTGCCACAGCTGCACTTCGGGCCATCGCTGTCGATCGGGATGTGCCCGCACTCGATGGTCTGTTCCTGGCTATTGACGTAAATCTGGTCGTTGGTGACGAACGCCCCGTTCACCCCGGTCCTGAGCAGGAAGGTGAACATGCTCCCCTGATGGTCATAGCCACCATATCGATACTCACTGAACGCCAAGGCGCTACAGTTGTTGTGGATCATGACCATCAGGTCTAGGCGCTTCTCAAGCTCATCGACCAGCGCAATGTCCTTCATCCCTTCGATACGGGGGTAGTAACGCACCCGTTTGTGCTTCAGGTCCACCTGTCCCGGGGCAGCCACCCCGACACCGATGATCCGGCTCCGGTCGAGGGAGAGCCGCTCGATGGCGCGGTTGACTTCCTCTGTGATGAGATCGATCACGGAGGCGGCATTCACCCCATCTTCGAGCGGGTGCATCACCGAATACATCCGCTCGCCATGAAAATCAAAGACCCCGAGAGAGAGGAATGCTGCCCAGAACTCCACACCGATCGTATACCGCGCGTCCTTGACCACCGCATAGAGCACCGGTCGTCTCCCCTTCTTCGATGACGGCTCCTCCCCACCCGACTCGATGGGGAAGATGAGCCCCTCCTCTTCCAAGGTTGTAAAGATCCGGAAAATCGTCGGAGCCTTGAGTCCGGTGCCCTGCACCACCTCCGACTGGCTGATCCCGACCTCCCTGGATGCATGGATGATGGAGAGAACCATATTTTGGTTATGGATCCGGAGATCTGATGCGCGAAGTGGATTCCCTGTCATGCTGCTCCTCTTTTTCCAGTCTAATCGTATCACATGAAAAAATCCACAAGAAGAAGCTTTACAACGCCCGCGGGATGGATTATATTTACTTTCACTAAGTAAGTAAAGGAGCGAGCGACCCATGTCCACCCCATCCCTCGTCGATTTCGCCAAAGAAATCCGAAAACACACCCTCTTTGCCATCGGCAATCTCGGAGTCGGCCATATCGGAGGGGCACTCTCCATCGTGGAGCTTCTTGCCCTCCTCTACGGCAAGACCATGCGCATCGATCCACAAAACCCAACGTGGGAGGATCGTGACCTGCTCGTCCTCTCCAAAGGTCATGCCGGCCCTGCGCTCTACGCCACCCTCGCGCTGAAAGGGTTCTTCCCCATCGAGGAGCTGCAGACCCTCAACCACGGGGGGACGAACCTGCCGAGCCACTGCGACCGCACCCGGACGGTTGGCATCGACATGACCACGGGATCTCTCGGCCAAGGGCTCTCCGCCGCCTGCGGCCTGGCGTACGGAGGCAAGCTCGATGGCAAGAAGGTCTTCGTCTACGCCATCATCGGTGATGGAGAGAGCCAAGAGGGACAGAACTGGGAGGCTGCGATGTTCGCCGCCCACAACAAGCTCGACAACCTCATCGCCTTCACCGACTACAACAAGATGCAGATCGACGGCACCACCGACGAGATCATGAGCCTCGGGGACATCGAGGCCAAATGGAAGGCATTCGGCTGGCACACCCAACGATGCGATGGGCACGACCTTGATGCGATGGACAAGGCCATCGAGAGGGCACAGGCGCAGACTGGGCAACCGTCGATGATCATCCTGGACACCGTCAAGGGCAAGGGCGCCTTCTTCTGTGAGGGCGATGTGGGCAACCACAACATGGCGTTCACCCTTGAGACCGCCACCAGAGCGATCGCCGAGCTCGGCTGAGGAGGAAGAGAATGAACAACAAAGAGATGCGTGCAGTCTACTGCGACACCCTCATCGAGCTCGCCGAGGCCGATGATCGGATTATGGTCGTCGAGGCGGACCTGATGAAAGCGAATGGAACGATGCGCTTCAAGGAGCGGTTTCCCGGTCGTGCTGTCGATGTGGGGGTCGCGGAAGCCAACCTCGTCGGGGTCGCCAGCGGCCTCAGCGCAGCGGGGAAGATACCGTTCGCGGCGACCTTCGGTTGCTTTGCCAGCCGGCGTGCCTTCGACCAGTTCTTCCTCTCGGCCAACTATGCCCGCCTCAACGTCAAGCTGGTAGGAACCGACCCCGGCATCAGCGCCGCCTTCAATGGGGGGACCCACATGCCCTTCGAGGATGTCGGCTTGATGCGGATGATCCCCTCACTCACCATCTTCGAGCCCGCCGACCCGGTGAGCTTGAAGGCGTTGGTCAAAGAGAGTGCGGCCCGCTACGGCTGTTCGTACATGCGCCTGCACCGGAAACCGATCGCTGCGCTCTACAGGGAGGACGAGACCTTCTCATTGGGCAAGGGCAAGCTCCTCGCCGATGGCGGCGATGTCACCATCATCGCCATGGGGGCCATCATGGTGCCGGAGGCGTTGAAGGCCAAGGAGGCGCTGGCAGAGGAAGGGATCTCCGCCGCCGTCATCGACATGCACACCGTCAAACCGTTGGATGAGGAGCTGGTCCTCTCCTATGCCAAGAAGACCGGGGCAATCGTGACGGCGGAGAACCACCAGACGGCAGGAGGCCTTGGCTCTGCGGTGGCGACGTATCTTGCCACGGTCCACCCCACGAGGATGGCGATGGTCGGCATCCACGATGAGTTTGGGCAAGTTGGCACCCAGAATTGGCTGCAACAGCACTATCGCCTCACCAGCGACGAGATCACAGCACAGGCAAAAGGCCTGCTCAGCAAGTAAAATAGAGAGGAGAACAACACCATGACCATTGCAATCGCAAGCGATCTTTCCGGCTTTCCGTTGAAGCAAGCGTTGACCGAGCACCTGAAGGAACAAGGCTACACCGTCCTGGACTTCGGCATCGAGAGTGAAGAGAAGGCCCAACCGTACTTCATCCAAGCCCCGAAGGTGGCCAAGGCTATCCAGAGCGGTGAAGCCGAGCGGGGCATCCTCGTCTGTGGCACCGGCCAGGGGATGGCCATCGTGGCGAACAAGCATAAAGGTATCTACGCCTGCGTCGTCGACGACATCTTCAGCGCCGAGCGGGCCAAAATCGTCAACAACGCGAACGTCATCACCCTCGGAGGCTGGATCACCGCACCGTTCGTGGGTACCCAGATCGTCGATGCATGGCTCGCGATGCAGTTCACACAGAAGATGGAGTTCAAGAAGGAGTTCTTGACCAACGCCTTCAAAGCGGTGGTCGCCATCGAAGAGGAGAACCTCACATGATCGAGAGCCTGCAGAGTCCGGTGCGGATCATCAGCTGTCAATCGTTGTCCGCCGATGCACTCCACGAGATCCTCTGCTATCTGGTGGGAAGCGTTGATGCACTCACCGTCGGCATCATCACCGATGATGCCCCGGTGACTGCAAAGCAGGTCCTGCTGCAGGACCTGTCCACGAGGATGAACATCCACATCTTCAGCAGAGTGCAGCCCAACCCCCAAAGCGCAGACATCATGCAGATGTATCGCGATCCCCGGTTCGCTGCCTGTGATCTTCTCATCGGCATCGGGGGAGGGAGTGTCCTCGACTCTGCCAAGGCGCTGGCGATGCTCGCTGCCAATGGGGGCGAGCTCGACAGCTACCTCGGCAATGCACCCACCTTGAAGGTGGCGAAGTCCTCGATGCCCGTGGTACTCATCCCCACTACAGCAGGTACCGGATCGGAGGTCACCAAGGTCGGCGTCTACACCGACCGGAGCGGCAGAAAGCATACCCTCGGTTCCCCCTTGATGTACGCTCGTCTGGCCGTGCTCGACGCATCGATGCTCGACTCCGTCCCCCCAGCCCTCTGTGCGGCAACCGGACTCGACGCCCTCGACCACGCCCTCGAGTCCATCTGGAGCAAGAACAGCACCCCCGTCACCCGCATGATCGCCCGAACGGCAGCCATCGAGGTATTGGAGACGCTGCCCGAGCTCCATACGGCGATCGTTACAAAGAAGCAGGATCGCCGCGCGCTGCAGGAGCGGATGCTGGTCGCTTCGACGAAAGCCGCCATCGCATTCAACCTCACCGGCACCGCAGCAGGGCACGCCATCTCCTTCATCCTCAGTGAAGAGTGGCACGTGCCGCACGGCCTCGGCTGTGCGTTCACCCTCCTGGAAATCTTCGACTGGGCACAGGGTGACCAGACGGTACGCTGCGAGCTTGCCAAGATTGGGGCGTCGCTCGATGCCAGATACACCGACGAGGAGCGCCAGGTATCTGCCCTGAGAGCGGCAATCGTCACGCTGATGGATGACCTCTCGATTCCCCGCACCTTCTCGGACCTTGGTGTGAACCTCTCCCAGGTCGAGGTCTTCGCCCGGGCGATGGAGGATCCGAAGCTGCACAACCAGCTGCCACCACTCGGGAAAGAAGCGCTCTTCGCCATCGTCGAGGCCAAACGATGAGCGCAATCCTGATCAGCGGCGTGGTGGTCTTCATCACCCATGCGCTGGAGGCCATCACCGGCTTCGGCTGTGCCGTGCTGGCGATGCCCTTTGTCAGCAGCGTCCTCGGCATCAAGATGGCGGTACAGGTCATCACCATCCTCGCCTGGCTCTTGGCGCTCTATTTGGCCATCAAGTATTGGCGAGCCATCAACTGGCGACAATACTGGACCATCACCGCCCTGATGGTTGCGGGCCTCCCGTTCGGCATGTATCTCTTCAGAAGCCAGGAGACCGGAATCCTCTCCGTGATCCTGGCCCTCTTCATCATCGTCGCCTCGGTCACTCAGCTCTTTCGGTTGGCCCAGGACCGAAAGGAGGCAGCCCTCCCCGGCGGGTGGCGTACCCTGCCCTACTCCCTGCTCCTGCTCGTCGGCGGTGTGGTCCATGGCCTCTTCTCCACCGGGGGGCCGATGGTGGTCCTCTATGCGACCCGGGCCTTGCAGGACAAGGGGCAGTTTCGCTCGACCCTCTGCCTGCTCTGGGTCACCCTCAACACCCTGATCATCACCGGCTACATCGCCGAAGGTTCGCTCACTGCCCCGGTCCTCAAAACCACCGGATTGTTAATCCCCTTTGTGGTGGTCGGCGTCTTCTTCGGCGAGAAGATCCACGACAAGATTGACCGAAGAAAGTTCTCTCTCGTAATATTTTCCATGTTGCTCCTCACCGGAGTCTTCATGCTCATCAAGAGGTAATGTATGCACACTCCTTCCCATCCCACCCTGCTCGCCCTACAGAATCAGAACAAAGGACTCTCCGTCCTCAGCGTGAGCGATCATCGATTCGCCGCCTATGGGCGAATCATTGACTCCCTTGATGTGACCCATCTCATTGCGGTGGCTGAACAGGTCACCCCGCTACCGTCCGAGGGCACTCAATACGTCACACACGATGAACAGCTTGCCTCTTCGATCGATCTCTCTGAGCTCTCCCTCTTCTTCGGGGGGGAGGCGGTACAGATCGGCTGGTGCAACGGAAAGAACAGCACGATCAACGGCGCGGAGTACCACAAGAGCCCCGAGCTCTTCATCGCGGCCAGCGATTGCCTGCAGTTCCTCACCCCCTACCATGCACTCAAGGACTTTTCCTCACTCTCCAGCGACGAGGCGGAGCTCTTCTTCTTCCCCAAGGGGACGGTCGCCCTCATCGATGCGAATGTCCTGCACCTCGCCCCATGTTCAGTCCATGAGAGCGGATTCCGCACCCTGATCATCCTCCCCAAGGGCACCAATGAGGTGTTGGCAGAGGCAGACCTCTCAGCCAAGGAGAGAAGCACCGATTTGGAAGCGCGACTCCTGCTCAAGCGAAACAAATGGGTCATCGCCCACCCGGAGCGTATCCAGCTGACGAGCCAGGGTGCTCTGGCGGGGATGACCGGAGAGAATTGCAGGGTGTCGCCCCTCCCTTGAGCGATCACAGGCCGCCTCTCGGCGGCCTGCACTCCCATCATGAGAAATCTCTTATTTGGAGATCAACATCGTCTTTGGATCGAGGGTGACGCCCATCGGCTTCTCCATCATGGCCCCTTGGGCCTTGACGGCGGTCATCACCACCTTGTCGCGCTCCTCGTTGTAGATCAGGCCGATGAGGACATCGATCAGGTCGATGTACTTGAGCATGGTACTGGGTACCCCATACTTGTCGTAGGTCACGTCGGCTCGTACCGGCGAGACGCTGAACCAGACCTCGAGGTTCATCTCTTGGGCGAACGCCTTGATCTTCCGCACATCATCCTCGGTGGCGATGGTCAGCTTATAGCCGTCGAAGAGGATTGCATCCGCCTTGAAGGAGCCGTGCTTGATCAAGGTCTCCAGACTGGAGAGCACCTTGTCGATGGTGACGTTCTCCTGGCTGAAGTTCATGACCACACGATTGGAGAGAATGTTATTATACACCGAGGCCGCGTCATCGAGGCTACGCCCCTCGGACACCTCTCGGAACACTTCCTTATACCAGTTGATGACGTGTTCGACGTTTCCGCTGAAGGAGACGTGAATCACATGTTCTGAATGCAGCAGCTTGTCGGTGGCCAAGTGCACCAGACATGCCGTCTTGCCGACCCCGTGACGAGACACAAGCACCCCGAGGTTCCCACGACCGAGACCTCCGCCCAGCGACTCGTCAAAAACGCGAAGAGGACTCAAGTCGTTCAATTCTTGTATTTCCATGTACCCTCACCTCCCAGTGGTATTCGTTGGCTTCAGTATACTATGAAACGGACCGGTTGGGTACATTTTTACTCCGGGAAAAAGAACAACCCCCAAAAGCCCATCGACTTTGTGGGGGTCGTTGCTGGAATTGAACAGACGATCAGTGCTTACGCTTCTCCTGGTAGGCCTTCTTCAGCTCCTCGGAGACGCTGACCGGGACCCGTCCATATTTGCCGATCTCCATGGTGAACTCGCCCTTGCCCTGGGTCAAGGAGCGCAACACCGTCGAGTAGCCGAACATCTCGGAGAGCGGGACCTCGGCCACCACCGTACTGGAAGTGGTATCCTCAGTCGAGCTGACGATCATGCCGCGCCTCTGGTTGATGGAGGCGAAGACACTGCCCTGGAACTCGTTGGGAGCGACGACCTCGACCCGCATGATCGGCTCGAGGATGACGGGTTTTGCCCGCTCGAACGCCTCGCGGAAGGCGCTGAGCGCCGCCGTCTGGAAGGCCATGTCCGAGGAGTCGACGGCGTGCCAGGCGCCGTCGTTGATGACCGCCCTGACCCCGAGGATCGGGAAGCCGACCTGACTGCCCTTCTTGATGGCCGTCTGGAAGCCCTTGTCGCAGGAGGGGATGAACTCGCTGGGAATCGTCCCACCCTTGATCTCATCGACGAACTCGTAATTCACGGGCTCATCACCACCGGTGTCCACCAACGGTTCGATGTAGCCGGCGACCCGGGCGTACTGCCCCGATCCTCCGGTCTGCTTCTTGTGGGTGTAGTTGAAGTCGGCGCGCGCCGTGATGGCCTCGCGATAGGCGACCTCAGGCTGTCCGATCTCCACCTCGGCCTTGTACTCGCGCTTCATACGCTCGACATAGACTTCCAGGTGCAGCTCTCCCATCCCTTGGATGATCGTCTGGTTGGACTCCGGGTCGACGAAGGTACGGAAGGTCGGGTCCTCCTTGGTGAAGCGGTTCAACGCTTTGGCCATATTGTCGCTGGCCTTCTTGTCCACCGGCTTGACGGCAAGGGAGATGACCGGGTTGGGAACGTACATCGAGGAGAGGGAGTAGTTGAGCTTCGGGTCGCAGAAGGTGTCGCCGCTGGCACAGTCGATGCCGAAGAGCGCCGCGATCTCGCCCGACCCGGCCTCGGTGAGGTCCTCCATGGTCGAGGCGTGCATCCTGATGAGCCGGCCGACACGGAATTTGCGCCGTGAGCGGGTGTTGTAGAGCTCGTCCCCCTTGCGGATCTTGCCTTGATAGACACGGATATAGGTCAGCTGTCCGTATTGGCCGTCCTCGAGTTTGAAGGCGAGGGCGACGGTCGGCAGATCGTCATCGGAGTGGAGGATCACCTCCTCCTCGTGGTTGTCCAGATCGAGGGCCTTGTTCACGACATCGGTCGGGTTGGGCAGATAGTTGACCACCGCATCGAGCAGCGGCTGGATTCCCTTGTTCTTGTACGCGGAGCCCATGAAGACCGGGCAGAGCTGCAACGAGATCGTCGCCTCGCGGATGGCCTTGTTGAGGATCTCCACGGTCACGTTCTCTTCCAGCATCGCTTCCATCAGCTCGTCGCTGCAGAGCGAGACGCCGTCGAGGAGCTCCTCGCGGCGCGCCTTCGCCTCCTCGAGCAGGTGGGAGGGAATCTCCTCCTCACGCACCTGGTCTTTGTGGGGACCGGCATCGAAGTACAGCGCCTTCATCGTCACCAAGTCGACCATACCCTCGAGGCGATCCTCGAGGCCGATGGGAATCTGCATCAGCACGGCATTGAGGCCGAGCTTCTCCACCAGCTGGTTCTTGACCCGGTACGGGTTCGCACCGGTTCGGTCGCACTTGTTGATGAAGGCGATGCGGGGGACGTGGTAGCGCTTCATCTGCCGGTCGACGGTCAGGGACTGGCTCTGGACCCCTCCGACCGAACAGAGCACCAACACCGCTCCGTCGAGCACCCGCAGGGAGCGCTCCACCTCGATGGTGAAGTCGACGTGACCCGGGGTATCGATGACGTTGATCTCATGATCACGCCAGATGACGTTGGTGGCTGCGCTGGCGATCGTGATGCCACGTTCGCGCTCCAGCTCCATGCTGTCCATGGTCGCACCGACGCCGTCTTTCCCACGAACCTCATGGATTTCGTGGATTTTGTTGCAGTAGTAGAGGATCCGCTCGGAGAGCGTCGTCTTGCCCGAGTCGATGTGGGCACTGATCCCAATGTTCCTCAATGTATGCACATTTGCCATATTGTATAACCTCTATCCCAATGGAGTATTGACGTATTCGACAGATTTTCCTCATTGCCAACCAACCACTGGGAGAACTCTTTTTCTAGAGTACAGAACAGATTAGCAGTCGAAAAAAAGGGAGGTGACTCATACCGTCCAACCACCTCGGAGATAGTAGTATATTGTAAATCTTTGTTCAATCCCTTTTGTCCACCACAATCCTTTTCTGAGGCGACAATTGTATGCTACAATGGGCGCGAGGTACGCCATGGAAACGATTTTCACAAAGATCCGTGATGGGGTGATCCCCAGTGTAAAACTCCACCAAGACGAGCTCTGTTTCGTCATTCTCGATATCAACCCGGTCAACAAGGGACATCTGCTCGTCATCACCAACGAGAGCTATCCTACCCTTGCCGATTGCCCTGAGGCCACGCTCGCCCACCTGATGCGTGTCGTCAAGAGGGCCGATGCGCAGCTGAGGCAGACCCTCGGTTGCGATGCGACCAATATCGTCATCAACAACGGCAAGGAGAGTGGACAGGAGGTGCCCCACCTGCACATCCATGTCATCCCCCGCTATAAGGACGATCAGAAGCACTTTCTCCTCTCCAAAGAGCAATACGAAGAGGGTGAAATACAGCGCCTTGGACGGCGACTGGAGTTTTGACCATGCGCGCCTGCCACCACTGCCATGCCCCCATCGACGCGCTCTACACCATTGGCTACGCGACAGTCTGCCCATCGTGCGCCAAGAGTCTGCACAGCTGTATCAACTGCCGCTTCTACAGCCCGGGCAGCTATCACGATTGCCTCGAGGAAGTCGAGGAAGACATCATCGACAAGATGAGCGCCAACTACTGTGAACTCTTCATGCTCGGTGAGGACACCGACTCCCGCGAGCAAAAAAAGGCTGAAGCCAAGGCGAAGGCCGAGGCCTTCTTCTCCAACTGAGGAACATACCATGAGACGACGACTGCCAACCATCCTATTGATCATCACCCTCACCCTCGTCACCGGCTGTGCAAGCTACACCGCCCGGGATGCGATGTCTTCCATCACCATCCCCACGACAGAGGGCAGCGACCTGCCGGTGACAAAGCACTCGCTGATCGTCAAAGAGCAAGAGGCGGAGGCAGCCCACATTGAGGAGATGAGCAGTCTGGAGACCATCGTAATCCTGCAAGCGATGATCAACGACCTGGAGAACACCGTCGCCGCCTATGAACAGGACGACACGATACCGCTGTTGCAGGCAGACATCGCAGCAGGAAAGCAGCTCATCGATGAACAACAAGCAGCCATCACCACCCTCGATGAAGAGATCAAGGCACTGACCGAGGAGCGCCGTGCGCTTCTGGACCGCCTCACATCCGCCAACGCCACCCTTGATGAACAGCAAGAGCTCCTCTCACAGCAGGAGATGGTCATCGCCCTCTTCGATGAACAGGATGAGGATGGACAGACCATTGGGAAACAGCTGGCCTCAGCCACCGTGGCCCTGGCACAACAGCAGCAACTCGTCTTTGAACTGAGGGAGCAGGTCACCCAACTCACTGATGAACTCAATGCACTGGCCGAGGAGCGCCGTGCGCTGGTGGACCGTCTCACAGCTGCCAACGCCGCCCTTGATGAACAGGCGGAGGATGGACAGACCATTACAGAGCAGCTCGCCGCAACCACCGAGGCCCTGGCACAACAGCAGCAACTCGTCTTTGAACTGAGGGAGCGGATCACCCAACTCACTGATGAGCTCAATGCGCTGGGCGAGGAGCGCCGTGCGCTGGGAGACCGCCTCACATCTGCCAACGCCACCCTTGATGAACAGCAAGAGCTCCTCTCACAGCAGGAGATGGTCATCGCCCTCCTCAATGAACAGGCGGAGGATGGACAGACCACTGCAGAGCAGCTGGCCGCAGCCACCGTGGCCCTGGCACAACAACAGCGGCTCGTCGATGAACAGGGAGAGCGGATCACCCAACTTGCTGAGGAGATCAGGGCACTGAGTGAGGAGCGTGAAGCCCTCTCATCCCAGCTCACGATCGCTACGGCCGCCCTTGATGAACAGCACCGCATCGAAGCCGCCGCCGAAGCGGAGCGCCTCCAGCAAGAGCAGCTTCGTCTGTTGGCACAAGCGCAAGAGGCGACGCGCCTGGAGAAGGAGCGCGAACTGGCCCGCCTCATCCCCCCGCTCTCTGCATTGACGCTCCCCCACCGCTACGTCATCAGCAGCGCGGTGAAGGTCATCCCCAAGGGGAGCATCCTCAAGACCCTTCTGCTCCCCCTCAGCGATGTGCCCTGGAAGAGCAGCGATCTGGCCGACAGCGTCGCGCTCTCGATCAGCGACCTCGAAGCTCCGGTGATCTTCGTGACCGGAGCGATGGAGAACGTCACATCCCTGGTCAAGCGCCTCGCTGTCAATGCCGTCCTGCTTGAAGGCGGGGCGGTCATCACACCGCTCGAGGTCCTCGAGGCGACCAAGAATTCGGTGCAGGTACGCCTCAACGGTGAACAAACGCTCCGCCTCTCGCTGGCAAATCTCGTCGAGTATGAGGTGCTCTCTTCCTTCCTCGACGGAGAAG
>Ga0208694_1000576_pt1 | contig 53450 bp, 48 predicted proteins | sample AD_UKC078_MetaG_FD_184442 | JGI IMG/M metagenome (GOLD analysis project Ga0208694, IMG submission 184442) | Active sludge microbial communities of municipal wastewater-treating anaerobic digesters from USA - AD_UKC078_MetaG (SPAdes) (version 2) | ecosystem: Engineered > Bioreactor > Anaerobic >...
GCGAAGCTTATCCAGCCGCGCACACCGGCAGGCCCTTTTTTGAAAGCCCGAACGCCGTGGAGGAGAGCTTCGCGGCGTTTTGGCGTGATTACTGGAACAGAGGCTCGCCAAAAGGACAGGGTTTTCCGGCCTGGCTGGCAACCTATCCTGAGGTGAGGTATCACTAAACAGCGAACAACCTGATTGCTCGTAACAATTCTGAAAAGCTGGAGAGCTGAGGCAAAACGCAGTATGATTACCATCTGAGAAGTTTTTTTGATTAACCCTGCAGGAAACGGGAGTTGAACGCCATGAAACCCACAAAAAAAGCAAACGACATGTCCATCCCGGAATTGGCCGCTTATATCGACCAATCCGTACTCAAGCCCGAGTTTACCCAGGCGGAAATCCGCAAATACATACAGGAAGGTATCGACTTTGGCTGCGCCACCGTGTGCATCAACCCTTCGTCGCTGGGCATTGCCGCTGAACTGACCCGCGGCACGGATACGAAAATCTGCGTGGTGTGCGACTTCCCGTTTGGGCTCTCCACCACGCGCTCCAAGGTGATGCAAGCTGAAGAATACTGCCGCGGGGGAGCGGTGGCCGAGCTGGACGTCGTCGCGAATTTCGGCTGGATTCGCAGCGGGATGTTTGCCGAGGTGGAAGCTGATATCCGCGCGGTGACTGAAGTCTGCCATGTCCGCGGCGTGCAAGTTAAGGTAATCTTTGAGACCGACGCGCTGACGCCGGAGGAAATCCGGCGGGCTTGCGAGGCAGGCATCGCCGCGGGGGCGGACTTTCTGAAGACCTCCACCGGCTTTTATACTGGCGGCAGAAGCGACGGCGCAACCAGAGAGATCATCGCGCTGATGATGGAGACCGCGCGAGGACGCTGCAAGATTAAGGGCTCGGGCGGCATCCGGACCCAACAGCATTTCTTTGAGCTGATTGACATGGGCATCGACCGCATGGGCATCGGCTACCGCTCCACGCCGGTGGTGTTGGGGGTAAGCGCGGAGGAAGCAAAGCGGCTGCGGGAGCAGAGTTAGCCGGGCAGCTGGGCAGCGCGCTTCCGGGAAGTTTGGATAAGCGCCTGCTGGCTGCCTGCGCGGGCGGCTGGGCACCGCTCTGATAAGCCCCGCTCGCCTGGGCTGAAGAATTGTTGGATGTGAAGCTGTGTTCTTATGAGTTTGCCCGCTATTAATCCTGACAAAACCATGCGGCCTGGCAAAGGGAATATCGGATGAACAGTATCGCACCCGGAAAAAAACAGAATAGAATGCGGCGCGGGGCTTTGTTAACCTTCCTGCTCCTTTTTCTCTTCATTGCGGGTTGTCTGCCACAGCCCGAGTCAGGGCAGGTTCCAGGTATAACAGCGGTGGGTGGCTCAACGCCCGCTCCCGTTTCTCCGGCGGGCTGGTGGCAGCCTGCTGTGGGCTTAACCTGGCAAATACAGCTCAGCGAACCCGAGGTTGATACTTCGGTTGACGCGAACGTGTTTGAAGTGGACCTTTACGTTGACCAATCTGTCATCGACGCGCTGCACGCCAAAGGCAGCCGGGTTGTGTGTTATGTCAGCGTGGGCTCGTACGAAGACTGGCGCCCGGACGCGGCACAGTTCCCCGCCGAACTGCTTGGGAAGGATTACGAAGGCTGGCCGGGCGAAAAATGGCTGGATATCCGCCAGATAGATAAGTTGGCACCCATTTTGCGGGCGCGCCTGGACTTATGCAAAACGAAGGGCTTTGACGCGCTTGAGCCGGATAACCTGGAGAGCTACACCAACGACACCGGCTTCCCCCTGACCTACGCTGACCAACTGCGGTTTGCTTTGTGGTTGGCGGAAGAGGCTCACGCGCGCGGGCTTGCCATCGCCCAGAAGAACGCCCCAGACCAGGCAGGCGACCTGGCAGGGCTCTATGATTTTGCTGTCATTGAAGACGCCTTCTATTACGATTGGGCGGATGAGATGAGCGTTTATATCCAGGCTGGCAAACCTGTTTTCGCGGTGGAATATACTGACCTGGAATGGAATTTCATGGATTACTGCCGGGCTTCCCGGAAGCTCGGGTTCAGCCTGATTCTGAAGCATCGGGAACTGGATAATTGGCTGAAAACCTGCCCATAAGCCGGCTGAAAACGCACTGCTTTCCAGCGCGAACACCCCTCCCCGCTTAAATTCCTTTCAAGTTTGCTGCGCGGGCTGGCGCGGGTTTCTTTGCGCGCGAAGCCCGCTTTGTTTTCAAACAGACTGCCAGAGATACCTTGCGCGGTGGGCGTGTGAACGTTTGGCGCGCTCAATAATGCTTGAGCGTTAGAAACGCGCCCGGGAAATTTGCGCAGCAGGTCGCGCGCTCGCGCAGTCAGGGCAGGCGCGATTTAAACCAGAACCCGGAGGTGGTTTGCGCGGACCATCCCCCGGGTTGGGAACGCTAACCTGGGGCTTGTTCGTCAACTGGCGCGGCTGAAACTTGTCACCCCTGGGCGTGTGCCGCCAGGGAGGCCGCGATTTGCCCGCCAAGCAGCGCGTTGTTATATACCAACTGCAGGTTCGCCTCCAGGCTTTTCCCACCGGTCTGGGCGGTAATCTCGCTCAGCAGGAACGGGGTGATTTCCTTTCCGGTAACATTCTTATCCCGCGCGGCCGCGACTGCCTTTTCGATAATTCCGTCAATGTAGATATGATCCAGGGAATACGCTTCGGGGATCGGGTTCACAACCAAGACACCGCCGCGCATATTCAGCTGAGATTTGGCAATCACGATTTGTGCGATTTCATCCGCGGAATCCGCTCTTTCGACCAGCTTGATCTCGCTGCGCGCCGAGAAAAATGCCGGCAGCACATCAGTCCGATAACCAATCACGGGGACGCCTTTAGTTTCCAGGTATTCCATCGTGCGGGGAAGGTCCAGAATGGCCTTGGCGCCGGCGCACACCACAACGACATCCGTCTGAGCAAGTTCTTCCAGGTCAGCCGAGACATCCATCGTTTCTTCATAGCCGCGGTGTACTCCGCCAATCCCACCGGTGACAAACACCCTAATGCCTGCCAGATGTGCCCCGTACATGGTCGTCGCGACGGTTGTGGCGCCAAGCTGTTTCCGGGCAATCACACCCGGCAGGTCGCGCATGGAAACCTTCGCGACAGGTTTTGATTTGGCGAGGATTTCCAGTTCTTCTTTCGAAAGCCCGACTTTTATCTTCCCATCCATGATAGCGATTGTGGCTGGCACAGCCCCGGCCTCGCGGATTATCGACTCCACTTTGTTCGCCATCTGAACATTCTGCGGATACGGCATGCCGTGTGAGATGATTGTCGATTCGAGAGCGACCACAGCCCCACCTGATTCCAGTGCCGCATTTATCTCGGGCTGAACTTCTACCAGATTATTTTTTTGCATCGGTTTCTCCTAAATGTTGTAGTTTAATTGACAGAACCCTGGGGCGGCGCGCAAAAAACAGAAACGGCTCCCCGTTGTTGGACCACTTTGGCAGCCAGGCTGTTGCCGGATTTGAGCCAATCTTCCGGGTGCTCATTCCGCATATACGCTGCCAGAAAGCCGGCATTGAAGGAATCCCCTGCTCCGGTTGTGTCCACAGGCTTAATCTGAAGCGCCGGAGCCTGGTAAATGGAATCAGACGGGACCAAGGCGCCATCGGCCAGCTCAAATCCAGTTTGGATGGACATCCAGGCGCCTTTGGAACCAAGCTTCACCGCCACGCATTTTGACAAGCGCGCGGCTTTTTCAAACACCCCGCTTTGGTCTTCTTCTCCGGTGAGAATCTGTAATTCGCGCAGGTTTGGCAGCAGGATATCGGTCAGCTCCAACATCCTGCCGCGAGTCTCGGGGGGCACATCGCCAATCAGGGGAGACGGATCCAGCGCGACGAGCCTGCCTGCATCCCGGGCGTATTCGGCAGCGGAGAGAATAAGCTTTGCCTGCTCGGGATAAAGCAGCTGGTAACCTGAGGTGAGCAGGAGCCTGCAGCGATCCAGGCTTGCGACAAGCCCGGGCTCGAAAGCCAGCGCTTGGGAGGACGCGCCGCGAAAGGAGAACATAGTCCGCTCGGAGTTGCGCTCAATCATCGTAACGGTAAAGCCCGTCCCCTCGCCGTATTGAATGCCGGAAATATCCACGCCCACAGCCCGCATCTGTTCCAAAATCAACTCGCCGTCCGGGTCTTTGCCAATCGTCCCGCAAAATTTGGTAGGCACGCCCAAATACGCCAGGGCAATCGCGGTATTCGCGGCGGAACCGCCGACGTTTTTGGAGGCGGAAAGAATTGCGGTATCCTCGCCGGGTTTGGGCATGCGCTCAATCCAGTATTGATGGTCAATCAGCGCGTCGCCGATGACCAGGACTTGATTGCCTGAAGGCTCGGCGGCAGATAAATGTTTCAGAGGACGATCCATCACGCGGCCTCCCCATCGGGTAAGTTCAGGATGTTTCTTCGCATCAATCGGACTCCATGATAATTTTGCCAGGTCGCCGCAACACTTCACGCGCGGTGCCAACCCGCGATGGTTTAATCAGCGGAAATTGTATCATCAAACCCATAAAAAAGCCGAAAAAGTGGAATGCGAGAGGGCGGCTGCAGTTGACAGCTTACCCGGTATAAATCGACTTTGGCGTACATTCTGAAAGCTGGAACCATCCAGGCTTCCCTCGTTTTCTGCGAGAGGTTGCGGGTATGGAAGGTTAGCGGGAAAGATTTGATCCGTGCGGAAAAGCACTTCGGATTGGGAGGCCCGCAAACTGTGAATTCAGGAATTAGTTCGGTGACTCCCCACACCGATCACTACCAGGGCGGGATTTGCGGAGTCCCTCAGTGTTGATTTTTTTGGGCGGCCTTGAGGTCTTGAGAGATTGGAATGAAAAACAGATATTGCTTCTGGAACACCCGTCACGGTAGAGCTTAGAACATCGCGGTTTTTCGAAAATTCCTTTTATTCGGAGGCTAATACAACCGACCGGAGCCCTTTTGGGGAGTAAAAAACCAGAGCCCGACGGGCTCTGGTTTGACTCTAGTAGCGGGGAGCGGATTCGAACCACTGAACTCCGGGTTAGGCACTCAAATTAATGAGTTGCTGGCTGGTATGAGCCCACGGTCGTTTGGAAGGAAACATTAAGACGGTTCCATCCGTTGATCGCGATGATCGCATAGGTTAGATCAACCAGTTCTTTCTCGGTAAAATGGCGCCGCATCTCAGCATAGAGCTCGTCTGTAATCTCTTCTTGCGAAATCATCGTGACTGCTTCAGCCCAGGCTAATGCTGCCCGTTCGCGTTCAGTATAGAAAGGCGCTTCCTGCCAGGCAGACACCAAGTAGAGGCGCTGTTCGGTCTCGCCACGTGCGCGGGCGTCTTTGGTATGCATATCCAGGCACCAGGCGCAGTGATTGATTTGTGAAACACGTATTTTAACGAGCTCAAGCAAGTTGACATCAAGACCAGAACGATGCACATAACTCTCTAATCCAAGCATGCTTTTAAAGCCATCGGGAGCGGTCGATTTGTAATCAAGTCTCTGTTTCATGTTGTATCCCTTTCTAAACAAAAAGATTATTATTTGAGAATCCATTGTAGCACGGGGAATTCAGGCTGCCATACTGATGCACAAGGGGCAAACAAATATATCAGGACCCCATGAGTCCTGGCAAAGTAGTTTGGAGCCGAAATAGTGCCCCCTGCGGATATTCGCCTGTGACCGCAATCTGTCCCCGCAAAGCAGGGCAAACAACTGAGCTATCTTTATGGGAACAAAAATGAGGCATCATCTTGTTGAAGCCTCTCTCCAGGTAGCGGGGAGCGGATCGAACGACTGACCTCCGGGTTATGAATCAAAATCCTGAATCCGTGCTATGTGCAAGGCAGGCTCTGCAAACCCTGGCACCGCCCGCCAGGGCAGGTGTCAGCCGACCTGACGAACGCTGGCGCACTCTTGCCGGACACGCTGCGGCTCTACAAGGGGATGTAAGTGCTAATCGGTTTTCGTTTAGCAGCTGTCTAACGTGGGTTTGGCAAGACATTCCCAGACGACAATCGTTATTATTAATTAATAAGAAAATTACTCAACTTATGATTGAAGTGTAAATTTTACATTGACCTAACCCACAAGACTTATCAGCCCTATGCCATTATTCAATTTGGGTTAGCTTGAAGATGAGGATCTTAATCCAATCTGCACAGGGAAGATATAACGCCACCACCAGCAAACTAATAAGCACATACGATAGTGGGATAGCAGTCATTAAAATGCCCTGCGAGGCAAAGATTCCCACCAGAATAATATCAGCCAGTGTGCCGAGCAGCATCCAGCGGCTGGGTCGGGAGTTCCAGAAATGGAGACGATCACGCACGAGGTATACATTGACCTGACCGGTGAAAACCAGCATCACGAACATCAGTGTTTGCAGTTGATTTAGCGGAAGGTGCAGCACATTGTTGGCCACATATAAGAATCCAAACGATAGCAGTAACACCGGCAGAGCAAGCCCGAAAGAGGCCACCATCAGCGGCGGGATTTTCCAATGATCCGGTTTGAGTGAATAAGAGACGTTGTCTGTGGCAAGTGACATGCTGACAAAATCATTTGCAAACAGCAGCAAGATGATTTGGAGCGGTGTGATCACGAACTCGCGGGTCAGGATAAACCCCAGGCTCAGGAACAGTGAGATTTGGAAAGTCTTGATGATTTTGTTGAGCGTGTAAGTTAACATGCGCTGGTAAATTCGGCGGCTGGTTTTAACCGCGTCCAGGATATTGCTTAATCCCTCTTTGGTCAGTACCACGCTTGCTGCGGCTTTTGCCACGTCGGTGGCGCTTGCCACCGCGATACCTACTTCCGCTTGTTTTAGTGCTGGCGCGTCATTAACACCATCGCCGGTCATCCCCACGATTTGACCAGACTTTTGCAGTCCCTGTACGAGGAGGAATTTATCTTCAGGGAACACACCCGCAAAAATGTCGCAATCCAGCGTGCCTTCTTGATGAATATTGAGCAGCTTTTCACCAGAACAGGGTTCTCCAACGATCCCTACCTGCGCCGCCACCGCTTTGGCCGTGAGTGCATCGTCACCGGTCACCATCACCACGCGTACGCCCAGGTTGTCGAGTTCCTCGATCAGGGTTTTGGAATCAGGGCGAGGAGTATCCTGCAGCCCGAGCAGACCAACCAATTGGAAGGGTCCGGAATCGGGGCCGACTGCGACTGCCAGGACGCGATTCCCGGATGCAGCAAATTCTGCAACATCTGCGTTGATATCTTGTTCCCCTGTGAGCGCGGTGATCGCCTGTGGAGCGCCTTTCAGAATTCGCAGGTTGTTTCCCTCCGGCTGCGCGATGAGTGCCTCTGACCTTTTCGTCGCCGGTTCAAATGGGGTGAAGTCGAGGCGTTCTCCGGCCAGCTGAATTTGCCGGTCCTGCGCTCCGGCGAGAATGGCAAGGTCAAGCGGATCCTGCGTGGCAGCACGGGAGGCTTGCGCTCCAAATCGGATGACATCTTCCTCCCGATAAGGAGGGTAGGCGCGGATAGCGTTCAGCTTGAGGCTGTTCTCAGTAATGGTACCGGTCTTATCACTGGCCAGAATGGTCATCGCAGCGGCTTCTTCGATGGCGGAAAGGCGAGCGACAAGGACGCCCTGCTTTGCCAAGTTAGCTGCGCCGAGGGCGGTGGCGACGGTAAACGTGGCCGGCAGCGATACCGGAACGGAAACAACCAGGATGATGAGAGCAAAGGGCAGAATCTGATGCCAGGCTATTTGAGCGTATAAGGCATAGATGGTAATAATAGCAACCAGGATAGCATCAGCCATGACTAAGTATTTCACGATGGTAAAAATGATCTCTTCAAGGTGGCTTACAGTCTTTGCCTCACGCACCAGTTCAGCGGTCTTGCCAAATTTGGTGTTCACGCCTGTGCTGGTGACCTCGCAGGTCGTTTCGCCGCGTTTGATAACCGCGCCAGCATACACCATTTGCTCAGCACCTGCTTCCATCGGCAGTGATTCGCCCGTCAGGGCGGATTGGTCTACTTCCACCTGTCCGTCAATGAGAATGGCATCAGCAGGGATAAGGTCGCCCATGCGCAGATGGATGATATCACCTGGCACGATGTCCTCGGCCTGGATCCTTTGCCATTGACCGTCACGGCGCGTGGTGACCTGAACCGTCAGCTTTTGACGCAGGAGTGAAAGTGCATTATGGGCACGATTTTCCTGGGTAAAGCTCAGGAGGGCATTGAAGACGAGCAAGGCTCCGATGACGATTGCTTCAGTATTCTTGCCAAGATACAGTTCGAGCAGAATGGTGACCTCAAGCATCCAGGGGACAGGTGCCCAGAACTTCTTAAGGAACACCAACAACGGATTTCGTTTGGCCTCAGGTATCGTGTTCAGACCATATTTTTTCAACCGTTCAGCAGCTTCTGCAGAAGTCAGCCCGGTTAATGGGTTTGTGGAGCCAGTTTTAGGCGTGTTCATTTTCGATAAATTGTAATACAAATTAAAAGTGGGTAATTTCAAAAAAAATTGTAATGTATGACAGGAGTCAACTTTTTTTGGATTTCTGACTTCAATTTCCACATTATCACTTTAACAGTAAGGAACTGCTATTTTGTTGCGGTGTGCTAGAACTTGACTTTACAAATCCCAAAGGACTACAAAGAATCAGGACCAGCATGAACTGTGTGTAAGTATCCTTCTTTTTATGGCATCCCTAGGTGTTGCGATTTGTAGAATCCTAACCGTCGGGAGGGTATGTAACCATTGAGATAGTCATGATATCAATAACCCCGTCGAGATTAATTGGTTGTCCTTTAAACGAACTCCCGTTGTCCCAGATGAAAAATAAAATAATCAGGAATTACGCAGGTTAAACCAAAAACGACCACAGCTGGTCGTCTTGGAAGTAGTAGCGGGGAGTGGATTCGAACCACTGACCTCCGGGTTATGAGATATTTTCCCGGTTTCGGAACGTTTTTCACTCAGGCTCCGCATTTTAGCCTGGCCTGAGAGACGCTCTTCTGAAGAGGCTGGAGGATCTTTGGTTACGAGTTATTAGACGTATGATAGCGACTTTTTATGACTGGGTCAAGTAGGACTTTTTTCATGACCCGGAGGGGGATGGTTAGCAGTAGTTTGAAATTATTGACTTAGGACAGAAAGAATTTCTTTGCAATATGCCTCCGCCAACTGACGTTCATAATCGTAAAGTGCAGTGTCACGATTATGTGCTAAGGGATTCCGAATTTTCGCAAGAAGTTGTGATCTCTGATCCCAGTAATTCTTATCTTTTCCAAAAGTTGATTTAAAGGTATTCCATTCAGAGAAAATTATCGCAAATAGATCTTGTGGGTATGTAAAATCAATTAAATTCCGGGAAGCCCGGCTTCCAAATGATTTTTGCTCTTTCTGTTGGGCTTCCTGGCACTTGTCGAATATCGTTTTTAAGTTAGCATGAGCGTTTTCTAACCGTACTATCCACTGCTCGCCATATTGGGTAACCATCGCATTTACAATACAATTTCGTAACGCCAATTCCGTTTCACGCCAAACAGGCCACAAATCGACCTGTCGTTCTACCAATTTTAAGTAAGAGTAAAAATGTGGTGAAAATGTCGTATAACTATCTTGTCCATTAGCTTGAATAAGGCCGTATCGCATGAAATCATCAACATCAGCCTGCTTTACATCCACTATTGGCCCAAAAAGAATTTGTAGGAGTTTCCTGAGACTATCATCCTCGCTTAGGATGCTGATCATATGATCATATTGATCTAGCAAAGAATGCTCAGCTCTTTGGGCAGATGCATCTACATCAACTCGACCGGTTTCCCGATACAATTCCACAAGCTCATATCCTAGCATCTCAAGTAAGAATGGATGTCCTCCGCAATAAAATTTTACACGCTCCTGGATGCCCGTGTTTACATCAATGCCTATGTCTTTCATCCGACCAAAATAACCCTTCATATCGTCATCATTGAACATGCCCAAGTAGTGTTTATGAAATATTAGGTCGAAAGTCGAGATTGCTTTGGTTTGCAACTCAATTTCCCGTAAACTTCTTCGTGATGTTGTTATAAATGTCACTCGCCACTCCGGGCGATACGATAACTCTCGTAAGCCTTGAAAACCAGAAACATCACCTTTAAAAAGATGACGCGCATGATCAAATTCATCTAAAACAAATAAAATCCGGTAATCGGCTTGACGTACTTTTTCAAAGAAACGTTGAATTCGCCCATAGCCTTCACTCCAAGAAATTTCATCCTCGAGCACACGATTTGCAGCATTTCGGATTGGTTCTGTCAACCACCCCAGATCTTCCATCTCATCGTAGGCTCTCGTAACTAATGATCGAAAGAAGATGGACGCCTTATCAAATGTCGCCAAATTGATCCAAATAGGAAGCTGTCTTCTGGACGCCATCTGATCCTTAATCTCCATTACTCCTTTATAGATTAAGCTACTTTTACCAATGCGATAATCCCCTACAATTGCCAAATTACCAGGTTCGGGTGGACGAATAACTCTATTCTCAACTACTCTCAAGTCATTACTTCTTCCGACAAAACGTTTCCCACGAACAATGTTTCCATAGTCGGCAAAGGGGTTATCAAAACTTCTATCCATGATTTACTCCATCCCTTACTGATGTGTAACTAACCATTCTTTGAATAATCCTACCCGAATCGAGTAGTATTGGCCCCTCTCTCGTTCGACAACATCCCTTTTTACCAAATCATCAAGAATATCGTCAATGGGAATCGTGGTTTCGCATGTTATATTGTTGCGATTGCATGGCCCAGTTAAACTACTTAGTGTTATCGCGGTAAGCACTTTCAAAGCATCACTATCACTAATTGCATCCTTAGAAGTGTCTCCTGAATTCAGGAGATTATCAAACTTGTCGAGGCCAAGGGCATTAGCGCCTTTTACGAGTTCATCCTTCACTTGTTCGACATCAGCTTCTGTCACCAATCTTGCTCGTTTTCGATTCATGTACTCAACCAGGCGATTACATAAAATTTGGACATAAAACGGACTCCCAGCGGTTAAGTCGAGAATACGCTCAATAGCTCTCTCGCGAAAACGGCTATCTCCCTGACGCCCACCGACTCTTATTGGCTCATCAATCAGCTTGATGGCGTCATCACGTTTTAGATAAGACACTCTTTCATCTTGTGTTGTACCAAATTCATTCGGAAATCGTTGTTTGAATTTTGGCATTACATCTTGTCCAACTAAAACAGCGCTAAAATAATTTTCCTGCAAAAGAGCTTTCCAGTTTCTCATAAACGATTCGGGGATTCGACCTGCAAGAATTTGAGCATATATATATTGAAATTCGTCAATTAATAAAACAGCGCGGATATTTTGCCAACCGCTATCCTTTTTAGACTGTCTCTTGAAATTTTCAAAAATATCAGCAAATAAAGTAAGTGGACTGGGATGCTCAAAGAAGTCTTTTTCATTGCTTGGGAAAGTTATTTCGATGTCTGATTTTCCAGCCTCAACCCTATCTTCAATTGCATATTCAAGCCTTCGAATTATGCTCCAAAGAATCAGATACAGAAACTGATACGAAGATGTACTATTATCATCCAAAAACTTACCGATATTTCCTATGTCCAAAACCAATAATTTCTCGTCAAGCTCCAGTTTGCTTTTTAGGTGATAAAGGATTGAAGATTTCCCAGCTCGCTTTTGACCATAAATGACAACACATTTGCTTTGAGATTTTGACTCTTGAATGGCCTTAGCAACATTTCCTATCATCTCGTCTCTACCAAAAAACATATTAGGGTCACCAACAACCCCGCCCTCGGCATATGCGGCATAAGGATTTTCTATTGGTTCAAACTCCTCTTCGGAATAGAGGCGAATCGAGAAATTATTAACAGGAGTTTGGACAATTTCCGACGAGCGTGTTCTATATTGAACATAAACTGGTAATGAAAAGGTTTGCGACTCTAGTGCTTCCTTTCCGAGACGAATTGGTATTTTTAGAATTCTTTGATCCCCCCCTCTCAAGGAACTCTCTGACTTGACTTCCGATACAGCCAACGAATAAGTGTCAGCATATTCTTGAACTACTAACTCTAATGCATCAGCAGGGCTGCATCCAATGCGATTATTTACTGTTATCTGAATGTCAATCTGTTGATTGTTGTCTGGAGTATAAGATTCAACCGGTAATCGTAGGGTTAGTTGCGGAGCAGAACTTTCATATAACTCCTGCAGTCTAGAGCTTACTTTTGTTCGTATTATGTCTATGACTGGATATATTTCTTCCACGGACAATCTGGTTGGCGTGCTTTCAATTTCATGGAGCAGATCCTGGCACCGTGAGTCTATTTGAACACATAATCGCTCTTGCTCTTCGAAGGTGAATTGCTTACATAGTTCTAAGGCTATCTCTAATATCTTTTGTAACTGCAAAGCTCTCTGTTGATCTAGCTCAAAGAATAACTGATTAATAAGACCTTTGACCCGCTCAATGCCTCCTTCAAGGGATGCTGTTGTCAGTTCAGTCTTCCCTATGAACTGTATTTCATACGAAAGGGCATGGTTATCATCAAATACTTTTCGTTGTAAATCATTCCATAAGCGAATAAAACTATCTAAACTCTTTACTCCACTTATCGAAGAATCACACTTTAACTTTATGTAATCCAATGCCATAGCTTGAAGGGAAGATTTGTTGTAAAGTCGATTTATTATTCTATTTGCTGCAAAACGACTCCTGAGGATTAAGTAGGATATTGAGTCGAAAAGTTTGTTTCGATCTGGGTGATGTTGGAATACAGTTTCCAAAGTTTCATCAAGGGAAGGAATTTTAGGTGTGATTGGAATTTGTGAATGACCCAAAGTAGAAAACAAGTAACGAACTATTGCATTTACTGCATCTTGTTCATCTTGCCCTTTGCTTCTATCGCCATCGTACGCATTAACTGATTCGCAGTAAAACTCTCGCGCAGAATCTAAATGTCGAGTTTCAATAATAGCAGCATCTCCCCTCGAGGCAAAACTACGACAGAGATACCGAAAAAACAAATTAGGGTCCTCATCGTCAAGAAGAGAAACAATTTTTGCTGCTGACAAATAATAAGTAGCTCGATCGCGGGGCCTGCTAGTACCCAGCTTGGTAGCAAGGCCCTCTAAGTTCTTGATATCGCTTCGGCTAAAAGTTTGTTTTTGAACCCGGTCAGGTGGCACACCTTGGAAATCGCATCTTTCCAAGAAAAATTGGGTAAATCCACTAGTTTCACTTGAAAAACTTGATAATGTAGTTTCAATTATTTTTTCATCAAGTTGAGGTTGCAAGCCACTTTTAGCTTGAACAATTGCATCGAGCAAATCTGCTACTTGGGGATCAGGAGATGTACTTAAGATTTTGTTTAGTATCTTCTTGGAATCTTCGTGTCTTCCCTGCTTGAATAAACACACAGCCAGATTTCTCTGCGCGGCATTGTTATCTGGTTGCAGTTTTACTAATGAACGAAAGCTACGTTCGGCCTCTGGATAATTTTCTTGTCTGAAATAGCCATTTGCTATTTGCCACATTATCTGAGCTTTTTTTCCATCAGTAGGAGCTTCAGAATATTTTTTCTGGAGAAGCGTTATGGCTGAATCATACATTCCAGCGCCTTGATAAAATGTTATGAGCATATTATCAACCGAACGTTGATCTAGCATTTTAGAACGGTTTTTTGAGAGGACGTCTATAGCATCTTGAATTTTGCCTTGTTGAGCAAGCAATGCTCCCAAGTCTTTCACGGCACTATCGAGATTGTCGCCCTGAATTATTGCAACGCGAAGCAATTGAGCAGCTCTATCTAAATCTTTTTCAATTAATTGAAGTCTTTTCGCGCGTGCATAGGGATTTGACCCTCTTGGTACGCCAGTAGATCTAGCATATTCACGCCATTTTTCATAGAGCGATTGGGCGTCATTATAATCAGGATCGATTTCTAATACTTTCTTTATTTGGGCGATAGCCTTTGGATATTCTCCATCGTTGGCATATCCAGTAGCTACGGAATACATTTCATCGATCGTTCTTATTAACGTGATACCAATTGCCAGAGGTCCTTTAGGTCCTTCAGTTATTTCAAAAACAACCGGTATCTTCTCACCAATAGAAATCATACGAACTTTTTCAAATAATTCATCATCCGAAATAGCGCTTCGGTGAAAGAAATAATTACCCCCATCGTTTCCTCTGATAAAACCAAAGTTTCTATCAGCTTTATAAGAAAAAATATCCCCTTGTGGCTTATTGGAATCAGGGCGAGAAATTGGTTTGGTGCGAGGTCTTTCAATCATTGCCGAAGCGATTTCTTGATATGCCATATCAGGTTGTCCACTGAAATGCCTTAATGCATCAATCGCCAACTGATTAATAGACACTCCTAAGATAAATTTTTGTAATAAATCAATTGCCTGGTTTTTCCTTTCTGATATTTCAAACAAGTATATTGTCGTTTGGAAAAGAACTTGGGCATCCTCAATGGAAAGTCCCTTGGGTTGATAATTCCCCAATATAAACTGGCTTGATTGCTGAATGATTAATCTCAACAGTAAGAACCATGCTTGCGGTGTTTGGCTTGGCGATGCTTTTGTAAAATACTGTTCCAGGGCATATAATGCAAGTTTTTCTTGCTTTTCGATTATTGCAATTGCCGCTAAATTCAGCCAATCAATTGCTTCTTTTGCGATAACTGCTGTTTCTCTGTAAAGTCTCAAAGCCTCTGGGCGATCCCCGAGAAGCCAATTGGCGTAAGCTAAATGTTTCCTTACATATACTGAATTGGGTAGTAAATCGTATAGAGATCTAAGCTCACCAACAATGTTCTGGACTCTACCAAATTTAGAACTTAACTCATTGATTTTTAGTGCATATTCGTACTTATTTCTAGCACGTTCCCAAATCTTGACTAATTCTGCACTTCTCTTGCCATTGAACTCTGCAGAAGGAATAATGAAAGTCGGTTGTGTAATTGTAATTGTAGCAACTTGGATTTGAGCGTCAAAATGAGCTTTTATTTCAAGCAACTTCTTTATTACTTCCTGATTTTCAGGTTGCACAGACGATGGAGTTGGAATTGGTGGTTTAGTATCATTGGGAAGTTTCCCCTCTGTGAGTGCTTCATCGACTCTGGGCTTAGTTATTACCTCCCAACTACCAATCATTTCAATTAAGATAGTTGTTAATTTATCTTCATCCTCCAGCGTCACGTGATCTTTGCCAATCTCAATTAAAATCCCTGACGTTTCTCGTCCTGTTTTTAACAGAAAGCTAACTTTACTACCAATTGGAACTTGACGCTGAATTAGATTTGCTTGCATAGTGCCTCATTTTTGAAAAAACAGGATCCTTTATTAATCGGTTTTAAAATTATACACAATAATATTAACCGTTATGCTTTTCACAAAAGCCTTGATGGGTGACGGATTACGATAATTGATTGAAGGGTTGGTGTAACATATTTTCTGTAAATTGCTGAACCTTAACAAAAGCGGTGAGTCAGAAGTATCCTTATACGGTGACCAAACCAAACAAGGAGACTGGAAATGACTCACCAAAATGTTTATAACCTTTCTGCAGGGACGATTGAAGAGATATTGCGCAACGGATTGGATGCAGTTCCGGAGATGGTGCGGGTGCTGCTCAACAGCGTGATGCAAGCGGGAAGATCCAAGTACCTGCAAGCCGGAGAATACGAACGCAGCGCAGACCGGAAAGGTCATGCCAACGGGTACAAACCGAAGACAGTCCGGACCCGCATGGGCGAAATCACCTTTGCCGTCCCCCAGGTACGAGAAGGAGGTTTCTACCATTCTGTACTTGAGAAGGGACTGCGCAGTGAACGGACATTGACCATGACCCTGGCGGAGATGTATGTGCAGGGGGTCTTAACCCGCAAGGTGAAAGCGATCACAGAGGCGTTATGCGGGGTTGAGATCTCAGCGGCACAAGTCAGCCGTGCCACAGCACAGTTGGATGCGACCTTGCAGGAATGGCGGGAACGGCCGCTGGGTGAAATCACCTATCTCTATCTTGATGCGCGGTACGAGAAGGTGCGCGAGGCTGGTCAGGTGCGGGATGCAGCTGTTTTGGTGGCTTCTGGCATCACGCCACAGGGCGAAAGGCAGGTTCTGGGCGTATCTGTGTCGCTTAGCGAGCATGAAATCCACTGGCGAACCTTTCTGCAGGGTCTCAAAGACCGCGGCATGCATGGCGTTAAGCTGGTGATTAGCGATGATCATAGCGGTTTGGGAGCAGCCAGAAGAGCCGTTTTGGGCAGTGTCCCCTGGCAGCGGTGCCAGGCAGTTTACAGAGGGCGATGAGGTTTTCGGGTATCTGCCCAGCGCAACCGGTCGCGGCACCTTCGCAGAATTTGTCTGCGCCGATAAAAAAACGATATCCCTCTCAATAACAATATTTTTCTTCTCAATTAAATTGTTCAAGGAATCAACGTACGGTTAAACCAAAAACGACCACTGCTGGTCGTCTCGGAAATAGTAGCGGGGAGTGGATTCGAACCACTGACCTCCGGGTTATGAGTCAAAATCCTGAATCCGTGCCATTTGTGCGGCGGGCTCTGCAAATCAGCCGACCTGACGAACTCTGGTCCACGCTTGCCGGGCACGCTGCGGTAGCTAATCGATATTCGTATAGTATCTGTTTTACGTGGGTTCGTCAAGTACTTTTTCTTGCTTTTCTTCATTCCTCTTTCCAATTCAATTTATTCAAATCAATTTTCTCATGGGGGATGCGTCCTCCCTGATTCAATAATGGTGCATCGCACCATTAGTTATTGATTCCCCAGTCATGGGTGTTCCACAATCTCATTATGCCTGCATAAGGTAAGGACTAATTCTATTCCCCTGCCCGTCTATTTGCGCACCTGTTGCCAGCTTATTTTATAAGGTTCGGAGAGCCATTCAAGATGCAATGTAAAGACTTAGATTTTTTTATTGCTCAAGATAAAAAGAACCCCGTTGAACTTCGAGGCTATGTTTGGAAAGTCATTATGGATCCAACCAGGGTCGATGATGATCCAGGGATGTTCTTTGGTAGGTTGTTTCGAATGATCGATATCCGCCTTAATCGGGACGAGAAATCAACCTGGCCGGAAGGAATCGTGTTTGAACACATTACCTCAGGATGCCGCCTTACTTATAAAGATGGCTTGTTGATGGATCTAACAAATTCCAAAGTCATTCAGAAAAAGCCAAGAATCCGTGATCGCAGCCGGCGGTCAGGTTGTAGAAACCAAACTAAAGGTGAAAGCATGCCTCGAAAACCAAATCATATTTCATCAATCAGTCAGATGCGTCGGTTTGTGTTAATTCGAGTGGAAGACCTCACTGGTGTTTCAGGGACTGGTGAAGTTGCAGAAGGAACCGTGTTTAGCAGTGGTTTGGCGGTCATTCACTGGCTCAGGGAACCTTATGCCATGGGTGTTTATCAGTCTCTCGAAGATGTCATTTCTGTCCACGGTCATGAAGGCCGAACACAACTGCAATTTATCGATTAAGGAAAAATAAAATGACCACAAAAATTATCACCATTTCGAACCAGAAAGGCGGGGTAGGAAAGACAACCACCGCCGTAAATCTGGCACATGCTCTCACTCTGAAAACTAAACAAGTGTTGTTGATTGACCTTGATCCACAAGGACAGTGCGCAACCAAGTTGGGTATGGATAGCCAAATGGGAACGTATTATTTTCTGACAACCCAACCAGGCTCTCCAAGTGAAATAACATTTATTCGCCAATGGGTCCGTGACACAGGCCGTGATTTCTTGCAGTTGATTCCAGGCAACTCAATGACCTCCGCTGCGCAAATGATGTTGGGTGTCCAGGACCAACCGATCTCCTACATAAAAGGGCTGCTGAAAACATTCACTAAAGATCGGTTTGATTACATCATTTTCGATACCTCCCCATCTGTGGGTGGTTTACAGGAACGTGCAATCTGGGCAGCTGACCTGGTGATTGTTCCTACGGCAACTGAATTCGCATCATTAGATTCTTTAGCGAAGATAGTCACAACCATCCAAACCTTGAGGGACAAAAAGAATTGGCAAGGGGGATTGCTGGGGATATTACCTACCTTTTTCGATAGTACCAATGAGTCACGCGACTCCCTACAGGATCTGCAGGCAACATTCAGCGACAAGGTGCTTTTCCCCATTCATCGGGCGACTGTCTTGCGTGAATGTTGGTCTGAGGCAAAGACCATTCTTGAGTATGCGCCAGAAACGCGAGCTGCCGAGGAATATAAAGCTTTGGCAACTCTCGTATTGAAATATTAGAGGTCATGATGGCAAGGCGAGACGCATTTACAAGTCTACGGGATACTAATCCAATAATCGAGGTTGAGGAGGATCAACAACAAGTAACCACGATCCTCCAGCGACAGCCCTTGGATTTAATTCCCACAGCAGATCTCAGGAAGAAAAGATCCCGTAAGTGGGAACAAGGTCATCGGCTTGAAACTGTAACGTACCGGGGAATTCCTCAGCAGATTGTGGATTTGATTATCAAAGATGCTCAGTCTCTTTCGGTTCCTAGGGATGAAGTCGTTAGGGCGTTTCTGGAATATGGCGCAAGGCTTTACCGCAATGGAGAGATCAAACTTTTAGCGTACCCCAAAGCGCAGCGAATGACCTTGTACTCTGAATGCAATGAAGGAATCCCAATCTTGCCTGTTCAAAAACCGGCAAACCATAAATGGCTGGCTGATGCATTCCCGGTTCCAGAAAAGAAAGCTGGTGGAATAAAAAAGAAAAAATCCAAGAAAGACCATGAAGCTCTTCCTCAATGGGAAATAAGAGTGACATTCCGAATTCCAGCATTATTAAAGGAAGAAGTTCGGTCGATCGCGCGGGAGCATACTTTACCGGTCGGAGAAGTTGTCTGTTTCTTCGTTATAGAAGGTTCACAGGCTTTTCACAATGGAAGCTTAATCCTGCAACCGTCTCCTAAGACAATAGGGAAGACTTTATTTCTGGAGTGATGCTAATGGGCTCTACCCTTTCCTGGAAAATCAACAATTTCATTTTTACTGCAAGAATCACGTCTGCGTCCATGCTGACGTGCCGCAGACGTGCTGCTGACATGCCGCAGACGTTGACGCAGACGGAGTTGCTGACGTTGAAACCACAGGAAGCCCGTAAAGGGGTCTTTTCTGGATGGAATGGGATAACTACCGTTCTTCCAACTAAGGCTGTAAATGTGCCTTTATTTCGCTTTATTCGAGATTGATTTTTTTATCAATAGGGATTTCTTTTATGAATGCAGTCATTGGATTTTCACCGGAGAAGGCTTGGCAAGCGGCCATTGCTAACCTCGAAATGGATATGTCGCGGGCGGCTTTTAGTACCTGGGTGAAGCCAACCCATTTGGTGGATTTTTCAGATGACACATTTGTAATCGGCTGCATGAATTCGTATGGCCGTGAGTGGTTAGAAAACCGATTAACGACCACCCTGCAGCGATTCCTAATGGGCGTGATGAACAGAGAAGTTAAGGTTCGTTTCGTTGTTTGTGACCAGGAAATTGATGATGGGGATGATCTCACTCAGGAAGTTAATCCAAGCCAGGAATATTCTCAGGACAATCCGATTGAGTTGGATATCCATTACAGCTCCATCCGGAATTACCTCATTGAGCCAAGCCGGGTAGTTCGCTTACCTGTATATTACCTGCGCTGGCTGCCATACGTCGGATCACAAATGATTTTCTTGATCTTGGCATTATGGCAGGAGTATTATCTGGCGAGCAGTGGAAAGGCACGAAAAGGGAGCTGCAAAGTTGCCGTTCGCGCTGAGCGTATTTGCCAATGGGCTGGGATCAGCCGGGCTCAGTTCTTTCGCTTGCTGCAACCCGGTAGCAGTCTGGGATGGTTTGCGAGAAAGATTGACACCGATCATGAAGTAGATAAGCGCTCAGGTAGAGCCAAAAAGTCCTCCAACAAATATGAACTATTCGAATCCCCACTGACACCTGGGGATGCTGAAGACTTGAAAACTTTCTTACTGGCTCACGGTATCCAGGATTCCCCCCAGTCTGCTTTGCAATTGGCTATCAACGCGAATCCAAAGGACATCTTGCATTATCCGGCGCGGCTCCCTCAAGAAGAATTCGACAAAACGATTCCACATTATCAGACCGTTCAGGATGTCATCCGGGAATTGATTGGTCACCGGCTCGACGGAGAACTTGGGACCCTGGCAGATCAGCTTGCTGACCGATTATTTGGTCAGGGTGATTTCATCCTGGTCACTTGGTATTTCCTCAGAAACTGGTTACCGGTTCTCGGAGCAGATGCTGCCATGTTTGTCCTGGTTCTGCGCAATCTGTGCTACTTCAATGATGAGAAAGGTGAGATCAGAGATGCAGTCTGGATTGAGGGTGGATATCAAGCTATCGCAAATCGTCTAGGGATCAATAACGCTCGTGTGGTGGCGAACTGGCTTCCAGCCTGGATTGAGCGAGGAAAACGTAAGGATGAATTAAGTGATCGTACCGTTGATGAATTTTCTCGCCGGCAACGTCTCCAGGATCTATTAGCCCTTTTTGTTGAGCGCATCGATCATCGGATTAATTCTGAGGGCAGCTATAGTTGGAAATTCAAGGTACAGAGGATTGATCCACTCACTCCACAACACCAAGCCATCCAACAGGCTGTTTCGTCCCTTCTTGTGAAATCAGAAGATTATCGTGTTCAAGACGAATTAAATTCTTGGATCACTTTATTGGGCAATGTTTGTTTCGAGACTGTCAAAACAGAACCAAAGGTTGTTTTGAGACTCTCAGATTTAACCAAGGATTGTTCTGAGACTCTCAAGGGTATCCTCAATGATTGTTTTGCGACGCTCGACCCGGAAGTCAAGGGTTGTTTTGAGACCCTTTTAAAGATTCTCAAAAGCTTTAAAGATTCCCCAAAAGAAAAAGATACCTCCTCTACCCAAGATACATCGATTTTGCTGAACGATCCAACCAGTCAATCGGTGGCAGTGGTAACTGATTCGAGTGGAAATTGGTCATTGGAAAAATTGTTGGCGCGCGCAGACAAGAAAAATCGGCAGGTTTTCCTCGATCAAGAAAAGAATGCTTTACCTTTTGTGTCCTGGATCATTCATGGCGCTTCCCAACCCAACATCCAGAATCCGTACAGCCTGGCCATCGCCAAGCTAAAAGAGAACCCCAGAATCGGAGCCGGTGGAGCGAGTGAACGACTGGCTGAATTACAGCCGCGAAATCTTGCCCGCCTGATAGAGCAGTCGTTCACTTTTTATTCCCCAACCGACCAAAATTGGCGACGGCTTTTTGCAGAGGTGAAAAGGGATCGTATCCGGCTTTTAGGAGATGCGCTGGGATTGGTTCTGGATATCGAGGAGGAAACAGGTTGGATGAGTAACTAAGCCAGACGCACTTTGTGTACTACCGAATTCAAACTAACATTCATAAAAAGGAGACAACAATTTATGGCGCAAGGAAATCTTACGTGGCAACGTGGCGACATCACCGGGGATATCTATTTTGATTATCTGCGTCCCCAGAATCAGGACCCTATCCCTTATGTTCGCCTGTACCTGATGATTGACGGCAGCCCGGAATCAAAACCGGTGAAGGGGTTAAGAGTGCTGGTTTATGGCACCCTGGCTGAATTGGTGTACGGACATGTTCAGAAAGGCAGCCGGATCGGTGTTGAAGGGCATATTCAACTGCGCTACCGGCCAAACACGACGACCCCCGTGTTTGAAGTTGTTGCCGAGCGAGTTGAATTTATCCGCAATATTGATTATGAACGCGGAAAACAAGTGATCGCAGATTTAAAACAGCGTGGAAAACGAAATTCCGTAACCGATCTGGAAATCATCACACAGATCCTTGAAGTTGGAGAATTGGGTCATGACAGTGAATAATCCTAGTGAACCGGAAATCCAGATTTCTGAAGAAAAACTGCAAAAGCTTGGTTGGATACTGTTCGGTCTTGCGGTTTTTTTTACCATTATTGGTACGTTCGTTTCCCCATTGGATGACCAGGGGAAACCGGTACTTCTCTTGCCGGAGGTCAAAGCAGTAGAAGATTACAGAAAATCTGCACAAGCATGGATTTCTGAGTTAAACACTTTGGATGGCGAGATCGCTTACATTATTGCTGCTGACCAACAAGGCGATCTCTTTTCACAGTCCAGATCCGCCCAACAAACCCTCCAGCATGCTGTTGAACTTGCTCACCAGGTTGATCGGACCCGAGTACCCCCAATTGGTATGGGTATGCATGAGCAAATGCTCTCGACAACGCTGAGTTATCTTGAAGCTGCTCGAAGCGCTCTACAGTGGGTCAGCGCGCCAGAGCAAGAAAATCAGGACCAGGCTATCCAATTACTTGAAGATTCTCGCCAGATGAAATCGGAATTGGAGAAAAACAAGTGGTTGATCTCACGTTAGAAGAATTCCAACGCAATCAGTCTACTCGAATCTCCAGAGAAATCATCAGGCAAAGCGAGGAGCACGAGCAAAAAATGCAGGCCAATGCTCAGAAATTATGGGAAAATGCCCACAAACATCTTGTCGCACTTTTAAGGCTTCTGGATCAGGATTACGACGAATCCTGCGAAAAAGCGACCCGACCATTGGAATCATTTAACGATAATGACCTTGCATATCTGATTCATGTTCGGCTGCGAACTTTGCAAGGGCCAGCATCGAAGAAAATTGAGCCCGAGGCAATAAATGATTTAAAACAGCGCTTGAAAGAACTCAATCAGAAATATTCTGATCTGGAACGTGAGCTCATTGCCACACAGGAATCGAAAAAGAACACACAGGCAGAGAAGGCAGCACTGGAAGCCCACTTAGCTGCCCTTCGACAGATCCAGAAAGATGAGGTTGCCCAGGACATTCAATCCCCAAAATCGGGTACTGAAGAATCGAAGGACCTTACGCCTGTTCCGGATTGGGTAAAAACCTGGCAGTCCACCAAGAACTACGAAAAAACATCGGCGGCAATTTTTGTGATGGGTGAAATGGGGATTGCTTTACGACCATCCATCATAAAGCAAATGGCAAAACGCCTTTCCTTATCAGCCGCAAACAAAAACCTGGATGAAGCCTTGAATTGGTTAATGTCACCGGAAGGAAATGACTTCCCAATCTTGGTTGAACAGATAAGTGGTGTTGTTGAGCAAGGATCAAGTTCTGGTGGAAATCAGCCTGCGGTGCTGCATTTGACTCGGGATGGTCAAGTTGCATATGAGGTATTAAGTGGCAAAATTCCCAATGAGAATGAATTTGATTCCCTAATAAGACACCATTCTTCACCGGAACATACCATTCTGAATATTCAGGCTGGGGAAATCCTAGTAGAAGAAGGTTACCAAATTCGGGGACGGGTACAGTCTATCAATCTGTCCAATGGCGAAACCTATATCCCGGATATTGTTGCTGTCAATCCCAAAACAGGTGAAGTTATTTTTATTGAGGTGGAGCGGGATGTGAGTAAAGATCAAGTCTCCAGAAAACAGAAATGGATGAAATTTTACGAAGCATCGAACGGAAACCTGTATGTATTTTGCGACAACCAAAACTGCCAGAGAGCTATTCAGGGAGAAATCAATCTTGCTTTAAATGGGTTAAATTACAACTCGTTCCTAACAAATCTCCATGGATTGCGAAATGGGAAGCGTGCAGGAAAGGATGGAAGCATCTGGTTTTCTCAACGGAGAGGAAATGAAAAATAGAACGGTGTGCGCTCCGTTCTATCTGCATCGTTCCTCTAGAGTCTTAAGGGGGAACAGAGTGATTGGTCTAACATTTCTAGGTTATACGTAATAATATGAATTGCATTGATTATCGAATCATATAATAGAAAAATCTCGGACAACACTGAATGAGCCACATGGTAGAATGCAACAGTAGAATGCAAATAATTGACAGTCCAATAAAACCAAGGTACACTTCTTCCGTCAATGGTAACAACAATCCAACGATCACTCTTAGTATTAATCTTAATCTTAACGGCTATTAATTTGGCTGGACATATCACCGCGCCTACTCAATGCTGTACTGTACAGGACAACACGAACTATGCAGGAGATACCGATTGCCTGGCTTGCACACTTCAAGTAGGCACATGGGTGCCCCATTCTTTGATAATCGAAATGGCTTCAAAGCCAAGTTGTTCTTCGCCAGGAAATCCGTCTTTGGTTCTTAGTCTTGTATTTGATATTCCACACCCCCCAATTGCTTAATACAACTGAATAGTTAACGTTTAAAAACCTCGTTTGAATTTTCATCGAGGCTTGTGGTTACGTTAACGTACCCCGCCATTTACCAGAACTTTTGTTGTTCGATCCTGGCGGCTGTACATTTGGATTCTCAATCGGGAAAAAGACCTCATGAAAAAACGACCTGTTTTACCCCTTCTAATAATAGGGATAGGCACTGTGCTCATTTTATCAGCGATATATATCAACACCAATCTTAGAACCGTATCCCAAGCTCCTCAGCCATTGACTTCCGAGGAAGAAACTTTCCCCGAAATTCCACGGGTTACCCTAAAAGATGCCTTCACAGCTTTCCAGGGTGGGTCAGCCGTGTTCATTGACGTCCGTGATGCCGACTCTTACACAAACTCACACATTCCAGGAGCAAAATCATTCCCCCTAGCTCAGCTAGAAGATCAACTGAAAAAAATTGGCGCTGAGACCTGGATCATTACCTACTGTACCTGACCGGCCGAAGAATCGAGCGCCCGTGCGGCGCGCATTCTGTTGGACAACGGTTTCAAGAAGGTTACTCCCATTTTGGGCGGTTTTCGAGCCTGGGAAAAAGCCGGTTATCCAGTGGAAACCAGCCCTTAGCCTACAAAGGATTACTAAATGCATATTATGCAAATTAAACTATCTCGTTTGCGACCAATTCTGTACCTCCTGGTGCTGCTCGTCGCAGGTCTTCTTTCATCCTGTAACAATAAGACTCCGCAGATCAGCATCCAGCCTCCTCTGCAGGATTTAGGGACTCAACCTCAGCAACTGATCGATCTTGTTTTTGAAGTGAGGAACACTGGCAACGCAGATCTTGTTATTGAAAAAGTAAGCGTTTCGTGCGAGTGTACGACAGCCGAGTTGGAAAAGAGCACTATCCCGCCCGGTGAATCAGCTGAATTACGGGTTAAATTTGACCCGGCTGAAGATAACTTGTTTGGCGAAATCCAGCGCATCATTTATCTGCGCAGCAATGATCCGAACCAACCGGAGGCTGAAGCAGAATTTCGCGCTACGATCCAAAAGCCAGAAGGATAATCGAATGCTCAAAAAATGGCTGAATAAGTTGGGCGGTGGAAATACCCTGTACTATCCGGGCTGTGTTACCCGCTATGCACTACCCGAAATACAGGAGCGATACGAACGATTGCTTCGGCAAGCGAAAGTCGATTTCATTGTCCTACCCGGGGAGCTTCAATGCTGTGGCAGTCCAGTCCGGCGGGCTGGCTATCAACAGGATTTCGAACAGTTGAAAGCTAAAAACCTGGAAACATTTGCACGTTTTAGCGTCAATAAAATCATCACCAACTGCCCTGGCTGTTATCACACACTGAAGCACGAGTACCAGCTCGATGTCTATCACACGACACAGGTATTGTCTGAAAAAGGCAGGATCTCGCCCGGCCAATTCGAACCGGATGGAAAGCAATCAATAACCTATCACGATCCTTGCCATCTCGGCCGCTGGTCAGATATTTACGAAGAACCACGCCGTCTCCTGGATCAAGCCGGCTGGCAAGTGGTCGAACTGGCAGATAACCGGACTATGAGCCTGTGCTGCGGTGCGGGAGGCGGAGTGAAATCAAATTATCCAGATCTGGCCAATTCGATCGCTCAGGCTCGCCTGACCCAAGTAAATAATGGTCGATTATGTACCGCCTGCCCTCTGTGTTACGCTCATTTCAAAGAAAATGCCGGCGATATTCAGATAATGGAGTTCAGTGAAGCCTTGATGCAGGCATCGGAAGCGAGGCGATAACCTATGATATCCCTTGAAGCATTGTTTCAACCAGGTCAGGTATCCAAACGCGAAGAGACGATGGTTGTCTACAGCCGGGACGCATCACGAATTCAAGGTCCTTGCCAAGGGGTTGTTTGGCCGGAAACTGTTAACGACGTTGTCCGCCTGGCGCAGTGGGCTGCCGAAACTGGGATCGATCTGGTACCTCGGGGCGCAGGCACAGGGCTGTGTGGCGGAGCAACCCCACAAAACTCGGTCGTTGTGGATTCATCCCGGCTACGGCAAATCGGTGCTGGTGAAATTCAATCCAAAAAAGTGATGGTTGATGCCGGCGTTCCCCTGGACTTGCTCAATCGAACCCTTCGCCAGGATGGGTTGTTCTTGCCGGTGGTCCCAGGCAGCCATCGCTCGGCGACCATCGGGGGAATGATCGCCACCAATGCCGCCGGGTTGCACGCCGTCCGTTACGGCAGAATGAGTAATTGGGTCGAGGAAGTGGTGTTGGTGGATGGGAAGGGTGAGGTTCATCAACTGACCGCTGATGACCGAAAAGCATCCTTAGGACGGGAAGGGATCACCGGGATGATCGTTCAGGCAACACTTCACCTAACGGAGATTCCCGAGATCCGTTCGCTCACGCTTTTCACGTTTGAAAATCTCGAGGAAATGCTGAAGCAAGTCGAAGAATTGAAAACAAATCCTGCTCTTTCGGCGTTGGAATATCTGAATCCCCTGGCGGCTGCACTGGTTGGTTGGACAGCAAGGCATAGTGTATTGGCTGAGTTCCATGGCGCGGAAGGGAAGATCCGGGATTCGGCTGGGATGGCCAACCTGTGGGGAGCACGAGAAAGCCTGTCTGCCCGATTAACTCAGGCGGGATTCCCCATATCCGAAGATCCGCAGTTTCCTCCTGACGCGCTGGAAGAAAGCATTGATTGGCTAACAACACAGCGTATCCCAACCTTTGGTCACCTGGGGGTTGGTATCCTTCACCCCCGATTCCTGCAAAATGATGCGCGGATCGCGGAGCTTTACCGCCGGGTTTCTGTCTCCGGTGGGCAAATCAGTGGGGAACACGGGATGGGGTTAAAAAAGCGGCAGTGGGCCAGTGAGTCATTTCAGGCAGACGTCCAGGCATTGAAAACACAGTTCGATCCCTACAATATTTTTAATCGAGGCAAGCAATGTTGACCGACCTTACCGAAAACCCAACCTGCATCGAGTGTGGACTTTGTCGGGAGGTCTGCCCGGTCTTTCAGACCCAACGACAGGAAGAATATAGCCCCCGCGGTCGCGCGATGCTAGGTTACGCCGGTCTTCAGACCCTGGTCTTTTATCAATGTACCCTATGTCGCGCTTGTCGGGCTATCTGCCCGGTTGAGCACGACCCAAGTGGTGAGACCTTACGGGCAGGATTAATTTCAGCTGGTATTGAAACAGAAGCCAATCAACTGATGATTGCCAATATTCGCACCTACGGCAATCCCTTCGGGCCGCTTGCCGAGGGCGAGTTACCTAAAACGTTAACTTGCTGCTAGAAAAGGATATCGGAACAAACATGAAAAAAATTCTATTAATTTCCAGCTTACTAATTGCACTCATCTTATTCGTGATGCCTGTCAACGCAGATAATACTGGACGGCAGGCAGTGGTCTATTACAACGAAGCTTGTGATGAATGCGCAATCTATATCAATGGCGAACTGCAAGAAATCCTCCAGGCTAACCAGGTAGAGATGGTTCGTAAAGACTATATCAACCAACGGGAGAACAGAAAGGAATTGAACCAAAAAAACGATTCCCTGGGTGTGCCGTTGGAACTGCAAAGCCACCTGGTCACATTTATTGATGAAGGCCGAATTATCTTGCAAGGCGAGCCACCCCGGCATGTAGTTGAAGACCTACTTTCCACTCAAAACCTGCCCGTTCGAATCCTGATTTACAGCGAAGAGGGTGAAGGCGATGGGTACAAAGCATGGGCATACTCCGGACCCGTGCAGTCATATGGACCAAATGAACCTATCACGACTTACTTAATCTGGTTTGAGGCAAACCAGGCATCTTTTGAAAATGTAAGCATCGATGGAACGAAAAGCAAGCTGCTTCCCGCTGTTCTGTTGACCGGACTTATAGACGGTATCAATCCCTGCGCGATGGCGATTCTGCTTTTTTTCATCACTTTTTTGTTTACAATCCGAAAAAGGCGAGCAGCCATAGCTCGCATGGGGCTTGTCTATATTGCCTGCGTTTACATCGTTTACTTTCTAGTAGGGTTGGGGTTACTTCGTGCGACCTCCCTTGTGCAGGGTCATTGGTTGGGTCAATTGGGAGCAGCTCTGCTGATCCTATTTGGAGTAACAAACCTGCTTGGTGCAGTGTTTCCAAAATTCCCAATTCGGTTGGAAGTGCCCGAAATTGGTAAAGAGGGTCTGAAAAATTGGATGTACCGGGCGACCTTGCCTGCTACCATTGTGCTAGGAACTTTGATGGGACTGGAAAGTTTTCCTTGCTCGGGGGGACCGTATGTCGCTATTTTAGGGTTACTGGGCAGCCAGACGAGTTTCTGGGAAGGCTTTGGTTACCTGGCACTCTATAACCTGATGTTTATTATGCCGCTGGTTATCATCTTGATTCTTGCCTTAAATCCGGTTATGGGGGCAAAGATTCAAGCGTGGGAAAGATCATCATCTCATAAGGTTCGCGGGATCACGGGTGGGGTGATGGCGCTCATTGGGTTAGCACTTTTGATCTGGGTTCTTTAAAATTTACTGAAATAGGAGTTGTGATGTCTAGAAAATATTTAAAAACAACCAATCGTTCGAAAAAATCACCAAGGAGGGTTAACTGGTGGATTCTTGGTGTCTTGAGCATAATCCTTGTAGCGGCTATTGCCACAATCGTGATGCAACAAAACCAGAATAATATCGATCCAGTAGCAATTGCACCAATTGAAATCAGCCAAGATAAAAGCCTAGGAAGTGCAGACGCTCCGGTTATTGTCGTTGAGTATGGGGACTACCAGTGCCCAGCATGCGGGCGGTTCGCAGAGACAGTCAAACCCCAAATTGTAGAAGAATTCGTTAATTCAGGGCAGGTTCGTTTCGTTTTCCGGAGTTTCCAGTTCATTGGGGAAGAATCACAGTGGGCGGCTGAGGCGGCGGAATGCGCTAATGAACAAGGAAAGTTCTGGGAATATTACGATAAATTGTATTCGTCTCAAGCTGGCGAGAACGCTGGAGCATTCAAGAAGGAAAACCTGGAAGGATTTGCAGCCGAGTTAGGTTTGCAGACTGAGCAATTTAACCAATGTCTGGCAACGGGTAAATACACCGAAAAAGTAAAATCGGAAACCTTGGAAGCGCAAAACCTTGGACTTCGCGGGACGCCTGCACTACTCGTGAACGGAATATTTGTGGAAGGCGGCAGTCAATATGATATTCTAAGTCAAAGTATAAAAGAGGCGCTCTCTAAATCCAAGTAGACCTTGATTTATACCGGGTACTCTAGTCCTGGGTGGTTTTCAAACCTTTGAGGTATCAAGCAATTGGCAATTTTCTGCTTCAGAAGGTAGATTATACCCAGGACTGTTCTTTGTCATTTTTGTACTTTACGAGCTGATATTTGGTTTCTCCAGCAGGATTACTCGATATTGCCCATGAAGCATTGCGGATTCATCGATCACAATAATCGCTTCAGGGATAATCTTCGCCATTTCTCCGAATCTTCGGTTAGGATCGGTTCCCAATTGACGGATTAGCCCACCCAGCAAGCCGCGGGAGAATGTCAGCCTTGAGTGATCGGGAAGAAATTTGTCGAATATAGCGATTCGTCCGCCTGGGCGCAACACTCGCCAGGCCTCCTGCAGGCATTTTTTTCCATCCGGTACAACCGAGAGGATCAGGTTCAGCAAAACCGCATCAAAGGAACTGTCTGGAAATTGCAGCGTTTGAGCATCCATTTCCATCAATTTCAGCCCTTCATACGATTTCCTTTTTGCTTCTGAAAGCATCGCCGGGCTGATATCGGTACCGGTCACTTGTACGCCAGCGGAGATATTAGCGAGATCTAGCCCTGTTCCAATACCTGGAATAAGAAGATGATCCCCAGGCTGGAGACTAAGGAGGTCTACGGAACGTTGGCGGGCTTTCTTCATCACGGTACCAAATAACCGATCATATATCGGGGCGTATATTGGATACACGGATTGATTGACTGGATTGCTCATGTCACTTCCCTTGGTTCGATGCAAAACTTATGAAAGGTCTTATCGTACATAGGTCACCTGTAAAAATCCGACTAATTTAATCTTTTAGTTGCGAATCTGGTATCTCAACAAGCGTAATGCGTTTATCACAACCAGGATCGTGCTCCCCTCATGCGCCACCACCGCCCAACTGAGTTGTACCAATCCGGAGACCGAAGTGACTATCAATAGGGCAATGACTCCCAATGAAATGACCAGGTTCTGTTTAATAATCATCCGGCTGGCACGGCTTAAGCCTACAGCAAATGGCAGCTTACCCAAATCGTCAGCCATTAAGGCAACATCCGCTGTTTCAAGAGCAACAGCTGTCCCCGCTCCTCCCATAGCAATTCCAACCGTAGCTGTTGCAAGCGCGGGCGCATCATTTACCCCGTCTCCGATCATGGCAACTGCCCCATACTCTTTTTGCAATCGTTGGATAGTTCCCAGCTTATCTTCTGGCAGCAAATCTGCTTCAATGTTGGTGACTCCAACTTCTTGTGCAATTTGTTGTGCTACTTTTTGATTATCTCCGGTGAGCATAATTAGGTGCTTCACGCCCAGGTTTCGCAGCCGTGATAATACCGCGGCAACTCCAGGACGTGCAACATCTGATAATCCCAAAACCCCAAGAAACATACCATTCCGGTTGACAGTCATTGTAGTCCGGCCTGTGTTTTCCAGCTGAGTCACTGTTTGCTGAATAGTTTTATCATTAACTTTTCCATCTTTATCTTCAAATAGTTTGAGTGAGCCAATCCATACCGGCTGACCTTCCACTTGACTACGTACACCACGGCCTGGAATATTCTCTAAACCATTCGCTAAAGGAAGGGTCAGATTTCGTTCTTTTGCTGCATTCACGATCGCTAAGGCTAACGGATGGCTGGACTGCTGTTCAACAGCCCCTGCCAAACGCAGGACATCATCTGGTTTTGACCCATTGAAGGGAATGACATCGGTAACCTGAAATTTGCCCTTTGTGAGGGTTCCAGTTTTGTCAAAGGCTATTGCGTTCAGTCGCCCTAGATTTTCAAGATGGACTCCACCTTTTATTAAAACGCCGTTGCGTGCTGCCTGTGCAATCCCTGCTAGCACTGTGGCTGGTGTACCGATAGCCAAAGCACAGGGTGAAGCCGCGACCAGAAGAAGCATGGCTCGATAAAAACTTTCGGAAAATGGCATCCAACCCACAATAGGTGGAATAACTGCAACGAGCACGACCAAAACTAATACAATTGGAACAAAACGGGCGGTAAATCGATCAGTGAACTGCTGTGTTGGGCTTTGCTGACCTTGCGCCTCTGATACCATTTTCATGACTCGGCTTAAAGTATTATCTTTTGCAAGCCGAGTGATTTTCACTTCCAGCGCAGCTTCCTGGTTAATTGTTCCGGTAAAAACTTCATCACCAATGCTCTTCTGTACAGGGACAGATTCTCCAGTGATGGGGCTTTGATCGACGGCACTCTCACCCAGAGAAATTACCCCGTCCACTGGAATACGGTCGCCAGGTCGGATGACAACCATGTCACCAATGATAAGTTGGTCAACAGGTTCTTCCATGATTTGGTCTCCGCGCCGGACATGCGCAGTCTTGGGCATCAGTTCACCCAACGCGCTGATAGCATTACGCGCCCGGCCTAAAGCATAATGCTCGCCGGCATGCCCCAACCCAAATAGAAAGAGCAGGAAAGCACCTTCAGCCCAGGCACCCAAGAAAGCTGCTCCTACTGCTGCCGCCAGCATTAAGACATCTGTATCAAACTTACCCCGAAGTAGTGCCGGGATGGCATGATGCGAGATATCGTAGCCGCTGGCAGCATAAGAAAGAATAAACAAAATCAGTGCAACGCTTGTTGGTAAGCCAAAAAATTGCTCCCCAGCCCAACCTATAAGGAGAAATACACCGCCAGTGACAATCAGAAATATTGCCCAGCGCTCCTGAAGCCAATGTGGAAGAAAAGAAGGTGCCGTCCCGTGGTCGTGTTCGTGCTCATGTTCATGAGCTTCCTTTTCTTCTTTTACTACTGGCTGCGTTAAAAGACGGGCTCCAAACCGGCGCATGGTGCGTTGGATCTGGTCCATGGAAACGATTTTCGTATCATAAGCGACAATTGCCAGCCCTGCGGCATAACTTACACTGGCATGGAGCATCCCATCCATACCTTCGAGCTCTTTGGCGATCATGGTAGCTGAATCAGCGCTATCTAGTCCATTAAAAGGAATCTGTTCGTGGTGATAACGATTGCGTAATTCCGATCCAGCCTCCTCAGCAATGCGTTTGACCGCGGCCAAGGAAATTAAGTTAGGATCATAATGTATGCATAATTCCATTGGATCATGATCCAAATGCAAGTGCGTTTGGAGAATGCCTCTTTGGGCTTGCAAGCGGGTCTGCAATAGCTCTACACAATGGTCGCAAGCATCTTGATTTTCTGGCAACAACAAAGGCAGTGAGATTTCCACCGTTTTTTCTATCATTGGTATGTCCTTTATAAATTAATCACATTGAAAATTGAAAGCATAATTTAAACCAGCCACGCTAAAAAGCGCCTGTTCATCACTTGATTAGGAGTTTTGTTATCGAATGGGAGGAGGTACGAAAACTGAAAGTTTTCTTGTCCGGGGGAATTGCCAGCAGGAAAGTTCAATCTTTACAAAAAATGCAATGAGAAATATTGCAAGGATCACACCCATAAAAATTCCGTAATGAATGGCTCCATTGCACGAACCTGAACTTATTCCGAAGATGTCCGAATCCCCAGGTTGTAAATCGTGGAGAAAATGAACGCCAACGCTAAACGTAATCAGTAGTAATAGAAGGAAAATAATGAGATTATGAGGAATTCGAATATTATTCATGGCAGACGTGGTCCAGACCACGTTTGAACAGCTCGCTGATGTGTTCATCATCTAAAGCAACAAATACCTGTCTGCCTTTTTTCCTTGCGCGTATTACGCGCTTGTCGCGCAAACCCCGGAGTTGATGTGAAATAGCGGATTTACTCAATCCCATGGCTTGGACGAGATCCCCTACATTCACCTCACCGGCAACCAGGGCTGAAATGATCCTTACACGGGTTGGATCGCTCAAAGACTCAAATAGGCTGGCTACTCGTTCTGCTGTTTGTTCATCCACGCTTGTAATATCACAATTATCTATCATAAGAACCTTATTGTTGAATGGTTGCTCAACTAATGTTTAGTTTATTACAAAAAGGACTGAATGTCAAGTATAGATATTAGGACATAAAAAACCACTAAGCCCATGTTTTCAATACATCCAACCTAGGTTATCTATGCTTCCAACTGCTCTTGACAAATATAACTATATTCGATAATATATCAACGTATCATGATATATAAATATATATTTCTAGGAGTGTTGGAATGCTAAATGTAGGCAATTCAGAAGGTGTTCAACTTCAATCAAAGCTATTTCGCGGATTTGGCGACCCGGCGCGCCTGAACATTTTACAGGTGCTGCGCAACGGTCCCATGACTGTGTCAGAAATTGTGGCCGCTACCTGTATGAGTCAATCCAATACTTCCAACCATCTGCGCTGCCTCCGCGAATGCGGTCTGGTTGCTGCTGAACAACAAGGCAAGTTTGCCCTGTATCGCCTCAGCGACGACCGCGTGGGCGATCTACTGGCCTTGGGCGAATCCTTGTTGGCCGATGTTGCCCGCGGGGTGTACGAATGCACCCGTTACAGTTCTCCGCAGGATATAAGCGCGGGACAGAAAATAAAATGAAAAAACGACTTCATATCTTCATTCCCTTTCTGATCGTCCTTCTTCTGGATGTATTGACCAAGGTTTGGGCTGAAAAGGCATTATCTTCGCCCATACCCATCTTGGGCAATTTTTTCCGTCTGACCCTTGGGTACAACAGTGGCGTTGCGTTTGGTCTGTTCGCCAATGGCGGAATTGGACCGCTGGTTGTCACAGGGATCATTATTGTGGGCATCGTAATCTGGCTCGTGAAGATGATGCTCAGCGACGAATTACCACTTATTGTAACTTGGCCTATCGGACTAATCATCGGTGGAGCAATTGGTAATTTTGTTGACCGATTACCTGATGGTCGGGTGACAGATTTCGTGGACTTTGGTTGGGGTCTCACGCGTTGGCCGACTTTCAATCTGGCAGATAGTTTTATCGTGGTTGGATGCCTTTTACTTTTACTCATTATTCCGAAGATTAATTCCATTGAAAAGGAGCAGACGGCGTGAAAGCTTTGAAGGTGCTTGTGAAATTTTTACTGATCCTGGTTGGCATCGGCCTGATCTGGCGTTGGTTGAGTCGCAATCGTTCTTTACCCTGCCCGACCTGGTTGGCGAGTATGCTAGACAGCCGCTGGTCGGATAGGTTGCTTGGTACACAGACAACCCTTGATCGCATCGGACTTCGGCCAGGTCAACGTGTATTAGAGATCGGCCCAGGGCCGGGTCGACTTCTGATCCCTACCGCAAAGCGCGTGCTGCCCGGAGGTGAAGTCTTTGGACTGGACATCCAGCTCGGGATGATCGAGAAGCTTAAAACACACGCAGCGCGAGTAGGCGCATCTAATCTAACGATGATCCTGGGCGATGCCACTCAGCCGAACGTTCCACCGGAGAGTTTTGATGTGGTTTACCTGTGTACTGTGCTGGGTGAAATTCCAGACAGGGAAGCAGCCTTGCGGCAATGTTATATTTTGCTCAAACCAGGCGGTAGACTCTCGATCACGGAAATCTTCCCTGATCCACATTACCAATCCCGCGCAACGGTACAACGGCTGGCAGAGGCGGCGGACTTTCGCCTGCAAGCGACGCACGGTTCCTGGTACTTTTTCACCGCAAATTTCATCAAAGCATAGCGGAGAGTCGCAAGGGTTACTATAGGACGCTGCACGATGAGTTGGCTGGCTATTGATATTATGCAGGCCAAGATCAGATTCGCTTGACCCCAGGAATTAGGTAAGACACGACAAATGGAGTGATGATGACACGGACAGCTTGTGGCGGGCGTTGCTTACCAAAATTACTCAACTGCTCTCCGAGCACAAGCTCGGCCACGTCACCGATGAAAGTGTTGCAGATCTACCAAAGCAGATTATTGGGGCAAGAACCGCGATGAAATTCCGCTTAGGTAAATGGGTGAAGTTTATGAATGACGAACCGACACCTTGAAAAGAGCATTCCCGCTGACAGCAACCACCCACAAGCAACAAGCACAAAATTGTGGATAACTAAATCAAGTCATTCGAAAAACGAGACTTTAGGAGGAAATAGATTCATGGAAAACTTTGATTACACAGTGGAAACCACTAAAAGCGTTGACGAAACAGTCGCCGCCATCGAGGTTAAAGCAGCGGAGAAGGGCTTTCGAGTGCTGCACGTTCACGATGTGCAGGCCACGCTCGCCGCAAAGGGCTTTGAGAGCGAACCGATGAAGATCGTCGAGGTGTGCAATGCCAAGTTCGCCAGCCAGGTGCTGGCGAAAGACAAGAAAATATCGCTGATGCTGCCCTGCCCGATCAGTGTTTTTGGGGAGGCAGGTAAGACTTACATCAGCGCCCTCAAGCCACGGGTTTTGTCCAATTATTATCCGGACATAGGCATCGATGAGATTGCCGTAGAGGTTGAAAAAGTGATCATCAGTCTGGTTGACGAAACCAGATAATTTACATTGAATGGAGAACCTATGGAATCGACAAAAATTGAAGTACGGGTCAGTAATCTGGACTGCGAGCATGATGCAGCCAACATCGAACGAGGATTGGAAGGCTTTGCCGGCCTGGTAGGTTTGAAGGTCTATCCGAAATCTGCCAAAGTCGCTTTGACTTTTAATCCCGACCAAACCAACCCGGGCGCCTTGAAACAAAAACTGGAGACACTGGGTTTCCCACCCCAAAAAGGGATGGAGATGGCCGAACAGCCCAAACCCTGGAAGAACCCCAAAGTGTTGACCGCGTTTGCTTCAGGTGTTCTGCTTCTGGTCGGTTGGCTCATCGGTCTGGCTGGCGCGCCGGCGCTTATCTCGACGATTATATTTATTGCCGCCATCCTGATCGGTGGCTATTACTTTGGTCGCGAGGCTATCGAAGAATTAATCTTCGAGCGTCAGATCGGAATTGAATTATTGATGGTGGTTGCCGCGGTGGTTGCTTCCGCAATGGGTGAGTTATTGGAGGGCGCCATGCTGGTTTTCCTCTACTCCATCAGCGAAGCTGCGGAAGGCTATACCGAGGAGAAAACGCGCGCCGCAATCAAGGCTTTGATGAACCTGGCGCCCAAGGTAGCGTTAGTCCGCCGGAACGGTCGCGAGCAGGAAATCCCGGTCGAAGACTTGGTGGTCGGGGACGTGTTCATCGTCAAGCCAGGCCAATCCATGGCGACCGACGGTGAGGTGCTGGTTGGGTCTTCCAGCGTCAACCAGGCCCCGGTGACGGGTGAGAGCGTTCCGGTAGAAAAGCAAGTGGGTAATCCGGTCTTTGCTGGCAGCATCAACGGTGAAGGCGCGCTGGAAATCCGCGCCACCAAAACCTTTGCCGATAATACGATCGCCCGCATTATTACCATGGTCGAAGAAGCCCAGGAAAAGAAAGGCAAAAGCCAACGCTTTATCGAGCGCTTCGGTGCGCGCTACAGCCCTATCGTTTTACTCATCGGCATCCTCATTGCGCTTGTCCCGCCGCTATTTTTTGGCGCAGCCTGGGTGATGTGGATAACTCGTGCAACAGTCTTCATTGTTGCCGCTGCGCCCTGCGCCCTGGTCATTTCCATCCCGATTACCCTGGTGGCCTCACTGGGTACTGGCGCGCGTAATGGCGTACTGATCAAAGGTGGAATCTATGTAGAAGAACTGGCCAAAGTGAAAGTCGTAGCAATGGACAAGACTGGCACCCTGACTCGCGGTGAGCCGGAAGTGACCGACATCATCTTAATTAATCAGAATCCGGATCCATTGGTAAATTCAAAACAGGAATTTTTAGCGGCAGCAGCCGGGATTGAACGACGCAGCGGCCATCCTCTGGCACAAGCGATCGTCCGGTACGTGGAAGCGCAAGGTATTCAACCCATCGAACTGTCTGAATTTCACTCCATGACCGGGGCAGGAGCTTCTGCCCGTATGGATGGGCGGACGATCTTCGTGGGTAGTCCAGACCTGTTCCACTCTAAGCTTGGCGTCTCCCTGGAGCATGTGTGGGGGGACATTAATCATCTCCAGAGCGAAGGGAAAACCGTGGTGTTGTTAGGTGATGATCAAGGCCCCTGGGGGATGATTGCCATCCGTGACAACATCCGTCTCAATGCGCAAAAGGCGATCGATGCCATGCACGCCGCCGGAATTGACAAAGTGGTGATGCTGACCGGCGACAATGAGCGCACCGCCCAGGCAATTGCTCAGGAATTGGGGATCGATGAAGTGTACGCGGACTTAAAGCCGGAGGATAAGGCGGTCAAGGTCCGTGAGCTGACCTCGCGTTATGGGCATGTGGCAATGGTCGGGGATGGGGTCAACGACGCCCCCGCGCTGGCTGAAGCAACCGTGGGTGTCGCCATGGGTGCCGCGGGAACGGATGTAGCCCTGGAAACCGCTGATGTTGCGCTGATGGCTGACGATCTGGAGAAACTGGCCTATGGATTGCGCCTGGCAAAGCGCAATCAATCTGTCGTCAATCAGAACCTGGCCCTTTCTGCGATTGTCATTAGTGTATTGATCATCGGTGCAGTGGGTGGTTGGTTCACACTGCCGATCGCCGTACTGGCGCACGAGATCAGCGAATTTGTGGTTATTGGTAGCGGGCTGAGAATGTTGAAAAGTTAACCCTTCACCCATCAAAAACTCATAGTGGACTGCAAATGACAAATTGCAGCCCACTTTTTTAATTAAATATATATTGAGTTATTCGATTTTTTTTGAGTGGTAAATGATATCGTTCTGATAATTATTCATTGTTTTACAGTCACTAAAACCGGCCTAAACTTACATCCATAAGCTGCCGGCTTCCCTACCATAGTCCAGGATAATCTTTCAACTGTATTCCACCAAATCCCTGGCACTTCGTACCATTGCGCACCAACCACATCCTTTGGGATATCTGGATCTGGGGTGGTATCTCGCGCAAGAGCTCCATCCGGATGGATACCAACTTAGGTATATACATTTATGTAGGTTCAAATCACCGGAGAAATCTCGATTCCTTGGAGCATATTCTAAATTTGGTTGTATGAATTGAGTCAAGCCGATTGAACTAATACCTATTACATCTGCTCAGCAAGGAATCCAGTGCCCGTATAGCGCAAATTCTACTTAACTATGGCTTTCAATATGTCAAATCAAAATAATAACTTTTTATAAAATGAGGAAAGGCAAGAACACCTCCTCCCAATCTTTACACAATCTTTAAGTATGCTTCAAAGAGCCTTTACTCATCCTCGATACACTAAGACAGTAATGAGAATCTGAAAATGCACAGGAGTAAGCATTATGAATAAAAAATTGAGCATTACATTAGCGGTAATCGGCGGCGTTGTTGTAGCTGCCTTAGTCTTTGGAACAGGACTCTTCCTCGGGCATTCCAATGTTTTCGCGAATAATTACACTTTGAATGGTATCCGAGGGCAGACGATTAATAATCCAGGCTATTCGATGATGGGCGGATACAACATGATGGGTGGTTTTAACACGACAGGTTCATTCGAAAAAAACGACCCTACTAATATTAATCCCCTGACTGTCGACCAGGCCAAACAAGCAATAGAGGGTTACTTGAAGAACCTGAACAATTCCGATCTTGAACTCAAAGAGATCATGGTTTTCAACAATAACGCCTATGCTCGCATCGTCGAAAAAAGTACAGGCATCGGCGCCATGGAGTTGCTTGTGGACCCCACTACCTTATCGGTTTTCCCTGAATATGGGCCGAACATGATGTGGAATCAGAAATATGGACATATGGGCGGGTATGGCATGATGGGCGGTGCAGGTATGATGGGAGGATACTACAACAACTCCTCTTCCGCCTCTACTCAGATGACTGTCTCTGCCGAACAAGCGTTGCAACTCGCACAGCAGTATCTGGACCAGCAGTATCCCGGATACAAGACTGCAATCGATGCAGATCCTTTCTATGGTTATTACACCATCGATATTATGAAAGACAACCAACCAGCAGGAATGCTGAGTGTCAATGGCTATAGTGGACAGATTTTCCTGCACACCTGGCACGGCACCTTTATTGAAATGTGGGAATGATCTGATCCACACTCCTCCTTACCAGGGATCGGCAGTTCCGCCGATCCCTGTTTATATGTAAAATGGATATATGATTAAATTTACTACAAGGAAAATAAGATGCCTGCTGCCAAGTTACTCATAATCGACGATGAATCCTCCATTCATAACGTTTTAAGTGCCTATTTGAAGACGGAGGGATATGAATTCCAATCTGCCTATGATGGGCCATCAGGGTTGGCTACCGCCCGTTCCTTCAAACCGGATATCATTGTGCTGGACGTCATGCTGCCTGGTATGGACGGGATTGAGCTGCTTGCTAACCTGAGACGAGAGTCGAACGTTTATGTGATCATGCTTACAGCCCGGTCGGAGGAAACGGATAAGATCGTGGGGCTTTCCATCGGTGCAGACGATTACTTGACAAAGCCTTTCAGTCCGCGTGAACTGGTCGCCCGCATCAAGGCAGCTCTCAGGCGCCTACAGAACCCAACTGGGAATGCCGGGGAAGCTGCTGTTCTTAATTTCGCGCACCTTCGTATCGATGTTGCTGCCAGGCGGGTTTGGGTCGGTGAAAATTTGATCGATCTAACTTCGGTTGAATTTGATTTACTGTTGACTCTTGCCCAGCATCAGAGTATGGTGCTCAGCCGCGAACAACTGTTGGAGAAGATATGGGGATACGATTATTTTGGTGATGATCGGGTGGTGGACGTCCATATCGGCCATGTTCGCCAAAAACTGGGGATTATATCCATGATCGAAACAATCCGCGGGGTCGGTTACCGGTTCGAAGATAAGTAGGTGATGTCATGATGAAGTTTTTACGCACGCATCTGGTTTGGAAAGTATTCCTTTCGTATGTTCTCGTGGTATTAGTTGGTGCAATTATTCTGATAACCGCCGCCAGCTTGTCTGTCCCTGCGGCTTTTGAGCGTCACATGGCCAGCATGAACGAGATCATGAACAATGCTAACGCGATGGGCAACAACCAGCAAATGCAATCCGAGTTATTTTCTCAGTACACCACGGCAGTGTACGAAGCAGTCACATATGCTGCACTCGCGGCCTTGATTGCAGCAATCCTGGCAAGCTTTTTCATCAGCCGCCAGGTGGTCACCCCTATGCTACACATGATGAGCCTCAGCCAACGCATCGCGGAGGGAGAATACCAAGAAAGGTTGGCTCTCCCTGGAGGCCAGCAAGCCGATCAGACAGATGAATTAGGCCAGTTGGCGCTCAGGTTCAATCAGATGGCAGATAAGCTGGAAAAGACTGAGACCATGCGCAGGCAACTGATTGGGGATGTTACCCACGAACTGCGTACCCCACTGACAGCAGTCAAAGGATACCTGGAGGGATTGATGGATGGCGTTTTACCCGCCGACCCGGAAACCTACGAGCAGATCCACTCAGAAATCGACCGGCTACAGCGCCTGGTGAATGATCTACAGGAATTAAGCCGGGTGGAAGCTGGGGCAATTCAGTTGAATCTCGCCCCTGTACCACCTGAACGCTTGATCGAGAGAATTCAAAGTACTTTTGGACGTCAATTCGAAGATAAGAACATCCAGCTGGTGACTGACGTGGAAACCGGCTTACCCAACCTTTTTGTGGACAAAGACCGTATTATTCAGGTGCTCACGAACCTGGCGGGAAATGCCTTGCAATATACTCCCAATGGAGGGAAAGTGTCCATAAGTGTGCGCCGGGAAAAGTCAGAGATACTTTTCGCTGTTAAGGATACCGGAATCGGAATCTCCACCGAACAACTCACCTTCATATTCAATCGCTTCTACCGCACCGACAAGTCAAGAAACCGTGCCAGCGGCGGCAGCGGTATTGGCTTGACTATCGCCAAGGCTCTCGTCCAGGCACATCAGGGGAAAATCTGGGCTGAGAGTAATGGCGAAGGGAAAGGCAGTACTTTTTCTTTCCTGATCCCCCTTCCCAAATAAAGGGGAACTACTTTCCCGTTTTCTTTAACGAAACTTTACAAACCCTTTAATAATGCTTCATCCTCCCAGGTTAAGATAAGCCTGTAAGTAAAAAACGGACAGCTCTTGATTGGGCAACATGAAAGGATGAAACATTATGATGATGGGTTATTGGTACGGTGGTCTTGGTTGGATTGGCATGCTCATCAACCTGGTCATTTCGGTCGTATTGATCATTGGTGTGATATTCCTGGTTATCTGGATTGTGAAGCGATTAAGCAATAACAATTCGGAACGAGAATTTAACAACACCACGCTTTCTGCGGTCGATATTGCAAAAGAACGTTACGCAAAGGGTGAGATTACCCGAGAAGAGTTTCAAAAACTATTAGTTGATCTGGGAACAAGGTAGGTGAAAGATGATGGGTTTTGGAATGATGGGTGGCATGCTGGTTTTTTGGGTCATTATCATCGTTCTGGCAGTTCTGCTGGTCAAGGGGCTGTTCGGTAACAATGGCGCGCACGCAAAAAATAACAGTGCAACCGCCAAACAGATCCTTGACGAAAGATATGCCAGAGGTGAGATCACCCAGGAGCAATACCAGACCATGGTAAAAGATATTCATTAATAGCTTCAATATGGAAGCGCAAGGCCGACTCACTGAATTTACTCTCCCAATCTGGCCAAATTTATAGAATTTTTAGGAAAAGGAAACCAAATCAATGAAAAAACCTCAAGGATTGATAATCGCAATAATCGTTGCAGTCATTGTGATCACAGTCGGTGCCTTTCTGGTGAAGAAACCTGTAAGCCAATCGAACACTGCTTTCCTGGAAAAATATGGATTAAGTGGACTTTCTGTTGAGGAAATTGTACAAAAACTCGACAGTTCCACATCGGATGCCTCGGGACTCCGGGCTAGCATCACCAGCGATTATCTTATCCTCTCAGATGCATCAGACGAAGTTAGGGTGGTGCTTCCCAAGGATAAGTTCTATCTCTCCTTCGCACCTTACCTTTCGCAATCACATCCCTGTGGTACACACAACCTGACATCCTGCCAGGGCGAGCTGGTCAACCAGCAAATTCACACAGTCATTACCGATAAAGCAGGAAAAGAGATCGTCAATTCCGACTTGACCACCATGGCGAACGGATTTGTAGGGGTGTGGCTGCCCCGCAACATTGATGGGTCTGTAAGCGTCAGCTACGATGGGAAAGTCGCTCAGGCACCCATCTCAACCTATGCTGGAAGCAATACCTGCCTGACGACCGCGCTTCAACTTAACTGATGATCTGATTTTGGGAGGGCAAAGCCAATTCACAGGATTTGCTCTCCCTCCCCGCAAAACGCTCTTGGTTGGGCAACTTGATTATCAGCGAAAACCAGTTAAAATACAGATACTCTCGCCGACGTCGTCATCCAGCCAAGATGATTGTGTCGGCGATATTTATTGCATGTGAAATAACATAAATTGAATTACTGCCTTTATTATTTGCAATCATACTAGGTGAACAATGAATGACGAACCTAAAAAAGACGATGAAAAAATAAAGAACATAGATCATTCCACGATGCATCACTCAAATTATGAACACGACCGTCCTATGCATGATATGACAGGGATCGAGCACAATCACGACAAGATGGCGGCTGACCATGAAACCCATGCTGGTCATGAAATGAACAAGAAGGAGATGGGTATGGGAGGACACGCCGACCATAATATGTCCATGGATCATAACGGACATGAGGGTCACGGCGCGCACGTGGACCACTCCGGCCACGAGCAGATGTTCAGGCGCAAGTTCTGGGTATCGCTGATACTCTCGGTGCCGGTGCTGCTTTTTAGCCAGGGTTTCCAGACCTTGTTGGGATTTTCAATGCCAGTATTTCCTGGTTCGCGTTGGATTACACCTATCTTTGCAGTAATCGTCTTTGTTTATGGCGGCTTGCCTTTTATCAAGATGGCAATCCCTGAAATTCGCAACCGCCAGCCGGGTATGATGACCTTGATCTCCCTGGCCATCATCGTAGCTTTTGTTTACAGCGTGGCCAGTCTGTTCCTGGCGAACCAGATGGATTTCTTCTGGGAGCTGGCGACATTGATCGCCATCATGCTCCTGGGGCACTGGATCGAGATGCGTTCCATTCGGCAGGCATCAGGCGCTCTAAACGCCCTGGCTAAATTGATGCCAGACTCTGCCGAGCGCATAGAAGCCAATGGCCAGATAACGAAAGTGGCTGTGTCTGAACTAAAATCCGGGGATCTACTGCTTGTTCGACCGGGATCTAGTGTTCCGGCAGATGGCAAGGTTGAGGACGGCGAGTCGGCAGTAAACGAATCAATGATTACCGGCGAGTCGAAGCCGGTTCACAAACACCCGGGTGAAAAGGTCGTAGGGGGTTCAATCAATGGGGATGGCAGCCTGCGTGTACGGGTGACCGCCACAGGCGATCAGACTGCTCTTGCCGGTATCATGCGTTTGGTGCAGCAGGCTCAGATGTCTAAGAGCCGCACACAGTTGTTGGCTGACCGAGCTGCCGGGTGGTTGTTTTACATCGCTTTGGGCACCGCTGTGATCACTGCCATCGCTTGGACGATTGGGGTTGGGTTCAATGTAAAAGTGATCGAGCGCGTGGCCACCGTGCTTGTGATCGCCTGCCCGCATGCGCTGGGTCTTGCCATCCCGCTGGTGGTGGCCATCACCACAGCAATGGGAGCTAACAATGGCATCCTGGTGCGGAACCGACTGGCGCTAGAAGCAGCCCGCGAAATCAACATGATCGTCTTTGATAAAACTGGAACACTGACAGAAGGTCGTTTTGGGGTGGTGGGAATCGAAACCATAGATGGGATTAAACCGCAGGATGCTCTGGCGTTGACCGCCGCTGTGGAAGGCGATTCTGAACACACCATCGCCCAGGGCATCCGCCGCTCTGCGCAGCAGAAGGGTCTGGACTTGCCTGTTGTGCAGGATTTTGAAGCGATCAAAGGCCGCGGTATCCACGCCAAAACGAATGGACATGATGTCTACGTTGGCGGACCACGATTGCTGGAAATGCTGAACGTCACGCTTCCTGAATTGCTGTCAACCTTTGATCAAGCTGCCAGCGCCAAAGGGCAAAGTGTGGTTCATCTTGTGCAGGATGGCAAGCTGCTGGCATCGCTTGCTTTGGCGGACGTGATCCGCCCAGAGAGCCATGAAGCCATCCAACGGCTGCATGAGATGGGCGTGCAGGTGGCTATGCTGACTGGCGACAGCCAGGCAGTGGCCAAAGCGGTGGCAGGTGAATTGGGTATCGATACCTATTTTGCCGAGGTGCTGCCGGAAAACAAAGATCAGAAGGTAATCGAACTGCAGAAGCAGGGATTGCGCGTGGCGATGGTTGGAGATGGTGTAAATGACGCTCCTGCATTGACCCGCGCAGATGTGGGCATTGCAATCGGCAGTGGAACGGACGTGGCCGTGGAGAGCGCTGGGATCATTCTGGTGAAATCCAACCCGCTGGATGTGGTCAAGGTGATCGAACTGAGCCGAGCCAGCTACCGCAAGATGCGCCAGAATCTGATCTGGGCGGCAGGGTACAATGTAATCGCTATTCCTCTGGCAGCTGGAGTGTTGGCACCGTGGGGCATATTACTCTCACCCGCTGTTGGCGCCATCTTTATGTCGCTGAGCACAGTCATCGTGGCTATCAATGCCCAATTGCTGCGCACGAAGCGATTGTAATTCGCGAAAAGGTGTCCTATTGGGAGAAAACTTCATAAATTCGCTGATGTACCGATGCCCTTGGTAATTTACGCAGGGTAATTATCAAGGGCATAAAATAAATCGCATGCCGGTATTAAGCAGTCTAAAATCTTTTAAAGGTAGGGATTAAGTGATTAGATTAATAAATAAAGTCTTTTTTTTTTAGGTAACGACTTAATTTAGATTGATCGCGCACTCTGATACTTGAATAAAAACCCACCGACTAAAAAACCGTTTCGCTGCCTTGAATAAGCATCAGTTGTCATCATCTTAGACAATCTACTTCTCTAAACTTACATCCATAAGCTGCCGGCTTCCCCACCATCGTCCAGGATAATCTTTCAACCGTATTCCACCAGATTCCAGGCACTTCATACCACTTAGCATTTGCCACATCTTTTGGGATATCTGGATCTGGGGCGGTGCCTCGCGCAAGAGCTCCATCCGGGTGGATGCCTACTTCGGTATAAACAAATGAATAAATTGGACCCAGGGTGGCTAAAGATAACATCATACCCCACCCGCACCGGGAAGGTTCAACCGTTTTTGCGGCATCTATCCGGTCAGCAACGAATTCGAAGTAGGTCATCCCTTTTGGAGCTTCAGGAACCTGCATAGGTTGGTTTCCTTTGTAGGCAACGAATAAAATACTGGAGCAAATCGCCAGGATGACTGCAGTTTTGACAACCCATCCAATCAACTTAAGAATCACTACGATGAATTTCATTTTCTCCTTCATTTTTTTTATCTGTCTGATACTGATCTTCTAGTCGGGCTCCCTCTCGTAGGACCCGGTTATAACGAATTTCCTCCCGATACATTCGGTCAAGTGCAACCTCAATCACATCGCTTTCACTCCGTCCCATCACGCTTGCCATTGCTCTTAATTGACTCACACCTTCTGGACTTATTCGAAAAGAACGTACTGGTTTACTCGCAGAATTTGTTTTCGGCATTTCAACCTCCAGTTTTTAATATAGTAATACTAGAGTATACTTTTGTCAATAATGAAAACAGGATCCTTGCAATAAAAACTACTGAAGTCCATAATTGAATGGTAAAAAATGTCCCCCTTGCCATGTTTTTCCGTCTTACATATAGAGCTCAAAATTACTCAAAACCTGCAGGATCTCGTGAAAACGCTTTGAAAGGAAATTTATGGCAGAAAGCAGTATTGCATTGGCATCCGAAAAGATCAATCGTGAGTCAGATGAATTAAAGATAATTAAAGCTGCAAGGCAGGATCCCAAGGTATTTGGGGAGTTATATAAGCTATATGTAGAACAAGTCTTCCGATATCTATACAGCCGGATTGGGTATGTGCATGATGCAGAAGATATTACTGCTCAAACATTTCTAATCGCGTTTGAATCCTTTGACAGATTTCGACAGGATGGGCATTTCGCTTCCTGGCTGTTTACGATTGCCCGTAATAAAGCGATGGATCATTTTCGTCAACGAAAAAATACATCATCCATTGATGAAATTGAGGATATTCCTGTGGAAAATGACCCCTTATGCGGGGTAATTCAATTAGAACAAACAGCAGCCCTATCAAAATTGATTCAGGCATTGCCCGAGGAAGACCGGGAACTGCTCCGTTTGAGATTTCTTGCTGAAATGAGTTTTCCAGAAATTGCTCGTATCCTTCACCGCAATGAAGAAGCGGTGAAAAAAACAATTTACCGGTTGCTGGCACGGTTACATAGCCAGCTGGAGGTTTCTAATGAATGAAAAGTATCCAACTCCTCAGTTTGAAGAGAGTGTTCGTAAATCTTTCGGAGTACCTGAGATACGCTCCAAATTTGTTGACGAGGTTTATAGTGATTTGATGCAACGTGCGGTTGCAAAATCTCGACGACATCATCCTTTCTATGGATTGCGACCTGCATCGACCGTTGCTCTTGCGATTCTTTCCCTCATGATCATCGGCACCCTGGTAATTGGTCCACAGCGCGTCTACGCTGCTGTACTTCAGCTCTTTGGTTATATACCGGGTGTCGGAATTGTGAACCAAAGCAGCCCTGTCCGCATGTTAGCTGAACCAGTGAGTATCACTCGAAATGGGGTCACCGTTTCTGTCAACCAGGCAGTTCTCACTGGGACTGAGACGCGCCTAGACTTTGGCGTCTCTGGCGTTCCACTTTCTGCTTACCCAATAGAGGAAGCCATATCAGGATGCATCGAGCGAGAATATCTACGCATGCCAGATGGCACAAGAATGGATGTGAATGCCCCCATCCCAGCCAAAGTGAATGAAGCTACCTTCGTTCTTCCATGTATCTTCAACACGCTTCCAGGCACGGTTCCGATCGATTGGGAACTGCCTATCCATTTTGTCGCTGCTCCGCCTGACCTCACCATTCTGCCGGTCATCGATGTGACCCCTGTAGTTTCGTCAGCAGACAACAAACCTGGTCTGGATAGCGAAACACTCACAGCAACCACGAATGGATCAACTCAAGCTATCGTTTCTATGGATAAAATCATCGTAACTGAGGATGGTTATATTCTGCTGGGCTCTGTACGCACTAACATTCCTGCAGGAAGCTGGTTGCAAATCACTGGCCCTGCAACGATCAAAGACGCGAACGGCAAAAATGTTAGTTACACGTTCCCCAATGACGTTCAGCCATTAGATGACGCGAGTCTTGGCCAGGGTGGGTACTCCTGGGTGATGCAAATCAAGGGAGCCGGAGTGAAGTTCCCCCTAACCATCCGCTTTTCCGGGGTAATCATTTCACAGGTAGACCCGCAAGCTTCAGCTAAAACCACTATCGATGTCGGAACAAACCCGCAGCCAGAACAAATCTGGGAGGTCAATCAGGATGTTCAATTGGCTGGAAATACGATTCGATTGGTATCGGTCACAGCCCAATCAGATGGATATTCCTTCCGCATCGATCCAGGGAAGAATATGAGTGAGGTTAGTGTTCAAATCGAAGGATATCAAGCTAATGGAAGTGGAGGCGGTGGCGGCACAACAAACGGAAAGGTGTTTACTACAAGCCACATCTATAGTAATTTACCTAAAGGTGAATTGACTATTCTATTCTCCAATCCACGTTCAGCCAGCCCCACCAAAACCTGGCAAGTGGAATGGCAGCCGGAGACCATTCGTCAATTTCCTTTGATCGCTGAGCCTTCTACAACCTGCTTGAACGCGGACACAATTCAAAATATCAATCCACTACCGTCGGGATTTAATGGCAAAGTTGTGTTAACCCAACTAAACCCGCAACTTCAAATCGTGCTTGCAGGGATGGATGGCAGCCTGCAACAGGTACTTGCAGCAGGCAGCGGACGGGCTGCTCTCACGCAGGACAGTACTCGCTTGGCATATACCACCGAAGATGGAATCAAAATCCAGGACCTAGCGAGTGGAGAGTTCACTGTGATAGCTGGCGTTTTTGGGCGAGATCTTCACTGGTCACAGGATGGAAGCCAGATCGCTTATGTGAACTCGGGTGATCTATATGGCATGTTCTTGATCAATAGTGATGGCAAGAATCCCAAACAGCTTTCCAACCTGGGTTATGAATCGATTGCGGGTTGGTCGCCAGATGGATCCCATCTTTATTATGCAATTCCTGGTTCGAGCGGAGATGGCTTCCTGCTGCGGTCGGTTGATGTAAGTACTGGAAATTCTCAAGATCTATTCGTGATAGAAAACTCATCCCGAAAAGCACCAATGCCGGCTGTGTCTCCGGATGGAAAGTGGATTGTTTATAGGGCCAGCGATAATAGTAGTCTATATATCAAAGGATTGGATGGGAGCCCAGCACGTCTGTTATTAGACAACCCTGCCACAGCGATTAACGGCATCGCTTGGGATAAAGAAAGTCACTTGCTTGGTGTGAGCTTGATCACCCCTGAATATCCGGATGGGGAGATCATCTTAATCACACCTGATAGCTGTGAAACCTATCGTCTTCCTGGTTTGAGCGGCGAATTGGATGGAGTATTCATCCCATAAACCGCCCGATAGGCAAATGATCAAAAAAGTGAAAAGAAGGAGGGTCGCTATAGCTGCCCTCCTTCCACCATCCAATGAGGAAAATTATGATTTTTCGGTTAAATAGGTTTATCTTGTGGTTGATCGTCGTACTCATCCTTTCAGGTTGTACTCCAGTGTTATCAGTTGACACACAACCAGACGCAACGGCGATACAGGTCACTGCATCACTTTTTCCAACGGCTACAAACCTACCGGTAACATTGACACCACTTCCGTCACCAACTACTACATCCACACCGCTAGTTACTCCAATGCCATCCGTTCAAGGCACCACCTTTATCTTTATCGGCGAAACCGTCCCGGACGGAACAAATTTTCAACCCGGGCAAATCTTCCAAAAAACATGGACATTGAAGAATGGTGGCAACAGCACATGGGATAAGGATTTCAGCTTGGTAAGGACTTCCTCCTCTCCGGCCAACGAAACTCTTGGCAGCCTGGAGCAAATTCCACTCCCCGAGGAAGCAAAACCGGGAGAGACCATCCAAATTGGGGTCGATCTGGTTGTTCCAAAACAAAACGGTCAGTACACTGTTTTCTACCAGCTTCAGGATGGAACAGGCTTGCCAGTGCCCAATAGCCAGATCTGGGTAACTATCACCGTTGGAAACATTCCTTTACCGGGTTCGGGAGGGGTTACCGCACAACTATTAACCGCCTCAATGGAAAATGCGGAATTCACAGTGGATTTCTGTATGCAGCTTCCAGACGGACGTCAATGGTATCCCTGGAACGTGATCCTGTCCGCCAATCAACAACAATACTCTCCAAGTGGCAGCCGCATTGATCCTGTTGGAGCGACGACAGCCAATAAATGCTTCAGTTTTAGTTTCCCGGTTTCGATTTCTTCGGGGACGACTTATCAGTTAGCACTCGGAAAAGTGGAATTACCCCCGGAAGTACATCAGGCTGAAAATTGTGCTTATGCTCAAACAACATTGCGGGCAACTTACCCGGGATTAGATTTCAAATGTGCCGGTCCTGGTTCTTGGTATACCAATCTGGTTTTGCCATCCAGTATGACTAAAGAACAGGCCGACCAATTGATTCTGGATGCGATGTCCAGCTCAATTTATGGTCCATGGATATTAAACGGGATTGCTCCCTAACCCCACCATTTTTTATTGCGGATAAATCAGAAAATGTGAAAAGGGTTCGGTCAAATTCCGAATTCTTTTCATTTGACCACCTAGGATAAAGGGTTTCCTCTTGTTATGATTGGAGTTACAACCAAATATCTGTTCGGTCGCTGATAATCATCAGCTGTTCCATATAATCCTTGGAGCGACCATCACGTCTTTCCTGTTTGCACCTTTCTTCAAGTGCTTTCAGGGATTGAAGACTTGGTTGGTCGCTTTTGTTTTAACTTACTTTCGAATCCGTTTACCGGAAAAGGAGAAAAAATTGAAAGAAATTCCAGTCTCAAAACGAAATCTGCTCATTGCCGTCATCCTGGCAGTTGTCATTGCTGTCGGTATCCTGTTGATCGAAAACTGGCCACTTCGTACGGAGCAGAGTTCAGCAGCAGCAACCAACGAAGACAGTCTGGTGTCTACTGCAGCGGTCAATGCCATCGAGCAGGTCTTCCAGGTGAACTATCAGGAAGGAAAAGAAGCCTGGCTTGAGCGTATCTGCGAGGTAAGCACTCCCGCTGGATGTGAGCTGTTTTCGGTCGGCGCAGACCGTATGTGGGAAAAATACGTGGATGCCAAATCTGTGGTCACAGCTGCCTCTCAGGCAGCAGAAAAAGTAGCAGACAATGGTTCCGAGCAAGTCTGGCAGATGACCATCACGCTATCTTCTCCCTTACCGGGTAGCAATAGAACCCAGGATACAGCATATGTTGTTCTCGCGAAAACAGAAAATGGTTGGAAGTTTGATCGTTTCCTGATGGAAGAAGAAATCAATGCCATTCTCGCTCGGGGAAAAACTCCCACCACAACTGTAGAAGAAGGAAAGAAGTAGTGAAAAGATTCTTCCTGATCATTGTCGTTATGACCTTGCTCATACCATCTGCTGTTTATGCTCAGGGCACTGATCCCTGGTCAGAAGTTTTTCAGCCGGATGGAAATCTGAATCCTGATTTGATTGATCTGGGAGTAACCACAGATCACCCCGATTGGATGTCAATTGAACTGCCCTTTGGCCAGTCTATTGATCTTGATGCAAATTATCACCGCTATCAAACACCTAGCGGGAATATTGTTGTCTTACCCTCTGCCTCGACGTTATTTTTTATGGCCATGAACCCCCAAGAAAGCGGTTTGACCGGCTCTTATGGATCACTGGGAAATGGTTACGGCAGCCTGATCTCTTTTCTTGGGCTTGTTGCCGGCGATAATCTGGATTGGAGCAAGGTACAGGCGGAACATCCAGAGTACACCAGCCCGGATCAATTCTGGGGAGCGGTTCTCAATGGACAGCAAGATGTGTGGACCTATTTCTCCGGGTGGGGATTCATCACAACCCTGCTTCAAATGACTTGGAATGATGGCGCTCTCCGCTCGTTGTATTTGTTGTATTTGAATGGTTCACAAAACTGTGCGACCATTCCAGGGGGGTGCTCGGGAATTGTCACCCCACCTCCTCCCCCAAGGGAGTGTCCTGACCCAACGGTTTCTATGCAACAACCTGTCCTCGTCATTCAAAAAACTGCGCCGAACAATCCCCTGGTTGTGGGACAAGATACCGAAAACCGCCGCGGTGCAGATATCCAGGTCAGGGTGACAGTTCCTCCAGTGATTTTCACCTGGTATGAGCCGATTTATGAAGAAAGAGATGTTTGCCGCTCAGCCAGTTCCGGAGAAACCGCCAATTGCAATACCGGAGCTGGATCAGTTATCAATGATGGTGTCTCAGATACAGAAATGGTATTCAAGGAATGCCGGACACATGTAAAACATCTACCGGATGCGGTAGCATCCCTGCAAGCTACTGCAGCATTGGATGGTGCCAGCCAGGATTGGATCACAGGTAGATTAGGGCAAACCCATTATGAAGCCTTCGTCCACCAGGCAAATTTCACCCTGATTCCCGGAATTGGTTCATGGACAGGCGGATGTAATGGCGGCGGTACCTGTACTGCTACTGGCCAGGCACTCCGCGTTCCATTTGCAGATCCAGGAACCTTCAACTTGCGAATGGACGTAGTGACCACGGGCACTCACTTCCGCGGAGTTCCAATCACCCAGCCGAGGCGAGTAGGGATTGATGGAACGATGCAAGTATATGTGGCTCTTCCGGCATTGGTGCCATAAAAGGTCAAAGTGCAGATTTTATCGATTGCGATCGGCGTGTTGCTGACAGTCGTCCTGGGTTTCATGGCCGTCATCAATTTCCTACTGGTGATTGGGTTGTGGTGTCCACGAAACGATTATGACAAGTAAGGAGGCATTGGTTCATGACAGATTATTTTGTCGTCTTTGGAGATTTTCTCGGCGCTCTGCCTACTTACCTGTTGAACGGTGTTCTCGCAACCGTTTACTGGCTTGGCGAATCTGGAGCTGCTCTGGTAAGTATTCTTTGCGCAGGGTTGATCATCCGTTTTGTGGATCAACGTGTGCAATCCAGAGCAGCTTTCCGACCTGGACGAAGTGGGAGGGAAGCAACTACTCCGGATTTATACACAGCTCAAATCACGACGGCGATAATTCTGGTGCTGTGGGTAATCAGCCAATGGGGGATGGGAGCACCGGTCCCCTGGCTGGGTGCAGCGATGTGGATCGGTGGCACAATCATCCTCTTACTGGTGCACATGCAGGAACATACCCTTTTGTGGAATATGAAATCGGGAATTGCGATTTATTCCCTGGCCGTCATCGGAAGCCGGCTCTACCTGGCATACACCGCTCAATTATCAGCAGATCAATGGGCTGCACTGATAGGGACATCTGAAAGCGCATCAGCAGTGATTGCAAATACACGCGGAAATGTAACTACGATTATTCTTTGGGCTTTATGGTTGGTGATCCCGTTAGGTTATTTTGCCATGTTGCTGCAGCAAGTTCTGATCAATCCGATGTCGTTGGTCAATCCATTGGCAGGCGCCAGCGAGTTGATCAATCGCTATCGAACCAGAAGATAGGGTGATAGATGAAACCAGCACACAAAATCGTGGGCTTGCTTGATTTATTACTCTACCTATTTAGGTGAGAGTCTTATGAACGTCGGAAATTCTTGATTAACGCCAGATTCTATTTCAACGATTGGAGGTCTATATGTCACAACTGATGGATTTGCTGCGCGGACCT
>Ga0208694_1000578_pt1 | contig 53380 bp, 41 predicted proteins | sample AD_UKC078_MetaG_FD_184442 | JGI IMG/M metagenome (GOLD analysis project Ga0208694, IMG submission 184442) | Active sludge microbial communities of municipal wastewater-treating anaerobic digesters from USA - AD_UKC078_MetaG (SPAdes) (version 2) | ecosystem: Engineered > Bioreactor > Anaerobic >...
CAGCAGGCAAGGGCATAGTACAAGATATCTTTGTTGCAACACCCGACAGCACACGTGTTTACGTAAAAACTGGCAGTAGTGGCGGCAAAGCAGCTAAAGGCGGTTTCGCAATAGGTGGCGTCTCAGCAGGTAAAGGCGTAGTAAAAGATATATTTGTTGCAACACCCGACAGCACTCGCGTTTATGTAAACGCTGATACAAGCGATGCTGCTAAAGGTGGGTTTGTCGTGGGCGAATTAAGCAACAATAAGGCTACAACAAACTCATATATGAATATTACAGCCGACAACTACTTAATCGGTTACGATGCGGGTAAATATATTTCATCGGGTAAGTATAACTCATTACTAGGCTATCAAACAGGCGGACTATTGACTTATGATAACAATAACGTAATGCTTGGCTATCAGGCAGGTGATAGTTGTATGTCAAGCAATAATACATTTATTGGAGTTAAAGCTGGTAGCAAATCTATGTTTGGAGACAATACATACATAGGTAGTTACGCTGGCTCGCGCAGAACAGGATCATCCAATGTGGCAATAGGTACAAACGCTGGTCGTTGGGGATCACTAACATCAGTTGCAGCAGGCAGTGGCAATTGCAATGTCTACATAGGAGATAATGCAGGTGCATATGCCACTTTTGGACGTAACGTGTGCATTGGTGCTGAAAGTGGAAAATACTTAGAAGGAAATATAGGCAACGGTAATGGATGCAACGTGTTTGTGGGTTTTCTTAGCGGAACAGGATTTGAAAATAGACAAAATATGGGTACTCTGAATATTGGAATAGGTCAGTATACAGGTAGAAACTTGACAACAGGTTACAAAAATGTGTTTATTGGTAGCGATGCTGGTGCACAAAATGCCGAAGGGTTTTCTAATGTCTTTATAGGTAGTGAAGCTGGCAAAAATAACCGTAATGCCAATTACAACGTGTTTGTGGGTGAAGAAGCTGGCAAGAGTAACTACTCAGGTGCTAACAATGTTTTTATGGGAAGAAGAGCAGGAGCAGGAAATAATAATACCAGCGGTAGCAACAACGTATTTATCGGTACTTATGCAGGCTATAGAAGTAATGGGAGCAACAATATTCATATAGGATATTATGCCGGCTATTCAGGAACGGAACAAACAGAAAGTTATAGATTGCGAATAGGACAGAACAATCTTATTTACGGCGAACTTGATAATAAAAGAGTAGGAATAAACACAACCGATGTTAATGGAATGGCTTTCTACGTAAACGGTTCTGCTGGAGGGACGGGAGGTTGGAACGCCAAAAGCGACCAACGCCTTAAAACCAATATAAAACCCCTACAGGGTGCCCTGCAAAGCGTGCTTAAATTGCAAGGAGTAACCTTTAACTGGAAAGATGAAATCAACCACCGCCCAGGACAAAACATAGGATTTATAGCACAAGATGTAAAAGAGATACTACCCGAAATTGTTAGCGGCGGCGGAAAAGATGAACAAGGCAACGAAATTTATTACTCCATCGAGTATGCAACACTAACCCCTGTGTTAGTTGAAGCTATAAAAGAGTTAAGCAACGAGAACAAAGAACTAAATGAGGCTATAAAAGAGCAACAAGAGCTAATAAACAAGCTCATTGAGGAGTTAAAAACAGTTAAAGAACAGATAAAAACTAAATAATTTTTATCTTTATTAATTTTTCATTTATTTGATCTTAGTTAATTGGAAACGCTTTTCGAGGGCATGTCCTGAGAGAAGCGTTTTTTTTGTCACTGAGCGCACGGTCACTAAGACTGCATTTTGATGGTTGCTGAGCCGGTCGAAGCACAAGCTCAATAACCGTCGAAACATAAACTCAGCCACCAAGAACTAAAGCCCACAAAGCACACATAAACTTATTCCACGACTTGAAAATCGCAGCTATCGATCTGATAATCATCCCATTAATTACTAATTGCTAATTGCGTTTTCTTACACTCCAAAAGATATCCCTATACCTTTTGCGGCGTTAACAAGATAATGACTTTTTTGCACAATGTTATATGTTGAAATCGCCTCAGTCAATGGAACTGAAATAATATCGGGATGTTTGTACGCAACCATATGTCCATACTTTTCTTCCAGAACCATTTCAAAGGCTTTAACACCGTACTGTGTAGCCAAAACCCTGTCGTAAGCAATAGGTATGCCGCCACGTTGTAGGTGACCTAAAACAGTCTCTCTGATATCATGTTTACATCCCGCATTAATCAATTGTTGACGTAGAGCTACTGCCACACCTCCATATCTGGCATTTTTAAATCCTGTTACGCCATCTTCCTGAATAGAAGTGTGCCCATCTTTTGCCATGGCGCCTTCGGCGATCACGACTATTGCAAATCCCCTATCGCGCTTAAATCTGCTATTAATTTTTTCAGCTACAATGTTTATATCATAAGGAATCTCAGGGATAAGACACAAATCAGCGCCGCCTGCCACGGCAGCATGTAAAGCTATCCAACCCGCATCACGCCCCATAACCTCAACTATAAAAACCCTGTTATGACTGGCAGCTGTTGTTACAAGCTTATCTACAGCTTCTGTTGCAATTTGTACTGCAGTTTGAAAGCCGAAAGTGGCATCGGTAGCTGAAAGGTCATTGTCAATGGTTTTTGGAACCCCTATAATATTAAGACCTTTTTCATACAGAGCTTGAGATATACGTTGCGAGCCATCTCCACCGATATTAATAACTGCATCAACACCAAGGAATTGAAGTTTTCGAATTAGCTCGTCGCTACGATCAGCTGTTGAGGTCGTGCCGTCTTTATTTTTAATGGGCCACGCAAAAGGACCTCCTTTATTAGTAGTTTCAATGATTGTTCCTCCTTGAATATGAATACCTGCGACTCTTTCTTCGGTAAGAATTTTTATTTCGGTGGGCTCCCACAATACACCGTTAAAGGCTTGTATTGAACCTATAACTTCCCAATCACGCTCTCGCGCAGCGCGTTTTACAATAGCGCGTATAACCGCATTTAAACCAGGGCAATCGCCCCCTCCTGTTAACACCAATGCTCTTTTCATTTTTATTTAATTTATTGGTTTATGATTTAATAGATATAACTTACACTTTCAAACTATTTGCAAAAAAGCTAACAGCGTGATTTAAAGCACAATTGGCAATTAATTGTCTTATTGACAAAGATATAAAATTGTAAACACATAACAACATACTAATAATAATTTAAAAAATACCATTAACTTTGCTTTAACAATTTTTCCCATAACTTACGTTATTCTAAAATATTACATTAAATTTGTACAATATCTCAGTATTATAATTGATTTTCTAATAAAAACGAATATGCCAAATTTTTTAACTTTTTGTACAGACAGGGCATTGCCCTCTCTCTACTTTTAACTTTTAACTCAAAAACTATGAAATACAAATCACTACCCGTCGTTCTAATTATTATTGCCGTTATTATTTCAAGTTGCGACACGCCTAATTCAAGATTACGTAGATACTTTATTGGAAACGAATGGTACATTTCAGGTGAGTTATTTCTTAGGAACGACTCATCAGTTTCAGCAAAGTATTATGATTTTGAAAAGCAAGCTTTAGTTGGAGATACCACTTTCCCTATTATTTTCAGCGACTCAATGATTATTTATAGTTTAGTACGTGAGAAGGGTGTATATAGAAACGGACGCTCTTTTGAGGTCACAGGTGATACAATCATTACCGATACAGCTTTTTACGATTTTATCTACATTAATGACAAGCCTAAGTTAATTCTTTATTTGCAAAGCTTTCCTAAGATTTGTATATCAAAAAATAAAATTAAACCAAAACCAACTAACAATTTTCAACGCGAAAAATTTGAAATAGATGGTTTTTCTATCGGCGATTTTGTTGATCGTGACTTGCTAAAAACGCGTGGAATATATAACTATGACACATACACTATTGAAGATTGTGAGCTTAAAGATGACAAGGACATAAAAATAAAAATTATAGGTTACAATCAAATATACTCTATAGAACGGCACAATATTCCCGACTATCGTATTAATAGCGCTATTAAAGTTGTGAGCAAAAAATTAGGGGTTGATCCTGAATATGTTCCAATGCGTCGCTGGAACGAAAGTTCAGACTACGAACATGAGTTCTACAGATGGAACGCCAAAGGAGTTAGAATTAAACTTGAAAGGACTAGATACATAGGTCGCGAACTGTATCGTAATCTATTAGAAACTGATAAGTGGACGTTACATTATGATGATGATGTGCAACGAACAATACTTATAGAACAGTACAAAGATGGCAATCCACAGAGTACCATAATAAATTAATTCAACCTCCGCAAGTTATTTAACTTGCGAGATTAGAGTTCCTTACTCTATTTTTACACAGCGGACGGAAAAACCCATATTGTGTTTTGTGTGATTTCTGTATATTTTTGCTGAATAGTAATACAAACAATGATACCACGCATTTCCATCATCTTGACTCGATGCTGACCACCAAAAACCATAATCTTTCAAGTTTTTATACTCCGATATAATATTTCTGTACCCTCCGGGTAGCGCTCTAAATCCTGATGAGTTAGTTGCACCGGTGTTTGTTGCTGTCCAGTAAAGAGTTCCCTGATGCTTCATTTTACCTCCAGCCACATTTTCTCCTTTGAGAGAATCGACAAGCCATTGCCAATTTTCCTCATCGGGGACTTTCCAGCCTTGTGGACACAATTTTCCACTGTTAACTGCATGCCAATTATATAATGCTCCATAAATATCTTTGTACTGATTAGAATCGTTTGAGTACCAGCAATAAGAAGCGGAATCGGTTTTTGACCATACGTCAGCATCTGTTCCATCGTTTATAGGTGTGCCGTCATTAAAAGTTGTGGTTTTTAAGTTTTCTGCGAACCAAGTTTGGTTATAAATCTTAATTATTTTGTATTGATTTCCCTCGATATCGGTAACAGTTTCGAGAAAATAAAATGCTTCCATCTCTTTATCCTCTTTCGAACATGATGACATGAAAGCTATTAAAGCAACAAACAAATAACCCATAATAAATGCTCGTCGTTGTGCTTGCTGTATTATGTTATTTGATAGCTTATACATTGTGTCAAATATGTTTAGCCTTAATCAAGTAGTTTTTCACGTAATCATGAATTCCGTCTTCAAGTGAATAAAACTCTTTATCATAACCTATTTGTCGAAGTTTACTCATATTTGCTTCAGTAAAGTACTGATATTTATCTCTTATATCTTCGGGTATTGGTATAAACTCAATGTTTTCAGGTTTACCCATTGCTAAGAAGGTGTTACGTGTTAAATCTAAAAATGTCCTTCCTTTACCTGTTCCTACATTATATATGCCGCTATCTTTTCGGTTATTCATTAAGAAACACATTATTTCTGACAGGTCTTTAACATACACAAAATCACGTATTTGGCCGCCATCAATATAGTCGGGTTTGTGCGACATGAAAAGTTTCATTTTCCCTGTCTCATTAATTTGATTAAAAGCGTGGAATATAACGGAAGCCATACGACCTTTGTGATATTCATTTGGTCCATATACGTTAAAATACTTCAATCCTGCCCAGAAATATGGTTTTTTAGCTTGTTGTAATGCCCAGATATCAAAGTCGTTTTTAGAGTGTCCATAATCGTTTAAAGGTCTGAGTTTTGGGATTAAATCGTGGCTATCATCATAGCCAAGTTCTCCAGCTCCGTATGTGGCGGCGCTTGAGGCATAAACGAGTGGTAGTCCATACTCCACACATTTATTCCAAACTGTTTTGCTATAGTTAAGGTTTAGTTCATCATAAACAGATTTAGGGAATCCTACGGTTGCTGATTTTGCTCCGATATGAAATAGAAATTGGACCCAACGGTGGTTTTTATCAAGCCAATCAAAGAATCGATTTCTGTCAACCCGTGCACTTATTTGTTTTGTTTCGATATTTTTATTTTTATTGGGGTTTGAAAAATCGTCCACGATGACGATATCTACAAATCCGTTTGCATTTAATTTGCTAACCAAATTACTACCGATAAAACCCGCTGCGCCAGTTACTACTATCATCTATTTAATTTTTACAATTGTATTTTAAAAAAAAGCATGAACGAGATTTTTAACCATTCATGCTTAAGCTATTTAAAGCAATTAGTTTTTAACTTGTACCGTTTATTATGTGCCTGTATCCCATCACAACAACGTCATCAACTCTATCAACTCCTTCGTGCCAATCTAATAAAGTTTGATCGAGAATTCTATGTTGTTCTTCCATAGGTTCTTTGTGAATCTCGACTAACAGCTCTCTAAATCGTTTACTCATAAATTTTCTTTTATCAGGACCTCCAAACTGATCTACATATCCATCTGAGAATGTGTATAATACGTCGCCATCTTCGAGGATTATTTCTTGGGTTTCAAATGGTTGATCTCCTTTTACATAAATACCTACCGGCATTTTATCTGGCTTGTAAACAATTGCTTCATTATTTCTTACTATAACCAACGGGTTGTTTGCTCCTGCGAATTGACAAACATTTGTTTTTGGGTCAATAATGTATAGTGCGATATCCATTCCGTCTTTGTTTTCTCCGACTTTACCTGTTTGATGAAGTGAACGGATAATATTTTCTCTTAAATGATCCAAAATTTCTCCTGCCCTAAGTATCATATCCTGACCAATAATCTGATTTAAAAATGACATCCCCATCATGCTCATAAATCCGCCGGGTACGCCGTGACCTGTACAGTCGGCGACTGCACAATATTTTAGTCCTCTGATTTCGGCAACCCAATAAAAATCACCACTAACTATATCTCGTGGTAAATACAAAATAAAGTAGTCTCCAAAAATACGAGTAACAACTTCATCGGGTGACAAAACTGCATTTTGAATTTTACTTGCGTAGTTAATACTACTTTTTATATGTTCGTTTTGTTGGAAGATTTTCTCGCTTTGAGCCTCGATTTCTTCTTTTTGAGCCACAACCTCAGCTGTTCTTTCTGCAACAATTCTTTCCAATCGTTCTTTTTCAGCTATAAGTCTGCGAGTATATATTTTAACAATTGCAACAACAACAAAAAGGAGTAATAAAACATAGCCAACGTATGCGTATATTGTTCTATACCAAGGAGGTAAAATTTTAAAAGAGAATTGTGTTACGTTACTTTCAACACCATAAACATTTCTTGCTTTTACATGAAAAGTATAATACCCTTCATTAAGGTTAGTAAAATCTTTTTTGTGTTCTGAACTCCAGTTTGACCACTGATCTCTGTATCCTTCAAGCATATAGCTGTATTGTGTTTTTTCTGGTTGTAAAAACCACAATGCAGACCATTCTATATTCAAACTATTATTCACATACTCAATCTGGGGGATATTATTCTCCGATTGTTTATGAATAATTCTCAGTTTTCCGTCTTCTGTTTTTTCGTAGAACGCTCCGCCAAATAACAGACTGTCTCCTGTAAAGATTTTTCGAAGTAGCACATCGTATGATTCTCTCGATTTGCTTAAACGTGTATAATCGAGGGTGTCGTTAAGATTATAAACGTACAGGGTTGTTGATGCTCCGATGTACAATAGCGAATCACTGACATATAGAGCATCTGCGGTAGTATTCGGAATAACCTTGAAGGGATAACCATTAGTTGTCCATTCTCTATCTTTTTCTTTAATTATCTCAACAACTTTCTGTTCTTCAGATGCTTCGGCTATTGCATAACCGTCTGGAATTTTGACAATTCTGTGAATATGACGACCTTTTAATAGCCCACCAAAATCATCAGTTTGTACCATTAGGTCTTTTTCTTTGTTATATTCATACAATCCGTCATCAGCGCCGAAGTAAACCTTATTATCAAAACTTACTATTAATTGACCGCAATCAGAGGGTAACCCGCGTTCGGTTGAATAGAGATTCAGAGTGTCTTTTATATCGAACCTTTCGAATTTAAACACGCCTTTCAAATAGCTTCCTACCCAAACATTTCCCTCTATATCTTCAGCTATACTTCTGAGATCGCCTCGAAGATTTTGCTTGTTGAATCCTTCGTTGGTTGTAATCCATCTTCCGTTAGAGTAATCCATCCATGTAAAGCCACCTTCAAGGGCTATATATACTCTGTTTGGTTGTTTAGTCGATTGGATTAACTTCTTTGTATTCAACGGTGGAGTGTGTCTATCTGCATTTTCATAAATTCGTTTGGCTCTATCTCCTTTAACTTCATATACTCCATCAATTCCAGTACCTGCCAATAATATATTTTTCCCAGTTTTTGGATCCTTAAAGTTCAATAACGTCCAGGTCAGTTTAATACCGTTAATTTGCTTAAACGTTAACACTCCAAGCTCATCGACAATGCCGACAAACAATCCTGACATTGTTGCCACATAAGTTCGTCCTTCAAAATCAATTACATCTAAGATTATTCCGTTAAGTCCGTTTTTTTCATCTAATTTTTTTATCCGAGAACTAATATCAAGGTTGGCAATACCATTGTTTAGTGTTAGCCATAACATTGGCTTGCTATTCAACTCCAAGGATTCTTGAAAAAGAGATGTAACGCTTTCATCGTTAAGTCCGAGCTCTGTATTTAACAGACTCAACACTTCTCCTTTTTTATTTACTTCGATAAAACTACATCTACCTCCAACAACGTAGCCAAAAGCAAAATTTCCGTTAGCCATTTTTATACCACTATAAAGTATGGCTTCTTTTTCATTTATATATTTAATCAAATTACCTTTAATAGTCCAAGGCTTAAATTCATTGTTTTCGGGAACAAATAAATAAAACTCACTCCAAGCTGTAGCTATCAAAAGAGTGTCTTTACTGTACTCTACTATTGCATAAACATTTTTTTCATTAAGTATCTCGGAATTTGGAACAACTTCGATAGTATCTCCAACTAGCTTATGTAAGCCTCTTGTGTAGCTTCCGATGTAAACGTCATCATCGACAACGAAAGTCATAAAATTTCCTGTACTTAGCGATTTGCCCATATCAATTGTCGATACAGAATCGCCATCAAAGAATGCCAAATATTGTCGCGTTGAAAACAGTATCTGGTCTTTATAGTCGTAAACTTTAAAAACATCAAAAGTAAACTTATTTCTAGCAACTGTGTCTCTAAAATAAGGCAATAACGATTCATATTTAAGAACTCCGGTTCTATCGGGTTTTAATCTTCCTATTTCTCCTGTTGCTCCAACATAAATCATCCCATCGTTTCCAACTGCAAGCGCTCTAATCATTGTTGTATTAGGAACAGGTATCTTTGTCCAGTTAGTTCCGTCAAACTCCATGATACCCTCAGATGTTTTTCCTATATAATAAACTCCTCTTTTATCTTGAACTATCGACCAGTTCTGTTCTTCGCCATCATACGCTTCAATGGTATAATTTTGAAGCTCAGATATGCCATGTTTATTGATTTGCCCATAAACGATACTAAATGAGGCTAATAAAAGAACATAGAAAAGTAGTAATATTTTCATTTTTAATAATAATTTGAGGAAATACAAAAATACTAAATTGTTTTAACATTAAAGATAAGATAAAAAGTATTTTATCACTTCTTTAAAAAAAAAAAACATTTAATCCTCCCGAAGAAATTTGAAATTGGAAAGCAGTGCGTTGTGCGTAGTATTTCGATGGTTGTTGAGCTTGCGCTTCGACCGGCTCAGCAACCATCAAAATGCAAGCTCAGCGACCGAGTGTACCGCTTTTAACTTTTAACTTATTTTTGGTATAACAGGAAATTCGTCTTTTTTATAATGACCTTTTACAAGTTTTTCTCGACATGCATCAAACGCATCAAGTGTCTCTTTAACATCTTCTAAAGTATGTACTGCCGTAGGAATTAATCTCAACAAAATATCACCTTTTGGAATGACAGGATATATAACAACTGAACAGAATATTCCGTAATTTTCACGTAAATCCATTATTAAACTTGTTGCTTCAATAACACCTCCATGCATATAAACTGGTGTTACCGGCGATTCTGTCACTCCTATATCAAAACCACTCTCTTTTAAACCTGATTGCAAGGCATCAACAATTTTCCAAAGATTTGCCTTAAGCTCTGGTTGTGTTTGTAAAAGCTCTAAACGTTTTAAAGCTCCAATGACCATAGGCATTGGCAGTGATTTTGCAAAGGTCTGTGAACGCATGTTATATCGTAAGTAGTCAACTATCTCTTTTTCTGCAGCAATAAAAGCTCCTATACCTGCCATTGACTTAGCGAATGTAGCAAAGTAGAGGTCAATTTCATCTTGTACACCATAATGTTCACCGGCTCCAGCTCCAGTTTTCCCCATTGTCCCAAAGCCATGTGCATCATCAACAAGTAGTCGGAATTTGAAATCTTTTTTCAAGGCGACAATCTCTTTCAAATTTCCTAAATCGCCCGCCATACCAAAAACACCTTCGGTAATAACTAAAATTCCTCCATTTGTATTTTCAACTAATTTTGTTGCTCGCTCTAATTGTTTGCGAAGGCTTTTCATATCGTTATGAGGGAAAACAAATCGTTTGCCGATATGAAGCCTCATACCATCAAGAATGCAGGCATGTGCTTCGCTATCATAAACTATCACGTCATTGCGATCGACCATTGAGTCAATTATAGAAACCATGCCTTGATAACCATAATTTAAAAGAAAAGCATCTTCTTTTCCTACAAATTTCGCTAATTTGCGTTCAAGTTCTTCATGATATTTAGTTTGACCAGACATCATTCTTGCCCCCATAGGATAAGCCATGCCAAATTTTTCTGCGGCTTCGGCGTCGGCTTTGCGAACTTCAGGGTGATTTGCTAAGCCCAAGTAATTATTTAAACTCCAGGTTAATACCTCTTTTCCGTTAAAAATCATTCTTGGTTGAATGGGACCCTCTAACTTTGGAAACGCAAAGTAGCCATGCCCCTGTTTTTGATACTGACCTATAGGTCCTCGGTCTGCTTTTACTTTTTCGAAAATATCCATCATAATTGTACCATTTTTATTTTTCGCGAAGATACTCTTTTTATTGCTGCAAGTAATACGCTTTTATACTTACTACATTGAGTTAAAAGTTGAAAGTTGAAAGTTATTAAAAGTACTTTCTACTTGTACACTCAGCACACTTCGACTCCGCTCAGTGACCGAGGACCCAGTGCAACGCTCCGCACAGTGCATCGCCTTGCTCCTTGTCCTTTGTACCTTTTCATAGTTTTAGCTCGAACTTGTCATTGTCTATTGATAAAAATCCTACTTCGCGCAGGTGTTGAGTACGTTGTTTGTCCTTTCCTGTAATGATAATTTTTGCAAAGCCTTTATCTTTAAAATATTGCTTATTTAACACAAAAAGATGTTGTCCAATTTTCGTATCACGATACTGTGGAACAACAAAATCTAATTTTATAGTTAGCCACTGGTTTTCATCTCTCTTGCCGAGCACTATGCCTACAATATTCATATTCCTAAGAATAGTAATACATGTATCTAATGCATTTGTGTCGAACTCAAAATCGGGCTGATAGTGTTTTATCTCCTTATTGTAATGCTTTATAAAACTTTTGACATACTCACTATCAACAGGGAGTTGTATGATTTCAAGATCTTTGTTTTGATTATAAAGTCTATAAACTTGATAGATATTAATAAAAACTATCAATCCGTTTAAAATTCCAACTGAGTAAGAACCAATGATAAACCCGTACAGTGAGAACAGAAATGCTCCTATCAAATTCACAATCCGAAACTTTACGAATGAACTCATCATCATACTGATGACTAATATCACAGCGGCGATATATCCTATTAATTCTATTAAATTATCTGGTTCCATAATGTTTATGTTTTTAAACTAACTAATAAAAAAGACAGTTTTCTCTTGTACACTCCTTATTTTTAGCCACGAATGGGCATTTTATGAAATCGGGTACCGGAATTTTGATGCCAAAATCGTCAGCTAAATGGTTTCTAATTTGCAGAATTCCAAAATAAGAGCTTCGTTTACAACACCTTGGACCTCCATACTTTGCTACATTCACTAATGTACTGGCTGTAGCATTATTTATATAAGAGTAGTTTTCTATATCTAATTCGTTAACTTCGAGTATAATACTGAAAAACAAACCAACTCCTATTGCTCCTCCACATGCTCCGTGCGTTGCGCAAATGCCGTCATGTATTTTTAGTGCGCGAGTTTTGGCGTCTTCGAGCATCTCTTTCTTTAATTCAGACTGTTTTTTGTAATTCAAATATACGCTCAACATCACAGCTGGTACAATTAGGTGATGTTCTGGTCCGTGTGTTTTCACAATATTTGAACTCATTATTTTATCTGCTAACTCAACTGGATTAAGTCCGTCATAATTCAAGCACTCGCAAACAATCATATCATAGACATCACGCCTTGTGCATTCATCACAAACAAAGTGCCCATTTGTACAAACTGTGTTTGTTCTTACATCTATACCGCAATGGTAACATTTCTCTGTAGCTAACCTCTTTCTATATATCAAAGGTTCGCCACAAATAGCACAATTGCTATAAAGCATTAAATATTTTTTAGGAATTTGTGCCACTAACTTTCACTCTCAACAGAAACAAACTCAAATGGTAATTTTACTAAATTTTGATACAAAAGACCATCAGCATGTAGATCTTCGTCATAGTATTGCCATATTACTTTTATAGACTTGCCTTGAGCATAAAATTCGGCGAGTTTTCTAAATATAATAAGCATGTAACGACTTGAGGCTGAATTTAGATATTCAGTTTTTATAATTAATCTTACAGGATGGTCAATTGCAGGAAACACTTTTCCTATATATTCAAGAATAGGCTCAAAAAACGTGAAAGGATCTTCAGGAAACGAACGTCCTATTATCTCGTAGGTTTGTTTATCCAAATCAAACTCAACTTTAGGTGACGTATCAGTTTGTTCTATAATTAAGTTTTCCATGATATTATTCCGATTTAGATTGCTTTTTTGATTTTTCAGCTATATATTCCATTACGACTATGGTTATTATACCGAGGATCATTAATAGTATAGCTTGCCAAATTTGAGGATCTCCACTATAAGCGTCTGGCATTACGTTAACAGATGTTTGTGGTCGTAATTCACCATATCTATCGGTATAGGTGCTTATAACTTTTTTCCAGGGCCAGATTATTGCCAATGAACCTAATATAAAGCCTGTAAGCAAAGATATTGTTTGATCTTTATATTTTGCAAATACCCAGCTAAGAAAATAGCTAAAAGCTATAAGTCCTAAAACAGCTCCAATAACTACGGGGATTAATACAGTAAAATCGAAATTACTGACTGATTCTATCATAATAAGCTGATAATTACCCAATAATAAAAGCACAAACGAGCCGCTTAATCCTGGTAAAATCATGGCACAAGCAGCTATTGCTCCTGCAAAGAGATTGTAAGGTACTGTATTTGTCTCACGTGCAGGCGTTAACATTGTAAATGCAAATGCAATGACAAAGCCTAAAATAAACAGGGTTATAACACTCCATGTCCATTTGGAGATAGTTTTGCCAACGTAATAAACTGATGCTAATATAAGCCCGAAAAAATATGCCCAAACCATTACCTCATAATGCTCAAACAGATATTGCAGTAATTTAGCAAAAGTTATAATACTTATACCTACCCCTAAAAAAACAGATATTAAGAAGTATAAATCAGTGTGTTCTGCAAATTTTTTAAATTTACCTGTAAAAAACAATTTTATAGCTGTTAAATTAAAGGACTTTAATGCATTAACCAAACGTTCAAATATTCCTGTGATAAATGCTATAGTGCCTCCACTAACTCCGGGAATTACGTTTGCAGCCCCCATTCCTATGCCTTTTATAAAGCCTAAAAAGTATTCTCGCATTGTATATTGTATTTATATGTTTTTAATCGCAATTTTATCATACTCATAAAAAGGTTTCCAAAGCTGGGCGCTATAAGAATCACGACTAAATCGGTCGCATTCTTCAATTGAGCTAATGTGTTTTGTTGTATAAATCAACTCTTTCATCAGTTCAGGAGCACGTCTAACTCCCTCTCCCACATTTATCAAAACAACGTCTCCGCTTTTAATTTTGTTATGGTAAAGCGCTTCAAAAAATCCGCCTACACCAATGCACGAAGCTGGTCCAATACTCACATGTGTTTCATAAGCTATTAGTCGTGCAACATCAATAATACTTTTTTCTGAAAACTCCAGTATATCACCATTAGTCTTATGTACTAAATTTGCAATAATAGGATAAGTGCCAGGATTTCCCGTTGCAAGAGTTGGCACAGCAGTTACAGGATTTTCAATAATTGGATATTTTTGCAGCCAACCTTGTGGGAATCCTTTTGATTTAGCTTCACGATATCCTGCTGTCATTGGCGCGCACTGGTCGGGTTGAACCATAATAAAACGTGGCAACTCGCCTACGACGCCTGTATCTTTTAAGTCGTGATATGCTTTGTCAATAGCGATAGGACCTGTGCCACCGCTCAACGCCTGAACATACACGGTTGGCATTTTTTTCATTAGCCTTAACCATTCAAAAACCATTGTTTTCTTGGCTTCAACGCGCATAGGGTCAATATTTCCCCCTGAAATCAGGATTTTATATTTTTCATTAAACTGGGCTGCAATATTTTTTGCCATTGCGTAATCGCCCTTAACTCGATAGATGCGTTGTCCATAACTACTTACTTCGGCTTCATTTGCTACTAATGCATCTTGCGGAATAAAGACCGATAACGATATGCCCGCTTTTGCAAAGTAATGAGCATACGAGTTTGCAATATTTCCTGTACTGGCAATGCAATACTCTTTAATTCCATTTTCTTTTAATACGCTTGCTGCGACTGACGCCGCAACATCTTTAAATGTTCCTGTTCCGTTATTCAGGTCGTTTCGATAGACAAAAACCTCAATATCAAGCCCATACAGTTTTTTTGCGTAATCTGATAAAAAGCTCCACTCATCAACAGGTATTGCTCCTTCTTCTGAAGTTACTATGTTTTCTTTGTTATTTAGTGGCAAGAAGTCAAAATAACGCCAAAAATCATTCGGTTTATATGATTTGTCTTCTATAAGAGTTTTTACATGATTGATATTCTGTTTATATTCAGTAAATACGAATTTATGTTTACACTTCGGGCACATTTGGTTATGGCTAAACCATTCTTTAAAGTCTTTTATTATATAGTTACATTTAAGGCATCGGAAGTGAAACTTGTTTGTTGCTGTCATTTTTTTTGTGTTTTTATCTGTTGTTCTATGATATGCATAAAATTTTCGAGCTCTTTTATCTTTGGATAGAATATAAAAAAATCGTCCAATGAGGGTTTTTGCGCTATCGCCGTGCGTAGCTCTTGTTCGGCTTCGTCAATTCTGTCTAATTCAATCAAACAGGCAGTTTTTAACAAGAGATATTTGGGATTATTGGGATTTTTTTCTATTATTTCGCAGATAACTCTGTAAGCTTCATCAATTCCCAAAAAATTGTACGTTATTTTAAAATAACAGTCACACGCCTCGTCATTTTCAGGATTGCAATTCGCAGCTTTTTCGAACGAATTAGCTGCGTGTAAATAACGTCCCGACTCCAATTGAACATATCCTAAATAGAGCCATACATAATCTAAATCTGGGTTTATGTCGAGAGTTTTTTTAAAATATTCACAACTCTTATCGTAATCTTTCAGTTTATAATAGGCTTTCCCCAATCCAAACCAAGTTAAGTATGGATCGGGTGTTGAATCATAAGCCATTGATTTTTGAAAATTTTCGATTGCTTTATCATACTCGCCCATCTCGTAATAACAGCAACCGTTGTTGTAGCAGCTGTACTCGTCATCGAAGAACTCGTCGGTGTATATCTTATTTACTTCGAGTGATTTTTTGTACTCTTTTTGCAAAAAATATAAGTTCGATAATCCGTAAAATGCGAAATAGCTACCAGGTTCAATTGCGAGTGAATTCTCGTAAGCATCAATAGCTTCCGGTATTTTGTTTAATGTGTGATAAACGTCTCCTTTGAGTTGCCAAAACAGAAAATCTAATGGATCGACATCCAAGCCTGCATCAAGCATCAAAAGCGCTGATTCATAATCATCTACCTCGTAGTAAAGGCTTGCCAATTCAAATATTACATCCAAATTTTCTGTATCTATCTCATACAAACGATTAAAATACTCTATTGACTGCAAATGCTCTTTCTCATCGCTATAAAAGCGCGCTATAAATAGCAAGGTATCTTTCAAATCATCGCCATTGGATTTGGCTATGGCTCTCTCGAAAAACATCTTGGCTTTTTGATTCTGACGGCATTTGTGATAATAAAACCCCCAAGTCAAAATCAAATCAATAGAATCTTCGTTAAGCGTTTGGGCAAACTTTAGAACTTTAAATGCCTTATTTAACTCATTTTTCTTTAGGTACACTTCTGCTTTTAAAGTTATTATATCAACAGAAAGTGGATGATATTTTATGGCAATATCGACTGCTTTTTCGGCAGCTTCAATTTTGTTCATATCTAAATAGATATCTATAATATCGATAAAGTCGTCTATATCAAAGTACTCCTCTTTGTTTGATTTCAACATTTTTTCAAACTTAAATATGAGGTTAATGACTTTATCTTCCCAAAATCCAGGATCAAAATCCATAGTACGATAAATTAATTTACAAATATAGTGCTTTTAAATCCAAACCCATAAATTTCAGATAACACATCTTGAAAAAATTTAGAAATTAGAAATTTGGTTAGTTTAAAAATGAATTTACAGTTTCATAGAATTCATCGGGTTTTTCAGCATGTAACCAGTGTCCTGCACCCTTAATTGTAACAATTTTTGCTAGCGGAAAATATTTACATATAGCTTTTTCTCCTTCGTATGTTATAAAATTGCTGTTTGAGCCTTTTAGCGCTAAAACTGGGAATAACGTCACAGGCTCAAGATTTTTTGAATCAAATCCTGCTACAATATTTGTCAAGAAACTTTGCAAAGTTTTAAGATTTAAGCGCCACCTGTAGCCTTCTTCTGTTTTAACCAGGTTTTTCAGTAAAAAACGAGTTGTGCGAATGTCGTCAACATACTGATTTAATGAAACTTCGGCTTCAGTTCGATTTTTAATTTTTCCAACCTCTAATTTTAACATAGCTTTTATAATATCCGAATGATTATATATCTGTGAATCACACATTTGACTCTGATAATTTACAGGTGCGATATCGACAATAATAAGAGACGAAACTCTTTCCGGATTTTGCAGAGCAAATAACATTGCTGCCTTCCCACCCATTGAATGACCCATTAATGTAGCCTTTTCAATGTTATGATTTTTTAAGAAGAGTAATATGTCTGAACAGATATCTTCGTATGTATGTGTTTCAGTATGAGGTGATGAGCCATGATTTCTTACGTCAACTAAATACACTCTGTATTGGCTTTGCACTCTTTTGGCAAAGGGCAACCAATTGTCAGACATACCATACAAGCCGTGTATAATAATAATAGGTTGTCCTTGACCAAAAACCTTATAAGCCATTTCAATCATATAATCCTATTTAGAAAGTTGTTTCAAGTACATTTGAATAGTATTTTCCAAACCATAATAGAGCGCGTCTGATATAAGAGCATGCCCAATTGAAACTTCTGAAACGCCGTGTACATTTTGAACAAAATATTTTAGGTTTTCGAGGTTCAAATCGTGACCCGCATTTACCTCAAGTCCCTCTTTTAGAGCGGATTGTACAGCTTCGGCAAATGGCAAAACTGCTTTTTCTCTGTTAGAAGGATACAAAGCTGCATAAGGTTCTGTATATAGCTCAATACGGTCGGTTCCTGTTTTTTTTGCACCTACAATATTTTTCTTATTGGTATCAACAAAAATACTCGTGCGTATTCCGCTTGATTTTAGCTCTTGAATTACTTCTTGCAAAAATTCTAAATTTTTCACGGTATCCCATCCTGCATTCGAAGTTATAGCATCGGGAGGGTCAGGCACCAACGTCACCTGATGTGGCTTAACCTCTTTAACTAACGACAAAAATTCCGCAGACGGATATCCCTCAATATTAAATTCTGTTATTATTATAGGTCTAATATCACGCACATCGCTGTATCTGATATGTCGCCCATCTGGTCGTGGATGTACAGTAATCCCTTGTGCTCCAAACCTCTGACAATTTATTGCAGCTTCCAATACATTAGGAATATCGCCTCCTCTCGCATTTCGTATTGTAGCAATTTTATTAATATTTACACTTAATTTTGTCATATTGCGTTTAAGTTTATTATGGATTTCTTATTTTTGTATGGTACATTTGCATTTATACAAATTTTAAAATCGCAAATTTAATCTTTTATCGATTTAATCGAAACTATGTTAGCACACGAAATGATGTCTGATGTTGTTCCGTCACTAAAACCAAGTGACAGCGCATACCGTTCGCTCAACTGGATGAATGTTTTCAAGCTTTCACATCTACCGGTTGTAAATAATGGTGTGTTTCTTGGACTTCTTTCCGATGAAATTATTTACGACACCGGGATTTTTGATGAACCTATTGAGAAAATCAGCGATCGTTTTATTAATATATCAATATCAGAATACACTCACATTTTTGAAATAATAGATATTTGTAGCAAATATTCACTAACCGCTATTCCCGTTGTTAGTGATAATAAAGAATATTTAGGCATTATTGTTTTACCTAAGCTGATTGAAAATATTTCTAAAATAATAAACGCAAATGTTATTGGCGGAATAATTGTTGTTGAAGTTCATGTTAACGATTATTCTCTAAGCCAAATAGCTCAAATCGTTGAGGGCAACGATGCTAAAATACTTTCAATGTACGTTGTTTCTCAACCCGATTCTATGCGACTTGCAATTACAATAAAGCTAAATACTTCTGAACTCACCTCAATTATCAGAACTTTTGAAAGATACGAGTATGACATTAAGGCAACGTTTGAAGAAAAAGATACAATGAAAGAGATTATAAGAGAACGTTACAACTCCCTAATGAGTTACTTGAATACTTGACACTTAACTTGGCTTAAACAATTCTGAACTAATGCATTATAAAGCAATCTCTCGAGTATTCACTCTATTTTTATTGTTTTTCTCTTTTTTTAGTCAATCCCAGATTATTGAAGATATAGTAATTGACAACAATGAGACTACTAAAGACTGGATAATAACGCGCGAACTGCTTGTTAGTAAAGGCGACACTATAAATAGTGACCTTATTAACAAACTCAAACGCAGCGAAGAAAACCTATATAACACAAGTTTATTTAACGAAATAAGGGTAGTTGACACCATTATAAATAATCAAAACGTAATTTATGTTTATGTCGCCGAAAGATGGTACTTCTGGCCCTATCCCATATTAGAACATGCCGATCGTAATTTAGCTACCTTTATACACTCTAAAGAGTGGGAGCGCATTAATTACGGAGTAATGATTATGAAACACAATTTCAGAGGACGAAAAGAGGATATTGGCTTCAAATGTCGATTAGGATTTAGACAACAATTCGGCTTAAACTACTATATCCCAATGATAAGTAGTAAGAAACAACAATTAGGATTACATTTCGATATGTCAATGTTTCGTCAAAAATCATTTTTTTACGATATAGACAGCTTGCGATATAAATTGTACGATTTAAAAAACTATGGATACAGAGAGGGTCGCTTTATCGGTGGCTTGATATATAGACCAGAACACAACATAACACACACGCTTTTCGGCACATTCAATCGTTTTAATATTAATGATACTATTCCCCTTGTTAGTTTACCTCTATACGGCAATAAAACAAAGTCAAACAAGTGGTATTGTGTCGATTATAATTTTATATACTCAACCTTGAATTACATATATTATCCAACTTTTGGACAAAGACTACTAATATCATTAACTGCCGGGAGTGATTTTGATGTAAACAATTGGAAAAATATATTTGTAAACTATCAAATACATATCCCATTTGATTATAATTTAACCTATTCATCATCTTATTTCGGAGAGACGTTTTTCAATAAATTACCACCCATAGGGCTAAGAAAAAATATTGGCGACAACTATTATTTCAGAGGTTACGAGGATAATGTATGGAAAGCACACAGTGTTATGGGTAGTCGCCAGCAATTATCGTGGAATTTTTTTAAAAAACGCAGTTATCAAATCTACAATCTGCAATCTAACAAATTTAACAAACCCTTTCTATCTGTTTATGCAACAATGTTTTCCGACTTTGGATATGTATTCAAAATAAAACCTGATAACAACAATGCACTCTTATGGTCATTTGGTTCGGGTATCGATTTTGTATCATATTATGATATTGTTTCCCGATTTGAATTTGCATTAAATATTAATAAAAACTATTCGTTTAATATCCATTTAGGTACTGCTTTCTAAAATTTTATCTATTTTTGACACAATAAAAGAGATTGTAAATGTTAGCCATTTTTGGAAAATCATTGCCAGATAGTTTCTTACCTCAAGTAAACACAATTATAACATTGCTAAAAGCAAATAAAACTCCTTTCTGTTGTTTTAAAATGCTTTATGACGAGCTATTAACAAAAGGTATTGACATACAATGTCAAACTTATAGTTCATCGGAAGAACTTTTGCCTGATACCGTACTAATACTTTGTCTTGGCGGGGACGGAACAATGTTAGAGACTCTGACGATAGTTAAAGATCGTCAAATTCCAATTGTGGGAGTTAATACAGGTAAACTTGGATTTTTATCTGAAATTTTTCCCCATGAAATAAGCAAATCAATTGACAATTTATTAAAAGGTAATTATAAAATCCAACCACGAACATTAATAGAAGTATTGTCTGACGACATAGAGATACCCACGTACAATTTCGCACTAAATGATTTTACGTTAAGAAAAAATGATCAATCGACACTCGTTCAAATTTCTGTATCTGTTGATAACTATTTTCTGAACACATATTGGGCTGATGGTTTAATAATAAGCACAGCTACGGGTTCTACAGCATACTCTATGAGTGTTGGAGGTCCAATATTGGTACCAGAAAGCAAGAACTTGATATTAAGCCCGATAGCCTCGCATAATTTAACAGTTCGCCCCTTAGTAATAGAAAAAAACTCAATGATAGAAATAGTAATTGAAGGTCGAAACGATCTTCATGTTGCAACATTTGATAACCGCAGCATACAAGTGCCAACACGCACTAAGTTCAAAGTTCGTGCAGCCGACTTTACGCTTGACATAGCGCAACTACCAGATCATCACTTTTTTCATACGTTGCGAAGTAAGTTAATGTGGGGCATTGATAAAAGAAATTAAGCATTTACTCAAAAAAAGTATGACTAAAATCAATAATAATTGTGAATATTTATATTTGAATTTGATTGTATATAAAAATATGCCTATTTTTACACCTTGTTTATTTTCTGAAATATTTGATATTTTTTCACAAACGTCACTTTATCAAGTTATTATTCTTGCCTAATGTTAAAAGATGTTAAAACAACTACAAAGTAAAATAATGAATAAAACAATTCTATTAATAGGAATAACTCTAATATCAGTATCTGTAACTTTTGGACAACGTAATGCATGGCAACGTCAAAGGTATGACGTTTTTGCTGGTGTTGGAGGAACAAACTTCATGGGGGACTTGGGAGGAGGAAAATCCTCTCACTGGCTATTAGACCTGGACATGTCTGCTACACGACCGTTATTTGTTGTCGGTGGTAGGTACAAAATATTGGAACCCCTAGCGGCAGGAGTCTCACTCTCATTTGGTTACTTACGCGGAGACGACAAGTGGTCAAATAATGAATTTCGCAAACGAAGGAATCTAAATTTCCGCTCGCCAATTGTCGAATTTGCAACTTATGCAGAGTACCATTTTTTGAAAGAAAAGTTCGAACGAAGAGCTCCAAGACGTAGAGCAAATTTTTTCAGTTTGCAAACTATCAAATCTCTACCCATAAATGCATATGTTTTTACAGGCATAGGGCTTTTTTGGTTTAATCCACAAGGGATGGCCAACGACGGAAAGTGGTACAAACTTAGAGAAATTGGAACTGAGGGGCAATACGTAATTCCAACAAGAAAACCGTATAAAAGAATACAAGTTGCTATACCGTTTGGCGTAGGGGCACGTTATGCCATAAATAGAAAATTCTCTATTGGTTTGGAATATGCAGGGCGCTTTACTTTCACTGACTATATCGATGATGTCAGTCGCAACTATGTAAGTACAGATTTTTTTACCGACCCGATTGCCCAATACTTAGTTAACCCAGGATTACCTGACGAAAATGGTAATCCCTATTCAGTCGGACCCAACGACAAGCGTGGAAACTCTCTTGATGATGACTATTATATGTTTACTGTTATTACTCTGTCATATAAAATGAGGACTGGCCGTAGAGGATTACCTAAGTTTTAAGCTTTTTTGGCTTAATTTTTGACAAATTGACTAAAAACGTACACTAGTATGCAATTAATTAAAACAAAAAGAGTCTTATTTCTTACTCCGTTAATTATAATATTACTGTATGGTTATTCATCAGCCCAAGTATATAACTGGAAGAGGCTTAGGTATGAGGGATATGTAGGCTTGGGCGCAACTAATTTCATGGGGGATGTAGGCATAAGAAAACAGGGAGGAGTAACCGAATATGTATGGATTAATCCTCAAGCCATCAGGTATGTTGTGCAAGCAGGAGGCAGAATGGCATTAGATCCCAGACAAAAAATTAGGGCAAACTTAGCGATTGGCATGTTATATAATGATGACAGGTACGGAGATTGGCCAGAAAGGCTTCTACAATTTAGAACTCCCATAGTGGAATTGTCTGGTATGTACGAATATTATATTATACGTGAACAAAAAAAAAGAAACCGTTATAAATGGCTTAACCTACCAAAAAAAATCCGTTATAGAATACCACCCACATATTTATTTGCTGGTGTATCGGCTATTTATTTTAACCCACAAGCGTACACAAAAGGCAAGTGGCATAATTTACATCCCCTACATACAGAGGGTCAAGGATTACCCGGATACAACAAACATTATAGCAGAATCGCCGTAGCTTTTCCCGTAGGCTTCGGAGTAAAATTTAAAATATCTCCTTTCAGATCTATTGGTGTTGAAGCAGGGTGGCGATTTGCTATAACTGACTATATTGACGATGTCGGAATTGGTCGTTATCCTTCTACAGAAACTATGTTAGATAATTTTGGAGAAACAGCTGCTATATTATCATACAGAATGCATGGAAGTTTAAACGGCTACAATATTAATTTTAAGGGAGGGGATCGGCGTGGTGGTGCTTGGATTGACCAATATCAATTCATAGTAGTTAATTACAGCGCTATTTTAAAAACAAATCGAAAAGGTCGTCCAAGACTCAAATTTTATTAAGCTCTACACTAATTTAGAAATGATTTCGTTTAAATCAAAAAGTTATTTTTGATGATTAAAAAAGTATTTACCCTATGCTTTTTAATGAGCATAACAAGTTGGTCAATAGCGAAAAAAGACATCGAAATTGGTGGAATGTTAGGTGGTTCGACTTACTTTGGTGAATTAAATACCATTAATCCCGTACATAGAATAAGACCTGGCTTACAGGTTTTTGGACGATATAATTTCCATAAACAGTTAGCTTTACGCGGTAATATTGGTTTCGCTATGTTGTCAGGTAAAGACGCTCTATCAAGATATCAGTACAATTTACAGCGCGACTTGGTCTTTTCATCATACTTAGTTTCATTAGCAACGAACTTGGAGTTAAACTTTTTGCCATTTGCAATGGACTGTAAAAGCTCAAAATTCTCTCCTTATTTATCTTTAGGATTTGGAGCAAATTTAGTTAACCTACAGTTTGATAAACGTTTTTTTAATAATTTTATGACACCATTTGGTATAGGCGCTAAAATAAATTTGTCATACAGATGGAATGCAGGTGTTGAATATATTTTCAACTATACATTCAGAGACGATATAGATAGAATATCATCACACCAGTTTAGCATAGTAGATCACTTCCCTTTAAAACAACGTTCAAATTCTGAGAATAATGACTCATATTCATTTTTTGGTTTTTATTTAGCATATAAATTTAAAAGTTCAGTAAATTGCCCCGCTTATTCAATGTCTCATAACACAATGTACTAAAAATGTCGATTAAAGAGCAAATACTTAATAATAGAATCCCTAACCATATTGCTATAATAATGGACGGAAATGGAAGATGGGCTAAGAAAAAGGGAAACTCACGAATTTTTGGTCATAAAAACGCCATTAACGCAGTTCGCGAGGTTGTTGAAGGTTCGGGTGAAATACAAGTTAAATATCTAACCCTATACACATTCTCAACAGAGAATTGGAACAGACCAAAAGAGGAAGTAGCAGCGCTGATGTCACTTCTTGTACAAGCTATACATAATGAAGTTGATAATTTACACAAAAACAACGTAAGATTAAAAGTTATTGGTGATATGAAAAGTTTACCATCTGACGTTGTAAATAATCTAAAACATGCAATAGCAAAAACTGAGAATAATAACGGACTAACACTTATTTTAGCTTTAAGTTACTCGTCTCACTGGGAAATTAACAGAGCCATAAAAAATATAGTAGATGACGTTGTAAACAAAAAAATTACATCAGAATCAATAAATGAAACACTTTTCCGTTCATACTTAGAAACAAAAGATATTCCTGATCCCGAGCTACTCATAAGAACATCAGGAGAGCTTAGAATTTCAAATTTTTTACTCTATCAATTAGCATATACAGAATTGTATTTTACAGATAAATTATGGCCCGACTTTAAAAAAGAAGATCTTTTTCATGCCATTTTAGATTATCAAAAACGTGAAAGAAGGTTTGGGAAAACGAGCGAACAACTTACGTAAAACTGAATTAAAAAATGCAAAAAATATTTTTCACCATAGCCTTCGTGGCGCTTTTTTGTTTAAACAACTATTCACAAGTTATAATTGGCAACGAATTAGACAATATAGACTATTCCAAACCCACTGAGTATGAAATAGGAGGAATTATAGTAAATGGGGTAAAATATTTAGACCACTCTGTTTTAATTGCTCTTTCAGGACTTCAAGTTGGTAACACAATAAAGGTTCCAGGTGATAAAATATCAAAAGCTATTGAAAGGTTATGGAAACAAGGACTTTTTTCAGATGTAAAAATAGTTGCTACAAAAATTATCGGGAATAAAATATTTCTTGAAATACAACTGGTTGAAAGACCAAGACTTGCATCATTTTCATTTAAAGGTGTTAAAAAAGGCGAAGCTGACGAAATCCGCGAAAAAATTAAACTTTTAAGAGGAACACAAGTCACTGACAACACACTAAGTCGTTCAAAGGGTATCATAAGGAATTACTACATTAACAAGGGATACTACAACGTTGATATAAACATTAAACAAACCCCTGATACGACATTAACTAATCATATAAATCTGCTCTTTGATGTTAAAAAACATGGCAAAGTAAAAATAGAGGCTATTACATTCGAGGGAAACACTGTATTTAAAGAGAGTAAGCTTCGCAGAGCGATGAAAGATACCAAAAAAAAGCGTTGGTATGGAATGTTTAAACCCTCAAAGTATATTAAAAACCTTTACAATGACGATAAAAAGAAAATAATTGATAAATACAACGAAAAAGGGTACAGAGATGCCAGAATTGTTGCGGACACAGTGTTTGCTTCGGGAGAAAATCTTTTAACAATTAACATTAAAATTGAAGAAGGAAGAAAGTTTTTTATAAGAGATATTTCATGGGTTGGAAACTCTAAATACACTTCGGAATATTTATCTCAAGCATTTGGTATCAAGAAAGGCGACATCTTTGACCAAAAAGTAATGGACGAACGCATGTACCAAGCTCAAGATGCCATAAGTTCAATTTATTACGATGATGGATACCTTTTCTTTAACATAACACCTGTTGAAACAATGGTTCAAAACGATTCCATTGATTTTGAAATGAGAATTTATGAAGGAAAACAAGCCCATATCAACCGAATACTAATATCAGGAAATACTATAACAAACGATCACGTTATTCGAAGAGAGATAAAAACAAGGCCGGGTGATCTGTTCAGTAGAACCAATATAATTCGTTCACAACGTGAACTCGCTCAACTTGGCTATTTTGACGTTGAAAAGTTCGATATCAAAACAGTCCCTCACCCATACGATGGAACCGTAGATCTGGAATATGTATTAGTTGAGCAACCTTCCAATCAAATTGAGCTTTCTGGAGGTTGGGGAGCAGGTATTTTTATTGGTTCTCTACGACTTACACTAACTAACTTAGCAATTAAAGACTTTTTCAAAAAAGATGCATGGCAACCGTTTCCTACTGGCGACGGACAACGTCTTTCGTTAGCAGCATATACTAATGGCGTCCAGTACCAAGCTTATAGTATTTCATTTGTTGAACCTTGGTTAGGAGGAGTAAGAAATAATAGCCTTTCAGTATCTTTATATCACTCAATACTTTCTAGTGGACGACATATTGCCGATATATCTAATTATATGAAAGTTACCGGGGCTAGTATTGGACTTGGACGACAGTTAGAGTGGCCAGACGACTACTTTTCTCTTTCTAATTCACTAAACTTTGAAAAGTACAACCTAAAAGATTATAGAGGTAGTTTTTTCTTCAACACAGGAAAATCAAACAACTTTAGTTTTACCACTATATTCTCAAGAAACTCGATAGACGCTCCAATATATCCTCGTAGAGGTGCACTGCTATCAGTTTCATTACAAATAACTCCACCATATTCACTTTTTAAACCAAACAAGTGGTGGATACAACCCGCTATAGACACTACAGATCTTTCTATTGCAGAGATAGAAGATTTAACAAAAGAGAAATTACTTAAAGAAAATAGCCTTAAATATAAGTGGATTGAATATCATAAATGGAAGTTCAAAGCATCAAGCTTTAACACCATTGTTGGAGATTTGGTTCTAAATTCAAAATTAGAGTTTGGCTACATCGGACATTATAACAAGGACTTAGGTCCTTCTCCTTTCGAACAATTCCAATTAGGAGGAGATGGATTAAGTGGTTATAACTTTTATGGAGCTGAACTTATTGGCTTAAGAGGATATGACAATGGGCCTAATAACACAGGTTCTCTTACCCCTCTAAAGGGAGGAAATTTGTACGAAAAAATAACATTTGAATTGCGCTATCCGTTATCATTAAATCCTAATGCAACATTTTATGTTCTCAGCTTTGCCGAAGCAGGTAATGCATGGTATGATATAAAAGACTTTACCCCATTTGAGCTTAAACGTTCAGCAGGAATTGGATTACGTGTTTTTATGGCAATGTTTGGGATGATTGGAATTGACTGGGGATACGGGTTTGATGAAATCCCGAATAGACCTGGCGCAAACAAATCTCACTTTGCATTCTCAATTGGACAACAATTCTAAAAAATACAAATATGTCGCTAAAAAAGATTTTTATAACAATTCTTATCGCATCAGCAGCACAAACTTTAATAGGTCAAAGGTTTGCGTATGTGGACACAAGATATATACTCAACAATATCCCAGCATACGAATCAGCACAAGAACAGTTGAAAATAATTATGGATGAATGGCAGGAAGAAATAAGCGCAGCTAATGACGAAGCAAACAGACTGCTAAAGCTTTATGAAGTAGAAAAAATACTGTTAAGTGAAGACCTCAAAAAAAAGCGTGAAGAAGAAATTGATGAAAAACAGAAAGAGGCAAAAAAACTTCAGGATAAGTATTTTGGTAAAAATGGAAGTTTCTTCCAAAAAAGACAAGAATTGATTAAACCGATACAAGATCAAGTGTTTAATGCAATTAAAGATGTTGGTATTGAAGGTAATTTTGCCTTAGTTATTGATATTGCAAGCGGTTTAGGTGTTGTTTACAATGACCCTAAATACGATAAAAGTGAAGAAGTCCTTCAAAAATTAGGCTATCGATAGTAACACTTTTTAAAGAATTACAATTATTATTTATTCTTTTCTTATATTTGTCTGTTTAATGTTTAATAATTGAAAATAATAAAACGAACTATAATGAAAAAAGCAATCTTTACATTTGGGCTTCTGCTATTTATAGGAGCCGGTATCAACGCACAGTCGCTAAAACTTGGTCATGTTGATTCGCACGAAATAATTCAAGCTATGCCAGAATTGGCACAAGCTCAAGAGGCGCTTCAAGCGCACGCTAAAGAACTTGAAGAAGCAATGGCAGATATGCAACGTGAGTTTCAAACAAAATATCAAGATTATCAAGCAAAATACGAAACTTTAAGTGCAGTTTTAAAAAAATCACGTGAAGAAGAATTACAAGACATTCAAAAGCGTGTTGAACAATTCCGTATAACAGCACAACAAGAGCTTCAAAACAAAGAACTTGAGCTTCAAGAGCCAATAATAGAAAAAGTGCAGAAAGCTATAGAAGAGGTCGGTAAAGAAAATAACTTTACCTACATACTTGACGGAACCCCTGGACAAGGTATCTTATACAAATCACCGTCATCGGTTGATGTAACAGCATTGGTTAAGAAAAAACTAGGTATTCAGTAAATAAAAGTAAACTGAAGCCTCCTGTCAAACAATTAAGGTTTGGTAGGAGGCTTTTTTATATTATAAACTGGCAAACATGACCAATAACCCTATTGGAGTTATAGATAGTGGCATGGGAGGATTAAGCGTTCTTAAATACCTTCTCACAGACATGCGACAAGAGTCATTTGTCTATTTTGCCGATAGCTCTTTCTGCCCTTATGGACAAAAAGGGTTCGAAGATATTCGTCAACGATTAAAAAAAATCGTTGATTTCTTCATTAAAACATATAATGTAAAAATGATAGTTGTTGCTTGCAACACCGCAACAGCAGCATCAATTGACTATTTGAGAGAGAGTTACACCATCCCGTTTGTTGGAATGGAGCCTGCCATAAAACCAGCAGCTTTATCAACAAAAAGCAAAGTTGTTGGAGTATTAGCAACAGAAGGAACTTTCAACGGAAGACTATTTAAACAAACCTGCGAAAAATTCACTTCTGGTATCAAGGTCAATATTCAAGCAGGGAATGGATTGGTTGAATTGATAGAAAAAGGAGAAACTGAAGGTAGTGAAATTGAAAAACTTCTGGTAAAGTACATCTCTCCTATGGTAAATGAAAATGCCGATTTGATAGTTCTTGGTTGCACACATTTCCCATTTTTACAGAAAACAATAAACAAGCTTTTCCCAACAATAGAACTTATTGACCCTGCTCCTGCTGTATCAAAACAGACTCTTAATATACTGAAGAAGTACGAAATCTTAGGAAATACTACTCAAAAAGAGACAATATTTTTAACTACAGGGAGTGTATCACAATTTGATTCGTTTTTAAGCAAACAGATGAATATTAATGCGGAAAGCATACACGTTACAATATAAATTTGTGGTGTCTTAAATAACTTAACCCATCAAAAAAACCTCCCAAAACAATGTTTGAGAGGTTTTTTGTTATTATCGAATAATATATTCTAACGTATTGCCGCCTGAGCTGCTGTCAAACGAGCAATAGGTACTCTAAACGGGCTACATGAAACATAATCCATACCTACTCGGTGGAAGAACTCAATAGAGCTTGGATCGCCACCATGTTCTCCACAAATACCAATTTTTAAATCAGGGCGAGCGCTACGACCTCTTTGAATACCCAAGTCAACCAATTGACCAACTCCTTCTTGATCAAGCTGTTGGAATGGGTCATTTTTCAACATCCCTTTTTCTATATAAATAGGTAAGAATTTGCTTGCATCATCACGCGAAAAACCAAATGTCATTTGTGTTAAGTCATTGGTTCCGAACGAGAAGAATTCTGCCTCTTTTGCAATCAGATCTGCCGTTAATGTAGCGCGAGGTATCTCAATCATAGTGCCAACTAAATAATGAACTTTTACTTTTTTCTCAGCGAACACCTCTTCCGCTACTTTGCGAATAATTAGTTCTTGATTTTTAAACTCTTTAACTGACCCAATCAACGGAATCATTATCTCAGGCATTGGGTTCTTTCCTTTTTGTTTTAAGTTACAAGCAGCCTCAATTACGGCGCGTGCCTGCATCTCGGTAATCTCAGGATAAGTAATACCCAAACGACAACCACGATGACCTAACATTGGATTAAATTCGTGTAAAGATTCAACTTTTTCTTTAACCTCTTTTGCCGATATTCCAAGCTCTTTTGCCATTGCAGCTTGCGAAGCATCATCATTTGGAGTAAACTCGTGCAATGGTGGGTCAAGCAAGCGAATTGTTACGCCAAATCCGTCCATAGCTTCCAAAATGCCTTCAAAGTCCTTGCGTTGCATAGGAAGAAGTTTAGATAGAGCTTTACGACGACCATTCTCATCAGAAGCCAAAATCATTTCGCGCATTAGCATAATTCTATCACCTTCAAAGAACATGTGTTCTGTACGACACAAACCAATGCCTTTAGCACCAAATTCGCGTGCAATTTTTGCATCACCAGGGGTATCAGCATTTGTTCTTACGCTCATTCTTGCATAACGACTCGACATATTCATTATACGACCAAAATCGCCATCAAGTGAAGGGGTTATTGTAGCCACTTTGCCATCGTAAACCTCTCCTGTCGAGCCATTCAACGAAATCCAATCACCCTCTTTATATACTTTAGAACCTATTTTAAACTCTCTTGCTTGATAATCAACATGTACGTCTCCTGCACCAGAAACACAACATTTACCCATTCCACGCGCTACAACTGCTGCATGTGATGTCATTCCACCACGAGAAGTTAAAAAGCCTTCTGATACGTGCATTCCGCTAAGGTCTTCGGGTGATGTCTCTGTGCGCACAAGGATTACTTTCTCGCCTCTTTTTTTCCACTCTTCTGCTTCGTCAGCAAAAAACACAACGCGACCTGAGGCTGCTCCAGGAGATGCGGGTAATCCCTTAGTCAAAACTTTTGCCTTAGCTATAGCTGATTTATCAAATACTGGGTGTAGAAGTTCATCAAGTTTTATTGGCTCTAAACGTAGTAGAGCCTCTTTTTCGGTAATATAACCTTGATCGTGCATATCGCAAGCAATTTTAACCATAGCTGCGCCTGTACGTTTACCACTTCTTGTTTGTAGCATCCAAAGTTTACCGTCTTGAATTGTAAACTCAAGGTCTTGCATATCTTTGTAATGATCTTCTAATTTTTGCTGTACAGTGTCGAGTGTAGCATAAACTTCGGGCATAACCTCTTCTAACGAAGGAAATTCAGCTTTACGTTCCTCCTCTGAAACGCCCATTCCCGCAGCCCAGCGACGTGATCCTTCCAAAGTAATTTGATGTGGTGTTCGAATTCCTGCGACAACATCTTCTCCTTGTGCATCAAGTAGATATTCACCGTTAAAAATATCTTCGCCTGTTGATGAACTACGAGTAAAAGCAACTCCGGTACCCGATGTTTTACCCATATTTCCGTAAACCATTGCTTGAACGTTAACAGCTGTTCCCCACTCCTCAGGGATTTGGTGCATCATACGATAGTATTTTGCACGCTCTGTGTTCCATGAATCAAATACAGCACAAATTCCTCCCCAAAGTTGCTCCCATGGATCTGTTGGAAAATCACGTCCTGCATGTTTTTTTACAACTGCTTTAAATTTATCTACTAAGACTTTTAAATCATCTCCGGTAAACTCGGTATCTAATTTATATCCTTTTTCCTTTTTTAGTTTGTCGATTTCCACTTCAAACGGGTCATGGTGTCCTTTTTCAGCTTGAACTCCCATAACAACGTCACCGTACATTTGTATAAAACGACGATATGAATCGTAAGCAAAGCGTTCGTTGTTTGATTTTTCAGCTAATATTTTTACTGTTTTATCATTTAAACCGAGGTTTAATACGGTGTTCATCATGCCGGGCATAGAGACACGGGCGCCTGAGCGAACTGAAAGCAACAACGGGAAACCATCACCAGCTGCATTAAATTTCGCTTTCATTATTTTTTCTACTTGGGTAATCGCGGTCTCAACTTCATTTTTTATAAGATTTACCGCAGCATCTTTACCTTTTTGATTATATATTGTGCAAACTTCGGTTGTAACAATAAATCCTGCTGGAACTGGAACCCCTAAAAGATTCATTTCACATAAATTGGCGCCTTTACCTCCTAAAAGGTTTTTCATGTCGGCACGACCCTCGGCTTTTCCGTCCCCAAAGGTGTAAACATACTTTACTTTTGACATAGTTGATTAATTTTTATATGATTATTTATATTTAAACATTATAGTTTAACATAGCCTATCAAAGGCGTACAAAATTAACAAAAATTCTGGCATTATAAAAGTCAATTTTAACAAATACATTATAAAAAAAATGTTCTTTTAGTTTAAGACAATACAGAACTTATAATACTTATAATCAATGTGATACGTTTGAAGATTTTATCAATACTGTAGTAATACCGATTGGACATACACTATAGACCAAACTTCGTTATCACTCTTCTGGACTATGTGTCTGTAACATTGGTATGTAACCGCTTAACTCCGCTCGTGGGGAGTCTGGGGTAAACATTTGTAAAATTTTAAAAAGATTGGACTATTTTAAAATTACAATTGGTAAAATAAGCAAAAAAACTCCCGGAAAGTTGATTTCCCGAGAGTTTTACCTAATAAAACGTATTTATCAATGTTTAGTTTTCTGAGATTGCTTCTACTGATACGTATGATTTATTGTCATGTTTTTTACGAAAAACGACAATACCATCAGTTAAAGCAAATAACGTATGATCTTTACCTATACCTACGTTTTGACCTGGATTGTGTCTTGTGCCTCGTTGACGGACGATAATATTTCCGGCTTTGGCAAATTGACCACCGTAAATCTTAACGCCCAAACGTTTGCTTTCCGATTCGCGTCCGTTCTTGGAACTACCTACTCCTTTCTTATGTGCCATAATCTAAAATTTTTAAGCGTTAATTTCATTAATTTGAATTTGACTAAAATGTTGGCGATGACCGTTACATTTTTGGTATCCTTTGCGGCGTTTCTTCTTGAAAACCAACACTTTTTTACCTTTTATGTGTGTTAACACAGTTGCGGACACTTTTGCTCCTTCTACTACAGGTGTTCCGACTTTTACCTGGCCGTTATCGTCAACTAAAAGTACTCGTTCAAACTCTACGTTGTCACCTTCGTTGCTATCTAAGTGGTGTACAAATATCTTTTGATCTTTCTGTACTTTGAACTGTTGACCGGCAATTTCTACTATTGCGTACATGTTTGAAAAATTAATTTTTTCTTTTTATAAAATTTCGAACTGCAAAGGTAACTCTTTTATTTTGCCTGACAAATAGTTATTCAATTATTTTTTATCTAATTCCTCAAAAATTACTTTTTTCATGCTGTCGAACTCATCTTTATTGAAAAGTCGTGTCAGAGCGATGATTTTTCCCTTACGGTCAACAATAACATTTCGTGTAACACCCGCGGGTTTTTGCGCATATTGATAAAATATAGCGCCTTCGGGATCTAATGCTAACGGATATGTGACCTTGGTGCGTTTTGCAAACTCTTTAACTTTGTCAATCGGCTCGTCTAAATCTATTCCAATAACTTTTAAACCCTTGTCTTTGCCAACCTGCCAAATCTCATTTTCAATATATGGCATCTCTTTAATGCAAACAGAACACCAACTGGCTGTAAATTGTAACATTACTACGCTTCCTCGTAAATCGCTAAGTTTATACGAATTGCCTGATATTTCGTTAATTACAAAATCGGGCGCCGTATCACCAACTTTCACTAAATATTGATGTTCGTACGGTTGAGCAAATCCTAAGAGAGTAATTGTTAATAGAATTATGAAAGTTATTATTGTCCTCATACTTTAATTTATTTTTTGTACAAAAATAATTGTTTTGCGATTATGTAGATTATAATTTCGAACAAATGCCTTGCATTTGGACACTTCTGAGCCACCTTACCACTTTTTGTTAAATGAGACTTTTGAGACAGCCTCTTTTCAATTAAACAATCATAAGAACGAATGCAAACAAATATTATTCTTTTACAAATTTTAAAAGATTATTTTCAAATTTTATATAGTACATTCCCTTATTTAAATCACTTATATTGACTGAGCTTTGCTCTATTTTACTCTGTTTTAGCACTCTTCCGTAAATATCAAAAATTTTAAAGCTCTGTGCTTCGCTAAAGTATAGAATATTGTTAGCAGGGTTTGGATAAATCGCAATTTGTGAGTTATTAAGTTTGTCTGAGCAATTTACATTTACAATATTTGAGAGAGTTGTAGTTCCATCAAAATCGACCTGCATTAGACGATAATAGAGGTTCCCTGAAACTTGAATTATATCCAAATACTCATATTTTGATACCGAAGATGAAGTTCCCGCTCCTTGAATTTTATCTAAATTCTTCCAATTTATCGCATCATTACTTCTTTGAACGACAAAATAGTCGCTATTGGTTTCTGTGGCAGTAATCCAATTTAACTCGATAAAATTATTGTTGCATTTAGCATTAAAACTAATTAATTCCACAGGTAAAGGAGTATTATTGTTTTTGGCTATCGAAAACTGCGAAAAAGAGGTTAATCCTGTTATTTCAGCATGAATAACGTTATTATCGATAGTTTGCGTTGCAGTATCAAGAGTTCCTTCTAAATACCAATTACTTAAAGAGTTATCTCGTTTGACTATCGTATGTTGTGTAGCTCTATCACCCGTATTTGTTGCTCCACGCATATCTAAAGCAATGTCATAATTAATATCTGTTAATTCAGTATTCGGAGTGATAGTCCAATAACCTACATCTAAAAGCGTTTGTAGGAGTGTCCCTCCAACACGAAGATTAAGAGACGAAATTTCCATGCTAGTAGTGTGGTTGTCAAATCTTACATCAAGGTAAGTTAATCCTGAGCTTGAATTTAACTTTACAGTAGCTAATTCAAGATTTGAAGCGTTTCCTACGGGAAAGGTGTAAGAACCTGTCTCAGCAACAGCTCGCCTTAAATTTCCATTTATACACGACGAATTATTTGCATTTATCGTAATTGCGTTGGTTGCCGTGTTGTTTACATAAACACGATTATTTCCGGTGGTAATTTTTCCCTTGGTCAAATTTAATGTATCTACTTTAATATCTTTACTAATAGTAACATGGGAAGAAGACTTATCGACAGTTAATGTTCCAAAAACAATTTCACTGTTTCCGTTAATATTTTGAACTTCACTCCCGTTTAGCTTTATGTCTGCTTTTGAGACTTTGAACTTATTAAAATCATCAATACTGATGTTACCACCAATTTCGAAATTCATGATACTTTCATTAAAATTTACGCTTCCTCCATCCAACATGAAATTGCCTTTTACTTTTAACGTAGCATTTGTAGTGTTATAGATGTTGCCCTTAACTGTTAAATTTCTACAAACAGCTAAAGAGTCAACGTGTTCACAAAGTTTCAGGTCAAATCTACCTGCATTGTATGGTGTTATTTCCACGTCAGCATTTTCGTCAGGCACTCGAAGGTTATACCAGTTTGAGCAATCGCACCATCCTGTAGATTTGTAACCCATCCATTTTGTTTCTATTGCATCACATGCAGTTATACCTAAACTTCGTCCGTTTTTATATTTGGGTTCTCCTGCTTCAAAATCTGTATTATTTGCCCAACCTATCCAGTTTTGAGGATTATTAATTCTACTTATCCATTCAAATTTATTTGCTGGTTCAAAACTTCCTGCATATTTTACCTTGCTTTTGTTTGTAAGTCCTGAAACATTGGTTGTAGCACATTCACAGCCCGGGTAAACTGTAGATTCATTTGCGTTGTTGTATCCTGGTTCAGACCTCCATATTGTTGTGGTCCAGCCATAAAGAACATTACCAGAATATGTTGCATTGTGAACGTCTGCCGAATTTATCCAATTGCCATTTTGCATAACCCAAAGTTGATCATCAACAGCTAAGTTAAAATCATTAGAACCTCCTAGTTTCTTTGCCGTCCAATTTGTATTGTCATTAGAACCGTCAACATAAACATTAATATCAGCGCCCATTGACAACTCGGCTGAGCTACCTTTAATTTCAAAAGTTATGACTTTACCTGCATCTAAGGTTGAATTTTTTCTTGTAATTCTAATGGTACCTTCAGTATCACCCCATTTTCCTGCATAAAGCCTTTCGTAGCCATTGTCGGTAAAATCTATTGACGTATTGGGGGCTATTGCTTTAAAACTTACTATAGAAATTTCATCTCCGAAGTCAGACGCTGTATTTACTGCCAAAATAGCTAAGTCACCATGTTCCAAGATGGTGGTAACCATTGGATTAAGTATTAATTCTACTCCTGTTGACCATTCAACTCCCTTGCGTACAAATATTTTTGCATAGTATGTCTGACCATTTGTTAAACCCGTTATTGTGAAATCTGTACCTACACCCTTGTAAACAACAAATTGATTTGAACTAAGATCAGAGCCTGAACCAAATGTAGAGTCAGCGGTAAGAGTTGATGCGTCACCTGTTGGCGTGTAAATTACACTGGAATTTGGTCTGGTAACAACAAGAATTTGGTCGAAACAAGCAACAGAAGGCAGTACCCACGACAACTCAGATTGTGAATTTCCGTCTGTGTTTTGTGCAAAATTAACATTCGATAAGCCAAGATTTGAAATTGTCATTGTTGGGCACTGTATATCAGGGAGCCAAGTTGTGCCTTTGTAAACATACGCTTTAACCTTGTAGGTCGCTCCAGGGGTTAAACCGCTTACTTCAACTGAGTTCCCTGTGCCTTTGTAAACTACATAAGAGTATGGATCTGTAGTGCCGAATTGAGTTCCGCTTCCAAAGACGGAATTGGCGTTTATTGCAGAGGGGTCTTCGCTTAAAGCATGCGGCACAAGTGTTGGTGATTGCCTAAATGCAATAACAACACCGTCATAATTGCTTTCGGGGCTTGTCCAAGAAATTTCAGCAGTTGTGTTTGATGAGCATATTAAACTTAAATTGGTAACGGGAGCTAAATTAACTGAACCACTACAAGAAACCGTTTTACTATCTGCTCCTGTGGAATTGGCAATAATATTTTCTAAATTATAAGAGCCTAAATCTAACCCGACTTTTAATCTTACATAAATAGTTGTGGTTGCGACTGTGCCGCCAGTCTGGCTTAAATTAAGCGAACTGGCAAATCCTGTCCCTGAACTTGTTGATATTTCATAGTTTGCTGGTGCTGTAAATGAAATATCGGTAGTTAGATTTTTTCCTGAAACTAAAAAAGTATGCACTTCACTGGGACCATAACCTAAATAGTAATCTAAGTTTGACAGAGTATCTGGATTTACAAAAATTACTGGGGTGGAGATTGGTTCAGCACAATTAATTTTGAAATTGTCTAAATAAAACCTACATTTTGTAGCTCTTTTAGCCTCTATTTTAATTTTTGAATTAACACTACCTCCGGTTATTAAAACAGAGTAGGTAGAAGAACTTGTTGATAAATTTATTTCCGAATCTACTTGAATAAAATTGGTGCTATCTACGGCATGGAACACTATTATAGTCGCGTTATCTCCATCCCAAGAAGCAGCGTCAAAATATAAAGTTGCATCTCCATCAGATAAATCTAAGACTGGAGTAATAATAGACCCTTTTGAACTTGCATTTCCTAATTTAATCTCACCTCCTGCTTGATAAACTTTATCTCCTGTCCAACCGGAAATAGCTGTATAAGCATCTAAATTACCTGACACATCGGAGTTGCTTGGGCTTGCATGGGTACCACTTAAAAATCCGGAAAAATCTTCCTTAAAACAATAATCTATAACCGAACCGTTGCATGTTACTGTTTTATTAGAGGCTCCACTTGAGCTTACCGTAATTTCTTCGTTATCATAATTTCCTATAGAAAGTCCTGCTTTTAATCTTACATAAATAGTTGTAGTTGCAACTGCACCACCACTTTGATTTAAAGTTATCGAATTTGTAAATCCTGTTCCAGAATTTGTGGAAATTTCATAGTTTGTTGGCGCTGTAAGCAAAATATCGGCGGTTAAATCTGTTCCTGAAACTGAAAGGGTCTGTTCTACGCTAGGACCACTACCCAAATAGTACAAAAACCCTGATAAACTTGTATAATTTACAGTTATTGTAGGACAAGTTTCATTTGCAGTAATACTAACATTGTCTATTCCTAATGCTTGTGCATCATTAGTTGTAATACCGTTAGTTACGGAGTAGTTCCAGGCTAAATAAATTAAATCGTTGGTAGTCAATGATTCGCTAAGCGGGAGTATTTTTGATGTTACTGCTTCTGTTTCTCCAGGTGCGGATGAATAACCTCCACTATTGGCATCGGGGATAAAACTTGTCAAAAAATCGTTTCCCGCACGTGTCCAATTAGTGCCATCTGTAGAGTAATACATTTGAATCGAAAAACCCGCAGAATTCATTCCTTTTCTATATTTTTCAACATTATAAGATATTGTAAATGAATTAATATTAGCAGAGCCGTTATTTTTAAGCTGTACATAAACATTCACGGATTTTGAATCATTGTTGCCAGACTTTCCACCAACAGCTCTATCAGTTGCAGAATTAGGTTTGCCAGCTGCAAAATTGTAAATACCACCAGCTGCTGACATATTATCTCCTCCACTTCTTTCAGTTGCAGTACCAGCAGTAAAATAAGAGCCAACAACTCTAACTGAATTATCATCTTTATCAACTTTCCAGCCTGCCGGTAAAGTAGCTGTTGGACTTGTGCCCAAACCATTAAAGTCTTGCGTATAAGTGCTTCCAGCCGAGATATTTACTTGTCCCCAACCTTTTACATTAAAACTTAATAGTATAACGATACCTAATATTATTCTTACTATTTTTTTCATCTATCAATAATTAAATCAAACAATTCAAAAATTTTTACAACTGCAAGTTTATTTCAAACAAAATTAGGTTAAAGAGATTACAAAGAACTTTAATCTCTATTACAATTTAGTTAAATTTAAAGTTCGCATCTTATAGCTACAAATGTTATTCCATAAAGTTAATATATTTTTGATATTTTAAGGTCCTTTTTGATAAAACTTTCCTTGAAAAGTATCTCGTTCAATCAATTTGTTTTGAACAAAATGTGTAATATGGTGGTTTCTAACATCTTTCCACATAGGCACTTCTATCAGTTCGGGAATAGCCTGGGAGGCAAAGCGCTCTATGGCGATGTTGGGTCGGAGATGTTCTACAAAATCGGCGCAAAGTTCGACATATTCACACCAATCCAACAGTTTAAATGAAAGAGAGCCGCTACGGTACATTTCTGCCAATTTTGTATTTTTTATTATTTGCAACTGGTGTAGCTTTACTGTTGATATTGGCAACTTAGATATTTCGGTGGCGTGACTTACCATATCCTCACGTGTTTCGCCGGGAATGCCCAAAATCAAATGGACTCCTGTCTCAATACCTGCTTCGTGCAGTCGATTTACTGAATCGCAAACTTGTTGGTAATTATGACCTCTATTGAGTAATTCCAGTGAGCGATTGAGTGTGCTCTCTACGCCAAACTCAACTGCAACAGGCTTTAACCTGTTGGTTTTCAATAAGACTTCTAAAATATCATCGCTCACACAATCGGGTCGTGTACTGATAATAATTCCTACAACATTTTGATTTTCAACAACACCTAACAACATTTGATAGAGTGTTTCTGGATCTGTATAGGTATTGGTATATGATTGAAAATATGCTAAATAGGAATAGTGTCGCTTGCGTTCAAAAAATTTGATACCTTCATTTATTTGTTCAGCAATTGAGGTTGAAGGGGTGCAATATTTAGGTGTAAAGCTCTGATTATTACAATAAATACAACCTTCAGTTCCCATTGTGCCATCACGATTTGGGCACGACAATCCCGCATCGATGGACACTTTCTGAACCTTAGTTCCGAATTTTTTCTCTAAATATCTACTATATTTATAAAACCGTTCTCCGTTATAGTACATACTTTACATGCGCATTGAAAATTCTTTAAGCAACTCCACAAACGAATCTATATCTTGTTCGGTAGTATCAAAAGAGCACATCCAACGTACCTCTGATGTCTCTTCGTTCCATGTATAAAAAAAGAATTTTTCACGCAATGGCTCAATCCACTCTTTTGGAATAGTAGCAAAAATTCCATTTGACTCGACAGGAACAGTGATTTTAATCTGCGGAATATCAGAAATTGCTTTTGCTAACTTTTGCGCCATGGCATTGGCATGTCTGGCGTTTTCGAGCCACAATTCATCAGAAAGATAAGCTAAAAACTGCGCTCCTACAAACCGCATTTTGCTATACAACTGCATTGACTGTTTACGGCGATATTTGAATCCCTCGGCTAATTTTGGGTCAAATATTAAAACTGCTTCGCCCATCATCATTCCGTTTTTTGTTCCACCAAATGATACAACATCAGCTCCACAATCGACAGTAAAAGCGCGGAAGGGCAAGTCAAGAGCTGCCGCAGCATTAGCTATTCGAGCTCCATCGACATGCAAAATCATGCTATGTTTATGTGCCAAATCTGCTAGTTTGCGAATCTCATCGGGCGTATAAACAGTGCCCATTTCGGTTGACTGACTGATACTTATCGCTCCCGGTTGGCTGTGATGCTCAAAACCAAATCCATGTAAATGGGGTACAATATCATCGCAAAACAGTTTTCCGTTTTTATTAGGTATTGATATCAGCTTAATACCTGCTATACGTTCGGGTGCGCCACACTCATCAACATTAATGTGGGCTGTATCAGCACAAATAACTGAACTGTACGGCTTGGTAGTTTGCATAAGTGATAAAACGTTGGCTCCAGTACCGTTAAACACAAAGAAAACCTCTGTATATGAACCAAATAGATTACGAAACATTTCCACAACTTTTTGACTAAAAAAATCATCGCCGTAGCTTATGGCATGATTTTCGTTAGCTTCTATCATAGCTGCCAAAATTCGTGGATGAACGCCTGAACTATTATCACTGGCAAATCCACGCATTTGGTTGGTTTGAAAGTCGTACATAAATATTCATTTTAAAAAAATATTGGCAAAATTAACAATAAAGTAGCAAAAAATTGTAGAAAATTAACTTATTTGTTACCTTAGCAAAAAAACGAAAAGATGCTTGGCTTTATCGAAGTAAAAGTAATATTCCGCTACACCAACATTAAAAAACGTGATGGGTTCCCATACACAACTACACTTTAACACATAAAGATTGTGTTATTCCTCACATTTATCCTAATAATTTTACTTTAAAGATTTAATTTACAAATAATTAAAAATATTTAACCATGTCAATAGAATTACCTTTTGCTGAATCCTACCGCATAAAAATGGTAGAGAACATTAAAAAAAGTACGCGAGAAGAGCGCAAACAATGGATTAAAGAGGCTAAGTACAACTTGTTTTTCCTGAAAAGCGATCAAGTTTTTATCGACTTGCTAACAGACTCGGGAACAGGTGCAATGAGCGACCAACAGTGGTCGGCTATGATGCTTGGTGACGAGAGTTATGCAGGAGCACGTTCATATTACAATATGAAAAATGCGATAAAAGAGATTCTTGGTTTCGATTATTTCTTACCAACGCACCAAGGTCGTGCAGCTGAAAACGTGTTGTATTCAACTATCATAAAAGAGGGTAATATACTTCCGGGTAACTCGCATTTCGATACAACTAAAGGACATATCGAGTTTAGAAGAGCTATCGCATTAGATTGCACGATTGACGAAGCATCCGACACACAACTTGAAATTCCTTTTAAAGGAAATGTGGATCTAAAAAAACTTGAAAAAGTATTACAAGAGACACCAAGAGAAAAAATTCCATGTGTAATCCTTACAGTAACTAATAATACCGCCGGAGGACAACCTGTTTCTATGGAAAATATTCGTGGGGTTTCAAAATTGTGTAAAAAGTACAACATATTGTTGCAAATAGACTCTGCTCGTTTCGCTGAAAACGCTTATTTCATTAAAATACGCGAGAAAGGCTACGAAAACAAAACAGTAAAAGAGATTGTTAAAGAGATGTTCTCGTATGCCGATATTATGACTATGTCATCTAAAAAAGATGCTATTGTAAACATGGGTGGTTTCGTTGCTTTCAAATCGGAAGAGTTGTGGAAAAACTGTCAAAAATTCTGTATTATGAACGAAGGTTTCGTTACATACGGTGGTATGAGCGGACGCGATATGAATGCTCTTGCTGTAGGGTTGGACGAAGGAACAGAATTTGACTATTTGGAAACTCGTATCAAACAAGTAGAATACTTAGGGAGCAAATTGGATGAGTATGGTATTCCGTATCAACGTCCTGCAGGCGGACACGCTATTTTCGTAGATGCTAAGAAAGTATTGACAAACGTGCCTAAGGAAGAGTTTATCGCACAAACTCTCGGTATTGAGCTTTATTTGGAAGCAGGGATTCGTGGTGTGGAAATTGGTGCAATGCTTGCTGACCGTGATCCAGTTACACGCGAAAATCGCTATCCTAGATTGGAACTATTGCGTCTTGCTATTCCACGTCGCACCTACACGAACAATCATATGGACGTAATTGCTGCTGCATTGAAAAACGTTTATGACCGTCGTGAAACTATCACTCGCGGATACGTTATTACTCGCGAAGAGCCTATAATGCGTCACTTTACTGTTGAACTTGAACCAGCTAAATAACTATATGTTAAAAATAATTTAATCATATAAACTAACATGCCTACCTGAATCCAACACACAAATGAATGATTATTGCATGTGAATTTTATATGAAGTCAAACTAATAAAATAATAATCTTATGAAACGAACATGCCAAACTAACTCGGCACACAATTAGATGATTATAAAACATGTGAGTTCCATATAACCTTAAACTAAAAAAATGATAAACATATGAAAGCATTAATTTTAATTTCTCTCTCAGTTATTGTTACTGTTGTCGTAGCCCCCATCTTTTTAAAACTCCTTTTCAAGAAGTCGTTTTTTGCATCTGTTGGAACAGTATGGGCTTTTAATTTGGTCTTTATTGCTGTGACAGTTACAATGAAATTTACAGTTTTTCCCGATACGATTGTGTATAAAATTGTTCTGTTGTTAGCAAACGTCATTGTAAGTTTTATATGCATTAGATTTGTTGCTAAAAGGTATGTAACACCTCTTGGAAATGTTGTGAATATTCTTAAAGCCTTGTCGGAAGGGGAAATTGATAAAAACGTAAATATACCAAGTACAGGTATTGCTAAGGACACTGATTTTGGCATGCTGATTAGTGCTACAGAAAACCTTCAAGAAAAATTGGCTTCAATGATAATTGATTTGCAGAAAGAAACTAATTTATTATTGAAAGAGAGTGAGAATATGCATAATTTATCTCAAAATTTTTCAAGTGGGGCTACAGAAAGCGCCGCCAATGTTGAGGAGATCTCATCGTCAATGGAAGAGATGGTTTCTACCATTGAACAAAATTCAGATTCTGCAAATCAGGCTGGTCAAATTTCTCGAATGTTAGCGCAACAGATGAATGAAGTTGGCGATGCCTCAGAAAATGATCTTAATGTAATGCGCACAATTGCCGATAAAATCAATGTGGTAACAGAGATTTCACTTCAAACTAATATTTTAGCATTAAATGCTGCTGTTGAAGCGGCACGAGCTGGCGAACATGGTAAAGGATTTGCCGTGGTTGCAGCTGAGGTCCGTAGATTAGCAGAGCGTAGTAAAGTGGCATCTGAAGAGATTATCGAATTATCAAATGGCGGAGTCGCAGCCATCCAAAAATCTTCATCTCTGATTGTGGAACTTAAAGAACAGGTTCTCAAAACCAGTGGATTAATTGAAGAGATTGCTGCGGCAAGTATGGAACAAAGAAATGGTGCAAATCAAGTTAACAACGCAATTCAACAACTCAACATTACGACACAGGAAAATGCACATTCGCACGACACTTTGTTAAACACGGCAAACTTATTGAATAATCAGGCTGACAGAATTAAAGAACATATAGACTATTTTACAGTATCATAAAGAAAAAAATTAAGAGTTCAATTGTACAGAATAAAAGCTTAAACCCCAACCCTAATTTTTTAGGTAATAGATTTTTGAATGACGGTGTGCTGAGCTGAGCGTTGTACATGGTCATTGAGCGAAGCCGAAGCGTTGCACTGAGCAAAGTATTTTGGATTTTACTTCGACTTCACTCAGTACATCGCTAATTTCTAATCTGGTTTGTGCCACCCTACGGGTGGTGTGTGCTACAGCACACCCATAGGCTTGCGCGTATGGTTAATCATATGCTGTCCTACTGACAAAAAAGTCCTATGATAATCAAAAACTATAAGTCTTTAGAGAATAAATTTAGCTTATTTTATCTTAAAATATATTATACCAATTGTAATTTAAAAACAGTCCAATCTTTTTAAATTTAACAATTGTAAATACTGATGATATGCAGACACATAGTCCAAACTTCACTATCGTTTGTTTGAACTATAGTAGATGTCCAATCGGTATTATAACAATAAATTAACTACCCTGAATAGTTTGGTAAACAGTAATTTATTATATTTGCAGATATAACTTTTAAATAATATATCTGAAACGAGTGTGCCAGCCTAAACCTAACACACTAGGGAATGATCATGGCATGTGAGTTTCATACTAAGTCTAACTAACAAAATCGTAATCCTATGAAAGCATTATTTTTAATTTCACTCTCAGTTGTAGTTACGGCTATTGTGACATATACCTTGTTAAATCTTCTATTCAAGAAGTCGTTTTTTGTATTGGTTGGGAAAATATGGGCTTTTAATTTAGTTTTTATTGCTGCAACAGTTACAATGAAGTTTACAGTTTTTCCCGATACAATGTTCTATAAAATTCTCCTATTGGCGGCAAACGTCATTGTAAGCGTTATATGCATTAAATTTGTTGCTTCTAAATATGTTATACCTCTCACAAATATTGTTAAGATTCTTAAATCCATATCGGACGGGGAAATTGACACAACAGTTAAAATATCATATAAAGGTATAGCTGCTGACACTGATTTTGGGATGTTGATTAGTGCTACAGAAAACATTCAAGAAAAATTAACTTCATTGACAAGTGATTTACAGAAAGAGACGAAATTACTGTTGAAAGAGAGTGAGAATATGCATAATTTATCTCAAAACTTTTCAAGTGGGGCTACAGAAAGCGCCGCCAATGTTGAAGAGATCTCGTCGTCAATGGAAGAGATGGTTTCTACCATTGAACAAAATTCAGATTATGCAAATCAGGCTGGTCAAATTTCTCGAATGTTAGCGCAACAGATGAATGAAGTTGGCGATGCCTCAGAAAATGATCTAAATGTAATGCGCACTATTGCCGATAAAATCAATGTAATAACAGAAATTGCATTTCAAACCAATATTTTAGCATTAAATGCCGCTGTTGAAGCGGCACGAGCTGGCGAACATGGTAAAGGATTTGCCGTGGTTGCAGCTGAAGTCCGTAGATTAGCAGAGCGTAGTAAAGTGGCATCTGAAGAGATTATCGCATTATCAAATGGCGGGGTTGCAGCTATCCAAAAATCCTCGTCCTTGATTGCGAAACTTAAAGAAGAGGTTCTCAAAACCAGTGGATTGATTGAGGAGATTGCTGCGGCAAGTATGGAACAAAGAAATGGTGCAAATCAGGTTAACAACGCAATTCAGCAGCTTAATGCCGCAACACAGCAAAACGCACATTCGCACGACACATTATTGAATACGGCAAACTTACTGAACAGTCAGGCTGATAGAATTAAAGAACATTTAGACTACTTTACAATATCGTAGGGGAAAGGGTGTAAAAATAAGATTTTAATTGTATTAGGATAAAGGGTTGGGGTTTGGTCTTCAACCCTTTATGCAATTAACAATTGAGTTAAAAGTTAAAAGTTTATAAAGTTAAAAGCGATGAATAATAATATGGGGTCCTTTGTGGACATCCAAAAATTATTGAAAAATCTATATCTTTATGGCAGGAAAAAGTCTCGAGCAGAGTTGAAAAACTTATTTAAAGATTTGGGATATGAGTTATAATCAATTTATTGAAGATATAAAACAGATTCTTTCACAGGCAAGGCAAAAAGCATACTCTGCAACCAACTTTGCCATGGTTGAGGCTTACTGGCTAGTTGATAAACGGATTATAGAACATGAACAAGATGGCGAAGAAAGAGCCAAATATGGAGCGGAAATCATAAAATCATTATCCATTGAACTGTCAAATAGTTTAGGACGGGGATTTTCTGAAACCAATATCCGAAATTTTCGACTCTTTTATCTTAATTTTCCAGACTTTCCGACAATTCAGCAGACACTGTCTGCTAAATTGAGTTGGTCTCATTTTCAACTGTTAATGAGAGTATCAGACAGTAATGCTCGCCAATACTATTTAAAAGAGGCAGCAGAACAAAACTGGGCTGTTCGTACACTGGAAAGAAATATTAACACCTTATACTACCAACGCCTGATTTCGTCACAAATTCCACAACCGGTTGAAACGGAAATGCACGAAAAAACAAAATATTTTCAGCAAAATAGCTATGAGTTTATAAAAAATCCAACAGTTTTGGAATTTCTTAATATCCCTGTGAAATATGCCTATACAGAAAATCAATTGGAGCAAGCGTTAATTGACAATCTACAAAATTTTATGTTGGAGCTCGGCAAAGGATTTGCTTTCGTTGCCAGACAAAAACATATACGCACAAAGACTACTGATTTTTTCATAGACCTTGTGTTTTACAACTACATGCTTAAATGCTTTGTAATCATAGAGTTAAAAACCAACAAGCTTACTCATCAAGACATTGGACAGTTAGATATGTACATACGAATGTTCGACGATTTAGAAAAAAGAGAGGGCGATAACCCTACAATCGGCATACTACTGTGTACCGAAACCGACCGTACCATTGCAAAGTACTCTGTTTTGAACGATAATAAACAACTTTTTGCCAATAAATATCTACCTTACCTGCCATCAGAAGAAGAATTGGAACGAGAGATAGAAAGAGAAAGAGAAATTTTCAAACAACTCATAGCAGATAGTAAAAAATTGTAAACTGTATAAACAGTAAATTGTTATATTTGCATATTCAACTTTTAAGTCAGACATGATGAAACGTTTAAAAATAATACTTGCATTTTCTGCATTGCTATTTAGTTGCAAGCCAGACAATAGCGCCTACTACATGGATAACAATCCATATAAAAAATTTGATAGCTACGCCGAATTTCAAACTACAATAACCGATTTGGCTTCAATTAACAAATCGGCAACCCGCGATTCTTTAATCAATTTATTTATTGATAGTTTAAGATCAAACCAAGAGATACCTTTTGCAAAAGACACTTCAGTAATGTTCATATATTACGGAAAGGCAAAAAACGTAGCATTTACAGGCGATTTCAATCAATGGACAATTAACGACAAAAAATATGAGGCTAAAAAACTACGTGGCGCTGATTTGTGGATATTGGAACAAAATTTCCCTGACGATGCCCGTTTCGACTACAAAGTATCAGTTAACAAGGGAGAATTAATTCTTGACCCATTAAACAATAGAGTTCAAAATAACATACTTGGTCCAAACTCTGAATTAAGAATGCCCTACTGGGAAGTTTCTAAATACAGTCTTGAAAAAACCGACATTCCAAAAGGTACACTTACAAATACTCAAACAATTTTAAGTAACGAAACAAATCTCGATTATAAGATTAATTATCAGGTATATTTACCACACGATTATCAAAATCAAAAAAATCTACCAGTAATTTATGTTACCGATGGTCACGAGTATGCCAATCCATTGTTAGGCAATATGATAACCGTTTTAGATAACATGATAGCCAACAATGTTATAAAACCTTTGATAGCCGTTTTTATTGACCCTCGCAACCCTGAAAACTTAGAAGAAAATCGTTCTGTTAGTGAATATGACTGCAATGACCGTTTCGTCGATTTTATTATTCATGAGCTTGTGCCAGAGATAGATAAATCGTATAAAACTGACCCTCAACCAGAGAGCCGCGCAATACTTGGAACATCATACGGGGGAAGAATATCAACTTACATTGGTGTTAAAAAATCCGAAATATTTGGCTGTATAGCTGCACAATCACCTGTTTTAGACGAAAATTTAATACGCGAATATGGTAAAGTAAAAAAACTACCTATAAAGTTTTATTTAAGTTGTGGCACATTTTACGATGTAAAAGAGAACTCACAATTGCTGCGCGACGTGCTGATTTACAAAGGATATCCGTTAGAGTATATCGAGGTTAACGAAAGCAACTCCTGGGGAGCGTGGCGAAATCAGATTGATATCATTTTAAAGCATTTCTTTAAGATTGATTAAAAACATATTTAATGTTTACAGTCGCAAATTGCATAACAGCGCTAATAAAGGTCAAACATCCTAGATTTTAGAATATGCCTTTAATGACTTTTAATGACATGATAGCCAGTTTGGAGGCTAAAAAATATTATCCGATATACTTTTTAATGGGCGAAGAGGATTACTTTATCGATGAAGTAACCGAATATATAGCCAAAAACGTTTTAAAAAAAGAGGAGCAAGATTTTAACCAATCAATTTTTTACGGCAACGATATTACATTACCAAAAATTATTGTTGAAACTCGACAATATCCAATGATGGCGCAACGTAGAGTAATTATTGTTAAAGAAGCTCAAAACGTAAAAGGGATTGATGGAAGCGATTCTGAAAAAGAATCGGCTTGGCTGAACTATGCAATAAATCCAATTCCTACAACCATGTTAGTAATAGCTTACAGGGCAAAATCAATTGATAAACGTAAAAAACTGTACAAATCGCTCGAAAAAAATGGAGCTATACTCGAATCATCGAGGCTTTATGAATCTAAAATGCCTGAATGGATTATATCATACGTTAAATCAAAAGGTTATGATATTCAAACAGCAGCGGCGCAAATTTTAGTATCGCATTTGGGCAACGATTTGTCGAAAGTAACAAACGGCTTATCAAAGCTAATGACCTTACTACCAGAAGGAACAGCAATTAATAGCCAACACATCGAAGACAATATTGGAATTTCTAAAGAATACAATATCTTCGAACTCAACAAAGCCGTAGGCATGCGCGATACAACAAAAGCATTTACTATTGTTGCACATTTTGCTAAAAATCCAAAAAACAACCCTTTACCGTTGGTTATTAGACAGTTGTTTAACTATTTCCTAAAAATTTTAATGATACATACCACGTATCATGGACTTGGCAGACAGGAGTTAGCCAATGCACTATCTATCAACGCATATTTTATTTCCGAATATATCGAAGCGGCACGAAATTATCCAAAAGCGAAAGTTGAAAAAATAATAAGCTATCTAAGACATTATGATGCTTATAGCAAAGGTGTTAACGATTCGGGCACAGAAGATGGCGAACTTATGAAGGAACTTATAACATTAATTATGGTGTAATTAAGTTAAAAGTTAAAAGTTTGTAAAGCGATGCACTGAGTGCAACCGAAGTGTTAAAAGTAGAGACGGCGCATACGCTGTCTGTTCAATAGTTAATAGTTTATAAAGTCGGAAGACAGAAGTCGGCTTAACATTCGGTCGCTTGATTACTGAGGGAAGTTGAAGTGAAGGCAGATTTTTGATTTGTAGAAATCCGAAATCTGTGTAAATCCCTTTAATCTGTGTTTTCTGTGTTCAAAAATCCGAAATCTGTGTAAATCCGTTTAATCCGTGTGTTCTGTGTTCCTATACCTGAAATTTCAAATTGGTACAAAATGACTAAAAAAGCATTAACAATATACAAAGCATCAGCCGGATCAGGCAAAACATTTATGCTTACAAGGCATTATTTGACCTTGGCGCTCGAATCAGAAAAAAATTATACTCATATTTTAGCCATAACCTTTACAAGAAAAGCAACAGCCGAAATGCGACAACGTATTGTCGATGAGCTTAAACTGTTGTCTTCGAACATCTCGCAATCAGAGCATGCAGAATATATTTCCAAGGAATTGGGAATAAGTTTAGATGAGCTACAAGTCCGCTCACAAAAGCTATTGTCGTCAATACTGCACGACTACTCGAATTTTTCCATAACCACAATCGACCAATTTTTTCAACGTATAATTCGTAGCCTTGCGCGTGAACTCGGACTACCAGCTGGATACAGAATTGAAATGGACGAGAAAAAAATATTATCGCGCGCAGTTGAAATCATGTTAGATAAAACAAGTGACGACGAGGAGCTATTCAATCTGTTTTTAGAGTATGTGAAAAGCGAAGTGATAGACGAAAACAGAAGTCATATTTTCCATAACGCAATTATAGAATTTGTTGAAAAAATATTGCGCGAAGATTTGAAAGATGCTTTCTTAAAAATTGGTGATAACGATTTTAAAAGTATTGTTCAAACATACCAAAAAACATTGCAAACACAATTCTATGCCTTTGAAAATGAATTAAAAAGACGCACAAATGTTTTCGAAGAACAACTAAAACACCATAACCTCGAACTAAGTGATTTAAAAAACGGCACAAGAGCGAAATATTTATATAATGCGGTATCGAACGGTTTTAAATTTAAAACTGATGATTTAAAAAAGCTATTCGGTACAGATATAGATGAAGAGAAGGATAAGTTTCTAAAAAAGGATTTTCTTAAAAATATTGGTAGCGATTACGATAGTTTGCACCAAATATTTGTCTCTGATTGTCAACATTTTACAGACAACTATCCACAATACTATTTTGCTAAAAACGCACACCGAAATTTGTGGCATATACTGTTTTTTGCAAATATTTGGTTCGAAATGAACCAAATAAAAAAGAATGAAAACCTGTTTGTTATTGGGGACTCCCCTGTCCTACTATCGCAAATAATCGACAAAAACGACACTTCGTTTATTTTTGAAAAAATTGCAAACAGATTTAATCACTTTTTAATTGACGAGTTCCAAGATACCTCAACACTACAATGGAACAATCTGCGACCTTTTGTTGCTAATAGCATGGCGCAGTTCAATCCTCAACAACAAAAAAGTAATGTTAACAATTTGATTGTAGGCGACGTAAAGCAAGCTATCTACAGGTTTAGAAACGGCAACTGGTCACTTCTGAACGAGCAGGTTGATAAAGAACTCGGTAGCCTCGGTATAGATAACCAAGTATTAAACCACAACTGGCGCAGCTCCAGAACAATAATCGATTTTAACAATACCGCTTTTGATATTCTACGAAAGGAGTTGCCGTTAGAGTATTTCTCTGACGTACCAATTGAATACCGAAACGCTTTAGAATCTCTTTATAAAGATTATAAACAACAATATCCACACGAAACGGAGAAACAAGGCTATGTGCAAGTTGTTGCTTTAGAGAAAGATGAATATAGAGAAACAACGGTAAACACAGTAATAAACCAAGTCATAGAAATGTTGGATAATGGTGTACAACAGGGTGATATTGCAATTTTAGTTCGCAAAGCCGAACATGGTCAAATTATCGCAGAAGCGCTACTTTCGTGCAGTTCCGATATCAAAAAACACAATCTGCAAATTGCAATGTCTGATGTGCTTTCGGTTGATAAAAGCATTGCTATTAGCGCCATTATCAACACGTTGCAATATCTTTCTAATCCCGAAGAGGAGTACTATATTTGGATAGCAGCGTGGAACGTAGCTAAAACGCTGGGAACAGATACTAAAAACTTTTTTTGCCAAACTCCGCAAAAACTGCTGCCTTCAGAATTTTTCGACTCTATAGAAAATCTGAAAAAATCGACTATATACGACGCTGTTATTAGAATAATCGAGATATTTAAGCTAAACAGAAACAAAGACGAAATTCCTTTCCTTTCAAGGTTTCTAAATTTTATAACACAATATTTAGAAAACAGTTCATCTGATCAAAAAGCATTTCTAAAATATTGGGAAGACGAAAGTTCAAATGTCAAGATACCATCACCATCGACAAGCAACGCTATACAAATATTGACAATTCACAAAAGCAAAGGACTTGAATTTAAGCACGTTATATTGCCTTTTGTCGATTGGAGGATAGTTAATAGCAACAAAGAGTTGGTTTGGGTTAAAGACCAGATTAATGATACAAACCTTCCAGTTTCAGCGCCATTCACTCAGGCTGCTGAATTTTCAATTTATAAAGATCTTTTATACAACGAATATTTCAATTTTGTAGTTGACTCACTAAACATTATCTATGTTGCATTTACTCGGGCAAAAACATCGCTTTCAATTTACACAACACAAGAACCTGTCAAAAACACAGTCGGAAAATGGATTGTAAACATATTTAATGAGCGGGATAAATGGCAAGGGGAAATCGATTACGATGATAAAGGTAATTTCTTGAAATATACCTTTGGAAATAGCAAATTGCTACACGAAGCAAGTGAAACGACAGAGGAGGCTGGGAATATAATTGACTCGTTAACAATAGATACCGATATTTCTGTATCGGTGCGTAATAGCAGTAGTGTTTACTCAAAAGATGAAGATACCGAACTTTCAGGAGTTGAGTATGGTACTGTTATGCACCGAATTATGGAACAAATTACCACTCTTTCGAGTTTAGACAGGGCTGTAAATAAAATTGCCGCAACAGGCGTATTAAGCCGAGATGAAATAGATGAGATAAGCCGGAAAATAAAAGACGCTATAACACAACCACAAGTATCTGAATGGCTTTCAGAAAATGCAAAGATTTACAATGAGCATGTTTTAATTAGTCCTGACGGCAAACTTCTTAGACCCGACAGAATTGTTGAAACATCAGATGGCAAAAGGATTTTGATTGATTACAAGTTTACTCACGAACAATCAGACGAACATATAAATCAAGTGCATAAGTACGCAAAAACTCTCGAAAAAGCAGGGAAAAAGGTCGATTCTGCATATTTGTGGTATATGCTTCAAAACAACATCGTAAAGGCAATATAAGAGTTAAAAGCGATGCACTGAGTAAAGCGATGTACTGGCGAAAGCAGCGCACTGAGCGTAGCGTTGTACTGAGCGCAGTCGAAGTGTCGAAGCGAACAATGTGCAATTAACAATTTAATATGCAACACCTTAGTACATGACAAAAAAACAATTAATGATGCGTTGAGCGTGATGGTGTGAGAGATTTGGGTGTATAGACACAATGCATTACGTTTGTACATTGAAAACATAGCCTGCGTGAACAATGCGA
>Ga0208694_1000582_pt1 | contig 53327 bp, 40 predicted proteins | sample AD_UKC078_MetaG_FD_184442 | JGI IMG/M metagenome (GOLD analysis project Ga0208694, IMG submission 184442) | Active sludge microbial communities of municipal wastewater-treating anaerobic digesters from USA - AD_UKC078_MetaG (SPAdes) (version 2) | ecosystem: Engineered > Bioreactor > Anaerobic >...
AATATTTTAAGAGCATTAAGAGCTTTTACCGCACTGTATTTGTATTTTGTAATAAATTCACCCAACTCAAAGTTATATGAGCCTCCTTTGCCTGCGCCAAGCGGGATTTGGAGAAACGTACCCAAACTTTCGTAAACCTCTTTAATAAAATCTATTTCAGGATATGAATTTGTAAGATTTTGCCTAAGCTTAGCCCTATCATGACGATTGTAGAGTAAAATTGCATGCGCTTTTTTCTCATCTCGCCCTCCCCTGCCCGCTTCCTGAAAATATGCTTCAAGCGAATCGGGCAAATCTAAATGTACAACATAGCGCACATCTGACTTGTCGATACCCATACCAAAGGCGTTAGTCGAGACTATTACTTTTGTTTTGTCGTCCTTCCACTCTTGCTGTTTCAGGTCGCGAAGTTCGGGCGACAATCCTGCATGGTAATAATCGGCGGATATTCCGTTTCTCACAAGGAACTCGGCAGTCTCTTTGGTTTTGCGCCTGTTGCGGACATAAACAATGCCTGTCCCCTGATTTCGTTTTGTGATTTTGAGCAGATCGTTATCTTTGTTCTCGCTCTCTTTTACCCAGTAAACCAAGTTTTTACGCTCGAAACTTTTCTTGAAAACGTTTTTTTGCTTAAACATTAGTTTATCCTGAATATCGTCAACCACTTTCTCGGTAGCTGTTGCTGTAAGCGCCAAGACAGGGATATTGGGCAATAATTGTCTCAGATTGGCTATCTTTAGGTATGCAGGTCTAAAATCATAGCCCCACTGGGATATACAGTGAGCTTCGTCAACAGCAATAAGGTTGACATTCATATCTGGCACACGAGCTTTGAAAATTTCGGCGCCTAATCTTTCCGGAGAGACGTACAGAAACTTAATATCGCCGTAAACGCAATTATTTAGCATGATATCTATCTCTTGTCTCGACTGTCCGGAATAGATTGCATAAGCTTTAATATTCTTATTTTTCAAGTTTTCAACCTGATCTTTCATAAGGGCAATCAGTGGAGTAACGACGATACAAATCCCTGGTTTTGAAAGCGCTGAAACCTGAAAAGTTATGGATTTGCCGCCTCCTGTAGGAAGTAACCCGAGAGTGTCATTGCCCGAACAGGTGGACTCGACAATCTCTAACTGCATCGGTCGAAACTTATCGTAACCCCAATATTCTTTTAAGATACTCTCGTACTGGTTCATATAATTTTAATACGGTAATATGTGTAGGCGTAGTTACCTATTTGCAAATATAGTAACAATATGTTTAGTGATAAAGAGGATTAAGAGTTTCGGATATTGGTTTTATTATACCAATTTTAATTTTATATAATTCATAATCCCGCAGGGATGAAGTGATTATAACCCAGTGAATACCAAAGGCTAACAAAACCCTGAAAGCGAGAAATAGCTTGTTGAAACTGACGGAACTGTTATGTCACCTTTTATACGTTGTTTCTGAATTTTAATCTATAATCTTATCATCCATTCGGGATTGAACCTTTAGACAATTAATTTGTTTTAAGACAAACTGAATAGACTTGTATAAAGAGGAATAGTGGTTACGCAGAAAATTATTGAGCTTCCCCTAATGAAAATCACAATTCTAAAAATATTAGCTATCTTTACGTTACATTTAAATAAGAGAGAAAGAAATGTTCGAAAAAATAAAATCCAAAAATAGAATACCTGAACGAAAATCGAATCAGGAAGGTAATTTCTATAAAGAAAATCATCAAAGACCGGGTATGAACCAACGCATACAGGATTTGAGGGAAGAGAGTGTTGCAACACCTGCAACTCTGTCCATTGAGCGTGCAATGATAACGACCCGATTTTATAAGGAAAACAATGGAAAATATTCCATCCCTATGATGCGCGCCCTGAACTTTATGGAAATTTGCGAGAAAAAAGCTATTTATATCGGCAAAAATGAACTGATAGTAGGCGAACGAGGCGAAAAACCAAAAGCTGTTTCCACTTTTCCCGAACTTACCTGCCATACGGTTGAGGATTTGAATGTACTCAATACACGCGAGCAGCAGCGTTACACTATCAGCGAAGAGGATATTGAAACTTATCGAACCGAAGTTATTCCATACTGGCAAGGTCGTACCCAACGCGAGCGCATTTTCAATTATGTACCCGAAGAGTGGAGCGCAGCCTATGAAGCCGGATTGTTCACGGAGTTTATGGAACAACGTGCCCCCGGACACACCTGTTTAGATGGGAAAGTTTATAAAAAGGGTATGCTCGATTTTAAAAGGGAAATAAATGAAGAGATAGCTAAACTTGATTTTTTTAACGACCCCGAAGCCACCGATAAGGAGGAGCAGTTGAAGGCTATGGCGGTATCATGCGATGCTATTATCAGATTAGCAGAACGATACGCCGAAAAAGCCGAAGAGATGGCAAAAGGCGAAAAGGACCCGGAAAGGATAAGCGAATTGTTACAGATAGCACAAGTTTGTCGTCATGTTCCGGCAAATAAACCTCGTAATTTTTGGGAGGCTATTCAAATGTACTGGTTTATGCATCTGGGAGTTATTATTGAATTGAACGGTTGGGATTCCTTCAACCCCGGACATTTCGACCAACATCTTGAACCATTTTATAAAAACGATTTAGCTAACAGAACACTCACACGCGATAACGCAAAAGAGCTTCTCTCCTGCTTCTGGATAAAGGTAAATAATCAGCCTGCCCCGCCAAAAGTGGGTATCACCGCAAACGAAAGCGGCACTTACAACGACTTCTGCAATATCAATATCGGAGGCGTAAAACCCGACGGCTCAGATGGTGTGAACGTGGTTTCGTATATGATGCTTGAAATTATTGAAGAGTTGCATATCCTTCAACCCGGTAACTCGGTGCATATTTCATCCCGTACACCTGACAAATTTCTACATGCTGCGATTAAAGTTATTCGCCAGGGACACGGTTACCCTTCGGTATTCAATCCCGATATCTATATCCAACAGATGTTGCGCTCAGGAAAATCAATCCGTGATGCTCGTGAAGGTGGTTGCAGCGGGTGTATTGAAGTGGGAGCTTTCGGAAAAGAGGCTTTTTTGCTTACTGGCTACCTGAATGTGCCTAAAATTCTTGAAGTTACACTGTTTAACGGAATAAATCCCGTAACAGGCAAAAAGGTGGGAATTGAAACAGGCGACCCACGTAATTTCAAATCGTTTGAAGAACTTTACGATGCATTCCACGCACAGTTAAAGTATATTATCGATTTAAAAATCAGGATAAACAACTATATCGACCGCATGTTTGCAAAATATGCACCAGCAACATTTTTATCGGTAATTATCGATGACTGTATTAAAAAGGGACGAGATTATTATAACGGAGGACCGCGATATAACACTACCTATATCCAATGTACAGGATTAGGAACGATAACCGACTCGTTATCAGTTTTGAAAAAGCATGTTTTCGAGGATAAATCTATTGATATGGACAGCCTACTTCATGCTGTTTCCGTAAACTTTGAAGGCGAAGAGGTATTGCGTCAGCGAATTCTTAACAACACTCCTTTCTTTGGTAACGACGACGATTATGCCGATGATATTGCCGTGAAAGTTTACGAAGATCTGTTCAAATTGATAGATGGTCGTCCTAACGGAAAAGAGGGAGGAAAATATCATCTGAATATGCTATCTACTACTTGCCACAACTATTTCGGCAACGTAATGGGTGCATCTCCCAACGGACGTTTGGCATGTAAAGCCATTTCCGACGGCACTTCGCCTTCGCACGGTTGCGATACGCACGGTCCGACAGCAGTTATACGCTCGCTTGCAAAATTAGACCAAGTTAAATCTGGAGGTACACTGCTCAATTTACGTTTTCTACCAAGTCTGCTAAAACGAGACGAAGATGTGGCGAAATTGGGAAAACTTATCCGTTCTTATTTCTCACAGGGAGGGCACCATGTGCAGTTTAACATCGTAGATACGGCAACTTTGATTGCTGCACGAGAAAATCCCGAGGAATACAAAGATTTATTGGTCAGAATGGCAGGTTATAGCGACTACTTCAACGATATGAACGATAACCTGAAACAGGAAGTTATTGAACGTACCGAAAACGAATCGTTTTAAAAGAGGGTAAAAAGCAAATTAAGCATGGCTTTTCTTTTCGATATAAAGCGTTACTCTATCAACGACGGACCAGGCATACGTGTGACCGTTTTTTTCAAAGGGTGTCCGCTGTCGTGCCTATGGTGTCACAATCCCGAAAGCCAATCATTTAAAACCGAGAAGCTATACAACAAAAAAAAGTGTATCGGCTGCTCATCATGTGTGGATATCTGTCCTGAAAAGGCTCTTTTATTGACCGATGACGGCATCCAAACCGATTTTACAAAGTGTACTGTTTGTGGCAAGTGCGCCGCAGTATGCCCCACTAACGCAATGGAAATGAGCGGACGAAAATATTCGGAAGATGAAGTAATATCTATTATTCTGAAAGAGACTTCCATTATAGATTCTTCGGATGGCGGAGTCACCTTTTCGGGTGGTGAACCGTTGGCTTATCCCCAAGCGCTGAAAAGATTGCTGCTAAGATGCGGAGCAGAAGGCATTCACAGGGCTGTGGATACATCAGGATATGCGAAAAAATCGGTAATTGAAGATATTTTACCGCACACCGATCTGTTTTTATACGATTTAAAACTCATGGATGCAGACGCACATCGAAAATGGGTTGGAGTGGACAACGTGACAATTCTCAAAAATCTTCAATTTATTGCCGAAAGCAACAAAGATTATCATATTCGAATTCCGTTGATAGAGGGTGTAAACACTACGGATGACAACATTGGTGCAACAATTGATTTTCTGAAATCACTAAAACGACAGCCTGATATGGTGGGACTTCTGCCCTATCATAATATCGCAACAAATAAATATGAAAAACTCGGAAGAGTTTACGATGATAAAGGCTTATCCGAGCCCAGTAAAGAGAGATTGTTTGAAATTCTAAATACGTTTATCGATAACGGATTTAATGCAGTAATCGGCGGTTAGAAACTTGTTCGTAATCGGAAACAATTTCGACAAAGTAGATAAATATCGCGACTTTGGCGGTATCCGCAACGAAGAGGATCTATTAATTACAGAAACAGGAAATCGCATACTTGGCAAGCCGTTGGCTAAAAGCATCGAAGATGTGGAAACTGAAAGAAAAGTTGCGTTTATGTAAACAGTTGACAGAAGAAATGGATTAATTTATTAGTCATTGATTTTTCTGACGGATAAAGCACGAATGTTATAAGTTTTATATTTACGAATGTTTGTAACTTTGCTTCGCAAATAAGACTTATCTGCAAGTGCCGAAAAAGACAGCAAAGGAAATGATAACACTATATAAATGGAGATAAAACTTTATTCATAATGAGTTTACAAAACAAAAAATCGCCTAAGGTATCTGTTATAATACCTGTGTACAGATCTGAAAAATACATTATCGAATGTATAGACTCCTTGTTGAATCAAACATTGAAAGATATTGAGGTTATTGTAGTGGATGACCATGGAGATGATAATAGCATCTCTTTAATAAAGGAATATATCAAAAATCACGAGCGCAAAGAAATTTTTCGATTTATTGCAACGAAAACTAATTCAGGTCCAGGTATTGCAAGGAATGCAGGTTTGGAAATAGCGGAGGGTGAATATATAGCATTCCTTGATAGCGATGACAAAGCAAGTCCTTCAATGTATGAGGAATTATACAATATGGCAAAATTGCAATCAGCAGATATATGTTATTGTCACATACAACAAGTGGATGTTACAGGAAAATCTATTGGCATTTTGCGAAATCAACAAACGTCTCAAGGGATTTTTACACAAAAAGAAAAACGTCATCTGTTAGTAAATTTTGTAGCATATTTATGGTCATATATTTACAGACGTGATTTTTTACAAACCAATTTTATTTTATTTCCACCCGAAAAGAGTTCGGAAGACAGTTATTTTTTGACATGTTGCCTAATGTGCGCAAAACGCATTGCATACGTTGACAAATATTTGTATCACTACAGACATATTGAAAATTCCTTAAGTCATAGAAAAAACGACAAACGGTATCTTGACAAGTTATCCGTTTTTAAGCGACTGTTTCAATTTGAAGTTGAGCGTGGACTGACAGATTATTCCGATGAACTACAATTTATTTACTTGAAGAAAGCTTACATTTTAGGTTGTATAGAATACCTAAAAAACACTTCACACCCACAAATAAATATCTTGAAAGACATATACAGGGATTTACTGACAACTATTCCCAATTACAGACAAAATAGATATTATAAAAGCAGCATTAAGGCACGTACATTGGTTGTTTTTTTAAAACATATGCCTTACATGACAATAGTTATTTTTCAAATATTGATAAAAATAATAGAGAAAAAACGAAAAAATAACAGCACATAACAGGCGTTTAGCGCAATGGCGGGTAAATTGGTCAAATAAACATTCTACCTCGCTTAAACTATTGTGATGTGTTGACATTGTTCTGTTTCGAAATCCTCCACTGCACCAATCCGCCAACCGTTAGCGACAATCGGGGCGCGATCTGCTTATAGAAAACTTAAAAGTGACCTCCCTGCTTTTATACAGAATACTTCATTTATAATCTTGATTCTCTTCTTCATAAAAAAACGCAGTATCACCTAATAAAGTTGACTCACATTAAAATTATACCAATTGTAATTTTATAAAAGTCCAATCTTTTATAAAATTTTAAAGTGGTTAATGCCGATGTGACATATACATAGCTCAAAAGAGCGATAACGAAGTTTGGACTATAGTATATGTACAATCGGTATTACAACTGGCATAAGGTGTAGATTTGATAAATGTTAAGCTTCTGATAGTTATTTATCAAAAAATTAATAAAAAAAATTGAATTAATCATACGAACATGATATATTTGCTCAAGGGAATCAAATGACATAGAGATTAAACTTAACAATCACAAAAAATCTTAGACATGAGAATTAATAACAAAAAGGTCATCTGTCTGTTCGGCGCTCTCCTTTTAGTATTAGCAACCGGCAGTACTGTTTTAGCTCAGGAAGATGAAAAAGGAAGTAGTGATCATCCTCTGATATCCAGATTTCCAGGCTCTTACATAATGACCTACGACTTGAAACAATTCAACGAATACATGCTACCAATGGGTAAAATGCTAAATGATACGTTGGAAAAGAGTCAGAAGCTGGAAGGAAAAGTAACCCAAATAACATATGCCGCTCCAAAAGATAGATCGGTGCTAGAGATATACCGTAACTATGAAATATTCCTGAAAAGCGCCGGCTTTGTGACCCTTTTCAGTAGCAAGAAAGAAGAACTAGGTAATAATTGGTTGAACAAATACATATCTGCAACTCCACGAGCCTATCGGTATGGAGCGCCAGGTTTGCAAACACGTATAGAGGGCAATTTTAATTATTTAGTAGCCAAGAAAGTAAGAACTGAAGGAGATGTTTATGTTACACTGTGTGTTGCTACAAGCTGGTTTCAGAATTTCCCTGTGATACAGCTTGATGTTATAGAAATCATACCAATGGATACTGATATGGCAAAAGTAACACCCGAACCATCGAAAATAAATGAACAAACAACAACCCCTCAGACAGATCAATCGACCCTTAAGGATCTATCGGATCAAACTATCCTTAAAGAAAAAACTGTTAAATCATTTGAGCTAAGAATAGGCGCTGGATGCTATGCTTTTTCTGACCCGGTACTGGCAGGAACATCTGCAAATAACTTCATGATTTATTCAACAGGTGCTGTTACAGGATCTCTTACAGGCTTCAGATTGCTGACTGGACCATACTTCAATGCAAGATATTTTTTTAACGAGAATTTTGGCATCTCTGCAGACCTTGGTTATCTTGGGAATCATGTAGAGCTCTATACCACATATGCGAATTATTCGAATACCGCGAATTTGTTTTTTCAAAAAGCGGGACTAATCGGTCAAATTATAGGTAAAAGTACTCCAATTCGTCTTTCTACAACATTGGGTGCAGGAAACTGTATTACTGAATTGTATAAGCAAACAATACATAAACCTACAGTTGTGGGCTTAGATACTTATTTAAAAGGAAAAGCAAACATGTTTGTTGTCTTCTTTAATCTTGATGTATCTTTTCCTATTTACAAAAAGCTGTTTTTATTTGGTAATTATGAATATAACGTAATTCCTGTATCGGAATTTGTCATGGAACATAGTGGAGGGAGTGAATACTCTGACACGTACTACAATATGAATTTTGGCGGTTTCCATTTCAGGGTAGGATTAAGTTATAGTTTTTAATTTTGGTTAACGCCGAATAATAATTATGACTATTCTATTACAAATATTATCCTATTCTTGACACTAAACTGAACAAAAAAGGCAGCCGCTAACACAGACAATATGCTTAATACCGATTGGACAGCTACCATAGTCCAAACTTCACTATCACTCTTTTGGACTATATGTCTGTAACATAGGTGTTTAAAATTCTAAAACTTAAAAATATTGGACAATTTTTAAATTACAATTGGTATAAGACAAATTTTTAGTACTTTCGTAGTACTTAAATTTAAAGTAGTTAGAAATTAGTCGTTCAAATTACGCTTTATAATATATTTATTTCCTACTTTTATAGGTCGTTATTTGCTGTTTTTGAAGTTTAATAAAATTAAATTAAAATATGTCAAAAAATATTAAAGAAGAAGCGTTAAAGTATCATTCGGAAGGCAGAGCCGGTAAAGTGGAAGTAATACCTACAAAATCATATTCAACACAGTATGATTTGACGTTGGCATACACGCCCGGCGTTGCACAACCCTGCCTTGAAATAAAAAATAATATCGAAGATGTTTATAAATATACTGCTAAAGGCAATTTAGTAGCAGTTGTTACTAATGGTACTGCCGTATTAGGATTAGGCAATATCGGTCCTGAGGCAGGGAAACCTGTAATGGAAGGTAAAGGCTTGCTTTTTAAAGTATATGCCGATGTTGATGTTTTTGATATCGAAGTAGCGGAGAATAATCCTGATAAATTAATAGAGATAGTAAAAGCTATATCTCCAACTTTTGGTGGAATAAATTTAGAAGATATTAAAGCTCCCGAGTGTTTTGAAATAGAAGAGAGGTTAAAAGCAGAATTAGATATACCTGTTTTTCATGATGATCAGCACGGAACAGCTATTATTTCAGGCGCCGGTTTGTTAAATGCTCTTGAACTGAGTGGTAAAAAAATTGAAGATATTAAAGTGGTTGTTTGTGGCGCTGGCGCAGCAGCTATTTCATGCTCGAAGTTATACATTACATTAGGGGTTAAACCTGAAAATCTTGTAATGACAGATTCCAAAGGTGTGATAACTACACAACGAAACGATTTAAATAAATATAAAAAACAATTTGCTACTTCTAGAAATATTCAAACATTGGCTGATGCTATGGAAGGAGCGGATGTATTTTTAGGATTGTCTGTGGCTAACATGTTATCAAAAGAGATGTTAAAGTCAATGGCTCCAAATCCGATAGTTTTTGCAATGGCAAATCCCGATCCTGAAATTGAATATCACGATGCTGTTTCTACTCGCAACGATTTGATTTTTGCTACTGGTAGATCGGATTATCCAAATCAGATTAATAATGTTTTAGGATTCCCTTTTATATTTAGAGGTGCATTAGATGTTAGAGCTAAATGTATTAATGAGGAGATGAAAGTTGCCGCAACCTATGCTCTTGCAAGACTGGCTAAAGAACCAGTAATTGAATGTGTTAAAAAAGCCTATAATATTGACAAAATTGAATTTGGTAAAGAGTATATAATTCCTAAGCCTTTAGACCCTAGATTAATTTCAAGAGTTTCTACAGCTGTTGCAAAAGCCGCTATTGAAACAGGAGTAGCTAAAAAAATTATTACTGACTGGGATGCCTATCAGGAAGAATTAAATAAACGTCTCGAGAATATTAAAAATCGTATTGGAAATACAGGTAAGTTTTAGATATAAAATGATATACGAATGTTGTATCTTTGTTACACAAATAAGACGTATAGCCAACGAAACACGAAAACATATGCAATATTAATGATGCTTTGATATAATAAAATGGAGTTTTCTGAAAATCCACAAAAAGAGTAAGATGGGGTAGTCGAAAAACATTAGAGTAGGCGTTTATAAAAAAAATTACAACATGAGAATTAAATTTGTATTATTAGCAACGGTTTTGATAGCATTAGCTTTCAATTCATGCAAAAAAAATGATTCAAGTCCAACGGAATCAAAGCAATTTATGAAATTTACTTATGAAAACAACACATATAATTGGCAAAGTGATGGTGTTAATGGAGTTGTTACTTATACCTGTCTAAGTAATATCTGTTCAATTGGTGCAGGCTTTGATGCAGGATCTTTAATAATTGCAAAAAGAGGGGTTTTTGAAGTTGGAAAAAAATATGATATAATGTCCACTTATGATGCAGATATACAGATTTCACTTGTATTAGGTGAAAATGTTTCAATGAGTTATTTGGGAAACGACAATGTTAAAGTTGGAGAAGTTACCATAACAAGTGATTCAAATGGAATAGTTACGGGTACTTTCCATTGTGAAATGGGACATGGCACTAATTCTATTACCAACATTACAAATGGGTCTTTCAGTGCGTTAAAAATATTTGAGTAAAAAACTAATATTGTTTAATACAAAGAGTGATCTGAGATTTTTACCTAATTAAACATTATGAACATTAATTCTAAAAAATAGAGTTTTCAGAAAATCTGCCAAAAGAGTAGGACGTGTTATCCTGAAAAAACATAAGAGTAGGGAAAATTAATAAGATGCACAAAAAAAATGAATGTTAATTACTAATTGCTTTTTGTTTCCAAAAAGCAAGGCTGCCCCAGAAAAGAACAGCCTTACAAGATATTTATTATTCAGTAACTATTCAGCAACAACTTTAAATTTCAAACTTACAACAACTTCACGGTGTAATTTTATATTGGCTACGTTATTCGCCAACTTCCTTGAAAACATTGCCTTCGATAGTGATTTTTTTACGGTCATATCGAATCCTTTTTTGCTAAGAGCTTCTGCAATTTGAATTGTATTAACTGAATCAAATATTTTTCCTGTTGAGCTGGTTTTTGCACCAATTTTAATCTGGATTGCCAAATTTGGACTATAGTAGCTGTCCAATCGGTATAATCCGTTTTATTTGCTTTATTTGGTTGATTTTTTGAGATATATAAATGATATACGAATGTTGTAACTTTGTTTCGTAAATAAGACGTTAGCGTGCATAAAATAAAAACCCTGAAACATGACAAAAAGGATTTTAACAATATTGATAATCTTAATTGGACTAAAATCATATGGACAAATTGATAAAAACCAATTTATAGGATTGAATATTTTACAATTACCAACTTCAACGATTAACTTAAATTATTCGATTGATTATAAACCATTATTGACTCCGATTGTGGATATTGGATACGCATTTGGATATAATGAAAACTACGACTTGATTGGAATGTTTTTAACACCACACATTAAACTGTATGATGGGTATGAGATTGACAAACAGTCAGGTGGATATTTAAAACTTGGAGGATATTTAAATCTCAGAAAGGACTTTGAAAAACAAAATTTCTTTCATCTTGGATTATTTATGACAAATTCAATTGTCCATGAGAAAGGATTTTATTTATCACCGATTGATCCAAGACCATATTCCTATGCGGACGAGATCGAACATACAGTTTATTTATTTGGATTTAGTTCGTCACTTGGATACGAATTTAAGATAACGAGTCGATTAAAAACAAATATTGACTTTCAACTTTCATTCCCGACTGACAAGTATTTAGATTTGTATAGTTATGGTAATTTTATTCCAGGCATGGGATTTAAAGACATAAAAAATAAATGGTTCCCAATGTTAATAATGAATTTAAAATATAGATTATAAATGAATTACGCACGCTAACACACGGTATAGCAAATAAGGGTTTCTGTGGTTTTTGGGGCATTTTCTCCCGCTTCAACTTCAACAACGGTGGACAAGAACGCAGTCCGCAAACTCTTACTTGCCATACCGTCAACCGTTAGCGTGAATTGCAATGAAAAGAGAGTCATCGACTTAATTAAATTTTTATATTTGTAATATGTCAAGTGTTGAGATAAAAAATATTATTTTAGACTCTTTAAAACAGTATAACCCGCTGTTTATTGGCTTGTTTGGTTCCTATGCAAGAAACGAACAGACTGATAATAGTGATATTGACATCCTTGTATCTTTCCAAAACGGAATTTCTTTGCTGAAACTTATTCGATTAGAAAATGAACTATCTGCTAAGCTTGGACACAAGATTGATCTGATTACTGTAGGAGCGATTAAGAACATGCGTATAAAAAACAATATTTTAAATGATCTTCAAATAATCTTTCAGGCATGAAGGATGATCTAGCATTCGTTGAACAAAATAAAAAAGAAATGAATACACACGAAAACTATCTGAAAGTTGCTTTTGAAGAAGCATTTATCGGAATGAGAAACAATAAAGGCGGTCCCTTCGGGGCAGTAGTCGTACTGAACGATGAAATAATTGGGAAAGGGCATAATATGGTAACATCTCAAAATGACCCTACGGCACACGCCGAAATCGTTGCCATTAGAGATGCATGTAATTCGCAACAAACATTTCATCTTAATAATGCGGTTTTATACACGACTTGCGAGCCTTGTCCTATGTGTCTGGCAGCCATCTATTGGGCAAATATTCGTTATATATACTATTGTTACGACCGTAATGACGCTGCTAATATCGGTTTTAGCGATAAATTCATATACGAAGAATTTGAACGCCCAATAAATAAAAGAAGTGTAGAAATGAAAAAAATTCAAATGCAAGTTCCTAATGATTTATTTAATGAATGGAAACACAAACAAGATAAAATGACTTATTAAGGAGATCTTTTTAGTATTCTGAATTGCTAATTTAAACAAATGCCAGCGCTCAACAAAGTGTATATACCATAAGGGTTTCTGTGAGCGCTTAAGCTTTGTAGCCCACTCAAACTTTAATGACGGGGAACAGGAAACGACTCCGCAATCCCTTACGGCATAAACACTCGACCGTTGCTAAATGTATCCAAAAAGAAAGGCTGCCCCAGAAAAGAGCAGCCTTTCTAAATATCTGTTGTTTAGTAACTATTCAGCAATAACTTCAAATTTAATACTAACAACAACCTCGCGGTGTAATTTTATGTTAGCTACATATTCGCCAACTTCCTTGATTACATCGCCTTCGATAGTGATTTTTTTACGATCGATATCGAATCCTTTTTTGCTAAGAGCTTCTGCAATTTGAATTGTATTAACTGAACCAAAGATTTTTCCTGTTGAACTGGTTTTTGCACCAATTTTAATCTCTTTATTTTCAAGTTGTTTTGCAATCTCCTCAGCTTCGGCGCGAAGTTTTTCCTCTTTGTGAGCTTGTTGTTTTTTCATCTCTTGCATCATCTTCACTGATGATGGTGTCGCAACTATTGCTAATCCTCGCGGAATAAGATAGTTACGTCCATAGCCTGATTTTACTTTAACTATGTCGTCTTTATTCCCAAGGTTTGGTATATCTTGTTTTAATATAACATCCATGATAAATGGTATTTTATTCGTTTACTTTAAAAGGTCGGTTACAAATGGTAATAGGGCTAAATGACGGCAACGTTTAACTGCTTGTGAAACTTTGCGTTGGTATTTCAAAGAGGTTCCTGTAAGACGACGAGGTAAAATTTTACCTTGCTCGTTTACAAATCTTTTCAAGAACTCGGGGTCTTTATAGTCGATATAACGAATTCTGCTTTTGCGAAAACGACAGAATTTTTTTCTTTTGGTGTCGATTGATGGCGGGGTTAAGTAGCGAATTTCCCCTTGATTTTGCGTTGTTGACATGATACTATTCCTCCACTTTTTGTTCGTCCTTAACTTCGCCTCTTCTAGCGCGTTTGCGTTCGTTGTACTCGATGGCGAATTTATCGAGTTTAACGGTTAAAAATCGCATGATTTTCTCATCGCGACGCAACTCTGTCTCAAACTTACTAATAAAATCAGGGTTTGCTTTGAACTCCAACAGGTAGTAAAATCCTGTGGTTTTCTTTTGGATAGGATAGGCTAATTTTTTAAGCCCCCAGTCCTCTTCGTGAACAATCTCACCCTCGTTGCCTGTAATGAGATCACGAAATTTTGCGACCGCTTCCTTCATCTGCGCAGCAGACAAAACGGGATTTGCAATGAAAACGGTTTCGTACTGGTTCATTTGTTTAATTATTAAATAGTTAATTAGTTATTTTTGTTATCCGTAACACTATTTTTACGGGACTGCAAAAGTACTCACTTAATTTGATTTTACAAATTAAATATTGCTATATTTTTCGACTTAAGTATTTTTTCTTTCTATAGATAGCAATTAATTATGCTTTATCCACTTCCAAATCTCTTTCCAAGAAACTTTTGATCCGTACATTAAAATGCCTGTCTTATAGATTTTTGCAGCTAACCATGTTGTAAAAATAAATGTTGCCACTAACAGAACCATTGATATAACAATATCAATAACAGGTACTCCATAAGGAAGTCTTACCATCATAACTACAGGCGAAGTGAACGGAATTATTGAAAACCAATATGCCACACTTCCTTCGGGGTTCTGCATTGCGTTGATCATTACGAACAATGCAATTATCAGCGGTATCGTTATTGGCATCATAAATTGCTGTGTGTCAGCCTCATTATCGACAGCAGAGCCTACAGCCGCAAACAGGGCTCCATATAGTAAAAATCCACCAACAAAATAGAATAGAAACATCCCAATTATCAACGGAAAGTTAATAACACTGAGCGATTTAAAAATTACAGTTATATCTGGTTGGTCATCATCTGATAGTGCTTGTACATTTTGCATTGCTCCAGAAGAAACCAACTCCTGCGCTTGCGCTTGTTGTTTAACGATATCTGGACTGCTGGGCATTAAAAACTTCCCTGCTACCGTAACAATTGCAACAGACAAAACTATCCACAAGACGAACTGCGTTATGCCTACTAACCCCACTCCCACTATTTTGCCAATCAAAAGCTGAAACGGTCTAACAGATGATAGTATAACCTCAACAATACGGCTTGATTTTTCCTCAATCACACCGCGCATAACAAGTGCACCGAACATAAATATCGCAAAATAGATAAGAAATCCGCTTACATAGCCAATAATCATGGCATACTCCGGACGGCTCACTTTTTCTTCGCCCTCTTCGGTTAACTTTATGGTTTGCGCATTGATTTTGGTTTTTATACGCTTCATATCTTCTTGCGATATCCCAACCTCAATCATTTTTTGGTTTTCCACAGCACGCTCAATGTTTGAGCAGATATACGACCTAAGATTCATTGACACAGCTTTAGTCGAATAAATCTGTATCTGTTGGGTCGATAGAATATTTTTGGGAATATAGACCACTGCAAAGTAAATATTATCTTTCAGTGCGTGTTTAATCTGTTCTAAAGATATATCTACGTAAGAGAATTTGGTTTTGTCGTCATCGGGGATACGTCCTTTAATGCTCTCAAACTCAATCAAAAGGGCATCGTAGTATTCGGTATGTCTATTGTAAATTGTTTCAAACTGCTCCTCTGACAATATTTCGTTTTTCTTTAATGTCTCTAATGTTCCTTTTAACGTGATTTTGATATTTTCAGCCATATTTTCATCGCGCTGGAGAACCACTGCATCTAATCTGTCTGCCAACTCTTTAAAGAGATATGCGTAATCACCCGATTCTCTATTTAACCTAAATATCTCTAACTTAAGGTTGTGGGTGTTTTGTAAGGTTACCTCTCTTAGAATTTTGGTGTAGTCGAAAATGCCGCTACTGTCAATAACTGCCACTTTACGTTCATCGGCACTATCGAGTGTGGATATCCATGCAGGAGCAATAATCATTGCTGCAAAAAGGATTGGACCCAAAATAGTCATTACGATAAACGATTTTTTTCTAACTCGTGTAAGGTATTCGCGTTGAATTATATTTGATATTTTGCTCATCTTTCTCGGGTTTTATTAGTTATCACTTGGCATGGTTTCTTGTACTACTCTGATAAAGACATCGTTCATTGATGGTAGTATCTCGTTAAACGAACGTATTTCGACATGCTGAATTAGCTTTTTCAACAAATCGTTGGGCATTGTTGTCTCTTTTGTCTGCACTACGGCGCGCATATATTTTCCAACGTTTTCAACTTCATTAATTACAAAAACGTCTTCGCCGTTTGCGGCTTGGTTTAAATCGCCAACGTAATCGATTTTATATGAGTGTGTTCTGTATCGTTCCTTAATCTCCTCGACATTGCCCTCTAAAACTTTTCTCGACCTGTTGATAAGTGCCACATCATCGCAAAGCTCTTCGACACTGCTCATATTGTGGGTTGAGAAAATTATTGTTGCCCCTTTTTCGCGCAACTCTAACATCTCATCTTTCAAAAGAGTTGCATTAATTGGGTCGAAGCCACTGAAAGGCTCATCGAAAATAAGTAGTTGAGGCTCGTGAATTATAGTTATAATAAATTGTAGTTTTTGCGCCATACCTTTTGAGAGTTCTTCAACTTTTTTATCCCACCACGACTGGATTTCGAGCTTTTCGAACCAATATTTCAACCTTTTTAAAGCATCGTGTCGTGAAAGTCCTTTCAATCGGGCTAAATAGATAGCCTGCTCTCCTACTTTCATTTTTTTATAAAGTCCGCGCTCTTCGGGCAGATAACCGATATTTGCAGTATGTTTTGGGGATAAAATTTCTCCATCAATTTTAACAATCCCGCTGTCAGGGGCGTAAATTTGATTGATAATACGAATCAGAGTTGTTTTTCCTGCTCCATTTGGTCCCAACAATCCGAATATTGTTCCTTTTGGCACGTCTATGGAGACATTATCTAAAGCTCTGTGATTGATAAATGTTTTTGTTACATTCTCGGTTGAAATAGCGTACATTAGAAATGGTTTTTATATTGACGGTGCAAAAGTAGTTAAAAGTTATAATAGTTAAAAGAGTGAAGCGATTAACAATTGCGAATTACGAGTTACGAATTACGAATTTACAGGGCGGTGCGCTTAGCGGAGCATTTCGACAAGCTCAATACACCGAAGTATAGAAGTCAGTAATTAGAAGGTAAAAGGTGCAAGAAGCAAGTGGAATTGTCCGTAGGACAATATGTAATTAACCGTAAGATTTATCTTACGGAAACTGCAATGCCTCAGACTTTTGCCCGTAGGGCGACACAAACGCATTGAGGCAATGTGCCACCCTACGGGTGGGATTATGTGCTTATGGCACACCCATAGGCTTGCGCCTATGGTTAATCATATGTTGTCCTACGGACAAAAAAGTTGCCTGTGTCTTAAAGAGGCTCGAATATTGATGTTTATTTCTTCAATGTTGTGAAAATAATTCGCTTCTCTGCTCTGTCAATGGTTTCTGGTTCAACTTTTTTAAATCCCCTTGTACTTAGAATGACTTCGTTAAGTGGCTCTTCGATAAATTTGTAACCGTATTGGTCTCTTGTTTTAAGTTTTTCGAATGGTTTGGTTTGGGCATTGACTTGAAGGGTCTCAACCCCAAAGGGTTCTGTGCACTCAAACTCATCGGGCAGTTCAACAACTTTATTTGCCATATTAGACGGAATGTAATAACTATCTAACAGAAGCACTGACTGATTGTCGGCAAGATGGTAAACAAAACGCAAGTAACACTCTTTATTTGCCCTAACGTAAAACTTTAGTCTCTCTCCCTCAACAAAAATCAGGTTGTCGTCTCCTTTGTTAGTCCAAACCTCAATATTCAAGTCACCTTTAACGATTTCGTTTGTTTGGAAAACTTTCATTCTTGAATACGCATTCTCAAAATTTTCAGGGAGATAACCAATACTATTGGCTTCTAACCACGATATTGGGAGAATCGCCTCTGCCGATGCCAATATCTTACCGCTTGTCTCACGCAGGGTTGCAATAAGTTTAATTTCGTTGGCTTCTTTCCAATAGGTGCCTGTTAGAATATGGTCTGCGGTTCTCTCTCCAGATGGCACTACCGAGTATCCCGCCACGCTAACAAGGCGCGACTCAAGTGACCGATGAATTCTATTAGACAACTCACTGCCAACGCGTGTGTCCTGATAGGTAAAGTTTGAAAGCACAACAGGTGACTTTATTGCTCCTGTCTTTATCTTTAGCCCTTGCGCCAGAAAGAAACATGCATCATCAAGTGTGTTGGCGCTTCCCTTTTGTGCATTTCGCATAGCTTCATCTATGCTTGTTTTTAACTTTGAAACCCTGTCAAATTGGATATCTTGTTCAAATTCGCTGCGCTTTAGAGCAAAAATAATGGTTTGCGCATGCTCAATTTCCGGAATTAGAGCGAGAGCCTCTAAAGCGTGGCTATAAGCCTGTTCTGCATTGGAGCTTTGTGCACTGCGCGATAGAGCTATTCTCCTTTCCGACTCTGCAAGTTTTGCATTCAAATCATTCTGGTAGTAGCTAAGCAGGTCACTGCGCTTGGTGTAAACAAGTGAGTATCCTGTTTTGCCTTTTTGGTCGTAGTGGGTTTCTGTCTTTAGCCCTGATAGAACCATATTGCTGGCACTATGCTTTATGCTTGAAAAGGTTTGCTCAAACCTGTTGTTACTCTCATCAACAGAAAGTAGAGCTTCGCTCCTTACGGTTACCTGAATATATTCGGCTATCTGCCCTTTGGCGTAATTTTCTAACCTTTTTAGTAGCTCCGCAGGGTTCTCTTTTTGGGTATTTACCTCTGAGGCGTAGCCAACAATATATTCACGTTCTCCAAACTTTAGTTTTCTATAGCTTGCGTCTGCCCAGCTTGGTGGTTGAGCTGATAAGATTGTACATGTGATTACAAATGCAAAACAAAATAATAGTCTAAAATTAAGATTCATATGTTTATATTTTTTTAGTTTATGGATACAATCAATTAACAATTACGAATTACGAATTACGAATTACGAATTACGAACTATCAACTTTTAACTATATATCTATTTCACTCCTTCGGAGTTTGGTTAATTATTTCCCCTTTTTATATCTATAATCTTGTCATCCCATCGGGATTGATTATCTGTTTCCTATGCCATTGCTCATTAAGTGATACGAAATCTATTGTTTTCATCATCGGCAGTATGTTCCAAAATGTAACTAACTGAATATTCATTTAACATCATGTTTTTATTTCACAATTACAATCGGGAAATCCTGCCCAAAGCCGTAACCCGTGGGGAACTGAGGCTGCCCCTTATACTCTTTCGAAAGTTCAGGCACTAAATCTTCCACGCATCCTTTCAGCAGGTTCACGGTTAAGCGTCCTCCCTGCGAACCGCAGGCGCCCTTAAAGGCTTGAATTACAGAGTATGTAAAAACACCATGCCCAAGCGTTTCCACCTCGGTGGCGAACTGCTCGGAACCGCTCGCCGCAATAAAGTAGGTGCCGGTGCTCCTCGAAAGTTGAGCAATAGCCTTCTCCTCAGCAACACCGCGCATGGCAAAACTTTGAACAGCACCGCCACTCTGACAAGCATCCAGTACAAATAGCTGCTTCTGCGAGCGGATACCCTTGGAGAATTCCCCTATTTCCTTAGCCGATATACCCTTTGCTTTAAGCATATCATCTGCCTCGTACATTTTTGTAACATTGTGGGGTACAAGGTAAAACTCAGGCTTCTCGACATCGCTACCAATACTCATCACACCATGCCCTGCATAGTAGAAGACGAAGACATCTTCCGCGCGTGCCTGAGATTTAATATTTTCCACCTCGGTCAGTATGCCACTCCGCGTGGCTTTGGAGTCGTTTAGAGTCTGCACGTTAACCCTATTGAATATATCTGCCGCGCCGCTTTGCAGCGCATTTACAAAAGCATCAGCGTCGTTCTTGGCATAGTTGAGGTTATATCTGGGGTTGAGGTACTCGTTTATACCTATGGCTAGAATGTACATATCGGGCTTCACCAACACGGACGCCTTGTAATGAACCACTATCTCGTGTGGAATGGACTCAGTGCGCTGGATGTTGTACGCAGTGGCGCGAATGCGGTTCTCACCGTCAACTAAGCTGAAGGTGAAGGTTTTAGTCTCTGTTGCGCCCTCTCCAGAAACGTGCTTAAAGCCCCGCTGGGTACCATCTATAAGCTTGCCATTGTGGTATAGGCGTATCTCGTCTATCCCGCCCCCCTTGTCGGTTACACTCATCGTAACCGTTAACTGCTCGTTTGTTAGTATGCTACCATTCTGTGGGCTGCTTATTTTAACAAGGGGCGGGTGGGTGAAATTGCTAATAACATCTTCCTCTCTTGTGTCGATATAGCTCTCTCCTGATAGAATTTTTGCGCCTAGGTTTGGGGTGTAGTATTTGTCATAAAATTGGCTTGCAGGGTAAAATGCTGGCTCCTTATCCTCACCGCGGTTGACGTGCCAGCCAATTAAACTCTCTGCACCCGCGGAACAATCGAAGTAGCCCTCGGGGCTCCACAGCACCCAGCGGCTGTTATCAGGATGCAGGTAGAGAGACATGAGCAGCGCACCACTCTCCATGCTGTACCAGCGAATGGTACCGTCACTTAACCCGGTAACGATGAACTGCCCGTTGCCTGAAGTATTAACGCACCAAGTTTCTGCTGGTTGAATCTTCCTCCATATTGTTTCTCCTCGAGAATTTAAGCGGTACATATGCCATTGTGTACCAAAAACAATGCTCCCACCATCCTCTGTGACGTCAACACATTGGCTACGTTCATACTCCTTTAAAAATGAGAGGTTTTTACCATTCAGCTTTGGAGTGTATGACAGGTGCCAATCTGTCATCTCTATACCTCGTGCAGTATCAGAAAATATTTTGCCCAATAAGAATTCAGAAACCGTCAGCTGCCTGCTGATTATATCGAATGTTAAAGGTTCTTTACCATAGGGTGTTACGCCTAATTTGGTGGCATTGTGGTCAACCTTCAGGTGAGACACATCTGTAGCTCCGTAGCTGTTAGTTTCGGCTATATGGTGGTATTTAACTTCACCATTTGTGGATATCACCCCCATATCAGGGTAATTGGTTGAATAGACAAAGTTTCCCTCCTTCAAAGGCTTGATGTCCGTTGTTACATCCGAGCCCGCTGGTACATCTCTGTAGGCACCCTTACCCTTATCATCCCATATACGAATATGACACCACCATTTCTCATTTACTTCCTTTTGATTCAAACCCCCTGCAATTAAGTATTGGTTGTCTGAGGAGAAAGATACAACATATAAGCCTCTTCCATTATCAGTTGTATAGGATATATCTGGCTCATAGAGAAGCTGTAAATTTTCACTTGAAAACACCTGTATTTTATATGTATCGACATACCCAATGGCCAATAAGGTGCCATCTGGAGAAAAGGCAACAGAATAGGGTTGATTCCCTCCAGTGAGCTGAACTTCTTTGATAAGCTTAAATGAGCTGTCATACAGTCTTAATTTTCCGTCAAAGGAGACGCTTGCCAATCCACCGGCATAATCCCAAGCAATGTTAGAGGTACGACCTGAGTAGCCCTCCAGTTTTTTAACAATTTCATATCCATCTGCGGAGTAGATGACCACGCCTTTTGTTCCTCCAAAAGCTACAGCTAAATACCTGCCATCCAAGGAGTATTCAAGGTCAAGAACAGCTTTATCAGCAAGGGTGCCTATTTTTTTGATATACTGATTGTTAATTAAATCGTAAACATAAAAATAGTGATAACTTCCACCACATTTCATATTTCCACCAAATGCAACGGTGCTCCCATCTGGCGAGATTGCACCGGCACCAAGTTTATCTTGGAGCTCATCGTATATTGGGACACGAATTGTTTTTAATAGCTCCCCTGTATTGGCATCCCAAATTTTAGCGGTATTATCAAGACTTACAGTTAATATCCTTTGTTTTTTTGTATCTACATTTATTTTATATATTATAGAATAGTGAAAATCAGGATTTAACCTTAGAATTGGGGTTGTTGATTGAGATTGAGATAGGCCAATATTGCTACAAAACACAAATAACAGGTGAAGAAAGACAAAGCTTTTGATTATTATCCTTAAATCAGAGAAAAAATGACGTGCGTTCATATGCTTAAAATTTAAAAGCTTAACTTTCACAAAAGTAACCAATTACACTTATGTTTAGGTGTTTACTCCACCAAAACCCTCACCCCCGCCGTATGAGCACTAAACTCAGGTGCATATAGCGACTGCACTGTTGTTGGTGCAGATAAGTATTCGCCTGTACGCAAGGTATATAGGTCAAACTCTATTACCGTTACACCTTGTTTTAGTCGATAGAACAGGAATTCGGCTCTGTTATCGTAATTTTGAACGTAGTGGTTGTTGCCAAACCTCCACTGGAAGCCGCTTGTTTGGTCAACTTGCTCGAAACAAGTTGGGAACGGCAACTGTACAACTACATACTCAAGCTCACGGTCAGAGGTTATTGTTACGCGCACCCTTAGTTTATCGCCTTGCTTAACTTTATTATATTTTACCTCGTTCAAAGCAACCTCATCTCCTTGATGTGTAAAGGTAAAGAGCTTGGTATCAACTGTAAGATTTTGCTGCCATGGCTTGATTTTATCAAAGCTTTCGTAAAATTGTGCGTATGCTCCGCCATATACGAGATTGCTATTAGGATTGTTAATAGTTGCGGTTTTAATATCGGCGGGAATTTTATCGCCCTCGAAAGTTGTTTTAAAGTAACCTGTACCTGCATGTTGCTGATAATCGGAGCTTACGATTTTTAAATTCGACAGGGTTATGGTAACAGCTTCGTTATTTTTGAGCCAGTTTTTACCGCTTGTTGTCAGAGCGTAAACTGCTTCGGATGTTGATAAACCGTCGTTCCACATATGTGTGCGTTTGTTGCTTATAAGCCAAATTTTCATGGCTTCAATTTTCTCGGTCGGAGCAGTCATAGCTTGGAAAAACTCCATTATACGCACCTGTGTTGATATTGGCGCTTGATACCACTCCCAACCCTGAACGTTTTGTCGCCAAAATACTCCTTTCTCGTGATGTACAACTGCGCTGCCGTCAATCGCCTTGTATATTTTTGTAGCGAGTTTAATATCGCCACAACTACGCGCCAATGTTCCCAAAACTGCCTGACCGTAAAGGTTGTAATCTAAAGCATATTTTTTCGCGTGATTAAAATAGTACTTCTCGGCTTTTGTCGTTGGTTTGAAACTACTGTTTATTAAGCTCTTAACATATAGTGTACGTACAATAAAATAGGGGGTCATATATTTTGCTGTATCGGTTTTTGATGCTAACAGTTGTCCAAATTCACGGTCTAACTCTTTATCCAAGTATTTTATTGCACTTTTCAATATAGTTTTCAGTTCAGGATATTGATTAAACACCTCGCTATCAATTTTGGAAACTCTTCCGATTTGTTCCGACACGTATAGTGTAACGTAAGTACTTGCTTCCCAACCTGGTACCCACGAAAATCCGCCCGATGAGTGTTGCATTTTACTTAAATTTTTGATAGAAGTTGCGGTCAGATTTTCAATATTGTTTTTATCTAAAAACATACCTAATTTGCGTTTTTGCTCCTGTTCGCTTGTTGCATCGATATACCAAGGAGTTTTTTCTATATCGGTGATTTTCAACTCCTTATTTGTAAGCAATTTAGACTGTAAAGCGTCTGGTTCTATTGTTTGCCAGATAGTTATTGTTTTACCAATTTCGGGATATTTATTAATCAGATATTTACCTGTTTGTACTCCAAAAATTGACTCAACAAGCGCAAACGGCGACTTTGGATTAGGATTATCGAAAAACTGCAACGACTGTATTGCATACCACGTTGGATTTGTGGTCATCTCAAAGGTAAGTTTCAGTTTACTATCCTCAGTAATATCGGTTGGCAATAGATTGTCAAACTTGTATTCGGTGGTAGTACTTGGTTTACCCCACAGAGCCATTGTATTTGTAACCAACTGTCTGTTAGGTAATACAGGAACTATTTTTTCCTCTCCATCGGTAAATGTGCCAGCTTTTGCGAATATTTTTACCGTTAAAAATCCGGGTGTAGTTGGAACTTTTACAGTTACTTTAAATGACTTGTTTTCACCCGGTTTCAGTACTATAGTTTTGTCATTTATTTCAGTTTCAAGCTCGCTGTCATTGCGTGTATCGGTGATTTGCGCTCCTGTTTGGAGTGTTAAAACCGAGTCTGTTACGTTGTAAACCGAAGCGTTAATTGTAAGATTATCACCTGTATATGCGAAACGCGGGAAAACAGGCATTACCATCAAAGGTTTTTGGGTTTGAACTACACCCTCGTAATAGCCTGTAGATAGCTTTTTATCGTGTGCAAAGAGTTGCATTCTCCAGCCTGTTATTGCTTCGGGCGACTCAAATTTGAGTATAAATTCTCCATTTTCATCGTGCTCGATAAATGGATAGAAAAATGCTGTTTCGTTGAAATTTGTACGAACACTTGGTATCTCTGTCTTATCTTCTTGGACAGGTTCACCACCCAATGAAACACGTGAAAACAACATAATATCTTCTTCACTATCTACCGTCATTACGGCTTCTTCACTAACAGTCTCTCCGCTCGACGTAGCTAATTCCATTTTTGCCTCTGGATGTAGCTCTCGCCTATAAGTGTCAAAATAGACGTTACCATAAGAGAAACTTGTATAACCCAAGAAGTTCCAGTGAATCATTGAAGGCGGCGCAACATAAAACTGCTGTTGCGAAGCTCTTCCATTAACCAAACGGTTGGTACCACTGTTATATTGAGTTGTATTTTTTATCGGATAGTGAATACTCAACGCTCTTATTCCTCCCGGAACAAAAGCATCTAAGCTCATATCGTACATTGACGCAACAACTTCTGCATCTAAAGGACGACCATCTGGTGTTTTTAGTTTAAACTTCCATGTCTCTTGCTCGCCCGGAACAATCTTATTGCGCATGGTAATTGTTTCAATCTGAAGCTGTTTACTCCAACGTTCAATAGGTATATTGAGCGTTTTACTTACTGTTTTTCCGCCGTAAACAACTATCGAGTTTACGTAAAGTGTTCCCTCGTGTTGTGGTCCAACTTTAAATTTCACAGTAAATTTTCCATTTTTTATAGTTGTTTTCTTTTGCTCCAATGTTTTGTTACCAGCAGATATGCCATACCATATATCAATATTCTTAACTGCTGACACAAAAGTTATTGTTATTTCCTGACCAGCAGTCGCTTTATTAGTACTTGAATATACGTCGAGTATTTCGGGCAATGCTAATCCTTTCTTTGCAGGATTTACAACAGTAAAATAATTGGTGTATTTCTTCCCTCCTACTGTCATGGTTAAGCTGTAAGTCCCCTCGTCCAAGTTTTTTTGTAAATCAAATGGAAACTCGGCTTTATCGGCATTTACGTTACTTGACCAAATATTTTTGGCAATCTTATAATTTGCTTTATCTAATTCGCCGCTATACTCGGTTTGAGGCATTAGCTTTTCCCACTCCTCTTTAGATAGCGAATGTTTGTCAGGTTTTGCAAGGGCAGATTTTAACAATATATTATTTGGTGGCGATAATTGATTAAGAGAGAGTTCAACCATATCGTTACATTTTTCTCCGTTTATCAAACCAATATTAATATTCGGTAACGTTTCTCCTTTAATCAATTTGGTTTTATTTAAACTAAGTCGGTAAGGATGGTCAGATACTACAAAGCCATGAGTAAAATCGCGACTTTCGCCTGCTGGAGTTGTTATCGTAACCTTAATGCTGTAGGTTTGATGTCTCAAGTTTTTATCAGACTTAAAACGTATTAGAACGCTTCCGTTCTCATCGGCAACGGTATCAATTATTGCAACAGTTTTTCCTGTTTGTGGTAGCCACCAAATATTACGTGATGTGAGTGTCACATCTCCTACAATTTTCAACGTGTTCAGCTTAGCTCCGCCGTAGGTTTCGGCTTCTAATTTAATAATAACCTCATCGCCCGGAACAACAGCTTTATCGGGGTTAACAAACTTTGCATCAAAGGTATAGCGACGATATGATTCGACTCTTACCGTTTTGCTTCCATATACTACTCCGCGACCTTGTTGGGTGCTTATTGTAAGGTAGCCCGGCTGTATATCTTCGGGGATTGGTACAGAGAGATTAAATGAGCCGAAATCATTAGTTGTTACGCTATAATTGGATATCTCTTTATAGACATTATCACGTACTGTTAACGTAACACTTTTCCCTGGAACAACGTTCCACTCTTCGTTCATGCCACTATACCAAATTCCTTTTAACTGTATGATTTGTCCCGGACGATAAATTTCTCTGTCGGTAAACATTTCTATACGATTAATTACTTGATTGCCATAACCACTATAATAAGGGGTATAAATATTTTGCAACAGAGTATCGTTGCCGTTAATAGCTCTGATAACCCACGCTGCTGACAAAGTTTTTGTAGATACTGATACAGAGCCGTTTTTAATTGTATAGCTGTCTAATATCTTGACGTTCTGACGACCTCTGTTTCTGTCCCTGCCATATTCATATTTTAATATTTCTATTTTAGCATTACTAACAACTTTACCATTATTTGCGTCAACTAACCATACGTTTGTGTTATTTTCGTCTTTTGACTCAGTAAACATTGCCATTTTAGTGACATGGAAAAATGTTGTTGCTATCTCATCAATTTCATTATCTGTCGAGGCTTCAATTGAATATGAACCTAATTTACCGAAAGGAATTACCAATGTGGTTGTATGTCTGTAAAAATCATCGGTTTTGGGTAAATCAAACCACTCTTCATAAACCACTTTCGAGTTTTTTGTATTTATATTGTAGCTATTTGCAAACACTTCGATAACATCAGCCTCTTTTATAGTGATTTTTACTTTCGATAAATTTGAATACGACAGGCTTACAGCCATATTTTTATCTGCAATCTGATATTGTTCAGTTGAAATTGATAGCCCTTTCAGCTCAATATCATATTTTAAGTTTTTTGCAAGCTTGGCTGCATGAGTATCGGGATATTTTTTCTCTATTTCGCTTGAGATATCCCATGCTTGTTGCAATGTGCCGTAGTATTTTACAGTAGCTGTATCGGTAGGTTTATATTGTTGTGATAGCATCTTATAGTGCTGTGCTAAAGCTAATTGCATATCGGCACAAATATCATTGCTTTTGTATTTTTCTAATAGGTTTTTTAAAGCAGCTTCATACAATTCAAACCTACTTATATGGTTGTTGCGTTTGTTTATCCACTCTAAACGATTTAACTCTATAAATCCCAATATTTCTGGGTTAGAGGCATTTGCTTTATGCCATTGCCCGAACATCTCTAACGATTTTTTCAAAGGCATTGACGTTGATTCACAGTTTTGGATATTAGAAATTTGCTCACTATCAAACTCGTAGCTATTGCCATCATACTCCGATAGCAACTCTATTCCTTGGAAAAATATTTGATCAACAAGTTTTGGAAAATAGTTCAAATAATAATCGTCTCCATCAAACAACTCCTTATATGATGTTATTTTATCTTCCTCTTTTTGAGCAAGTTTCAGAGCTTCGTCAATAGCAGCGCTGACCAATCTAAAATAATCGTGTTTACTCATTTCGTCAAACAAAATGTTTTCCACACCGTCATCTGGCTTTTGGTCAATGCTCCATTTGTCTGATCTATATTGGTTTGACAACAACATTGCCTCCATTAATCTTAATGCTGCTTTTGCCTTTTCAGGGGCTTGTTGGATAACAAGTTTTAAAGAGTCGTAAATATTATTACTCTCTAACTCATACACTCGCGGCAAAAACTTCAATTTATATATCGCTGCGAAAATATAATATGTGTGATTATTTTCTTTCAAAGCATTGCCAAGCATTTGGTCGGCTATCGTAACACCTTTCTGAATTTGACCTTTTTTTTCCAAATCAATTAACTCATCTCGCAATTTGCTTTGTGCCTGAATTTGCGTAAACGCAATGGTTGTCATTAATACTACTAATATTTTTCTCATGGTATCTGCTCTTTTATTGACTTGATTAATTTTTAGTTTCAAATCACGAATTGGACGTTAAATATAAGTGAAAAATCCATGAGATCACAAGTTAAAAGTTAAAAGCAATTATCAATTAATAATTAATAATTTTCGCAAAAATCTGATTATCAAATCAATATACGCAGTATTTCAAATTAGAAATCAAAAATCCGAAATCCAAATAAATCCGTGTTAATTCATTTAATCTGTGTGTTCTGTATTCTATTCATTCGTAATTCGTAATTTTTTTTCGTAACACTATATGAGGATTTTGTTAACGAAAATAACTATTTTTACAAATCACTGTTACGTAATTTATAAAAGATAAAATGATTCGTAAACTGTCGGTAATCATTATTTTTACTGTATGTGCTACTTATAGCTCTTTAGGTCAAGTAGTTAATATAGGACAAAAAGCTCCGGAGATTGTTCAATTTAACACCAATGGAGACACTTTAAAACTATCTGATTTAAAGGGTAAATTGGTTTTAATTGATTTTTGGGCATCGTGGTGTGTTCCTTGTAGAAGGGAGTCTCCGTATTTGATCAAGGCTTATAAAATGTTTAAAGATAGCAAGTTCAAAAATGCAGACAGTTTGGTAATATTTAGCATAACTTTAGATAGCCACCGTGACAGGTGGCTTAAAGCAATTGCAGATGACAGTTTAAATTGGGACTGGCACGGAGGTGATTTAAAAGGGTGGCGCAACGAGGCAGCCAAAAAATATAATATAAAAGCCATTCCTGCTAATTTTTTAGTCGATGGCGATGGCACTATTATTGCGCAAAATTTGCGAGGGGAGCGGCTAATTGAAACAATTAAAAAACAGACTGTTTCGAGTCGCCGTTTATTTAGATGGCGTCACTGAATTTATTTTAAAAAAGCATTGTAACAAATATGTCTAACCGCAGTAAACAAATAGAGAGATGAAGATAAAACGAGTTTTACGTAAAATAGGAAAAGCGCTTTTGATTACCGTTATTTCTGTTATTGTATTGGTAATCACACTAATAGTAGTTGCATTAAATTCGGAAAACACCATTACACAGTTGGCATTAGAAGAGGTTAGTCATATTGTTAAGGCTCCGATAAGCATTGAAAACGTATCGTTGCGGCTGTTTAGAAACTTCCCGAACGCAACCGTTGAATTTAATGGATTTACAATTGGTAAAGAGTTTGAAAATCAAGACTCTGCAAATTTTGAGATTACCGATACTCTTGTCAGATTTAGAAAACTATACGTTTCAGTTAAGACTAAGCCTCTGCTATCAAACAGAATAGAGATAAATAAAATTGAGATAGAAGGAATAAAACTCAACTATTTTGTCGATACGGCTGGAATCACCAATTTTGATTTTTTAATTGCTTCTGATTCAACAGCAATTGATTCGCTTGAACAAGAACAGATCCCGATTGATACCTCCAAAACAGTTTTAAATATACTTTTAGCCGATCTTACTATTGGCGATATCGAGCTAAACTATAACGACGAGTCTCTTAAAGCCAAAGCAAGGTGTTTTATCCCAAAAATTAGAGTTAGAGGAAAAGTCGAAGACGACGATTACCGAGGAAGCATTAAAGGCTCTATCGAATTGACCGACTGCGCTTTTGATGACACAAATCTGCATCTAATGCAGAAAACAGAATTGGGCTTTAATATTGACTATAAAGATGGATTTGCCCATATCAACGAACTCGAACTACTTACTGACGGGGCAACAATAAAATCTACGGGAAGCGTTATGTTAGCCGACTCCATTGGAGTTGATTTAGCTGTTACATTCAAAGAATTTGATATAAAGGAGCTTTTTAAATATGCACCAGCCGAAATTACGAAAGAGTTCGGAATATCGGAAGTAAATGGAATTTTAGATATCGAAGCCAAAATTGAGGGCTATGTTTATGACACTTTGCTTTTGCCATCGGTGAACACAAAAATTACCTTGAAAAACGGAACAGTTATAACCACCGAATATCCTGAAATACAAAAACTTAACATTGATGTCGCTGTACAAGTCGATAATCCCAACGATTTGAGCACGGTTAATGCCAATATCAAAGATCTTAGTTTTTCTATTAACAAAAGCAACTTTAAAATATCGGGCAAAGCCTCTGATTTAGACAAGATTAAATACGATTTGTTAGTAAAATCACACATCAATATCAACGACTTTGTTTCATTTATCCCGGATAGTACAGTTGAATATATCACGGGTATAGTGGCTTTAAATATGCACACAAAAGGCACACTGCCAGAAGATATAGAGAACAGTACCGATTATTTCCTGAGTAACACCACTTTGGACTTAAAAATTCGCAATCTAAATACAGCCCTCGATAGCGTCAATGTTATTAAAAATCTTGGAGTTGACTTCTACTTGATGAAAGGGAAGAATTTGTCAATAAGGAATCTGCATTTAGATTTGCCTGAATATGCTTTAAACCTTGACCCATCGTCTATTGCTGTTCAATTAATTGGCGATATTGATGATTTAGACAACATTAAAGTCAATATCAATTCGTTTAATTTTATTACTGGGAACAACTCCATTGTTGGATATGGAAAAGTTAAAGGTTTAAATAAGCCTGATTTTGAACTTAAAACCACGATAAAAATCGATATTGACGAAATTAAGCGCTTTATTCCCGACTCCACTGCAGAACAGATTGCTGGCAAGGTTGAGCTAAAAATAGACACCCACGGACAGGTTGACTTAGATTCGATAGATAATTACATAAATCCAATTGTTTTTGAACAAACAAAAATTGATTTAAAAGTCAGAGACTTTGATTTTGAGATGTTTGGCGATACGCTTATTAAATTTAACAACATGAAGTTTGATATGAAAATGGCGCAGGACACCATCAAAATTGATAATTTTTACGCCAAATTGCACGGAATAGATTTGAAAGTTAACTCTACCGAGATATGGAATGTATATAAAGCCTTTATACTTGAAAGTAAGGGTGTGCCACTAATAATAGCCAATACAGATATAAGTTTAAGCGAAGTTGACTATAATAAATTCGCTCATCTGCTTAAGTCCGATGAAGATGAGACAGAAGCCGAAACGAAAGCAGGAAATGGAGATGGAACTGAAACTGAAACAAAAACAGAAACTGTAACGGGTACTGAAATCAAAACAGAAACAGAAAGTAATCCTAAATCTCAAACAGAAACCCAATCGAATATCGCAAAACAGACAGCAACCGACACAATTCCAACAGAGGAGAGCTATATTCCACCATATATTGCGCGAGGTACATTTGCTATTAACAAAGTCAAATATGACAATATTATTCTGAACGATATCTCCACAAAATTCCGCATTGATGATAGCTTGTACATTATTGACCAGTTTAAATTCAACGCATTTGGCGGTAGTATGACAACGTCAGCGGTTTATGATACGCGAGACACAGTATCGACAGTAGTAATGTTTAAAAACAGTATCGACAAAATGAACCTGAACCAAATTTTAGTCGATGCTGATAACTTTGGACAAAAAGATTTTACTCACGAAAACATCAGTGGAATTCTGACAAGCTTGGTCGATGGACGTATTGTAATGCAGGGCGACAGTATTTTGTATGATAAGATTATAGTACGCGGAGATCTTAAACTCGAAAACGGAGGAATTTATAATTATGAGCCAATCAGGGAATTAGGAAAATTTACAAACTTACGCGAGTTAGATAATATTGTTTTCAGAACATTGAATAGCGGTGTTTTTGTTTATAAAAACAACATTTACTTCCCAAAAACTGATATAGTTAGCACTGCAACTGATATATCAGCATTCGGAATGGTTAGTTTTGGAGACGATTATCAATTACACCTGAATGTTCATTTAAGCGACGTGTTGGCAGGAAAATCTAACAAATTGTTGAAGGCACAAGGTAAAGAGTCTGACTTGTTTGATGGAGAAGATGAGTCAAGCCGAAAAGGATTAAACCTGTTAGCTTTAAATCGTGATGGAAGTAAAAAATATGGCTTCGATAATAAGCGAATGCAAAGAATAATGACAGCCGAAATTAGAGTTCAAGAACGAGGTTTAAGCTTAATATTCCACCCCAAGTTAGTGAGTTATAGCACTGATTTGGTTCGTAAAGAGATAAAAAAATCTGATAAACCCAAAACGGAAGAACCTAAAACTGAATAAACAAATACAAAAGCAACCAAAGTAGAAGAACCTGAATTAGAAACAGAATAGTTAGCAAACAGACAGATATAGCTCTAAAAAACAGAATGTTAAATAAAAAAAAGATATTTTATATTCTTATTTTAACAGTATCAATAACTATACTTGCGATAGTTGTTGTAAAAACTTTTTTTATTAAAGACAAAGTTAGACAAATTGACAATGAATTATCTCAAAGGGACTTAGATATTGTTTTTGGCGAAGATACAGCCTTGGTTCCTGTTTTTTTATATGCTAACTATGGCTGTCCGTATTGCCGTAAGTTTTTCAGTGAGGTGTATCCTGCAATTGAAAAAGAGTATATCGATTCAGGAAAAGTTAAAATAATTCTGAGATTAACATTCAAAACTGCAAATCAAGATCTTATAACTGCAATGAAAGCATCTGTATGTGTTAATAAATTTGGCAATTACGAATATTTGCACCAGTTGATTTTAAGTCAAAGCAATATTGTTTACACAGCCGATTTTCACGACATGATAGATGATTTTATTGATAAAGATATACAGGTGGCAGAATGTATCTTAGGAGGAGCCGCCTACGACTATCTGAAACAAAATATTGAAGAGTTTGAAGCGTTAAAATTGAAAGGAGTACCTACTTTTATAATTGACAGAAAAGTATATTATGGCTTTAAAGAGTATGATTTATTAAAAAAAATATTAAATTATCACCTAACACAAATTAATAACTAAAAAAACAGATGATTATGAAAAAAATTAAATTTTACCCATTCTTGCTATCTGCTTTTGTAGCAGTGGTTGCTGTTAGCTGTGTAGATATTGAAGGAGAAGAATTTTGTCAAGAATTTGAACTAGTAACTAATCCGACGTGTGAATTTCCCACTGTTTGTTGTCCTGATGAGGGCGACTGTTACTATTTAGCGCCATCAACTGGCAAAAAATATCCATGTAACTCAAGCCTCGCAACGGCAAATGATAAAGATGGATGCAACTTGGCTCAAGAGAGATATATTGAGGATAACTGTGATACCAAAATAAGCGCAGCTGATCGTAAAGCCATAAAATTAGAACTTACAGCATTCACTCGCGAAATGATGTTGAAAGCACGAAACTACTCGCTATGCTATTAGCAATGCTTGCACTGAGCGAAGCCGAAACGTTGCACTGAGCTTGTTGAAGTGTGCGAAGTGAGCAATGAACAATGAGTAATTATTGCTAACTTGCTGAAAATTAAAACAAAACATTGTAGAGACTGAACGTGCTTCGTCTCTACTTTTTTATCTAAACCCGTCTCTCATCCGTTCAAAAACACTTTTACTTGCATTATTTTTGTTTGGGTCGAATGACGATGAATCTTTAAGTTGCTCTAAAATTTTCTTTTCATCTCTTGATACATTTGAAGGTATCCAGACGTTTACCTGTACCAAAATATCTCCACGTCCGTAGCCATTTAATTCGGGGATACCTTTGCCTCGCAATCGCAATATTTTACCCGATTGCGTGCCAGCATCGATTTTTATTTTTGCCCTACCCTCAACAAGTGGGACCTCGGCAGTTGTCCCTAAAACAGCTTCGGGAATACTAACAAATAGATTGTAAACAAGATCGTTGCCATCGCGAATAAGCTCTTTGTGCTGTTCTTCTTCAATAACAACGAGTAAGTCTCCGTTAATTCCACCACGTCTTGCGGCGTGACCTTTTCCTTTAACGGACATCTGCATTCCCTCTCCTACTCCTGCGGGTATTTTTATAGCAACAACTTCGTCTTCCTTAACAACACCTTCGCCATGACAAGATGTGCATTTCGATTTAATGATACGACCCTCGCCACCACAAGCTGAACACGCCGAAGTGGTTTGCATTTGTCCCAAAAAAGTGTTTGAGATTCTGGTTACGCGTCCTGAGCCATTACAAGCGCTGCACGTTGAATAGCTATTAGAATCTTTTGCGCCTGTACCACCACACTTTTTACAAGCGACGTACTTATTTATCTTAATTTTCTTTTCTACACCACAAACAATTTCGGAAAGATCAAGCTTTATTTTTACTCTAATATTTCCACCCTTATTAACACTTCGAGCGCCACTTCCGCGCCCAAAGCCACCAAACCCGCCAAAAATTGTGTCGCTAAAAATGTCCCCAAAGGAGGAGAATATATCTTCCATGGTCATACCGCCACCAGACCAACCTCCAGCGCCGCCAGAAAAAGCTTGATGACCGAACTGATCGTATTTACTTCTTTTATCATCATTTGATAAAACATCGTATGCTTCGGCTGCCTCTTTAAACTTCTCCTCAGCCTCTTTATCCCCGGGATTTCTGTCAGGATGATATTTCAAAGCCATTTTTCGGTATGCTTTTTTTATCTCCTCTTTGTCGGAATTTTTAGAAACGCCTAATATTTCGTAATAGTCTCGTTTTGACATAGTTAATTCTGTCTTTGTTATAGTTCAGTTTATTCTCCAATTACAACCTGCGAATATCTTATTACCTTATCATTCAGTATGTAGCCTTTTTTAATTACATCTACAATTTTTCCCTTCATATCTTCGCTTGGAGCAGGTATCTTTGTTACAGCCTCGTGTTTGTCGATATCAAACTCATTATCAATTGTTTCTATAGCTGTCACTCCGTTTTGTTTCATAAAATCGATCAATTTGGAGTAAATTAGATTTATGCCTGTTTTAACAGCCTCAATATCTTTCGACTGATCAATATTTTGGATTGCTCGCTCGATATCGTCTATTACAGGTAAAATATCTTTTAAAATATCCTCGCCGGCGGTTTTAATCAATTCAATACGCTCACGCAATGTTCGTCGCTTGTAATTGTCAAACTCAGCTACTAACCTGATGTACTTATCGTTCATCTCATCGAGCTGAATTTTCAAAGTCTCCTCTTTGCATGTTTCTTGTTCCTCAGTAACAGGAGTTTCCTGTTCGCCAATCTCGTTTGTTTGCTCTTCTTGAGCAACAGTCTCATCTAAAATTTCTTTTTTTATTTCCTTCTCTTTTGATTTATCTTTTTTCGACATAGTTTACTTATTTTCTCGCTTAGTGTGCAAAGATATTGCCAATTGTTAAAGAATGAAAATTTGGCACGTTTTAATTCGTTAAAGTGTCATAGTGACAAAGAAATTGAACACAGATGACACAGATTAAACGGATTTACACAAAATACCAATTAACTGACTTTCAGTTAGTTAATTGTCAATTGCTAATTGCTCATTGCTCATTGTTAATTGTTAATTGCTTATCTGGAATAATTATCCAAAGAATAATATAAGCTAAAATCCCCGGAAATGCCACACTAAGCAGTGATAGTAAAATATATCCAATTCTCACTAAAGATATGTCTAAACCAAAATATTCTGCGATACCGGCACAAACTCCAGCAATGATTTTATCGTCTGAACGAGTTAGTTTTTTTTTCATTATCTATCTATTTGTTTTATCGCTGTAAAAATAGTTGTTTTTTGGTCTTAAATTACCCACAACTTATAAAAAAGCAATTAAGAACGTTTAACAAGCATTTAAACATTGTTTTAAGACAATTTATTTACAGTTGTGTATCGTGAAATCAATAAAAAAGTATATCTTTCGGGAGATTTTTATTGTAGAATTGAAAATGAGAAAGTATCTAATAGCATTTTTGGTTATTTTCTTTGTGCAATGTTTGACATCGCAAAGTCAAACTCAGCATCAGATAGACTCAATGTTAACAGTTATTAACACGTTGCCTATAAAGGAAAAGGTCAACACCTACGATATTGTTGTAAAATATTATAACCGACAAAAACCATATTTAGGATTAAAATACGCCTTAGAATGCCTTGAAATTGCAAACTCAAGCAAGATAGACACTCTAACTTATGCCAACGTCTTAAATTTGGTTGGCTTATCATATTGGCATAATAAAGACATGACATCGGCGCTTGATTTCTTTATGAAAAGCCTTAGTTTAAGAGAAAAAATTAATGACTCAACAGGAATCTCAAAATCTTTGAATAATATTGGAGCTATTTACATAGATTCGAAAAAGTTCGAAAAGGCTATTGAAATATATAACCGTTCGTTAAATATTAAAAAATTATTAAAAGATTCCCTTGGTATTGGGGCAGGCTATATAAACCTTGGTAGAATATGTATTGATACTGATCAAAATGAAGCTGCATTAGATTATTACTTTAAAGCCATACCAATCTTCGAATCGCACGGTGATAAAATACAATTATCATCATGTTACAACAACATTGGTGTAGTTTACATGAACAAAAAGCATTTTTGGAAAGCTATAGATTATTTATTAAAAGCCGACTCCATTGCAGCTGATAATAATTCCTATTTTATTCTAACAGATATAAGGATGAATATTGGAAGATGTTATGAAAATTTAGGAGACTTTGGTAAGGCTTTATACTATTATAACGATGTTATTGCCTTGAGTGAAAAACTTAATTATATTGCTCGTCTTCAATCAACATATTATAAATTAGCAAATACCCATGAAAAAATCGGAAATCACGCAAAAGCACTTCAGTATTATAAGGATGCAAATAAATTAAAAGACTCTATCCAAAAAATTAAAGAGCAAGAAAAGCTTATAGAACTCCAAATGAAGTTTGAACAAGAGATATATGAAAACGAAATCGAAGTCTTAAGGCAAAAAAATGATATTCAACAACTTCAAATAGAGAAAAGTCGTTTTAGGTATAGTATATTAGTTGCTATAATTTTAATAGCAATATTTCTATTTTATATAGTTTACAGTAAGTACAGACTTAAAAGCAAGCACAACAAAGAACTTGATCAAAAAATTCAAGAGCGCACCGCATCTTTACAACAGGAAATTATAGAACGAAAAAGAGTTCAAGAAAAAGAGTTAGAAGCACAAGAACGTTTCAAATATATCTTGAACACTCTACCAATAGGTGTACTACATTATGAAAAAAGTGGCGCTATCTTGAGCGTAAATCCCGAGTTTGCAATAATGTTTGACACATCAATTGAATTAATTAGATCTCGAAAAATATACGATATTATAAATGACAGTTATCTGTTAGATAGACTTTATGATGCATTCAACAATAAAGCTACAGAATTTGAGCACACCATAACAGTCAATGATAAAAGCATAAATATATTAGTTTACGTAAATAGTGTATATTCGGCAAGTGGAAAATCTTTAGGCGCATTTGCAATATTTGAAGATATTACTGCCAGAAAAAAAACGGAAGAGATAGTAAAAGCTAGCGAAGCCCAGTTTAAAGATTTAGCAGACAGTTTGCCTGAAATGGTTGGAGAGACTGATAACCAAGGTTATTTAAAATATGCTAACAAGTTATTTTTCGAAAAACTTGGATACGATCCAGAATTTATTAGCCAAGACTTTAATGCTCTCAGACTTTTTCCTAAATCTGACAGAGAAAAAATATCCAATTTGTTTAAAAACTTTAACAACTTAAAGTTTAAAGAGATACAAAAAGAGGTAAGCATTGTTACGTTTGATAACAAAACATTTGATGCGCTAATGAAGGTAAATGCAATAACAAAAAACGATATAGTTACAGGCTTGCGCGGGATTATTATTGACATATCAGACCAAAAAAGACATGAAGCAGAGCTTAGAAAAGCTAAAGAAAAAGCCGAGGAAGCAGATCGATTAAAATCTGCATTTTTGGCTAATATCAGACACGAGGTACGTACACCAATGAACGGGATACTTGGTTTCAGTGAATTAATGCTTGAACAAGACTTGTCGGAAGGACAACGTAAAGAGTATTTAGATATAATAATCAAAAGTAGCAACCAACTACTTCAAATTATCGATGATATGGTGAATATCTCGATTATAGAAGCGGGAAAAATTGATATTACCAACCATAAAGTTGATTTAAAACAATTCTTTAATGATCTTTTTGTCTTTTCCAGTGGGCATGCAGCCTCATTAAATGATAAAATTACAGTTGTTTCGAGATATATGTTGCCTGACGACGCAGGAGTTATCTGGATTGACGGCACAAAGCTTCAACAAGTTTTTAATAGCCTAATAAACAATGCAATAAAATTCACAAAAGAGGGATTTGTTGAATTTGGATGCTACCTATCACGTAACAATCTTATCAAATTTTTTGTCAAAGATACAGGAATTGGAATTTCAGAAGAAAATCAAAGCATAATATTTGATCGCTTCAGACAGGTTGATTTTACAACAATTCCGCAATATGGAGGAACTGGGTTAGGACTCACAATCAGTAAAGCAATAGTTGAGCTAATGGGCGGGAAAATGTGGGTTGAGAGTGAAATAGACAAAGGCTCAACCTTCTATTTTACTTTACCATATATTCAATACACCGAAGATCACGAATTAAAAAACAATGATAGCCATACAAAATGGAACTATAAAACCTTATTATTACACGACTCGGACTATAAAACAACAAGAGAAATACAAGATATTTTGAACCCCAGCGGAATTAAAATAATTACCATATCTGATAACCAAAAACTGTTGGAAACTGTAGAGCACAACGATTCTATTAACATAATTATTTTAGAAAGCCAATATTCTCAAAATAGCAAATTTTCATTGATAAAAGATATCAGAGCTAAAAACAGAGATATTCCCATTGTGGTTCTATTGCCAAAAGCCTCGCTAAGAGAGAAGAAACAGATTTTTGCAGATGGTTGTAACGACTATTTTGTACTGCCTGTCAACAAATTTGTTTTAATGTCGAAACTAAATAGTTTCTTAGATAAATAGCATTTTCTAAATATGAATATCTACGTTTGCTGCGCAATAATCAAAAAAAATGGTAAAATATTAGCTGCAAAGCGTAAGCAAACGGGGTTGCGAGGAGGAATGTGGGAGTTTCCAGGCGGGAAAATAGAGAAAAACGAAACACCTGAGCAATGCATAAAAAGAGAGATAATTGAGGAGTTGGGAATGGAAATAGAACTAATAAAAAAACTACCGACTGTAAAACATTGTTACAACGATATAAATATCAAGCTAATACCCTTTTTCGCATCTGCTTTATCTGAAATTACTCGATTAGAGAGTCACGAAGAAGCCGACTTTTTTGAAGAAGCCGAGCTTTTAAATCTTAAGTGGTCAGAAGCTGATCGCTTAGTTTTGCATCAATGGTTGGCAGACCCAAATTGATAAAAAAATTCGTTACTTTGTGAATTAAACCTGTTAGAATGTACCGAAAGATTCTTATTTTTTTTCTCCTTATAATATCCTTGCAGTCGCAAGCACAACTTAATGTTGCGTACTATATCGGCTCGGGGCGGTACGATTTGTATAAAGAGAACTATATAAGCGCAGTAGCCCGCTTTACAGCCGTTATAAATAGCAAGCCAAAACTCACTGAACCTTGGTTTTTACGTGGAATAGCCAAGTATAATCTAAACGATTTTCGTGGCGCTATGGAGGACTTTTCAATGGCAATTAAGATAAATCCTTTCTACTCTGACGCATATCACTATAGAGGATTGACATTTGAACAGTTAGGCGATTTTAATAATGCTAAAGAGGACTTGGCATCGGCTATGGAGCTAAATCCAGCAAATAGCCATATTTACGCTGATATGGGAATAATTCACATTATGCACGAAGAGTACGAAAAGGCTTTAGAATATTTCAATGAATCGTTAAAAATAGAAAAGACACTGCCCGACACATATTTTAACCGAGCAATTAGCCACGTACACTTAGGAGACACCATACAGGCAATCAAAGACCTAAAGACAGGAATACGATTAAACCCTTTTTCAGCCGAAGCGCTACGTAGGTTGGCAATAATTCAGTATGAACAAAAAAATTATTCCGAAGCAATTATAAATCTTAATCAAGCGCTGAAGTTAGATGAGGGAAATACCTTGATAATGTTTCAGCGAGCAATATCATACTACCAATTAGAAAATTTTGACAAAGCTTTAGACGACCTGCAGGCTATTTTAAAAATTGATTCCACAAATGCATTGGTTTACTATAATCGAGCCGTACTGCTCACTGAATTAGGTAGATACAACGAAGCAATTGACGACTATACCGAAGCCATAAACAACAATCCCGACAATATACTCACATATTATAATCGTGCGGGCGCAAAAATTGCACTAAATAATTATCAGGGAGCGTTGTATGACTACAATCGCGCAATTGAAATTTTCCCTGATTTTGCAACAGCATACTTGAATCGCAGCTATGTAAAACAGATGCTTGGCGACAACAAAGGCGCATACTTAGACCATTTGAAAGCGGAAGAGATGATAACCAAATATCGGACAGATAACTCCGACACAACAGAATACGCCCAACTTCGTGATACAGCGGCGGATCTAAAACAAATGCTCGATTTTAATAGCGAGTTTAGCAACAGCTTTACGCGGGGAAGGATACAAAACCAAGCTGTGGACATAAAGTTACAGCCAAACTATTCGGTTCAAATTTCGCAAGTTCCACCAGCTGTAAACTTGCCATTTATCAGCTCGTTTTTTGCATATAATCAGTCCAACGAGCATCCAAACAATATCTATCCACGATTGATGGTTAAAGATACTGCAGTAATCCAACCAGCAACTGTTGACTCATTGCTACAACCAGAACTCTTTGTTGTTCAGAAAGTTATAGTGCAAGCTCAACAGGCAAATTACAATAAAGCGCTTGAACAGCTGCGACAATCGAAAGAGGTTTTTAAAACATTGTGGTTATACTATTTCCTTGAGGGAACTATAGAAGCCTCAATGGCTGAATATGTTTTTTCTATGTCGGAAATATCAACAACAATAAAGCTTACTGAAGATAAGACCACATACCGCGCAACAAGTGACACCAGAACAGTTGTTGACTATAGCAAAGCCGAACAAGGGCTAAACAACTCAATTGAACTAAATCCTAATTTCTCGTTATGCTACTACAACAAAGCAAATATTATGGTTTTATCACAACGTTTCCGCGAGGCAATAGACGACTATTCAAAAGCAATAAGTATTGACGAAAGTTTACCACAAGCGTACTACAATCGAGGTCTTACTTTAATTTATCTGAAAGAAGTCGAGCGCGGATGTTTAGATATCAGTAAAGCTGGTCAACTTGGAATATCCGATGCTTATAATGTTATTAAACGATATTGTGAAACAAAAAAATAGTAAAAATGATTGGACAAGAGATTGTTTATAATTATCTGAAAGAACTTGGAATTGAATTTGAATACTACGAACACCCACCAATACCAACAATAGAAGATGCCAAAATTCATAAATGGTGGTTAGATGCAGTATTTTGTAAAAACATCTTTTTTAGAAATCATAAGGGTAACCGTCACTATTTGGTGATAGTGCATCACGATGCCCAATTAGAAATTAGCTCTCTTGAAAAAAAACTAAAACAAGGAAAACTCACGTTTGCATCAGAAAAACGAATGACAAAATATTTAGGATTATTGCCCGGCTCCGTCTCCCCTTTTGGACTTCTCAACGATAAAGAAAACCACGTACACACATTTTTTGATCCTGCACTAAAAGAAGCTGAAAAGCTTAGTTTCCACCCAAATGACAACAGAGCCACCATAGTTTTAAAATCCAAGGATTTTTGGAAATATATGGACTCATTGGAAAACAGTTACGAGTTTATGGAGTTTTAACCCCAAACCCTTAAAAAATTAGAAAGTAAAAGCGATTAATAATGAACAATTGCATGGTTTTCAGTTAATTCATTAAAAACCTGTGTAAATCCGTTCAATCTGTGTCATCTGTGTTCAAATTTCTTTTCCCTTTTAACTTTTTTTGTTAACTTTGCCACCGAAATATACAATGGGGTGCCTTACTTTCAGGCTGAGATCATACCCTTAGAACCTGATCCGGATAATGCCGGCGAAGGGAAAAGTCTTTCGTATCTCAATTATTTTTTCTCCCCATTGCTTTTTGTTAAACCATAAAAGCAATAGAAATGAAACATTACTTTTTAACAATTCTCGCCGCAATGAGCGTAACTGGCTCTATGGCACAAGTTTCCCTAAGCGGAAAAATCACAACAACCGATGGTCGCCCACTTGAAGGCGCAAACGTAATTGTCGAAAAACTAAAAACAGGTACAATTACAGACCACGAGGGCAGATTTACATTAACAGACCTGCCTAAGAATGAGGAGTTAACGACAGTTTATAGTTATTTGGGATATCGACCCGAAAAACGCACAATTATCCTCAAAAATGATTACTATATTGAAATTCAATTAGAAGCACAAGCCTATACAGCTCAGGAAGTTATTGTATCGGCTTTGCGAGCTTCAGAAAACACCCCAGTAAGCCACCAAACTATTGATTACAAGACATTAAAAGAGAAAAACAGTGGGCAGGAAATACCATATCTGTTACAACTTACACCATCATTGGTAGCTTCGTCTGACGCTGGAACAGGGATCGGATACTCAAGTTTTAGAATTCGCGGTGTTGATATGACACGAATAAATATCACAATTAACGATATTCCGCTCAACGATGCCGAATCGCACAGCGTGTTTTTGGTAAATATGCCCGATTTTGTTGAGAGCGTCAACAGTATTCAAATTCAGCGTGGTGTAGGGACATCGTCGAATGGAGCGGCTGCGTTTGGAGCCTCAGTAAATATGCAGACTAACAGTCTGAGCAACAAAGCATTTGCTGAAATAAATAACGTTTTTGGAGCATTCAACACGCGTAAACATACGCTTAAAGCTGGAACAGGACTCCTTGACAACAATTTTGCTTTCGACATCAGAGTTTCTCAAATTTCGTCAGACGGTTTTATTGACCGCGCTACTGCCGATATGAAAAGCCTTTTCGCAAGTGGCGGATATTACTCTGATAAACACATTGTTAAGACAAATATAACTTTGGGAAAACAGATAACGTATCTGGCATGGAACGGTGTTCCGAAAGTAAAACTAGAGAATGATACGGTTGGAATGCGACTTTTTGCCGAAGACTCGGGTTTTTCGCCCGAAGAGACAGAAAACTTGTTTACAAGCAACAGCAGAACGTATAATTTATATATGTATGAAAATCAAGTTGATGACTATAAACAAGATCACTATCAGCTATTTTATACATACAAACATAACCAAAACCTGACAGCCAACGTGGCGCTGCATTATACACAAGGATTTGGCTTTTACGAATCATACAAGTATAATAAAAAACTGTCAAGCTTTTCACTTCCGAACATGCAAATAGGCGACACCGTAATTAAACGAACCGATTTGATAAATCGCAAATATCTCGATAACGATTTTTACGGAGCCATTGCTTCAGTAAAATACAAAACAGAAAAAACTGATATTACTCTGGGAGGTGGGCTAAATCAATACTTGGGAGGACATTTTGGAGAGATATTATGGACCAAGCACAACGACGGCTCATTAAAGCCTAATCATGAGTACTATCGTAACAATGCAACAAAAAATGATGCAAATATTTACCTAAAATCGTCTATAAAACTAAGCGATATGATTGATTTATACGGCGATCTGCAATTACGCGGTATCAAATACACTCTCAGTGGTATCGAAGACAATAATAATGATATTAGCCAACAGCACAATTTTCTGTTTTTTAATCCGAAGGCAGGTGTTTTTATTCACAAGGGCAAATTGTCGGGATTTTTCTCTATAGCTCAAGCACATCGGGAACCAACCCGAAGCAACTATACAGATGCCGACACGATAAAAGGCGCGCCTACATTTGAAAAACTTTTAGATTGGGAAGCCGGTTTTAGCTATAAATCTAATATACTCGCTGCTCAAGTAAACTTTTTTCATATGCAATACAAAGATCAGCTGGTTCTGACGGGGAACGTTAATGCAACAGGATACTCAATCATGGAAAATGTTAATAAAAGCTACCGACAAGGCATTGAGTTGTCATTACTAATAAAGCCACACAAAATTATTGATTGGACACTATTTGCAACGTTTAGTCGCAATAAAATTAACAAATTCGCAGCCTATTTTGATGACTGGGACACATCAGTACAACGCACTTATACTCTGAGCAATGTAGATATTTCGTTCTCTCCAAACGCTGTTTTTGGTTCAATATTAACAGTTAAACCTATTAAAAATCTAGATATTACGCTTACAGACAACTTTGTAGGAAAACAGTACATCGACAACACTGCGAGCGCAGATCGTCAGTTAAATAAATATTGGGTTACTAATTTGCGAATCAGTTATTTACTAACGACAAAATTATTTGAAATTTCGTTTTTTACACAAATTAACAATTTATATAATGTCGATTATATTACCAATGCATGGGTATATACATACTACTATAACAACGAACTACGGACGCTTGACGGGTATTTTCCGCAGGCATACCGACATCTTATGCTTGGCTTAAACCTTAGTTTTTAATTATTTTCTTAAATTTGATGTAAACTTAATATAATCATAGAAAAAAATGAAGACCTATAGAAAAGAGCTGTGGTTCAATACCGATACGCGCCGAGCGTTTTTAAACATTACACCAGAAATAGAAAAATGCCTTGCAGAAAGTGGCATACAAGAGGGGTTGCTATTGTGTAATGCAATGCACATAACATCGAGCGTGTTTATAAATGACGATGAAAGTGGCTTACATCACGACTTTGAAAAGTGGTTAGAAACCTTAGCTCCCGAAAAACCGTACAGCCAGTATAAACATAATAGCTTTGAAGATAATGCCGATGCGCATTTGAAGCGAACTATCATGGGACGCGAAGTTGTTGTTGCTATAACCGAAGGCAAACTAGATTTTGGTCCTTGGGAGCAGATATTTTACGGCGAATTTGATGGTAAACGAAAGAAAAGGGTGTTGGTTAAAATTATTGGGGAGTAATGGGTTGAACACAGATGAAAGGGTTGAACACAGATGACACAGATGTAACGGATTTACACAGATTTATGTTGTATAGGATCAGCAAGCTGAGCCTATACAACATGTTATTTTTAATAATTTCCGGCTACGTAATGTTGTTTTCAGACAAACATTTAGGTTCGCTCCCACTTTCAACTTTTGACTTTTAACTTTTATCTCAACAATTTGTGATAATCTGTTTAATCTGTGTCATCTGTGTTCTATTTATATTTTAAATGTTATCCAAAAAAACAATCGCATTTTGCAAAGCCGTTTTTGCAACGCTATCTTGTTCATTTTTAATAGCTCCTCGCAAGTCGGGTAAATAGTATGTAAATTCTGAATTTTCTATATACTGAGCTGCACGTGCGCGCACTAATGGCGATTGGTCATAAACCAATCCTTGCACCCACCTTTTTGCATCCCACGAGATATTTTTTTCGAGCCAGTCAAGCGCCGCAATTTTCTCTTCGGGAGTACCGTAAAGAAAAGTTCTGAAATATTTTGACTCCTGCCTCAACATATCTATTGAGAATAGGATCTCGGCTGTATGTATTTCAGGTCGCACTGCATTTTTGGAATATTCCACGAACTCTTTTTTGAGTGTCCAACGCACCATACGCGGAATTAGCCAACGCATCCCCGGTGTGGCTTCGGGGTGTGCAATTGTAGAAAAAACTCGCCCTTTTCCAAACTCGTTTCCAATGAATAATGGTTTATTGTTGGTCATATTCTTTGGCGCATTTCCCTGTTCGTGAACATCACTTTCCATTATTGCAAAAGTTTGATAGGTTATAGAGTCATTGTCAGCTTCGACAAAAACAGGTCCTTCGTAATAATATACAAAAGCGGTATCAAGATTTGCAATTTCTGTAAAAATAGCTTTTCCAGTGTCAGTAAGAGTAAATTTTGCTAATCCATGTCCACGATTATCATGCTCAATATCAATCGCTTTTGCTCCATTAATTGCCATGCACGAATATTCGGGAGTATTAGAAAAAAGATAGGCGCCTGCACAAATCCCTACAGCGCCGCCACCTGCGCTGACAAAATCTCTTATTTTTGTCATATTTACATGACCAAGATTAAGATACTGTCTGCTACCGCCACCACCGGGCACAATAATAGCGTCTAACGTATCTAAACAGCCGTTAGCAATATCGGCAGATGTGATAAAATAGGGAACCATCTCCTTGTCAATTTTAATTGCCTCCATTGCCTCCCATTTGCACGTTTCAGAACCGCCATGTCCAAAGAATATGCCCACTCTGATTTTAGCTGTTGTATCAATTTGTTGTTGCTGCTGTCCTGCACATCCGACAAAAAATTGCAAAAGTGCAATTAGCACGGCAACGGAACTTATTCTAAAAATTAATTTTCTCATAAGTAGTAATAATTTAGGTTAATTTTATGAATATCAAAAAAATATTATCTATCTATTCATTTAAACAAAGATATATTTTTTAGGTGTAAAAAAGATTGAAACTGAGGTAAATTCAATTAGCAAATGCAATTTAATATATTGTACAACATTGATATTTAACCATTAAGTTTTTCACGATTTGCAATCGAACATCAAAAAAGATAACTTTGTAGCCTCAACCAACAGCTTATAAAGTTTGAAAAAGAAAAAATGCTAAATGCTCATAATCAAACTGTTGCAATTTAGTTATATAATAGGAATTAAGCACAAAACCTGAATTTTTAGGTAATAGATTTTAAAAGGCGGTACACTAAGCTTGTCGAAGTGTAAAAAAAAGGTACAAGGTGCAAGTGTGCCACCCTACGGGTGGGGTTGTGTGCTGTAGCACACCCATAGGCTTGCGCCTATGGTTAATCATATGTTGTCCTACGGACAAAAAACAGGTGCTTATCCAAAAATAGCATAGACATTTTCAGTGAACCTTATCTTACGAAAATGGGCTAAAGCCCATAAAATACACGTACTATCTAATCCACGACTTGAAAGTCGTGGCTATTAATATAAAAATCAGTCAATTATTTGCTCATTGCACATTGCACAATGCTAATTGCTCAGAACTGCGCTTTTACCTTTAAAGTAAATAACGAACGTCTATTGCCGTCAATTCGGTCGTTTCCAGAACCTAACTCATCAACATTACTCCAAATTGATTGCGACCATTTGGCGTAAACGGCTATATCACGAGTTATTCCCCACGAAACCACCAAATAGTATCGCGAGCCTGTGGCATACATTGCAGGTACCGAAAAAGCGTAAAGCACGTCCTTTTCGTAGGCATAAATTCGAGTATCGTAACTATCTGTATTGAAAATAGCATAACGAGCCGAAAAACTTAATTTTTCTTTCAAAGACCTGAATGTAAGCTCTTGATATATCATCCAACCTGTCTGCTTGCCTTTGTAGTTGTTGAAGAAAGTGGCAGCAACACGTGTCTGACTCGATAGATATTTGGTAAAACTAATGTCCGATTGTAAATGGCAACGTGCTACAGTTTCGGTGTTTAGCTTACGCGTGATCGTGGTGTCTGATGTAACGTCATAAGAGCTCTCTTTTAATCTAAAGCGAGCTGATAAGCGTGCATTTCTGCTATACGACCAACGCATATCAACCATATAATCGTAGCCGTAGGAAGGCGATGAGCGACGAAAACGCATCCAAGGATATTTGAAAACATCGGCATAGGCATTTATCTCTAAGCTGGAAAATGGATAAATTACCATTCCTGCGTAAAGACCCTCTTCATTTGAGCCATTACCAGAATCGCCAAAGGAAAGAGCCAAAGGAGAATAATATTGTGGCGAATAGTTACGATATAAAAGTGCAATTTGCGACACGTCGGACGTTTTAAAATGAACTCCTTGCAAAATTGCCAACTTTTGATTTTTGTCAATTGCAGTCTCTCCCCACAGCAACACTCCTCTATTAATATATTGATAATCAATTGATAGATTGTAAAACAGGTCGGTATTAGGTTCAAATATATTATATAAAGCGTTACTGCGCATGATAGGGTGGCTATATTTTACTGCAACAGAGTTTAAACCAATTTTAAATTCCTCTAATTCATACTGAATATTTGCACCTAAAACGCTTTGCTGTGCTGCCTTACGTTGTTTTAGCTCATTCTCGGTACGATGATAACCAGATTTGGGTAACGATGTTATATAAGTTGAACCAGTAACACTATCGGTTGAAATAGTTGCATCGATACTGTTGTGGGATAAAAAAATAATTGAACTAATATTTTTATATCGAAGTGTGGTGGCTGCTCCGCGCATAAATCCAAATTCAGAAGCGCCCGAATATTTTCTAATATGGCTGCTGTTCTGTTTTATAGATACTGCCTGCGAATTTTTACCCGACATTAAACCGTATCCCGCTGTTAATCCGTTAGCTAAAGTCACTGTATAGCCCCCTACCGCCACCTCTTTCACAAATCTGTCTAATTTAATATAAGCATGTACCGAATAGTAATCAAACCCGTCTCTGCGTGGCGATTTAAAGAATGCTTCACCGGGATCTTTCTTGGCAGTTATCCCTGCCGAAAAATCACGTTTTGAATTGATTATATAGCGTAGGTAAAATTTATCGGGACTGCCCTGATATGCAGCAGGTTTACCTGATTTGGAATAATAACCATCAGATTTTTCTATATTACGTCTATACTCGCTAATAACTTCATTTTTAGGATGTTGAATTATTTGCCTTATCGATTTTTTTGATTCAGGAACATATACCGAGACAAAATGACTTAATATATTCAAATCCTCAGGAGTAAAATCTGGAAACATAGAAAGCTCCCATATTGTCTGAATATTATCGTGTTGTCTCCTGTACTTTTTGATTATTGCAATTTGATACTCCGTAAGCAAAAAAACATCAGAAAGAGGCGACAGATCGTCATCATTGAGCGATATTGGCATTTCGCTTAGCATATACAACTCTTCGGACATGCGCTCAATATCCTCTTCGGGAACTTCGTTTTCTGCCCATATCTCAACCATCTGTCCAACAACAGTTTGCACAATATCATCTTGAGCAATAACATCCGATGCAAAAACGATAATTAAAACAGAAAAAAGAGAGATTTTTAAAAAACGATTCATGGGTTTAACTATCTGGTTTAGAATTGTTTCCCTAAAGATATATGAGGAGTATATCCCAACACATTATGATACCCCAATGCCATATTTATGCTTAATACTTTTAGGTTCGCTCCCACGCCAAAGCAAATGGTCTTATTATCATGATTATATCCTGTCCTAACATTCAAATATTGAGTTATACTCAAGTCTAATCCAGTGCGAAATGATGTTTTTTGATTTAAGAACTGCACAATTTCAAAGCTATACGCCAAAGCATCTATGGGATAATACGCAACACCCGCTCTAATAGCGGTATGAGCAATTTCATCAGTATCATCAACTGCTTTCGATTGGGTAGGATTAAAAATGTGCGCTCCGAAAATCAATCTTTTACCTAATCGATACGATAAACCAACCTCTGCAATAAAGTTATTGTAAGATCCGTAAGGTGCGGGCATTCCTATATGCAACCAACTGATTTGCACTCCGAGACTTAATTTTTTTGCTAGCGCACGCGCATACGCGAGCCCAATACGGTTTTCGTTATAATGAGTATATCCAAAGTATTGATACTGAATTGAAGAGACACCTCCTAAAACTGGCAGCGCAGCAAAAAACGAATGTGTGCCAAGCTCCTTTATCGTATATGCCAAAGAGGAATATACTTCAACATAAAGCGAATCGAAATACGTTAACAATGCCTGATTTTGAAAATATCCAGCCTCGGGCATAGAAACTACAGATTGTCCGAGTCCCGCTGCTCTGGCGCCGCCATATTTTATATTGCTACCAGCAAATAGCGTAAAGTTTGTTGATGTTACAAAACCAAATAGAAGTATAAAAAAGAGAACCTGTCTGTTTTTAGCTGAAATTGCCTCTGTTGTGCTCATTAAATACAATTTTTTGAGTTCTCAAACTTACAGAAAATAATGTTAACACAAAAACATTACTTGTGAACAAACGGTTAAGAAAAATTAGAAATAAGAAATCCGAACTTCAAGAGCCTGTTGAAAAATAAACTAAGTGACCATCTTCGGTGGCTGAGTGCGCAGCAATCGAAGCCATCACAGAGGCGTCTATAATGGACTCCTTGGCATGCTTAGAGACTGTAATATACCAACAGAGTTTGTCAAAGTCTACTTAATAGAGTATGCTTATAATAAATGGTTGCTCCGATGGTTATTGAGCTTGTCGAAATATAAACTCAGCAACCGTGGGCTCAGTTCACCGCCGACTTTCTCCATGTAACTGCAACTTCTAATTAACACAAGGAAAATCAATTTACTTTATACTTGAACTTTATTTCCGATAACTGTTTGTTAGCGTCGACAATTTTTGATTTCAATGCGGATTTATATTCGGTGAAACGTTTATATAGCTCATTATCAGCTACTGATAAAATCTGCACAGCTAATAAAGCCGCATTTTGAGCTGCATCAATTCCAACTGTGGCAACAGGAATTCCCGGAGGCATTTGAACTATTGCCAATAACGAATCCATTCCGTCTAATGTCGCACTTACTGGAACTCCAATAACAGGAAGCGGTGTCATAGCTGCAACAACACCTGGCAAATGTGCCGCCATGCCTGCTGCCGCAATTATCACTTTAACTCCACGGTCGTGGGCGTTTTTGGCAAACTTCTCCACCTCCTCAGGCGTACGATGTGCAGAAAGAGCATTTATCTCAAATGGTATTTCAAACTCATCAAGAGTTTTGGCAGCCTTTTCCATCACTTTCATATCGGAAACACTACCCATAATTATACTTACTTTTGGTTGCATCGAATATGTTTTTTATATTAAAATATTGTACTTTTGTGCAAAGATAGTCTCTTTTTATATTTTGTAGATTAAAAACTACACTTGTACAATATGTTTTGAACTTTAATTGCTTTGAATATGATTAATGTTTTGGACAAAAAGTTTAGCCTTTACATATCGCAGGCAGACATTCTCAAGCGTGTTGATGAATTAGCTACGCAAATCAGTAGTGAGTTATCAGAAAAAGATCTTATCTTTCTGGGAATTCTGAACGGCAGTTTTATGTTTGCTTCCGATTTGATGAAGAAAATAAATATGCCGTGCCAAATAACGTTTCTTAAATTGGCTTCATACCAAGGAACCAGCACGAGTGGAAATGTAAAGAGACTAATTGGTATTAACGAAGATATTGCGGGTAAAACTGTTGTAGTAATTGAAGATATTGTAGATACGGGAACAACACTTGAACAAATCCGCAAACAGCTTATCGGGTACGAGCCTGCCGAGGTTAAGTACGCAACGCTTTTATACAAACCTCAAGCTTACAAAGGAAATATAAAACTCGATTATGTTGGATTTGAAATTCCCGATAAATTTGTTGTAGGCTATGGTCTTGATTACAGCGGATTTGGGCGTAACTACCCCGATATTTACGCTGTTTCAGAATAGTAATAACTCTAAAAAAACATTATGTCGGATTCAAATTTTGTAGATTATATACGCATTTTCTGTAAATCAGGCAACGGAGGACGTGGTTCAACGCACCTACGGCGAGAGAAATTTGTGCCAAAAGGCGGTCCTGATGGAGGCGATGGAGGACGAGGCGGACACATAATTCTCCGTGGCAACAGAAATATGTGGACACTGCTGCACTTACGTTATAAAAAACATATCCGTGCCGGTCATGGCGAGTCAGGTAGCAAGCAACTTAGCACCGGTGCCGATGGCGAAGATGTTTATATTGAAGTTCCATTGGGCACGGTTGTTCGCAGCGAAGATACAGGAGAAATAATAGCCGAAATTACCGAACACGGAGAAGAGACAATTATGCTTCGTGGTGGCAGGGGCGGTTTAGGTAACAACCATTTTAAATCGCCAACCATGCGCACACCACGTTTTGCACAGCCTGGAGAACCCGGTATTGAGGGCTGGTTCACTTTAGAACTTAAAATATTGGCTGATATTGGTTTAGTTGGTTTTCCTAATGCAGGAAAAAGCACACTGTTGTCTGTTATGTCAGCTGCAAAACCAAAAATTGCCGATTATGAGTTTACCACACTTACGCCAAACTTGGGTATTGTTGAGTATCGTGACGACTTATCGTTTGTAATGGCTGATATTCCCGGAATTATTGAGGGAGCCAGCGAAGGGAAAGGTTTAGGACTACGTTTTTTAAGACATATTGAACGCAACTCAGCCTTACTGTTTGTTATCCCTGCCGACAATGCTGATATCAAAAATGAATACAACATTTTACTAAACGAGTTAAAGCAATACAATCCAGAACTGTTGGATAAAAACAGAATGCTAGCCATAACAAAAACCGATTTAATTGATGATGAGCTGAAAAGAGAGATGGAAAAAGATTTGCCAGATATACCCCATGTATTTATTTCATCGGTTACAAATCAAAATCTGACTGAACTGAAAGATATGATTTGGGAAAATTTACATCAAAAGGCTGATTAAAAGATGATTGTTCAAGCAGACGAAAAGCTCTTTTTATTTCTCAATGGATTGCACTGTGAAGTGTTAGACTTTCTAATGTGGCACATCAGCGGGAAGTATATTTGGATAGTATTATATGCTATTTTATTATATGCAATTATAAAAAAATACAAACTACAAGGACTCCTTTTTGTTCTGGGTATTGTACTAACCATTGTTGCAACCGATCAAATAAGCGTACTGATTAAAAACAGTGTCGAACGGCTTAGACCAACTCACAATCCTGATTTTGGACATTTGGTACACGTAGTACGCGATTACCGTGGTGGCGACTACGGATTTGTCTCCTCTCACGCCGCCAACTGCTTTGGTTTGGCAACATTTATTGCCCTTATTTTCCGAAAACGTTGGATAACGGTATCAATGATTTTTTGGGCGGCTTTGGTCTCTTATAGTCGCATATATCTGGGAGTGCATTATCTCGGTGATGTTATCTGTGGTGGGATTTTGGGAGTTATTGTAGCTTACTTAATGTTTTTAGGAACACGATATTTATTAAGACTTAAAAAGAGTGATTAATCAATTACAAATCGTGTCTCAATATTTAATTTTGTGAACAC
>Ga0208694_1000583_pt1 | contig 53267 bp, 50 predicted proteins | sample AD_UKC078_MetaG_FD_184442 | JGI IMG/M metagenome (GOLD analysis project Ga0208694, IMG submission 184442) | Active sludge microbial communities of municipal wastewater-treating anaerobic digesters from USA - AD_UKC078_MetaG (SPAdes) (version 2) | ecosystem: Engineered > Bioreactor > Anaerobic >...
GTCGCCGCCAGAATATATTACAAAAAGGAGTCTTCGGAAAACCGAAGGCTCCTTTTTTGTTAAGCTGCCGGAACTTCACCGGCGTGAAGCTGCGACAGAAACATGTCGCGGGAAGCGGTGGCGAAGCAGTCGTTTAAAGTTTTTGCGATAGCGATCCACATCGCAATTGGGGTTTATAGCGAGTGATGACGACGCAACACGCAGTGGAGCCATCCTAAGGCGTATATCAATACGTCGAAGGAAGACTCCGCAAGTGTTGCTAAGTCAGCGCCGCTATAAACCCCAATTGCAAGAGGAGGGGACACACCCGGTCCGATGCCAAACCCGGCAGTCAAGCCCCGTGAGGGTGCATCTTCACGTCTGTGAACGCAGAACATTTGTCGAGTCCTTTTCGGCGTATTCGAACATACGCCTTCAAAGGCCGCTCCTGCATGTTATACGCCCACAGCCATAAATCTGCACCCTCACGCAAGTCCATCGCCGATGGTACTGCGAAGGGTGTTCGTGGGATAAGTGAGACAGGAAATTTTTGATTTCCGTTGTCGAACTTAGTTTTTCCATCAGAGTAGGTCGCCGCCAGAATTAATTAAAGAAAAGCCCCGTGTTTATACACGAGGCTTTCTTATTTTTCATTTTTTTGATTTTGATAATAAATCCCTCAGTCGACAAACCAGCTAAGATAACCGACCACACCACAAACGCCATCTGTGCTTCAGGTATGCTAGGCAGCATAGATGGATGCTGAAAATTCCCCATTGGTTGTAATATATTTGACCGCCCGTCAAATATTCCTTTTAAGCAGAAATTCGGCCTTGACTCTATCGCGGAGCTTCTGATCAGTAAAAAACCGAAGTGCTGTATAGGCAATAATTTTTGTCCCTGCAACGAGCCTTTCATGTCCCAGTTCTGAGCGGGTGGCGGCTTCAAATTCGGAAGTATGCAGAGGTACGGCAGCATCGTCGACTATCGACAGCAAGGGCTGTATCGTAGGGCAGTGCCAGCTTATGTTTCCGACATCCGATGCGCCTCCCTTCCTTTCCTTTTCGGCCACCTCAAGTCCTACGCGGTCAAATCCGCTTTTGACGACCTCTTCAAGGGCCTCGAGCTCTAATGAACTGGCAAAACTGACCTCGCCCTTTTCGAAGGTCATAACAGTTTCAGTTGCCGCCGCCGCTCCTGCTGCGCAAAGTCTGACCCTTTCGGTTATTTTATCCAGGTCAGGTTTGCTCTGCGCTCTTAATTCAATATGTATTGAAGCTTTGTCCGGAACAGTATTGACCACGGTACCGCATTCGGTGATGAATCCGTGCATACGGACATCCGGCGTTACATGCTGACGCATCATATCCAGAGCGTCAAAGAAAAGTCTCGCGCCGTTGAAAGCATTGCGCCCGTCCCACGGAGCCGCCGCTGCATGCGCCGCTATACCGGTATAAGTGATGTTCCAGCTTTCCAGTGCCGGAGTAGTCATGGATACAAGGTTTTTGCCGGGGTTACAGTGGATCATCATGGCCAGGTCGACATCATCCATAACGCCCATGTCGGCCATTATGCATTTTGCTCCCCATGTCTCCTCTGCCGGAGTGCATATTACGAGCAGTTCCCCTCCGACTTTGTCCATTATTTTGGACAACGCAGCACCTGCGAAAGCAGACATCGTGCCGCTTAAATTATGGCCGCACCCATGCCCCACGACAGGAAGAGCGTCATTTTCAAGAAGCAGCGCTACACGAGGATGTCCGTTGCCTATTTTTGCTTTGAAGGAGGTCTCCATGTTGCAGAAAGGCATTTCCACATCAAAGCCTTCTTGTTTGAGCCAGTCACGAAAAAGACCGGTGGTCCTGAATTCTTTGCCGCTTAACTCGGGATGACGGGCTATATCGTCGCTGAGATCGATCGCTGTTTTCTGATGCTCATCGATGTAATCGCACACACTTGCATAAAGCTCTTCAAAAAGTTTTTCATCCATTTGACAGACCCCCATAAATAATGAAGATGCGCATAGTATAACCCAACAATGCTGAGGACGATAAAGAAATGTCCCGGCCTGGCTGCCGGAAGAAGTGGTTGGAGCATGGGTGAATTTGCGGTTTTTCAAGCTGCGGAGAATTTGCCGGGTAGTGCGTCCGGCGGAGAATGAAAGATTTTATATCGTCTCCCCCTAGTGTTTCTATAGGGGGTCCAGTGGTTCTAGATGCTTGCCATCACTAGATTTGTGGATCATAAAAACAAGGCCGCTGGATTTCCGATTGGAGCATTCGGAAAGACGGAGTTTTTTATTTCTTGTTCAAAGCCTTAATTCCCCTCCCCCACGATAGTACACATATTGCAATCGGGGTTTAGAGAGAGCGATGACGACGCAACACGCAGCGGAGCCTCCCGAAGGCGTATACCGATACATCGAAGGGAGGCTCCGCAAATGTTGCTAAGTCAGCGCCGCTATAAACCCAAATTGCGAGAGAGGATGCGCTTCAAAGTTGCAGCAAATCGCATATCATCCACAGCGTTTCTTTTCTTCGGCCCCTTCGTTCTGCCGCCGCTGCGCCGGAATTTAGCCTTCATTTCCCGTTCTTCGAGCATGAAGTCCATCTTTTCTGTGCTGTACTCTATCCCCACGGGGCTTACTGCTGACGCCCTTTTTGAGAGCACGAGGGCAGCAAGTCCCCAGTCTTGGGTAATTATTAGGTCGCCCGGCTCCGTTATGTTTATTATTTTCAGGTCCGCTTCCTGTGAGCTGTTGCCGACTGTGATATGCAAGTCAGAGGTGATATTGTGTTCAAAGCTTGCAACAGTAACGACCTGCACGCCGTACTCGGCCCCGGTCCTCACAGTCTCCTGAAGCACAGATCTCGGACATGCGTCAGCATCAACGATAATTTTCAAAATATCTTCCTCCGGGATTATTTCAATATCGCTGCAGCTATTATATATCTGCGCTTTGGGCAGCGATTGGGTTATAATAGCCGCAAGTAAAATCTTTCCTCTTTAGTAGATTATTTTTAATTGATATTGTGATCCTGTTTTTATAAATCCATTGGGAGGCCGGCCATGTCGCAACACTGCTGCAGAGGGGGGGGCTTTTTCCCCCGGATCCATTATTAAGGTCGCTCTGTTATTGCATCTGATCATCATTTCCTGGGTCGGGTGTGCCTTTGCCGAGCCCCTTCCTCCTCTTCGGGTAGCCGAATCAATGGTTGGGGACGGTCCTGAGGTGCTTGCGGCGATCGCGGCCATGAGCCGTGACGAGCAGCTTGCACAGCTTGAACGTCAGCGTATGGGTGCAAAATATTTCTTTAACGCGACTTTCGGATACAGTGACGAGCCTCTTTTTGAGACGAGCGAAGAATCTGCCTCCTACCGCAAACTTGGAGTCGGCGCGGGCCTCTCCTTCCCTATTTTCGGAACATGGAGCAGACAGAAGATAAGCGCCCTGGAATCGGAGATCAGGTCGATCGAATCAAGGTACAGGCCGCGGATCCTGAAGCTGCGCAACATTACAGCACTCAGGAAGGCATATGTGACCCTGTGGTCTGAATGCGAGAAGGCTGCTGCTGCAAAAAGGTTTCTTGAAACAGAAGAAGAGGCTTTGAAAATACTCACCGAGAGAGAGAAGAAGGGACTCGTCCTTCCCGCTGACAGGCTTGAATTTATGTCGGCATTCGAATTTGTAAGAAGGGACATAGCACTCTCGGAGATGCGCAAGACACAGGCACTCCAGATAATCAGACTTGCCACAGGCAGAATGTGGGATATGCCCCGGTCTGTCGAAATACCGGATATGCCTGCCTTCGGCAGTCTTAATGCAGATATCGAAGGACATCCCGAGATATTGATGAGGAAGGAGACGCTCATGAAATATGAGAGTCTCATGCGCGAAAAAAGAAATATCGACAGAGAAGGGTCCTTTACGATAGGCGCAACGGCAGCGAAGGATTTCCCCGGAGAGATCGGCAGCGGTGTTTATGCCTCAGTGACGGTAAGCGGACCGCTGGGGACATCCTCTTCCGGTGATGACAAGATCAATAAAGCTGCCGAACAGGACCTGAAAAGGGCCGAGCGGGAAGATCTCCTTACCAGGATAAAGCTGCAGGGCGAGGCAGATGAGGCGGCATCTCTGGCTGCATACTCAGTTGCAAACATCAGGGCAAACGAGTCAAGGCTCGCGGCGCTTACAGAAGCGGTGCGGGAGAGGATCCTGCGGCATGCCTCCATCTCCGGCGACACATTTGAACAGCTGCAGAAGAGCAGATATCAGTACTATCGCGGAGTTATTGATATCTTTGAATCAGAGATGATGTTCATGCAGACCGGAGCCGATCTTCTTGCTTACGCATATCCGGAAGGCCCCGGATCCGAGCCGGCAGAACGCATAAAACCGATAGCAGACAACGCTCTAAGGTCAAGGATGCTTGACCCGAACTGGCTGACTTCGCATTCGTCTGTCCCGGGAGGTATCGCACCGATACCCGCACCGCAAGGCCAGCCCATACCTGCATCACAAGAGCAGATGATAGCTGCACCGAAAGGTCAGACGATAACTGAGACCCCAGCAAAAGCAGCCCTCGTAAGCAGCGATCGCCCGCTTTCGGTCTACGTGTGGGATGCATCTCCTTTCCTTGCCCCCGAGACAAGGGCTTCCTCTCTTAACGACCTGCGAAACAAAGGGTTTGACCACTTCCTGATATCCCTCACTGCCGAACAGATCGAAAAATTAGACAGTTTTTACGGGATGATGGAGCTGAAGGATCTTCTCTCCGCAGCAGAAAGGATGGGTATCAGGGCTGACCTTCTGCTTGGCGAACCGACATGGCTATACCCCGAAAAACGGAAAGATCTGATCAGGATAGTCGAAAAGATGAAAAAGTTCAGCTTCAAGGGACTCCATCTTGACATTGAACCTGATTCCCTCCCAGATTCGGAAAACAGGAGACAGGAGCTCCTGGGATATCTTAAAGATACTGTCAAAGAGGTCAGGCAGGCCTCCGATATGAAGCTGTCCCTGTCGATCCATCCCAGATACCTTGAGGGCGGCCCGGATTCGCTTTCATCGTTGGATCTGGCAGGGCTGGACCTCGAGTACATATCAGTGATGATATACACGACCGATCCGGAGAAGGCAGTTAGACGAATGAGGGACATAATGATCGTCAATACCTCCCAGTACTTCTGTCTCGCACAGAGCGTGGAGAGGGTACTTTCTCCCTCTGAGAGCTACTTCTCATCGGGAGAGGGACTTTACAGGGAACGCATGGAAAGGATCGGCCGCGAACTCTCTGCCAGCAAAGGGTTCAGGGGGCTGGTAATACAGGCTTGGGAAGATCTTGGGGGGATGAAAGAATGAGAGTATCTTTTTCGCAGGCACAAAAAAATGATCCGGGATCGAGATCGGGTGTGAAGATACCCTATTCCCCCGGGAAAAGGAAGACATCTAAAATACTGTGGTGGTCTATACTGGCGCTGGTTTTCACTCCTTTGGCTGTATTGCTGTGGAACATTTTTGCGGGCTGGATCTTTGTCACATCTCCGGGGATGATCACAATGGACAGCTATGCCGTAAAGGCTCCCGAGAGCGGATACATTAAAGATGTCTTCATCAAAAAAGGTTTAGACGCCGGTGCCGGCTTTACAGCAATGACACTGGTCAGACAGCCCTCTCCCGAAATCCTTGAAAGGATCGCACTTATGAAAGCAGAAAGGGATGCGCTGGAAATATCACTGAAACAGGCAAAACCACTGCCGGCCATTTCTACAAAAGCAGCGGACCAAAATGTCGTATTTTTTAAAAAGGAACTGGAGACGATGAAGCGGCTTATGGATCAGGGAGCAGCTACAAGAGCCGAGGTGAACCTTGCGGAACAAAACCTCAGGTCAGCGGTCGCCCAGCGTGGATCACTGCTGTCGGCAAGAGCAGAACCTTCGGCTGCCAATGATATAAGGTCAAGGATAGATTATCTGGAAAGAAGCATAAGCTATCTTGAAGGACTTAACGGGTCATCCTATGATGTTACCCTCAAAAAAGCCGGCAGGGTGCAGTCCGTAGAGGTCGTTTCAGGCCAATCGGTCAGGGCGGGGCAGGAACTTATGTGGATAGCTGACCCGGCGACGGCAAAGGTAACAGCATATGTGGCACCTGAAAATTTTGCCAAGATCAAGCTTGATACGGAGGCAAATGTAGTACTCCCGGGAAGGTCAAAAAAGATAAGGGCGACAGTACAGGAAATGCCGACCCTTTCACAGAGTACGCCGGGCGGCCTTGGCAGCAGGACGATACTTTCCTCAAGAAGCGTAACAGTATATCTGAGCCTGAAGGACCCCCTTCCTGATGACCGTATCGTGGACGGACTCCCCGTAAAAGTTGAGTGGGGACTGAGGTCCTTTTTTTAGGAGGGGTGGAGCAATGACAGTATATAAAATATACCGGATCCTTCTGGGCGAAGAACCTGTGCACTATTCCGATGAAAAAATCACCGATTTCCCATCAGCCGGGGAACTGCTCGAAAAGAAGCCCAAACCCGGAATAGTACTGATCGACGGAATCAAAGGCAATAAGACCTCCGATATGCTGAAAGTATTCTGGGAGTTGGTGGAACTGAGGGGATCCGCAGAGTTCTGCTTCGCGCCCATCTACATATCAAGGACGATGAAACAGCTCGACATAATGGTCGACGGGATCACGGCCAACATAGAGGAGAGGTTGCCCGAAGCGATCTCCATCCTTGAAAGGGGCGCCAGGGTACGCAGGGATGCGCTGATCGACAACTATAACCTGAGGATGCTCACCTATATGTATGTAAGGGGTGACAGTTATCTGCTCTCACCTGTATGTGCCCCCTTCTCGCAGTGGGTATACTCATATCCCCATATAGCTCTCCTTCTTGACAGTGCCTCGAAGGCGGCACAGATGCTAAGGCCCGAAGACCTGAGCGGCCAGGATAGGCTGAGATCCTTCAGGTTCGATACAGAAATAATGATGGCGCTTAAGGCGGTTGCGTACCTTGAGGACAACGGTTACATCGAACGGTACGCCCTCGTCGACAGGATCAGGAAGTGTCCGAAGTGCAGGACTGGGCATCTTAACTATGTTGACATATGCCCGAACTGCGGCAGCATAGATTTTGAGAAAAAGGTGATGATGCACTGCTTCACCTGCGGCTACGTCGCACCGGACAGCGACTTCAGGAAAAGCATGTCTTTCGTATGCCCCAAATGCAACACCGTCCTGAGACATCTTGGAAGTGACTATGACCACCCGCTCGAGTCTCACGAGTGCAATAACTGCGGATCGAAATTCATCGAACCCGAGGTAAAGGCAGACTGTCTTTTCTGCAGGACCAGGACAGACCCGTCCGATCTGACGGTGGTAAACGTCTACAGCTATAAACTGTCAGAAAAGGGATCGGCCGCTGTCCGGACAGGGACCATGCAGATGGAGGTCCAGCTCTTTGACGGCCAGAACAACCTTAAATTCGGATATTTCTGCAATATCCTTGAATGGATGAGGGAGTACAGAAAGCGCTACTCTGACGAAGCATTCTCAGTTATCGGCCTGAAGTTCTCCAATCTCTACGAGGTCGAGACCTCGTTGGGCGAAGATATTTACAATAAGATCATGGATGAGCTCATATTCAGGATTAGATCCATGGTGAGGAGCACGGATATAACGACGTCATCGGCTCCTGATACCTTCTGGATCCTGCTGCCAAGGACCGCCCTCGAAAATTCGAGGATACTTGCGGAACGTATCGAAAAACTTAATGACATGCTCGAGATAACGTCCGAAAAAAAGATAGAGATACGGGCAAGATCTTTCCAGATACCGGCAGAGGACGATCAGACACCGGCAGAACAATATCTTGCCATGTTTGCCGAAGAGCTGTAATCCGTAAAGGAAATACGGACATGGATGTGTTCGGTGAACTGGTGACTGTTGAATACATACCTCTCTTCTTTGAAGAGGGAGCAGGTACTTTGTTGCTCAAGTTCATGCCGTTTGTTCTCTTCTTCGAGCTCCCGCTGGCGCTCCTTGTGATGGTAGGGGTCATGAAATATACCATCGAAAGGAGATCTGAGCCCGAGCGCAGTCCTTTCTTTCCCTCGGTATCCTGCATAATCACGTGTTACAGCGAAGGACGGGATGTGCAGAAAACGATAATGTCCCTGACCGAACAGATCTATCCCGGCAAGATAGAGATGCTTGCGATGATCGACGGCGCTTCAGTAAACAAGCTTACCTACGATTCAGCTATGGAGATGTCAGGGTATGTGTCCGACTTCAGGAACAGGAAGCTCATCGTGGTCCCTAAATGGCAGAGAGGGGGGCGTGTCTCCAGCCTTAACACGGGATTGAAATTCGCGAGCGGAGAGATCGTGATGGCGCTTGACGGCGATACATCTTTTGACAACAACATGGTCGAAAGAGTGACCAGGCATTTTGAAGATCCGTATGTAAGCGCCGTCTCGGGCTGCCTTAGGGTCAGGAATGCCGATGAGTCGCTGACGGCATCTCTTCAGGCTATTGAGTACCTTATCTCGATCCAGGCCTCCAAGACCGGATTGAGCGCATTCAATCTGGTAAACAACATATCCGGGGCATTCGGAGTTTTCAGGAAAAGCGTCATGGATCTTGTTGAGGGATGGGACGCCGGAACTGCTGAAGATCTGGATATGACGCTCAGGATCAAGAATTATTTCGGAAGGTACAAAAAGAAGTTCCGCATAGTGTTCGATCCAGAAGCCATAGGACACACGGATGTGCCCCCGACATTCAAAGGGTTTCTCAAACAGAGGATAAGGTGGGACGGAGACCTCTCCTACCTCTATTTCAAAAAGCACAGGCTGTCGTTCAGCCCTAAACTTCTGGGCTGGCCAAATTTCCTGATGGTAATATTCACCGGGATCTTTTCGCAGATAGTCATGCCGTTTGTGATATTCGCATATACAGTCTGGCTCTTCGTCGTCTTCCCGATCGAGTATTCGGTGGGACTGCTGCTGCTTGTTTACTTCTTCTACCTGTTGCTGCTTCTTGTAATGTACCTCTTCTTTGTCGCATGCCTCTCCGAAAGGCCCAGGGAGGATCTTTCCAGGCTGTGCTTCCTGCCATTGATGCCGTTGTTCGCATTTGCGGCAAGGATGAACAGCCTCGTTGCCACGGTATGGGAAATGACGGCAAGCGGACACAAGGATACTTCGATGGCTCCGTGGTGGGTGACCCGGAAGAATAAATTCTGATATCAGACGTTGAACAGATCGAAGGTTATCTTGGCGAGCAGGAATATGAGTACCAGTATCATCATGGGGCGGATGAATTTGCCGCCCTTTCTCAGTGCGTATGCCGAACCGATGTAATTGCCGATCAAATTGCATATCCCGGCAGGTATGGCGATCTGGTAGTAGACAGTTCCGGCCAGGGCGAAGGTCAGCAGTGAGGCATAGTTTGAGGCAAGGTTGACGATCTTCGCGTTTCCCGAAGCAGTTTTAAGGTCAAACTTCATTATTGACGAAAAGGCAAAAATGGCAAATGTGCCGGCTCCCGGCCCGAACATCCCGTCATATCCGCCTACCAGGAATCCGATAAGCAGCGACAGCAGGAGGGCCGTCCTTCTGGACAGAGAGTGGGAAAGGTCGTCCTCTCCCATGTCTTTTTTTAGGAAGATGACTACTGCAGCAACGGGAAGGATCAAAAGGAGCATCGTCTTGAGGACATGGTTGGGTATCTTCAGCACTATCGATGCCGCGATGCCGGAGCCGATAAAGGAACTGAAAGCTGCAAGCAGCGACGATCTTATGTTCACGGCTCCAGCTTTCCAGAATTTGAATACAGAAAGCGTCGTCCCGCATGCGCTGGAGAATTTATTGCAGCCGAACGCAAAGTGAGCGGGCATACCGGTAAAGACGTAGGCGGGAAGAGCTATGATACCCCCTCCGCCCGCAGACGCGTCGACAAAGCCCGCCATCCCCACAAGAAGGCAGACAAAAGCCAGCATTGGAAAAGTGACAGTGAATTCAGCAGCCAAGTCGGTCACCGACTTGCGATCCCGGCAAGCCGGGATCGCGCCCTTTTTATTTAAGACTTGAGGCAGCCGCAGATCTCGGAGTTTACGTTGTTTCCCTGCTCAACTTCGAGCGACTTGATCTTCAGTTTTCCCTGCCTGTGCAGGGCAAGGGCCAGGGAAATGACAGTGGAAGCGCTTACTCCGATGCGCTTTGAGATCTCTTCAGGATCCAGCTTCCCCTTTTCTTCAGCTTCGGAGATTAGCTCTTCTCCCAGACATGAGACCCACTGTTCGAAAAGGGCGTTCATTTCGGGGGTATTCGAAGATGCAAGCTGGCTAAGTGTTATTACTGAATCGAATATCCTGGCCGAAACGAGCTCAAGCGAATGCACCAGCATCTTCATGTCCTGCTGCTCAAGTGTCTTTATATCTATATTCATTAAAAACCCACTCCTGTTTCTGTGTTTTTCCGAGCCTACTGATTATATAATAGCCTGGAATAATATCAACCGGGGTTTTCCCGCACAAAGGATGTGTTGACATGCCTGCAGGAAGGATAGACTGCAAAATGCTGGGTGTTCTGTCTGACACTCACGGAAGCTACCCCGCATGGGCAGCGGCCCTGTCGCTCTTCAAAGATGCCGATGCCGTACTGCACGCAGGGGATGTGCTTTATCACGGACCGAGGAATCCCATACCCGGAGGATATACTCCGGCTGACCTCGCCAACGCCATAAACGATTACAAGGGAACTATATTCATAGCGAGGGGAAACTGCGACGCGGACGTTGACCAGATGGTACTTGCACCTCTGCTTGCCCCATACGTCTCATTGTGGTGGAACGGAAAGAAAATACTCATGATGCATGGCGACAATTTCCCTCTGTTCAGACAGATGGCCCTCGATTCGGCCGTTCATCTTGCCATATCGGGACATACTCATGTAGCTTCCGTTGTAAGAGAGAGAGACACTATTTTTTTGAATCCCGGATCCACAACGATCCCAAAGGGTAAAGACCCCGCGGGAGCGGCGACAGTCGATGAAAATGAGATAAAGATATTGACTCTGGAAGGGGAGATCCTGCACAGTGAAAAGTGGTGATCCCGATCTCGGCGGGGTCTTCAGAAGACGAAAATTCTGGCCCCAGGTATTCTGGGTATTGCTTCTGTCTGCCGGATCCGCACTCAGCTGTGTGTTCGACTCGACCCCGCTCTTTATGGCATTTGTACTTTCTGCTTTTCTGGGACTGACGGAAAGCGGAAGATGGTCGCATAAGACCAACCTGTTGTTGTGTACCTCGGCGGCTGTAATAGCATCCGTATGCGGAGTCTTTTCATGGTTCGATACCGCTTCGATATTTTTCCTTCTGGTCGCTGTGGGAGGATTTATGCTCTACTACCGAGACAGCGGCAAAAAGTTCATCGCCGCAGTTGACAGGTTCTCATCGGAGATCTCCGGGGCAAAGGATCTGGACAGCCTGGTCTTTTCTGCCGCGGAAAGGATAAGTGAAATGGCGTCGGGAGACGAAGTTTTTATCACGGCAGCAGACAAAGCCGGCGGGATGTATATGCCAGGCAGGGCCGGAGCGCAAGGCAATACCGTTCCGAGAAACGGAGGCGCGGCATGGAAGGTCTTCGCATCTGGAAGGCCATATTTAACGCCAAGGGTCGAAAGCGGGAAGGACCTTCCCTTCTGCAGGGATGCAAGGTCCCTTATGTCCGTACCCCTCTGCGCGGAAGGCGAAAAGATAGGTGTCCTGCAGGTAGAATCCATGGTACCGGACGCTTTTTCCGAAGAAGATCTGCAGAAACTCGAACTGATCGCCTTTGTGCTTTCTCACCCGCTGTATGTAAAATTATCCGCGGAAAAAAACGACACGGATGAAGAGGAGGCCGGCGGCAAATAGATGATACTGATCGATATGCATGTCCACAGCAACTATTCGGACGGGACCCTGAGCGTGGGATCTATCGCAAAAGCCGCCAAGAAAAGACATCTGGCCTTTATAAGCCTTACAGACCACGACACGACCGAAGGGCTTGCCCCTTTCATGGCTGCCTGCAGGGAAAACGGCGTGGAGGGGCTTTCGGGGATAGAACTTTCCGCCGACTCCGATTTTACCCTGCATATACTGGGCTTCCGCATAGACCCGACAAACGAAGCGCTCCAGAAAAGGCTTCGTGACATCAGAAACAACAGGGACGACAGAAATCACAAAATATGCAGAAAATTGCAGGAACTGGGCTTTGACATACATATCGAGGACGTTGTCCTTCTGTCCAGGGGAGAGGTAGTGGCCAGACCGCATATCGCCAGGCTGATGATGCAGAAGGGTTATGTTTCGAGCATAGGACAGGCTTTCACCGAGTACCTCGGATCCGGGGGAAAGGCCTATGTGCCAAGGGAAAGGCTTTCTGCCGAAGAGTGCATTTCCCTGATCACAGAGGCCGGAGGAGTAGCGGTGCTTGCCCACCCCGTACAGACATATCTCGGAGACGATGAGTTGCGCAGTCTTCTAGGAAGGCTGAAGGATCACGGACTTTGGGGTATCGAGGCTATCTATCCGGGCCACAGTCCGGAACAGATCTACAATTACCTTAAAATGGCCGAAATGTTTGACCTTTACCCGACCGCCGGGTCTGATTTCCACGGCCCCAACAGCCACGGCGTGGATCTTGGGATCGCAGTGAGCGAGGATTTCCTCCCGTGGGCAAGGCTGGGAGTTAAGATATAATAACGGCGTATAATTAATTGTCCCTGTTCGGGAGATACTGCGGCAAAGCAAGCTTCGCAAAAAAATAATTGACCTATGGAGGTATAAAGATAATGAAAATTATGGATTTCCGCAGCGACACGGTAACCAGACCTTCCGAAGAGATGCGCAGGGTAATGGCCTGCGCCGAAGTCGGAGACGACATATACGGCGACGACCCTTCATCAAACGCACTGTCAAAATATGCGGCCGAAATTACCGGCAAAGAGGCTGCCATATATACATGTTCAGGCACGATGGGCAACCTGCTCGCTTTCCTCTCGGCCGGACGCCATGGAGAGAGCCTCCTCGCAGGGAAGCGGTCCCATGTTTGGAATGCCGAAGTCGGAGGTTTTTCAGCGATCGCGGGACTGTGTCCTTATCCGCTCAATGATGACGAGGGCCTTCCTTCCGCAGCTGACCTGGCCCCCGCGAACAGGGCGGACAACAACATACACCACCCTGACACGACAATACTCTGTCTCGAAAATACCCACAACTACACGGGAGGGATAGCGGTATCGCCGGAACGCTTTGCTGAAGTTGCGAGAGAGGGGCACAGGCTGGGCTTTCACGTTCACCTTGACGGAGCGAGGATATTCAACGCGGCAGTCTACCACGGAGTGGATGTGAGGGCGTTCACCGACGAGGTGGATTCTGTCCAGTTCTGCCTTTCCAAAGGCCTTGGGGCGCCTATGGGATCTATGCTCTGCGGATCTCACGAATTTATTGAAAGGGCGAAAAAGGCTCGGAAGCGTATCGGAGGAGCCCAGCGCCAGGTAGGGATAGCCGCGGCAGCGGGTCTTTATGCGCTTAAAAACAACATACCGAGGCTTGCCGAAGACCATGCGAATGCAAAACTTCTGTGCGAGCTCCTGGTCAAGGGCGGGATCCATGTGGAAGAAGTACCCAACATGACGAACATGGTATTCTTCCCGATGCTTGACGGCTACCCTTCGGACGAGCATTTTGTCAGTGCATGCAGGGAACGCGGACTTCTTCTCAACGCACTGTCGCCAAGGAGGGTGCGTCTTGTCACACATCTCGACGTAAACAGGGAAGATGTCGAAAGGGCAGCTGCGATAATACTTGAGGTGATCTTTCAGTGACAGAATTCCTTTCCCGCGAGGAAGTCGAATCCATGTCAGGATGGATACTGGATGAGGCTCTGCGCGGAGGGGCATCCGGGGCTGACGTGCTTTATTCCGAAGGAGCCGGTTCGGGACTTTCCCTCAAGGACGGAGAGATCGAAGAATGCGTGACAGGCTTTACTGCGGGCATCGGAGTAAGGACTATCATGTCGGACGGCAGGCAGGGGATATCCTATGGGAACAGGCTGGACAAGCTCTCGCTAAAAGATCTCGTGGAGTGGAGCCTTACCAACTGCAGGAACTCCGAACCTGAGGAAGGCATAATGCTTTACGAAGGGAAGATGGTCCCAGATCCCGCGCTCGACCTTGAAGATCCCCGGATAGTTGCTATCACTCCCCGGGAACGGCTGGAATACTGCCGTGAAATGACGGGATATGCGAGATCGGCAGATAAAAAAGTGGTCTCGGTAAGGAGCGCGTCCTGGAATGACGGGTGGGGAGCGTCCTTCTACTGTACCACCACAGGACTCGCCGGCTGGGAACGCGGAAGCAGCGCGAGCTGCGTCGTGACGGTGATAGCCGATGACGGTACAAACACCGAGATAGGGGGCTACGGTCTCGAATCAAGACGGCTGGATGAGCTGGACATAAAGAAGACAGCGCTCAGGGCGGTCAGGAAGACGGTCTCGGCGCTTGGCGGAAAGCCTATAAGGACCGGCCCCTATACTATCGTCATAGACCCGGAGACCGCGGCATCACTCGTGGAGGTCATAGGGGACCTCTTCTGCGCGCCTGAGATACACAAGGGCAGGTCGATGATGAAGGACCGTTTGGGGGAGAAAGTAGCCTCCTCCTGTGTTACCCTTATAGATGACGGAAGGATACCGTGGAAAGCAGGGACCAGTTCGTGGGATTCGGAGGGAGTGCCGACAGGCAGGACCGTCCTGATCGAAGGCGGCATTGCCGGGTCTTACCTGTATAATCTTCAGTATGCATGGAAGGACGGCGTTGCATCGACAGGCAACGCGTGCAGAGGGATGTCCTCTCTGCCGGAGGTCGGGAATACCAATGTCCTGCTGCAGGCGGGATGCGAAAGCTCGGAAAAGATCATATCAGGCATAGGGTCAGGACTTTTGATAACCGATCTGATGGGGCTCCACACGATAGATACCGTCAGCGGTGATTTCTCGGTGGGTGCAAAGGGACATCTGATCGAAAAGGGGAAAATAACGAAGCCTGTCAGCGGGGTCACTATCGCCTCGAACCTGAAAAACCTTCTGAATAATATAGTCGCGGTCGGTTCCGATCTTGAATTCTTCGGATCCACGGCGGCTCCGACATTGGTGGTGGAAGATATTGTTGTTGCGGGTGAATAAAAAAATATCAGCGATACTGGCCATAGCTCTATTCATTGCAGCACTGGCCGCTGGAGCGGCCTGTGCGGAGAGCCTTTCCCTCTGGTACGGCGACATCAAAAAGGGAGACATATCGGCGAGGACAAACTCGCTTAAGGGGAAGGACGTGGCCATAGAAGAGGTCATTTCTGCCCTAGGACTTGTAAGGTCGGGCAACCTTCAGGGAATAGTCGTAGTGATAGACGGCAAGAAGATGGAGTTCTGGAACAACTCAAGCGTAGTGAGGGTGAACGGTTCGATAATAAGCCTGCCTTATCCGATAGAGGTCAAGGACGGACACTGGTGGGCCGACTCGAAAACCATGATCACGGTGCTTGATCAGTTTTACACAAATATAGGCAGGAAGCCAGGGATGAGATGGTCTGAACCTGACGTGACCCCTCCTCGGGCAGAGGAACCAAAGAAGGGGCCCGCCAAGGAGGAACCCCCGAAGGAGGTGCCTGCCGAGCCCGAAAAACCGACAAAGGCTGAAATTACCGAACCTGAAAAGCCTGCCGCAGAAGAGACAAGATCCGCGGCTGTGCCGGCTTCCGTAAAGATCGGCCCCGGCGGCAAAAAGCCCGTGGTGGTGATCGACGCGGGGCACGGAGGACACGACCCCGGTGCCATGGCCAACGGTGTAAGGGAGAAGGACATAAACCTTAAGGCCGCTCTGGAGCTTGGAAGGATGCTTGAGGAATATGGCCTGGATGTGCGGTACACCAGAAAGACCGACGTATATCTCAAACTGGCGGAGCGGACGGCCTTTGCCAACGACAACAAGGCAAACGTATTCGTAAGCTTGCACTGCAATGCGATGCCGAAAGGCAAATACGCAGCCGGGCTTGAATTTTATATCATGGCTCCTCCGTCAGACAAAGACGCAATGCAGCTGGCCATATACGAAAACAAGGAAATCAGCGGCGGAGCGGAAACTGCGCAGGACATACAGCGGGCTGACCAGAAGACAAGGCTGCTCCTCAAAATACTTGGGGACATGCAGCAGAACGACAAGATAAACGAAAGCACGACACTGACCGAGGTCCTGCACAGCTCGGCACAGTCATCCGGGCTGCCGATGCGGAAGGTCAGACAGGCACCTTTCTATGTTTTAAGAGGTGCGGGCATGCCTTCCGTCCTGATCGAAATGGGTTACCTTACGGACAGGTCGGAGGCGGCGAAGCTGAATACGGCAAGCTACAGGGAGGCTCTCTGCAGAAGCTTTGCAAAGGGTATAGTGACCTATATCAACGAACATCCGGTGACGGTTCAGTGATCGTATACGGGAGGAATAACGGATGAGGGATCCTGAGGAAAGAACCCGCCATTTTATAATCAGAAGGAAAAAAGAAGAAGAAATGCCCGATGAATCCTCGGAAAGGCGCGTCTCCGCTCAGCCGAAGGAAAAGGTTTTTTCGGACAGCCACAGGCTCCGGGATGAGGATGATGAAAACCTGAAGGCGGGATTTTTCGCGAGATACGCCGGAAGGGGCCGCCGCGATGATGACGGACAGGCAGAGAGATCACGCGCAAAATACGAGGAGAGCTTCGACGACGAGTTTGAGGAGGAAGAGGAGGACGAAAGCAAAAAGGCCCCTCTGCTGGTCAGGATCTTTGCCTGGGTCGCCCTTCTCGCTATCTTCTTCGTCTGCGGATACCTCGGGGCCAACTATTTCTTCAACTGGGCGGACAAGAAAGGCGGTCCGAGAGTCGGAAATGTCGTGGGAAGCGGAACGGAAGCATCAAGGATAGCTTCCGGTTCAGACGTTTCCGGCGGACTGGGAAATGTCAAATACAGCATCTTCATCCCAGAGGGCAAGACGTTTACCGAAAGAGAGATTGAGATCAAAAAGGGAATGGTCGAGGAAGATATCGAAAAGGTGCTTTCTGTCTACATAGACGGACTCAAAGAGACCCAAATGCTGGACAACGGCTCGCGGGTCCTCAACGTTTTCCGCAGCGGGGACTGGCTCTACCTTGACATGACGGGAGCGTTCGGCACATCGCTGAAGACACTTGGCAAAGACAAGGCATCGATGGTGATCACAGGACTTGTCCGTACCATGGCAGATAACTTTCCGCCGATAAAAAAGGTCAAGTTCTATATCGACGGCAAAGAGTCGGGTGAAAAGACCCCCGTGGATCTCACAAAGCCATGGGAGATAAACTGACGGAGCGTCGCATGATGAGGATAGACGGAAGAGAACCATTTGAACTGAGACCGATAGTTTTCCAAAGAAATTTCAGCAGGTACGCCGAAGGATCGGCGCTTGTCGAATGGGGCAACACGAAGGTTCTGTGCACCGCCTCTGTGGAGGACAAGGTACCTCCCTTCATGAGGGGCACAGGCAGCGGGTGGATCAGCGCAGAGTATTCAATGCTCCCGAGATCCACGCACCAGAGGATGCAGAGAGACATCAGCAAAGGAAAGCCCAACGGAAGGGGAACAGAGATCCAGCGGCTGATCGGCAGATCGCTCAGGGCCGCGGTCGACATGGCGAAACTCGGCGAGAGGACGATCTGGATAGACTGTGATGTCCTTCAGGCAGACGGCGGGACGAGGACAGCCTCGATATCCGCCGGCTTTGTCGCTCTTTTTGACGCTCTCAGATGGATGTCCGCCAACTCGCTGATCAGCGAGATCCCCCTGAAGACCCAGATAGGCGCTGTCAGTGCCGGCAAGGTAAACGGAGTGCCGATGCTCGACCTCTGTTATGAGGAGGATTCAGCCGCGGAAGTTGATGCAAACATAGTCATGACGTCTAAGGGAGAATTCGTTGAACTGCAGGGCACCGGCGAAGGAGGCGTCTTCTCCGGCGCGGAGCTGGACGAGATCCTCTCCCTGGGATGGAAGGGCATATGTGAGATACACAGGCTCCAGGCCGAAGCTCTCGAACTGACCGAAGAGGAAAAAGCGGTCCTGATGAGATGAAGATAGTTCTGGCGAGCAGCAACAGAAACAAGTACCGTGAGATGAAAGAGGCCTTCGGGCCGATAGGAGTAGAGCTCATTTACGGCGGAGACACAGATGTTTCGATAGAGGTGGATGAGACAGGCGACAGTTACGAAGAGAATGCGCTGCTCAAAGCAAGGGCCTGGTCCGAAGCGCTTGGCATGGCAGCTCTCGCCGATGACAGCGGTCTGGAAGTCCATGCCCTCGGAGGAGCACCCGGAGTGCATTCGGCCCGTGCGGTCCCCGGCAGCGACGCCGACAGGACGATGTGGCTGCTTTCCCAAATGGAGGGAGCGGAGGACAGGAGGGCACGCTTTGTCTCATGCATAGCTGTCGTCTTTCCCGACAAGGAGCCCCCGCTAGTATACAGAGGCATCTGCAGCGGCACCATAGCATCAAACCCTCGCGGCAGCGGCGGTTTCGGTTATGATCCCATATTCATACCCGACGGATACAATGCCACTTTTGCCGAACTCGGAAATCAGATAAAAACAAAAATTTCTCATAGGGCTATGGCAATAAAAGGTATAGCAGAAATGCTCATACCTGTGTTACAATACTATGCTGTACGTACTATGGAAAAATCCCGGTTTGTGCAGGGACAGTGATCCAGCCGCCGGAATAGAGAAAACCCCTGGAGGTGTGGTTTGTGAAAATCCTTATCGGAATACTTCACATCCTTGTTTGTGTAGCTCTGATCGGAGTTATAATGATGCAGCACAGAAAAAGCGGCGGATTTACCGGATCATTTGGCGGTGGCGGCACTCAGGCAGATATGGGAGGAACATGGCAGCGTATGTCGTCTCTGACCAAGGTAACTGCGGGGCTGATGGTCGCCTTTATGGTGCTTTCGATCCTGCAGGTAGTTATCAGATAGGCCGTTGCCATGCCGATCAAAAGGCTTGACAGCCAGAAGGACATTGCCTCCTTCATCGAGACGGAAGGACGTCTTTTTTCGGCAACTCACGAGGAGTTGCTTGCAGGTTGGACGACAGACATCTATTTTTTGAAGACAAGAGACGTCCTGCGTTCGGCAGGACTCCTTGAGACACCTGTGACAGCAGAGGTTTTCACAAGAAAGAGCGGCATCTTTGCCGGCGTCGAAGAAGTCCTCAGGCTTTTCAGGACGTTCCCGAAGCCGCCTGTCGTAGAGGCTCTGCCGGAGGGCTCCGCTTTCGAAGCGAAAGAGGTGCTGATGCGGATCACAGGTACATATGAGTCTTTCGGGCTTTATGAAACTGTGTTGCTCGGGATGCTCGCCTCTTCTACGGGCTGGGCGACCGCGGCCAGAGAGTGTGTTGAAGCTGCGGAAGGGCGCAGTGTGCTCTGCTTCGGCGCGAGGCATGTGCACCCGGCAGTGGCACCTGTAATGGAGAGGGCCGCGAAAATAGCCGGCTGCAGCGCGATGAGCTGCATACTTGCTGCGAAGCTGTGCGGTGAGGAGCCGAAGGGTACCATACCCCATGCGGCGATCTTGATAGTAGGCGATACAGTCAGGCTCGCAAAACTTTATGACAGCCAGATACCTGCCGAGGAACCCCGCATAGTGTTGGTGGACACCTTCAAGGATGAAGCGGAAGAGACTATCCGTGTAGCGGAGTGTCTCGGTGACAAACTTGCAGGTGTGCGGCTCGACACACCGGGAGAGCGCGGCGGCGTCACGCCGGATCTGGTCCGCGAGATCAGATGGCGTCTTGACAAGGCCGGATACAGCAAAGTCCAGGTCATAGCGACGGGAGGTCTCACCCCCGACCGCATCAGGCTGATGAACGAAGCGGGCGCTTCTGTTTACGGGGTCGGAAGTTACATTACTCACGGTACCCCGAGGGATATGACCATGGACCTTAAGATGGTCGACGGAAGGCCGATCGCGAAACGCGGACGTCTTCCCGGAATAGTTGAAAATCCGAGGCTTGAACGCGTACTCTAGTCCCACAGTCTGTTTTCCCCCACGTTAACGGACAGTGCTTCGAAGGCCGGTGCCGCAAGGCACGAATGCCACGGCTTCGGAGGGTCGGAAGGGTAGCTTTGAGAAATATAAAAATATAAAAATTAGTGTTCCACTTTTTTGAGGAGGAAGATCCATGATAGGCACACGTTCTTTCATGGCTAAGGGTGCGGAAGTCGAGCGCAAGTGGTATGTCATCGACGCCACAGACAAACACCTTGGCCGTCTGGCAGTTCAGGTAGCCCGTATCCTTTCGGGAAAACACAAACCTACTTATACGCCTCACGTTGATACCGGCGATTTCGTCGTGGTGATCAACGCAGAGAAGGTCGGACTCACAGGCAAAAAACTCCTGCAGTCCACAATCACTACACATAGCCTTTACCCCGGCGGACTTAAGACCCTCACCTACCAGCAGGTCCTTGAGCGCCGTCCGGAGCGTCTGATCGAAAGGGTCGTATGGGGCATGCTTCCCAAGACCAAGCTCGGACGCGATATGTACCGCAAACTTAAAGTATATGCCGGTCCGAGCCATCCTCATCAGGCTCAGAAGCCCGAGCAGATAGACTAGGAGATAGGGGTGTAAACTATGGCAGTTAAAAAGACAGAGACAGCAGCCCCGGTATCCTTCATTTGGGGTACGGGGAGAAGAAAGAACGCTATCGCCCGCGTACGTATCTGCGAAGGTGACGGTAAATTCCTTATCAACAACAGAGAGGTCAATGATTATCTTCCCAGATATTATTGGGCCTCACTTGCGCTCCAGCCCCTCAAGGTAGCCGGAGTTGAGGGCAAGATCGACGTATTCGTCAACGCACACGGCGGCGGACTTACCGGTCAGGCTGGCGCGGTGCGCCTCGGTGTTGCGAGGGCCATCCTTAAGATGTACCCTGCAGCGCGTCCCTCGCTTAAGAAGGCGGGACTTCTTACCCGCGATTCACGCATGGTCGAGCGTAAGAAGGTCGGACTCAAGGGCGCAAGAGCTAACAAGCAGTTCTCAAAGCGTTAGTTTTACTCTTTGCTCAGTATTCAGGGCATCCCGGGCCGCAAGCTGCGCCCGGGATGTTTTTTTGCCGTTTTCCGCGGCGATGCAGTCTGATCATGAAGCGGATACACAGCCAAGTCCTGCAGGATATATTCTCAAGGCAAAAGACCTGTTTTGTCTTATTAATTATCCTGCCACGGGGAAATAATGATAAATTTCAGCTTGACCTGACGGAGGTCAAGCAGTAAACTTTACGCGAGAAAGTAATATTTCGGGAAATACCCGAAGGAAGGAGCAGTCCATGGATAGTTCCAGTCCCAGTCCTGAACCTCAAGGAAACTTAGTGAATATTTTCTAGCCCGGGCTGCACTTTTTTGAAAGCACCCGGCGCTGCCGGGTGTGAAGTTTCTGCAAATTTCCTTTCGTTTTATCCCTTCACTCCCGTCGAACTTTTAAATTATCAGCTGAACTGCACGACATGACGGCATCTTTTTATGGCATGGCCCGGCATGTGTATTATCGCGCAGTTCGGAACGCGCAGAAATTTATAAAAGAGCGGGGAGGAGATACCAATGCTTAAAATAACCAAAACTTTTGAAGACAGGCTTCATGATATAGATCCGGACAACATCGAATCCGGCTCCTGGATCAGCCTGATAAAGCCTACGGCAGAGGAGCTTCTGCTCACCGAAAGGATAACAGGAGCCCCCCAGGACTTCATAAGATCAGCTCTTGACCCTGAAGAGTCCTCCCGCATAGAGATAGAAGACAATCACATACTTGTGCTCATAAACGTTCCGGTCAACCATGAAGCGAGCCCCGGGGAGTATGACACCATACCGCTTGGAATGGTCGTGACCCCGGATTATTTTGTTACGATCTGCCAGGAGTACAACGAAGTCCTTCAGAGTTTCAAAGGGACTAGGTACAGATACTTCAGCACGTTCAAAAGGACGAGGTTTCTGTTCCAGCTGCTGTACCACTCGGCGCTGCTCTTCCTTAAAGACCTGCGCCAGATGGCGAGGAAATCCGACAAAATAGAACACGATCTCAGACTCTCGATGAAGAACGAGGAACTGTTCCAGCTCCTGGACCTCCAGAAGGGGCTTACCTACTACTCGATGTCGCTCCGGTCGAACAGGGTCGTCGTCGAGCGTCTGCTGCGGCTGTGCTCTAACCCTCAGGTCAGCCACCTTATCAAGATCAGGGAAGAGGACGAGGATCTCCTCGATGACGTCAGGGTCGAATATGACCAGGCGATAGAGATGGCCCAGATACAGACCGATGTCCTTGCCGGAATGATGGACGCGTTCGCCTCCGTCATCTCGAACAACCTCAACATGGTCATGAAGTTCCTTGCCTCTGTTACGATCGTTATTTCGATACCCACAATGATCTCAAGCTTCTTCGGAATGAACGTCCCTGTTCCCTGGACATCACATCCGCTGGGGTTTTACATAGTAGGATTCGTATCCGTTGTTCTTACGATAGCGGCGACTGTGATACTCTGGAAAAAACGGTTTTTCTGATCAAAATCTCTGCCCGCACCGCTGCCGCGGCTTGTGTATAATATCAATCAACATCAATAGCAGAGATACGGTTTCCTTGAAGGGGGAGATCCGGGATTGAAAATATCCGCGAGCAATAAAAAAAGAAATCTGATAATAGCAGTGCTGGTCGCAGTATCAGCACTGTCTGCATACTTTCTTTTCGTCGGATCGGGTGCAAAAGACAACAGAGTGAAAGCCTCCGGGACTGTCGAGGTCACGGAGCTGAGCCTCTCGCCGCAGGCAGGGGGAAGGATACTTGAGCTCAACATCAAAGAATCGGACCACGTCAAAAAAGGGCAGCTGATAGCGAGGCTGTCACTTGACGGTGCGGAACACGATGTCGTGATGGCCGAGGCTGCGCTTTCTGCGGCGAAAGAGCAGCTGCTCGAGCTCCAGAACGGATTCAGAAAAGAGGACATCTCCAGGGCCGAGGCCGAGTATGAGCTCAGAAAGACACAGTACGAACAGGCTGTAAAAGACGAAAAGCGCTTCAGGGAGCTTGCGGACGATGGTGTTGTGCCCGTAAGGGAAGCCGAGCTCTACGAGGAAAACGCAAAATTGAAGATGAACGCGATGAAAATGGCATACGAGAACTTCTCCATGCTAAAAAGAGGAATGAGGACTGAGCAGATAGAGGCAGCCAAAGCAAATGTCAAAAGAGCCGAGGCAGCTCTTCTCAAAGCTAAGACCCTGGTAGGCTATAAGGAATTTTACTCTCCCGCGGAAGGGGTCATCCTTACAAAGAACTATGAGGTCGGTGATGTGATCAGCCCGGGCACCCCTATCGCGACCCTCGGGATAATGACCGACTGCTGGATCAAGCTGTACATACCATCGACCCAGCTCGGTCTCGTGAAGCTAGGAGGAGCGGCAGAGGTCACGGTCGATGCTTACCCGAATAAAAAGTTCAAGGCCGTCGTGACCGAGGTCAACCAGCAGGCGGAGTACAACCCGAGGCTTTCCCTTACCCAGAGCGAGCGCTCGAACATGGTATTCTGGATAAAACTCTCTGTGGAGGATCCCGAAGGCATCCTCAAACCGGGTATGCCTGCAGATGCCGTGATACTATGACTTCGGACGGAGACGAAATATACCTCTCCTATAAAGGGGTAAGGAAGAGCTTCAACGGTGTCCCGGCGCTCGATGGGGTGGATCTGGAGGTCCGCAGGAGTGAGATATTCGGATTCATCGGACCCGACGGTGCAGGCAAGACCACATTGATCAGGATGGCAATGGGGATAACCGATCCCGACTCGGGAGAGTGTACCCTTCTGGGGATGAAGGACAGGCGCAGGGCAAGGATCAGCGCCGGATATGTCCCCCAGCTTTTCAGTCTATATACCGATATGACTGTCAACGAGAATATTGCCCTTTTCGGCTCCCTTTACGGTACGGCAAAGGAAACGGCGCTTCAAAGAGCGGAGGACATACTCAAACGGACGGGCCTCTGGCCTTTCAGGGAAAGGCTGGTCGGGAACCTTTCCGGAGGCATGAAGCAGAAGCTCGCCCTTGCGTCCGGATTGATGCATACTCCGGAGATCCTCTTCCTTGACGAACCGACGACCGGCGTAGATCCCGTCGCACGGAGGGAGTTCTGGGCGATACTGTACGAACTTAACAGACAGGGGCTAACGATAATCGTATCCACTCCCTATATGGACGAGGCCGAGCTCTGCACCAGGAAGATGTTCATCAGCAACGGCAGGATACTTGACGTGGGGACGTCGGAAGAATTGCTTGACCGTTACGATAAGAAGATCCTCGTGCTTGAACTTGATGAAAGAAGGGCAAAGGATTGGCTGCTGAAGTGTTCTCACGTATGTGACGCGAACCTTTTCGGCAGCACTTACCACATAGTTGTGGATGATGTCGGGGCGGCAGCCGCTGATATAAGGAAAGAACTTGAACTTAGATACAGTCCGGCCCCGGAACTTACAGAGGCGACGCCGAGCCTTGAAGATCTGTTCGTTGCCTTTTCCGGAGGTGTGACCTCTTGCCGCGCGCAGCAGTAGAGACAAGGGAACTGACAAAGAAATTCGGCAGCTTTACTGCCGTGGACCATATAACGATGTCGATAGAAGAGGGATCGGTCTACGGTTTCCTCGGACCCAACGGTTCGGGAAAATCCACGACAATAAGGATGCTTTGCGGTCTTCTTGCCCCGACATCCGGAGTCGGACTGGTCCTTGGCATGGACCTCGCCCGGGAGGGAAGGAAGATCAAGGACCAGGTGGGCTATATGTCCCAGAAGTTCAGCCTCTACCCTGAAATGACCGTCATCGAAAACCTGGAGCTCTATTCCGGCCTGTACGGTCTTACGGGTCCGGATAAGAAGAAACGCATTGAGGAAATGCTGGCGCTTGCAGGTCTCGGCGGACGCGAGGATGAATATGCCGGGAGGCTTTCGGGAGGCTGGAGGCAGAGGCTCGCACTGGGATGCGCTATACTGCACAGGCCTAAGATACTCTTCCTGGACGAGCCTACCAGCGGAGTGGACCCGAAGGCCAGGAGGCTCTTCTGGGACATAATATACGATCTCGCGGCGGACGGAACGACTGTCATGGTTACCACTCATTTCATGGACGAAGCGGAGCACTGCGACAAGGTCGCCTTTATATACTTCGGCGGCCTCATCGCAGACGATACTCCGGCAAATCTGAAAAAGCTGATCCCCGGCAGACTGTATGAGATAGGATCCGACAACGCCTTCGATCTGCTTGCGAAGATCGCTCAGGGAGCAGTGGGACCTGTGACCGATTCCTACTTTTTTGGAGAGAAGATCCACCTGCTTGTGGACAAAGACAGGGAAATCGAAGCAGAAGGGATATTCAGAGGGGCTTCGATAAAAGAGATATCCCCCTCAATGGAGGATGTATTTACATATCTTGTGAAGAATGAATCCGGAAGGGATCTTGGCAGCGGAAGGATCTCCGGTGCGGGCGAGATAAGGCCTGCGATCGCACCGGCCGGTCCTGTGAAAGAGGGATAACGATGGGATTTGGCAGACTGCGTGCCCTTATAGTCAAGGAGTTCATACAGGTCCTGAGGGACAGGCTCACCCTCGCGATGCTGATATTCATGCCTGTCGCACAGCTGCTGATATTCGGTTTTGCCATAAACACGGATGTCAAACATCTTAACACCGCGATCTTTGATCAGTCCAAGTCACAGGAGAGCCGTGAGATCATACAGAGTTTTACGGCCAGCAACTATTTCGACATAAAACTATATGCAAACAGCATCAAAGAGGTGAACAGGGCTGTCGGATCGGGAGCGGCCAAAGTCGGACTTATCATACCTCCCGATTATGCCCAGAGGATAAAGGGCGGGAGAGTGGCGTCGATACAGCTGATAATCGATGCGACAGACAATATGTCGGCATCGTCTGCGATGGCCGCGGCCCAGACCATAGGTATGCTAAAGTCGCAGGAGATACTCAGCGACAAGTTCAGACGGATGGGGTTTGAGATGCCTCCCCAGACTGTCGATATAAGGATCCGCCCCTGGTATAATCCGGATTTTATAACCTCATGGTATCTGGTCCCCGGAATAATGGGACTGCTTCTGACCATAACACTTATCACGATGATGGCGATGGCCATAGTCAGGGAGAGCGAACAGGGAACGCTGGAACAGCTTCTGGTGACGCCGATGCATACCTGGGAGCTGCTGCTGAGCAAGATACTTCCGTACATAATCGTAGGATACATACAGATCATAGTATCCATAACGGTGGGGATGGGTGTGTTCAAAATGCCCTTCCTCGGGAGCAAGACGCTCTTTTTCGTGCTGACCTTCTTCTATGTGGTAGCCAACCTGTCTCTCGGGATAATGATATCGACCTTCGTCCAAAACCAGATGCAGGCCCTTCAGCTTTCGATATTCCTTATACTCCCAAGCGTACTGCTCTCTGGGTTCGTCTTTCCCACCGAGGCGATGCCCGGTATATTCCGCTATCTTGGAGAGTGCCTTCCCATAACATATTACATAAGGCTCTCCAGGCAGATAATACTGAAGGGAGGAGGGTTCGAACTGGTATGGAAGGACACCCTGGCGCTCTGTGCGTATATCGCCGTGATGTTTTCTTCGAGCATAGTCATGTTCAAGAAACGTTTTGTGCCATGATCTGCAGGAGGCAAAAAATAATGATAAAAAGATCCTTCTTTAAAATAGTGACGGTTTCCCTGCTTATGATCGTTTCATTTGCCGGGTGCTCTTTCTCCGCTGAGCCGGAAGAGCTGGAGAGGCTGATCATGCAGGCAAAGGAAGCAAACCCGCTGATATCGGCCGCAGAGGAGAGAGTCATACAGGCACAGGGCGCACTTCAGGAAGCCGGTGCGAAGATGGGACCTAAATTTGGCGTGGGAGTCGCCGGGATATGGCCGAGGGACAGGATCATCCCCATAGACGGCCTTCCGCTCGGTTTCGGGAATGTCTACGTGGCCGCTGCGGGTTTCGTACAGACGATATACGCAGGCGGATCACTGATCGCATCGAAAGAGGCCGCGCAGCTCGCAATAGATACAGCGAAGGCCGAAAAAGAAAGGATAAGCCAGACAGTTGCGAATTCCGTCAGCATTGCCTACTACAACTGGAGGAGGGCCTGTGCGAAAAAGGCGGTGGCAGAAGAGGCCCTGAAGCTTGCCAAAGACCATCTCGGAAGGGCCGAGAAGCTCTTCGTTTCAGGAGTGGTTGCTAGGGGAGATGTGCTCAGGAGCAAGGTCGCGGTAGCCGATGCCGAGCTTGCCCTGATAAGGTCGGATAACGCAGTGGACCTGTCTCTGACGGCCCTTGAAAGAGCTGTCGGATCAAGACCGGAAGTCACGGAAACGGCGGATGCGGCCACCGGCTATGTCCCTTCGCCGGAGGCCCTCTCAGACCGTGAGTCCAACATAAAGGCCGCTTATGAAAACAGGCTGGAGATCAAAATGTACGACCTTATGAGCCGCAGGGCAAATAAGATAGCCAAAGCCGCGGAAGGCCGCCTCCTCCCGCAGATAATGGCGGCAGGCGCGATAATGAACGCAGGAAACGATTTCTTCCCGAGCGGCAATGAGGAGGCAGTCCTGTCGCTTATCGGAACATGGACGATATACGACAGCAACGAGGCCTCGGCAAAGACAAAGCAGGCCAGGGCACAGGCACGGGAATTCCTTCATCTCATAGACGACATGAAGAACACGATAAAAATGGAAGTCACAAACGCCGAACTGGATCTCAGGTCATCGATAAGCAGGCTCGAGGTCGCGCGGAGGCAGACTGCCGAATCAGAAGAAGATTACAGGATCGCTGTCAGAAGGTACGAGGAGCAGGTCGGGACCAACCTTGAAATGCTCGATGCTCGGCTTGCCCTTACGAAAAGCAGGACTGAAGCGGTGGATGCTTATTACGACATCCTCATCGCTGAGGCAAACCTCCGCTGTTCGATGGGCAAATGACGGCCCGGGAGGAACTCCCGGTATGCGGCTGAATGAAAAAAATTGACGCAGAGTTTATTTTCTGGGAAGTTTATCGGATAAAAGGATATTGTGCCTTTTTTCTCTAAGTTAGAATCATAAATTGTTTTGTTTTGTCGTTTTATTGCTTCAATTCCCGACAGTTCAGGCTTTTGCCCTCTTTACTCAAATCATTAAGAGGACTACAATTAGTTATGTGTGTAAGAATTGTCCCCTAACAGGGGCAGGTATCTTAAAGTGAATGCCCGTTTGGGCGAAAAATCCAAGGAGGTTTTTTGTATGGCCGTACAGAAACGTACTTCCAAGAACGTTCTTCTTGACACAGCGCTGAAGAACTTCTACGCAGCAGCAGAGGAAATGAACCTTGACGAAGGACTTGTCGAAGTCCTGAGCCGCCCCGAAAGAGCTATATGCGTCTCTGTCCCTGTAGTCATGGACGACGGTTCGGTAAGAGTATTTGAAGGCTACCGCGTTCAGCACTCAACAGTCTGCGGACCGGCAAAGGGCGGACTCCGTTTCCACCCCGATGTCACCCTCGAAGAGTGCGAAGCCCTCGCTAGCCTTATGACATGGAAGTGCTCCCTTGCAGGTATTCCTTACGGCGGAGGCAAGGGCGGCATAGCAGTAGATCCGTTCGAACTCTCACCGCGTGAGCGCGAGATGATGACACGCACATTTGCAGCACGTATCGCTCCTTTTGTCGGCGACTGGACAGACGTTCCCGCTCCCGACGTAAACACAGGCGGCCCCGAAATGGTCTGGATCATGGATACCATTTCCAAACTTCGCGGCAGACTTGAACCGGGCGTAGTCACAGGCAAACCCATCGCATACTGGGGATCAAAAGGCCGCACAGCAGCAACGGGACTCGGCGTTGCGACCTGCGTTCTTGAACTCCTCAAGACCCAGAATGTAGATCCCAAAACAGCAACAGTCATCGTACAGGGCTTCGGCAACGTCGGGACCAACAACGCACTCTTCCTCCAGGAAGCTGGCGCAAAGATCGTCGGCATCAGCGACATCACCGGCGGCTACTACTGCAAGGACGGTATCGACGTCAAGGCAGCAAAAGCATTCGTTGAAGCACACCCGAAGCGTATCCTCGACGGTTACACACAGCCCGGACTCGTCAGGATGAGCGGCGAAGAGATCCTTGAGCAGGAATGCCTCGTTCTTTCACCCTGCGCCCTCGAAGGCGTCATCAGTGAGAAGAATGCCGACAAACTCAAGTGCACATACATCGTCGAAGGCGCAAACGGACCTGTAAGGCCCGACGGTGACGTTATCCTTGACAAGCGCGGCATAATCGTAGTTCCTGACTTCCTTGCCAACAGCGGCGGAGTCATCGGTTCATACTTTGAATGGGTACAGGACCTCGCCGGATTCTTCTGGACCGAGGAAGAGTACAACAACCGCCTCGTACCGATCATGAAGGACAACTTCAAGAGGGTATGGGACTATGCACAGGAGCACAACGTGAAGATGCGCCGCGCAGCATTCCTCGTAGCCATCAAGCGCGTTGCAGACGGCCTGAAGCTGAAAGGTTTCTTCCTCTAAGCCTTGCCGGACTGAAAAATGCAATACAAAAAGGCCGCCCTTTTTGGAGCGGCCTTTTTTCTGCTTATTAACAAATATCAAAAGTATCTTCCAGAGCTTTTATGAATCTTACCAGGGCTTCGTTTACGGGTACATCTATACCGTGCCTGCGGGCAAGGGTGCAGACAGTTCCGCCGAATGCCTCGACCTCTGTTTTCCTTCGCGCTTCCACATCCTGAAGCATCGATGTCTTCCCTCCCGGAGTCAGCGAACTTAATATGCCGATGCACTTTTCAATATCTTCCTCGCAGAGGCAGATACCCTCGGCGTTGGAAACTGCAACGGCCTCTCTCATCGTCTCTGCGATCAGATCTCTTACCGCCTTTGAGCCCTTGATGGCTCCGTATGTGCATCTGAGGACTGCGGTCACCTGATTTGCGCCGACATTGAGCATGAATTTGAGCCACAGTTCCCTTATCATATCTTCGGGGATGTTGTATTTGATACCTGTCCTGATGAAAAAACCTTCCACCGCGAGGACCCTGTCCGAATAGTTTCCCGGAGTGTTTTTTGCTTCGCCGAAAGGTATGAATCCGAGATTGACGTAGTTGGTTGAGTCTCCGGTCCTGGCTGCGTCAGTCCTCATGACATAGGAATAGAGTACCTTTTCAGCCCCGTAAGCCCTGCCGATCTCCTCTTCGCTCGTTATTCCGTTAAGCAGCGAAAGAATGATCGTGTCCTCTCCGACATGGCCCCTGGCCTCTTCGATCGCCCGGGAAAGATGGTGGTTCTTGACGGCAAAGATCAGAAGGTCCGCGGGGGCGACCTTATCATCCGGTCCGAAGACAGGGAACATATAGGTCTTTCCGTTTACCGTCACTCCATGTTTCCTGTATCTTTTCTCACGCTCTCCCGAAGCTATGATTCTTATGTCTTCCATCGGGACAGTCTCGGATATCTTTGCGAGGTTCGCGCTCCCGACAGCTCCAAGCCCTATCAGGGACACTGTTTTGATCTTTTTCATGCTCATATTCTCCGTTTCCGCGATTTTTTTTGCGCTGTAATATAGTATGAGAGGACATTGTATACTATTTTTCTTTGTTTTTGAACATAAAAAATGCCGGCACCTTCTTCGGGCGCCGGCACTTAAGATATTTACGGGATATCTTTATCAGATTATTTCTTTGGCCGCTGCTGCCTTGTCGAACCAATCTTTGCCCTCTACCATCCTTGTTACCAGCATTGCCGAGCACGTGTCACCGGTCGCGTTGACCATCGTGGCGGCGGGGTCTACCAGGAAGCCTATCGTTGCGATTATCGGGAAAGCTTCGGGAGGGAATCCGTACAGGCTGACTATCAGCATCTCTCCCACAAGTCCTCCTCCGGGGATGCCCGAGAGGACGACTCCCGAAAGCACTGCCACCGCAACTGCGGTCGTCATCGTTCCCACTCCCGTGAAGGGAATGTTGAAGATGCCGAAGAGGAACGCGATCTTGAGGATGCCGCTGAGGCAGGAGCCTTCCATGTGGGCGGTCGCTCCGATGGGAAGCACGATCTCCGCGATGTCCTTGGGAATGCCGATATTATGCGCCGCCACGAGGTTGACCGGCAGAGTGGCGTTGCTGCTCTGGGTACCAAGGGCGGTTATCGAGGGAGTTATGATGTTTTTCCAGAAGGTGCCCACTCCCTTGCCCTCTGTTGCGATCCAGGAGTAGATCGTGAATGCCACAAAGAAATATCCGAAGGTGGCAATGTGGTAGACTATCATTGAACGCAGGTAGGCACCCAGCAGATTGGGGCCGTAGTCTCCGACCAGCGTTGCAAAGTAGGCGCCGAGTCCTATCGGGGCATAGTACATGAGATATTTGACCATCTGCAGCATAGCATCCGCAAATACAGCTATCCCGCGTCCCACAGCCTTGCCTCTTTCCCCGAGCGTCTGCAGGCAGAAGCCGAAGAAGATCGTGAAGAGGATCAGCGGAAGCATGGCGCGCCTTGACAGAAGCAGCGAGAAATCCTCAACGGTAAAGGCCTTGACTATCTGGTCCGCCGTCCTGAGAGCCTGGAAGTCTTCAGGCGCCTGGAGCTGGATGTTCGTTCCTGCGGCAGGGGGGAAGAAGGTTACCGTAACGAGCATCAGGACCGCTGCTATCGCTCCGGTAACGAGGAAGACGATGACCAGGGATTTCATCACCTTGCCGAGCCGCTCCATCGAAGACATATTGGCGACGGCGCTGCAGATCGTTGAGAAGACCAGCGGGACCACTACCATGAACATCGCATTGATAAAGACATCTCCAAGAGGTTTGAATACCAGCGCGTCTTTCCCCATCACTGCTCCGACGATACAGCCTATCACGATCGCTGTGAGAAGTATGATAGGGAAGCGGTAGGCTTTCCAGATACTGTTTGATTCTGATGCCATGTTTACCTCTCCTTCCGTTTCTGCTTTTTCTGTAGATTTTAAGTATAAAACATACATTCCGATGTTAAAAGGTGCTGCCCGATATTTAATCATTTATGTCACAAATTGACCATACCATTATAAACAATAAAGGCAAAAAATGAAAAAAGTTGTCCATAAAAAATCAGACGGACAAGGACAAAAGGTGTCCTGTGTTCTCTGCAAGCAGTTGCGCAATATTATACACTCTTTTTTCTTGATCGTTGTGTCGGCATTTGGTCAGAAAAGGGTCTCTTTTCCCATAAGTGACTTCACCTTTCTGATTATCAGGTCCCTCTCCTTTTCCTCTATGGTGCCGTTGGCGCGGTATACTATCGAACCATCTGCGCCGATCAGGGCGAAATTGGCGTCTCCCCTCACAAAAGAGAGATCGTTGCGCATTTTGCCGTCCCAGTCACCGTAGATCGTATGGCCTGCCTTTTTCGATTCCGTGACGAGTGAGTCCTTCCATTTTCCCAGAAAGAGTTTTGACGCACCTGAACAGTCGACGACGGGGAGGACGAAGAGCCGTGACTTCTCGTCATCCGACAGCTGATCCATGAATTTTTCCAGCTCATCCTTAAGTGCCCTGTTCCTCTCCTTTGTCTCGCGTGTCTCGTAAAAGCAGAGTGCGATCTTGCCGGAGATATCACCAAGGGTCAGCGTACTCCCGTCTCCCGACGTTATCCGGAAAGGAGCGGCCTTCTGCACTCCTTCCGAGGCTGTTGTCAGGGAGGATGCCACCAGCACCGTCAGGGATAAGAGACATATGACAAAAGATCTTCTGAACATCAATGACGACCTCCTTTTATGCCGGTCGGGGGCGTCATAGGCCCCTCTGTTTGCTATATTGTATTTAATAAAAGGAGATATGGGGATATGCGAAGAAAGGATATTTGAATCAGACGGGCGGATCAAAAAAAGCAAATAAAAAAGCGTCCCGGGAGTTCCCTGGACGCTTTTGCTGTCGATGGTGCCGGAGACGAGAATTGAACTCGTACGGGTTTCCCCACACGCCCCTCAAACGTGCGTGTCTACCATTTCCACCACCCCGGCGCTTGAGACTTAGAAATTATACGTAGCATATCTTCTTTCGTCAAGTCTCTATTTGAAAAAAACAGCTATTGCACCGCAGTTTTGTGCGGATAAAAAAATCGGAGGCCCCGATGGGACCTCCGACAGATATCGTGCAGCTTAATTGCTGTATTCGCGGCGCTCCTTGATACGGGCTGCTTTTCCGCTGAGCTTGCGCAGGTAGTAGAGCTTCGCCCTGCGGACCTTACCCTTGCGTACGATCTCGACCTTCTCGACGCTGGGGCAGTGGACGGGGAATATTCTTTCGACTCCTATCCCGCCGGACATCTTCCTTACGATGAAGTTCTCGCGAAGTCCTCCGTGCTGGCGTCCGATCACTACGCCTTCGAAGATCTGTATACGTTCACGGTTGCCTTCCTTGACTTTGACGTGGACTTTTACCGTGTCGCCGGGGCGGAACTCAGAAAGGCTCTCGTCTGCCTTTGCGAATTTCTTCTCGATAAGTGCTATTCTTGGATCGATCATGAGGTTTTTCCCTCCTTGTCATGTTTTGGATTTTGTCGTTTTAATATTTTCAGGGCCTTCCGGCCTCTATGCTGAGAATGATCAGGTTCATCTCCAGCCAAAAAATCTGTCAAGCGTTATGCTCACTGCGCTTCGTACCGACAGGTGGTTCCAGCTGTCCGTTCCTCCCGCGATGGGCGTCATCACAGCGTCAGCATCTTTGAGGACATCCTCGTGAAGCCCCCATCCCGTACCGAAAATGAATACAGGCGAGAGGTCTTCCTCCAGTATCCTGCGCTTCAGCGAGAGCCAGTGAAAGGCTCCTTCGGTCGATTTGGCTGTAGTCGCGATCGTGAAGGGGTTGGTCTTTTCCCTTTCACTTGCCCACTTTAGAGCTCTGTTCACAGATGCGAAGATCTTAAGCGTGGAAAAGGCTTCGCTCCTGTCAGGGTTGTAGGTCGAGCCCCACCCTTCGGTCCAGTGGGCCGCGATCTTCTTGGCCATATCCCTCTGCTGTGCGAGCGGGGTGACCAGAAGATACTTTCTTATGCCATAGGTGCGGCACGCCCTTGCGATGTCGTGCAGATCCATTCCGGTAATGGCCGTCGAGGATCTTTCTCCTCTTTTGTCGAGGACAGGGTAGTGGACTTCCATGACATATGCCCCTTTTGACATCCAGGGCATTATACCGGCGCGTCCGACTATGTCGGGCCTTCTTCTGAGGGTCCTCTCAACAGCCTGTCTCCTGCGCCACTTCCTTATGGCCTTTTCGTCTCCGCTGAGCAGTATCTCCGGCACTTTTTGACCCTCCCATTCGGAAGGTCTGGTGTAGTGGGGCGTGTCAAGCATGCCGCCAAAGAACGAGTCCTCTTTGACAGCTTCCGACTTGCCGACCACTCCCGGGATCAGCCTCGAAACGGCATCCACGATCGCCATCGCGGGCATCTCCCCGCCGGTGAGCACAAAATCACCCATTGATATTTCAAGGTCCACGTTTTTTTCAACGAATCTTTCGTCGATGCCTTCGTAATGGCCGCAGAGGATCACCAGATGCTCTTTCCTCGACAGATCTTCGACAAGCTCCTGATGGAGCATTGTTCCCTGTGGGGATGGATAGACCACGAAGGGTTCTCTCTCTCCCTTGACGCTTTCCAGGGCCCTTTGGAGCGGTTCGGCCATCAATACCATGCCGCCGCTTCCGTACGAGTAATCGTCGATCTGTCTGTAGGAACCCTCTGCGAAATCTCTGATGTCCAGGATCCCGACTTCAAGCTTTCCCTTTGCTATCCCGCGTCCGAGTACGCTCGCGCCGATATAGGCGCGTATAAGGTCGGGGAATGCCGTTATTATGGTTATCCTCATCTCAGTCCCAGAGGCCCTCCGGTACGGTCACCAGCATTATGCCTGCTTCCGTGTCCACATTTTTTACTGCTTCCGCAAGAGCGGGGATCGGCTTCAGCTGTCCGTCCGCCGTCCTTATGAGGTAGACATCGTTGCTTCCGGTCCGGATAACTTCTTCCAGGATACCGAGCTCCGCTTCCGAGGCACTGTCGAGCACCCTGATGCCAACGATATCGTCGATCCAGTATTCGTCTTCGGAAAGCTCTGCTCGCTCATCTTTCGATACAGTGATCATGCTTCCCTTTAGAGCTTCAGCAGCGGTCCTGTCTGTTATTTCCCTGGCCTGAAGGAACAAGGTGTCCTTGCCCTCATATGGAAATATTTTTTTGACACTGACAGTCCGGCTCGGTACGCCCGGTTTTTCCAGGGTGAGCTTTTTCATGCTGAAAAAACGTTCGGGATGATCCGTCAGGGGGAGGATCAGCATGGTTCCGCCGACTCCGTGTACCCCGACGATCTTGCCGATCGTCACCCTTTCTTCCGGCCGTGCCTCACTCTTCTTCGACATCTACATCGACCTTTTCACCGGATTTGACCGACGCGGCCTTGGCTACATGACGGATAGCGTTGATGGTTGATCCCTTCTTGCCAATTACCCTGCCTATGTCGTCCTCGGCCACCCGTATGGTCAGAAGGATGGCTCCCAAGTCGCTGCGGTCTTCTCTGATCCTTACCTCGTCAGGTTTTGTGACAAGCCTGCGAACTATCAGATCTACCAGTTCAATGTAATCAGGCATAACTATCTACCGCCCTATTCTGCTGCCGGTGTGTCAAAGACCCCGGCCTTTTTGAGCAGTATCTTGGCTGTGTCCGAGGGGGATGCCCCGTTCTTCAGCCAAAAAGCCGCACGCTCTACGTCCACTTTTATCTCTGCAGGATCTGTCAGAGGGTTGTAGGTCCCCAGTATCTCTATGAAGCGGCCGTCTCTTGGAGAATGAGAATCGGCTACCACGAGGCGATAGAAAGGGGCCTTCTTTTTCCCGTGACGGGAAAGACGGATACGAACTGCCATTTGCGCAAACACCTCCTGTTTGTAGGGTTCCTCGGTGATTTGATATTCATTTTCCGTGTGTTGCTCGGGTGAAGATCAAATGACCGAGAAACCCGAATTTATCTTTTTAAAATCGGAAACCCGATAAAAAAGCCTGTTTGTAGATCGTATAAAGACGGCTGAGCAATTGCTGAGCATGGCTGAGCGGTTGCTGAGCCGTTGTAGGAATCCTAAGACCTTGCCCCTGATCGTCGTCCCCGAATGCTCAAATCGGGGACCCAGTGTCTCTAGAGCATTGCTATGACAAGCTTTTTGGAACCTAAACAAAAGACGCTGGATTCCCGTCAAGAAGCGTCCGGGAAAGACGGAGATTTAGAACCTCCGCGGCCTTTGGTCGAAATTCTCCGCGATGCGAAGCGAGCAAATTCTCCAGCGATAAACTTCGCGATTTCTCCGCAGCCCAGAGGCTGCAAATTCCCCAGTGTCTTCGGTCCTAACGTTCCTTAGTTGCTTTTCAAGGTTCTGCGACAGCTTAGCGATTGCTCAGCAACTGCTTAGCTATTGCTAAGCCACGTCCTGAAAACTACTGCTTGCCAATTGCTTGCCCATTGCTTGCCTATCTCTTGCCCGCCCTTGCGGGCGCTCGTTACTTAAAGAACCCTCTCCGGCCTCCGCCGAATCCGCCCATTCCCATACCTGGCGGCATCTTGAAGCCTTTCCCTCCGGAGGCCATCCTGCCTAAGCCCTTCATCATGGTCTTCATCTGTTCATACTGTGCGAGGACCTGATTGACCATCTGGACTGTGGTGCCTGAGCCCTCAGCTATCCTTCTGCGGCGGCTGCCCTTGATTATCTCGGGGTTGCGCCTCTCCTTGAGTGTCATCGAAAGGATTATGGCCTCAGTCTGTTTCATCCTTTTCGGGTCTATGTTCGCATCTTTGAGGGCCTTGCTTCCTCCCGGGACCGGGAGCATTTCCAGCACCTTTTCGAGCGGTCCCATTTTCTGTATCTGCTGAAGCTGGAGAAGCATGTCTTCGAGGGTGAACCTGTTCTTTTTAAGGTTCTCTGTCATCCTGTTTATGTCTGCCTCTGATGTGGCGGACTGCACCTTTTCAAGGAGCCCCTCGATGTCGCCCATCCCGATGATGCGCTGAGCGATGCGTTTGGCGTCGAAGACCTCCAGATCCTCGGTCTTCTCACCGCAGCCCGCGAGCTTTATCGGTACTCCTGTGCTCGCGCGGACGGCCAGTGCGGGACCTCCCCTTGCGTCGCCGTCGAGCTTTGTGAGCACGACGCCGGTCAGTCCCAGGCGTTTGTGGAACGTCTCGGCTACGTTTACAGCCTCCTGACCTGTCATGGAATCGACTACTAACAGTATTTCGGTGGGAGGCACCGCAGCTTTCATCGTTTCGAGCTCTGTCATGAGCTCGTCATCCATCTGGAGGCGGCCTGCCGTATCCAGGATGATCATGTCGCAAAGGTGGTCCTCCGCGTATTTGCGTGATTTGGACGCGACCTTTACGGGATCTGTCTCTCCGGGCTCAGGTCCCCAGAAAGGGATATTCGATTTTTCGGCAAGCACTCTGAGCTGGTCAACGGCTGCCGGTCTGCGGAGGTCGCAGGCGACCACGAGAGGCTTGTGGCTTTTCGCCATCTTTCTGGCTATCTTGACAGCTGTCGTCGTCTTTCCTGATCCCTGAAGCCCGACCATCATGTAGATCGTCGGCGGCTTGGGCGATATCGTGAGCGGGGCCGGAGCCTCGCCCATTATCCTGACCAGTTCCTCGTATACTATCGTGAATATCAGCTGCGCCGGGGTAACGGAATCCAGGACCGTCCTGCCCGTCGCCCTGACCTTTATGGCTTCTACGACGTCCTTTACGACCTTGTAGTTTACGTCAGCTTCGAGCAGGGCCCGCCGGACCTCTCTCAGAGCTTCGTTTATGTCTTCCGGAGTGAGCTTTCCCTTTCCCCTCAGCCCGGCGAAGATATTTTCAAACCGTTCCTTTAATGAGTCAAACATCGTTTTCCCCTTACGCTTCCAGCAATTTTTTCATGTTTTTGTAGAAGTCTTCCGGCAGCCGGTCTCTGGCTTCGTCGAGCATACGCCGGATCTCCTCGAGCTTTTTCTCTTTTTCGATCAGGCCGAGAGCCTTTTCTGCGTTTTCCATGTGCTCCCTTGCCCTTGTTATGAGATCGTGGACTCCCTGTCTGGAGACTTTCAGCGATTCGGCAGCCTCAGCCAGCGAGAAGTCTCCTAGAAGGACCATTTCGCAGGCGAGCCTCTGTTTCTCTGTTATCAGAGACCCGTAGAGATCAAGCAGACGTCCGTCCCTTATGCGCTGAAAAAGCGGATCCGTATCCTGCAAAATATCCCTCCTGCTTCCTTGAACCAGTGAATTATACTCAGCAGAGATAAGCCTGTCAAGTAATTTTACTTGACAGGCTTATCTCTGTCCACGCAAACAAAAAAAAGGAGCCCGATGGGCTCCTTCCGTATCGCAATTGCGTCTAAACTACTTCGTCATCTTAATCTGTCCGTACTTCTCCGGGACCTCGACAGATGCGGCGTTCATGTACCCCTTGCCGAAGATGTAGGTATCCTGGTAGACAAGCAGATGGTTTTTGCTCGTCACGCCCGTACCGAGGTCGGTGTAGTAGTTCCCGTTCCACTTGGCTCCCGGCGTGTACTCGCCGTAGCATGCCATCAGGTCATCCTTGCTGTCAAGCTTCGCTGTCCCTTCGACTATCCTCTTGCCGAACTCCGCGAGTGCGATGCTGTTGGTGTAGCCGTACGAGAAAGCCCATGTTCCCATGCGGCCCGACGCGCCGGCGTCAACGACTGCCTTTTCGACCTTCTCGAGGATTACCGGCCAGTTTCCTGCTTCAGATGCAAGGTCGATGCCGAATGCTCCCGGATAGCCCATGAGTGGTGATGGGAGGTCAGCTTCGATAAAGTATCCGCCGTGTGCGGCAAGCTGCTTGAGAAGCGGTTCCGTGTGGGCGTCATTCGTGCAGAAGAACGCTGTGTTCTTTCCGTATTTCTGTACCCATGCCGGTGTCTTTTCAAGGATGAACTGCTGAGCTCCGGCCACGCCTACGTCGCTGGTCGGGTCGGGAGCCGTCTCAAATACGAACTTCATGCCGAGGTCTTTGCAGGCCTGCTCCATTATAAGGCGGCGCCTTCCGAGCGTTTCGTAGCTCATGTGGCGGGGGAAGGAGATGTGGACGAACGTGTCGCATCCGAGTTCCTTCGCTGTGTGGATTATAAGATAGCCGCGGGAGACGAAATCTGCGTTGATCGTAAGGTCTGCGATAGACGAGATAACGTTCGGGTCTTCGTGAGCTTCGCCTGCGAAGCAAAGGATGTCAGGGCGTTTTTCCTTGATGCGGCGGAAGCCTTCAGCTGTTCCCGGGATCGCCTGGTTGACTACCACGACCTTCATGTCGGGGTCGTCCGCAAGTCCCGCGATCTGGGCGATCGTCGTCTCCATCTCTGACATGAAGTTGTCGGGATAGGTGAGATGCTTGATCATCCCGCCGGTAGAGACATCGCCGTACTTCTGGATGGCGAGCTCAGCTCCGCGAAGGTCATCTTCGCTCTGTGACACCGTACCTGTGACTATGCCGATGTGGAACGCAGCCTTCGCAGTTTCCTGCTGTGCCGGTTCCTGTGCCTGTTCTGCTGGTTTCTGCGCTGACTGGGTCATGAAGAAGCCCAGTGCGAGTACAACGACCACACCGATGATAATCAAAGTTTTCTTTGACATAAACTCATCCTCCTTGAAATTGTTGAACAAAATACCATTGCCGACCTATGGAAACCGCTTTGCCCTGCCGGGACAGGACCCGCTGAATTCTATAAACTGAATTCTATAGTCAGTTTACTGTGGTGTCAATTGATCACCGCTTTACCCCGTCATTCTTCCTCCGGATCATACAGGCAATATAATGATTGAGTTCCCGCCTCTTCAAATCCTCCTTCCGAAATCTCCTCGTACAGTTCCCTTGTCAGGGTAAGGGCCGGAAGGTCCAGCCCCATCTCGTCGGCTGCCTCCTCGGCAAGCTTCATATCCTTTATGTAGTGCTTTACAAAAAATCCCGGCGCAAAGTCGCCGTTCAGTATCCTGGGTCCGTAGTTCGTCAGGCTCCAGCTGCCGGCGGCTCCTCCCGAAATAGCTTCAAGCACCTTTCTTTGGTCCAGCCCGCAGCTCTTTGCAAAGGCCAGCCCTTCGCACATTCCCGTCATGGTCCCCGCAAGGGTGATCTGGTTCACGAGTTTGGCATACTGTCCGCACCCCGCCTTGCCCATGTGTACTATGTTGGTCCCCATCAGCCTGAAATAGGGGAGGGCGCGTTCGAAATCTTTCTTTTCCCCGCCTGCGAGGATCGTGAGTTTTGCCTCCCTTGCCCCCTTGTCGCCTCCCGTTACGGGTGCGTCCAGTACGGAAATGCCCTTCTTCCTTCCTGCTTCCCATATCCTTTCGGCCAGCTTGGGGCTGGATGTCGTCATGTCCACGAGCAGGGAGCCCTCTGCCGCCGAAGCTATGAGTCCGTCCTTGCCGAGATAGACCTCCTCCACATCCCTGGGATAGCCGACGATCGTGAATATGACGCCGCACTTGGAGGCCATTTCTGCGGGCGAATCCTCCCAGACCGCTCCCGCCTGTATCAGCTTTTCGGCCTTGCTTTTTGTCCTGTTGTAGACATGGACCTCGTTGCCGGCCGCAAGCAGGTGGTCTGCCATGCTCGATCCCATTACCCCGGTCCCGATGAAGCCCACTGCATCTTTTTCACTCATCGGATCATCCGTTCCTTACTATAGTAAGTTCCCGCGGTGTATGGTTGAGCGCTTCGCCTGTACCGTCCGGCCTCACTGCGACCAGGTTTTCGATCCTTACTCCAAATTTGCCGGGGAGGTAGATACCGGGTTCGATGCTGAAAACATTTCCCGGTTCAAGCGGCTTGTCGTTACCCTCAATGATAAAGGGTGATTCGTGAACAGCCAGTCCAATGCCATGTCCGACCCTGTTGAAGAAAAAATCTCCATATCCTGCATCGACTATGACCTTTCTTGCCGCCCTGTCTACATCCTGCCCTGTCGCTCCGGGCCTCACAGCCGCTTCTCCTGCTGCCTGCGCCCTTCTGACTGTTTCGTATACTTTTTTCTGTTCATCAGTAGGAGTCCCTACGAAAAGTGTCCTGGTAGTGTCTGAGCAATATCCGTTGTGCCTTCCCCCGAGGTCGAGGATGATGACGTCATTTTTTTCGATCACCCTTTTGTCCCCTGAGTAGTGGGGCATCGAGCCGTTTGGTCCGCTGGCGACTATAGGGCTGAAAGACATCTCATAACATCCGGCCTCTTCAAAAAACTCAGGTATCTTCTTTATGATATCCCTTTCCATCATGCCGGGCTTTATGAACTCAATGAGCTTGTAAACGACCTGATCGACCATCTCAGAGGCTTTTCTCATAAGATCGAGCTCTTCCTCATCCTTGCGTGACCGAAGGGGATCCAGCACTTTTGCGCCGTTACAGAGCCGGATGTCCATCGTATCCCTTATCGCAAGCATATCCACAGCGCGCACGCCGTCGTTGAACGCTATCTTTTTACCGACAAGCCCGAGCTTTTCGCATCCGAGCCTGAACGCATCGGTAAAGCCTTCGTGGTCGTTCCATTCCGCATAGAAGGGCACATCTCCGAAGGCCTTCTGGATCTCTTCTTTATAAAGCAGCGGAGTCATCGCAAAGCACTTCGCATCTTTCGATACCATCAGCCCCCTTACCCTCTCGTCGGGGTGGGTGTCGAGGCCGCTGATATACTCCAGATCGGTCGAAGGTCCGAGATATATCCCGTCAAAACCCCATGCCCTTAACTCAGCTGCCAGTTTCTTCAACCTGTTCTCTCTGATCAAATTTATCCCTCCGAAATCTAAGATCTGCCGCACTGCGGACCTGTTATAAAAATCATGCAGGGGCTGGCGAAACTTCTGTCAGATTCCTTTTGTTTATCATACTACTTGGGGACCTTATTATCCATATGGTAAAGTGAGCCATGGGCGCTTCATTTTGTATTGACTTATGGATACCGCGGGAATACCATTATTACGTGCAGCATCTCTGGTTTTTTTATCGGAGAACTGCCTCTGTCACACAGGAGCTTTCCTGTCAGAAAACTCCTATCTTCAAACATTACAGGAGGCGTACTTGATGAAGAAACATGCGGTTTGTTTTGCGGTTGCGCTGGTCTTTGCCCTTGTTTTCTGTGGTTCTGCCTTTGCTGCCGCGCCATTTCACATCGGCGTAGCTACGCTGACGGTCTCACAGGCGGAGGATACATACCGCGGGGCGGAAAGGCTTATCAAGGAGTATGGTGACGTAGCTAACGGCGGAATGATCCGTCACGTAACTATGCCTGACAATTTCATGTCTGAAATGGAGACCACCATATCCCAGATAGTAGGGCTTGCAGACGACCCGAAAGTCAAGGTCATAGTGGTCGATGACGCTATTCCGGGAACAACAGAGGCATTCCGCAGAGTCAAGGAGAAACGCCCTGACGTCCTCTGCTTTGCAGGCGAACCCCAGGAAGACCCTGCTGTAATTACAAGCACTGCAGACTTTTCAATAGGCGTAGACAACATAATGCGCGGATACCTGATAATCAACACAGCCAAAAAACTTGGGGCGAAAACATTCGTGCATATCTCCTTCCCGCGTCACATGAGCTATGAGCTCCTTTCAAGACGGCGCGCAATAATGGAGCAGGCATGCAAAGACCTCGGTCTTAAATTTGCATTCGAGAGCGCACCTGACCCGACCAGCGACGTAGGCGTAGCCGGAGCCCAGCAGTTCATCCTTGAAAAGACGCCGGCATGGGTGAACAAATACGGCAAAGACACGGCTTTCTTCTGCACAAACGACGCACAGACCGAACCCCTGCTCAAACAGGTCGCAAAGTATGGCGCGATATTTGTAGAGCCTGACCTTCCGTCACCGCTCATGGGCTATCCGGGAGCTTTCGGGATAGACCTCACCAAAGAGGCAGGCAACTGGCCCGCAATAGTTAAAAAAGTCGAAGCCGCAGTCGTCAAGGCAGGCGGCAAGGGCAGGATGGGGACATGGGCCTACTCATACGGATGGAGCACGACCTGTGCGCTGGCCGAATACGGCAAACGGATAGTCGAGGGCAAAGCCAAGCTTTACAACCTCAAAGACCTCTGGAAGTGCTATGACAAGTTCACCCCCGGCGCAGCGTGGAACGGAGCACCGTACTTCGATGTGGCAAAGGGGATCAAGAATAAGAAGCTGACCCTTGTCTACCAGGATACTTATGTATTCGGCAAGGGCTACATGAAAGCTACGGACGAAGCAGTTCCGGAAAAATACCTGACGATAAAATAGAATGAACAAAAGAGCAATATAAATAAGAAGCGGCAAAAACCGGATACAGCCATTTTAAAAAGGGCTTATCCGGTTTTTTGCTGCGAATGTATTGATAATACATAGAATAATTAAGTGTATAATATTATGGTGTTGATGATGTGAGGCATTTGCTCCTAGCTTTCTTTCTGTATTGTTGTTAGAATATAGTTTCGCTGTTGCATAAAGAAGCAAATGTTTATTTAGCGTTAAGAAAATGAGGTGAAGCGGATGCCCGAAGGAGTACCACTCCTTAAGATGGAGAACATCGGCAAAGAGTTCTTCGGAAACAGAGTCCTCTACGATGTAAGTTTTTCACTGATGCCCGGGGAAATAATGGGCCTGGTCGGTGAAAACGGAGCAGGCAAGTCGACTCTGATGAACATCCTCTTCGGTATGTCGGTGATCCAGGAGACCGGCGGATACGAAGGGAAGATATTTATCGACGGGGAGGAGAAAACGTTCAAGGATCCCTTTGACGCGCTTGAAGCGGGTATAGGAATGGTCCACCAGGAATTTTCACTTATACCTGGATTTACTGCCACAGAGAACATCCTTCTCAACAGGGAATCAATGAAATACAATCCGCTCGTGGAAGTCTTCGGAGACAGGTTCAAGACACTTGACAGACAGGACATGCAGAAAAGGGCCGAAAAGGCCATAGATACCCTTGGGGTGGCTCTTGACCCCGACACCCTCATCAGCGAAATGCCCGTCGGTCACAAACAGTTCACGGAGATCGCGCGGGAGATAGACAGGCAGAAGACGAGGCTTCTCGTCCTGGACGAGCCTACGGCTGTTCTTGCCGAATCTGAGGCCACGGTGCTGATAGATGCACTGAAGAAGCTCGCTGCCCAGGGCATTGCCATAATATTCATCTCCCACAGACTGCAGGAGATCATCGACCTCTGTGACAAGATCGTCGTCCTGAGGGACGGAAGGGTCATTCAGGAGGCCAGGACCGAGAATACGAACGTAAGGCAGATAGCGAGCTGGATGGTCGGCAGGCAGATCTCCGGTGAGGCCTGTCCGGACGAAGGAAAAGAGAGAACGTGCGGTGATGTCATCCTCAAAACAGAGCATCTGTGGGTGGACATGCCCGGCGAGACGGTCAGGGATGTTTCCATCGAGGTCCGCCGCGGCGAGATATTCGGTCTCGGAGGACTTGCGGGCCAGGGCAAGGTCGGCATTCCAAACGGCATAATGGGCCTCTATATTTCAGGAGGAAAGGTCTTCGTAAGGGGCAAGGAGATCAAACTAAACGATCCCGCAGCCTCGCTTAACGAAGGAATGGCCTTCGTTTCCGAGGACCGCAGGGGAGTCGGCCTGCTCCTCGATGAAGGCATAGACTGGAATATCACTTTCACTGCCATGCAGATCCAGGAGAAGTTCATCAAAAAGCTCTTCGGCGGCCTGATCAAGTGGCGCGACGACAAAGCAGTTACAAAATGCACGGAAGATTTCATCAAAGCGCTGGAGATCCGCTGCACGGGACCCAAACAGAGGGCTGTCGAGCTTTCGGGAGGCAACCAGCAGAAGGTATGCCTTGCAAAGGCCTTCGCAGTCGCACCTGAAATACTCTTTGTCTCGGAACCCACCAGGGGCATCGACGTAGGGGCGAAGAAACTAGTCCTTGACACCCTCAGGAGAGTCAACGAAGAGTCCGGGACGACGATAATAATGACATCCTCGGAGCTTGAAGAACTCAGGTCCGTCTGCGACAGGATAGCTATAATCAACGAGGGAAGGGTATCGGGCATACTGCCGGCATGTTCTCCGGCTGAGGAATTCGGTCTCCTGATGCTCGGACACGTCGGGGAAGGGCTCGCCGAACCTGTCCCCGCAGGGAACGGCAGGTGCTGATCATGAAAGAAAAACTGCAGTCATTCATTGAAAACGCAGGATGGCCCAGGATAATAATAGGGCTCTTTCTGTTATCGCTCTTCATCGCGGCTCCGTTCGTCGGAGTCCGCCTGGACGCATCGCTCTCAGACACCCTGGTGCGTGTCGGGATGAACGGGGTGCTTGTGCTTGCCATGGTCCCGATGGTCCAATCCGGATGCGGACTCAACTTCGGACTTCCGCTCGGGATAATCGCGGGACTTCTCGGAGCCGTGACCTCCATCCAGATAGGCATCACCGGAGGCATCGGCTTCCTCATCGCAATGGCGATAGCGGTCCCGCTCGCGGTGGTCTTCGGCTGGATGTACGGACAACTGCTGAACAGGGTCAAGGGGGACGAAATGATGATAGCTACCTACGTAGGCTTCTCGTCCGTCGCCCTCATGTGCATGGCGTGGCTCCTCCTGCCCTACACAAGCCCGACGATGATATGGGGCTACGGAGGCTCGGGACTCAGGACCACGATAAGCGTTGAGGGCTTCTGGCTAAACGCGCTGAGCAAGTATCTCCACATACAGATAGGACAGTTCTTCTATATCCCGGTGGGGATGTACCTCTTCTTCGGGCTCATGGTCTTTCTGGTCTGGGGATTCTTTAGGACAAAAACGGGCACTGCCATAACAGCAGTCGGTTCCAACCCTGAATTCGCGAGGGCATCGGGGATCGACGTCGACAAGATGCGCACGATCTCCGTGGTCCTTTCGACTGTGCTGGGCGCCATAGGGATACTCGTATACGAACAGAGCTTCGGTTTCATCCAGCTCTATATGGGTCCCTTCTACATGGCCTTCCCGGCGGTCGCAGCCATACTCCTTGGCGGAGCTTCGGTCAACAAGGCCTCTATGATGAACGTCCTCGTCGGCACGTTCCTCTTCCAGGGCATACTCACGATGACGCCGTCGGTCATCAACAGCGTCATGCAGACAGACATGTCTGAGGTCATAAGGATCATAGTCAGCAACGGAATGATCCTCTACGCCCTCACCAGGAAAGTGATGGTGAAGAGATAATGGCCGACAGGAACAAAGGTTCGATGAACCTCAAAAACATACTTGCGAACAACGCCGTCCCCATAATCTTCATAGGACTCTCTGCAATTGCGATACCCATCTCCGGCTTCTCTGGCACTTACCTGATACAGGAGATGCTGACAAGGCTTGCAAGGAACTCCTTCCTCGTCCTCTCCCTTCTCATACCGATACTGGCTGGGATGGGGCTGAACTTCGGAATGGTCCTCGGTGCTATGGCCGGGCAGATCGGTCTGATATTCGTTACAGACTGGGCTGTGTCCGGCGTCTCCGGGATGGCCCTCGCAGCGTTGATCGGGACCCCGATAGCGGTCGTCCTCGGGTACATATGCGGAGCCGTGCTCAACAAGGCCAAGGGCAGAGAGATGGTCACGTCCTATATCCTGGGATTCTTCGTCAACGGAGTCTACCAGCTGATAGTCCTCTACACGATGGGCAAGCTCATCCCGATATCCAACCCGCAGCTCGTCCTCTCGAGAGGATACGGCATCAGGAACGCCATCAACCTTACCGGGGTCAGGCACGCGCTTGACAACCTGATCCCCTTCAGGATCTCCGGTATCGACGTACCGCTCGCGACATTCATTTTCATAGGGATGTTCTGCCTCTTCATCGTCTGGTTCAGGAAGACGAAGATCGGACAGGACATGAGGGCGCTCGGGCAGGACATGAAGGTTGCCGAAGAGGCAGGCATCCCCGTCGAAAGGACGAGGATAATAGCGATACTCATCTCGACGATTCTTGCCTGCTATGGACAGATAATATTCCTCCAGAACATAGGCACCATGAACACATACAACAGCCACGAACAGGCAGGCATGTTCGCCATAGCCGCCATCCTCATAGGCGGAGCCTCTGTCAGCAGGGCCACGATCACGAACGTCTTTGTGGGAGTCATCCTCTTCCACCTCATGTTCGTTGTCTCCCCGATGGCGGGTAAAGAGCTCATCGGACAGGCCCAGCTTGGCGAGTACTTCAGGGTGTTCGTCTCCTACGGCATAATCGCGCTTGCGCTCGTACTCCACGCATGGAGAAGGATGAGGGCAAAGGCGGAGGCCCGCAGGAGCCTCAGGGGGGAGGAATAGGCCATGAACAACGGAACCGTCAACAAGAAGAGGCTGGTGATAAGGCTGGTCCTTCTGGCGCTCCTTGTTGCCCTGGGCTTCTTGCTCTATTATTACGGAAAGGAACACGAGGTGCTTCTCGACAACAAGACAGTCAATATAGGCGGACAGACTTATGAAGCTGCCGAGTTTGTCAGGATCACAGTCAACGGGGATACTGACAAACAGATCGAACTCTACGCCAAAGAGAGGGACATGGTCAAAGTGACCGGTCCCAGACATACGATCAAAGTGGAGATAGTTGATGAGGATTCTGACGAAGTCCTCAGGACGGAGGAAAGAGTCCTTGATTTAGGAAAGGCCTCTTCTGTGATGATATCCGTCCCGGCAGTTGCGGAAAAAGCGCCGGATGTATACCTGCCTCTGCCCGGGACCATGACACAGGCTCCGGAGCCCGAGACATCAACGGAGGCAGCGACAGAGGAGATCCCCGAAGCCGGGATGGAGGAACCTCCAATCTCGGAATGAACCCTTTCGACAGCAAAGAGACATAAAAAAGCCGCCCTTTGAAGGCGGCTTTTTATTTGTTTATCGATCCGTCAAAACTTACCTGGACTTGCTCGCAAATCTGACTCCCATTTCAAAGGCTTTCTGGCAGTCTTTAGGAAATACCTCCTGCCGCCTTTTAGCCTTCGCGGCTTCATCAAACGCCGTTGAAACATACTTGGAATAATCACTGAACTGATATGTGTCATTGACAAAGAGCAATTCTGTCGGCCCCATAAATCTTTCAAACAAATCCTTATACCGGGACAGAAGGCGGTCATATCCGACCTCTTTCATCATGCTTTCCGGAACGTTCCCTGTGTATATCATTCCTGTCGGTTTTTTCTTTTTGTTGAGCGAGGAGTAGTTTTTATCGTATACAAGATACTGAAAAAACAATCTTTCCAACAGTGATCTCATCTCGCCGGTCACCTCGCCGAAGTAAATGGGAGAGCCGAGAATAAGGGCATCGGCGTTTTCGATCTTTTCGAGCACCGGGGTCAGTTCATCTTTGTAGCCGCACTTACCGTAGCTTTCCCCGCCTATCAGCTTACAGGCGAAACAGCTTACACAGCCTTTGAAGTTTAGGCCATAAAGGTGGATCAGTTCGGTCGTGGCTCCCTGAGAAGAGGCCCCTTCCAGCGCTTTATTCAGAAGAGTTGCGGTGTTCCAGTTCTTTCTCGGACTTCCGTTTATAGCTATCACATGCATAGCGATACCTCCTCTGCGTTTGAGTCTGCTGCTTAAATTATAGGATATTGAGCGATCACTGTTTGATATGGACGTTGAGATTGGGATATGTAAAAGCTATGCCGTTCTTTTTGAACAGATCATCCAGCCCGTTGTACAGGTCCCAGTATACGTCCCAGAATATGCTGTTGTCCGCCCATGCCCTCACGACGTATTCGATGCAATTCTCCTTGTAGTCGCTCACGGCGACAAAAGGAGCAGGATCTCTGTCGATCTTGGGATGGGCTGATATATAGTCCAGCAGGACCTTCCGCACCTTTTCCGGCGGGCAATCGTATGAAACGTTGATCTTCAGGTTGAACCTGCGCTTGTCTTGGGTGCTGTAGTTGGTGATCTTACTGCTTGAGACGTCGCTGTTCGGGATATATATCATTATGTTTTCGATCGTCAGCATCTTTGTATGTACGAAGCCTATCTCCTTCACAGTTCCGCCCACGCCGCCGACCTCGATGTAATCGCCAACCTTGAAAGGCTTTATCGAAAGCAGCATCAGCCCCGAAAGGACATTCGACAGCAGGTTCTGTATCGACAGCGAGATAGCAAGTCCGGCTACGCTCAGTATCGCAACGAGCGATGTGACCTGGATCCCAAGCGCCCCCGCCACCACCATGAAGATGATGAAATGCATCACCAGTCTTGCAGCGGTATGGAGGAAGCTCCTCAGCGTCACATCGACCTTCGACCTGTTCAGAGCCCGGTCAAGGAATGAGAGGATAAGCCTGGATATTATCAGTCCGCCGATAAGATAGATCAGGGCGGGAAGGAGCGTAGAGAGCGTCAGTTTTCCAAAGAACTGCGTCACAGTGTTGAAATCAAGATCCATTCGGACATCCGTCCTTTCAGGCAGCTATGTTGCGTTAATTTTAGCATAAGGAAAGACGGCGCGAGCCGTCGGGGAATCTGCGGCCGAAGGCCGCGGAGAATTCGCGATCGTAGAGACCCGGTCGCTGGAGAATTTACTCGCTTCGCATCGCGGTGAATTGCGGCTAATGGCCCAGGAAGTTCAATAACCCCATTGTCCTAGAGTTCATTATTCATTCTTCAGCCGTGATAGGAGACATGATCAATTTCTATGCCTATTGGGCAAGTGTTTCTTTAAACCGTTTGACAAAAACCTGCAGTTGCTCTTTGCTCCTCGGACTGTTTGAGAAGCACAAAATACACGAGAAGCTTTATCTTATCTTCAGGAAAAAGTCCCTTGTCATTAAAATCGGACCCATTTTAGGAATCGGTATCCGAACTTATAACGGGGTCACTCTTTGCTGATTTTTTCTTTGATCTCTTTAACAAGCCTATACACTGTTGTACACGGACACATCTCTGATGGTTTGCCATTGCATTTTTCGTTTTGTTCATTGTACTTGTCGTTTGCATTTTTAATTGCATTTTCTTCATTTCCGTATCGGCATAGCTTTGAATATATCCTGATGTCAGACTTATTGTATTCTTTGCCCGTTGCTCGTTGATATTTTTGTGCAAAACCCTTGCAGCAAGCTACTGAATCATCATATCCCGGTATTATCCCAAAATACGCACTGAACCATATTTCAATGCACGGGTTTGACCAACCGGTTTTTACTCCGTTTTGTTCTGCTTCTTTAATTATCTGATCAAAATTATTGACTCTGTCTCTGTCGAAAATGATCCACGGTTCTCTGTACTGAGGCTGCAGTGAAGCGGCCTCAATCGCTTCGCTGACGAGCCTGTCGGTTTTTGTCTCGCTTACCTTAACAACAAGTTTTCCCTTTAGTTTTTCGGGGATAGAATCTCTTAAACCATTCATATAGTTTTTTTCTGTGTCTTTCGTGTCTGTTACTACTAGGTAATAACCTAACTCGGGGACACGTCGTCTCAATAACTCTTCTCGGGTTTTTCGTCTTCCAGTTCTTTCGGTCATGGTCATTCTCCCTTAAACATATCGAAATGCAGCATGGTAGGGATAGCTCCATATTTCCCCAAGAGGTAATTCTTTTCGTAATTCTCATCTTTTCTTATTTTGCTGCCGTCTTCATCAACAAAGTCTGCAAAGGAGTAAAGTGTGGAAATGCCGGTATCCGCCTTTTCAGTGAACCAGATTTCGTCTCGTCTCAGCATTTTACTATTAAGCTGCCATGGATCATGAGAAGTAAAAATCAACTGGGCATGCTTTGAGTTAATTTCCGGATCAATGAAAGCTATGACAAAAGTGCGTACGAGCAACGGATGAAGTCTTGCGTTTAGTTCATCAACAAAGAGAACTCCGCCGCTTTTGAGTACTTTTTGCAGCAAGGGATAGAGTGCAAACATTTTAAGAGTGCCTGCTGATTCTAGTTTTAATGGGATACTGGCTGTTTCATCAGTACCTATCATTTTGTGAACAGCATCGATCTTAACTTTCTTGGATCTATTTTCGTCATCTTTTTCAATGGTTTCGATCTCAAATCCAATGATCGAAGGATCGAATTTTGAGAAATACTCTACAACATTTCGCTGAACTTCTTTATTTTCAACAAAATCTCTGGGAAGTTTTTCGGATAAAAAAAAGTTTTCTACAGGTTTTCCAAAATCAGCAAAGTCATTATTTAGAAACCAGTCGCGTATAAATTTAAGTTTGTCGATCTTTAATTTTGCCCCGAGTGAGACTACGAGAGTTTCCTTTTCAAGAGCTATCTTAAGGTTTTCCTTGCTTTTTGCTGGAATGCCTGGCAGATCCAGTTCATTGCCTTTTCTGTAAAATATTCTTTTGTATTCGCTGCGCGATGATTTTGATTTCCAATTGAGCCATTCTTCATTTACTCCGTTTTGGTTAACGGTAAAACCATAATTGTATGTTTTTTCTCCGGTTTCTTCTGAAGAAATAAAATATACTTCAAAAGATGATTCAGCATCTTTTGTTTTTTGATCAAGGAGAAATGGCGAAGGTTTTAAAAATTCAGTTTTGCTTTCTTTGCCGGACATTTCTCCTCCGAATCCGAAAGAGGTTACCACATATAGTGACATGTACCTAAATGCTTCCAGTACATTTGATTTGCCACTCGCATTAGCACCAAAAATGACAGCAACAGGCAGGATTTTTTCATTTCCAATTTTTATTACGTGGTTATTGTATTCAGAAATTTTAGTGGCGGTCATATCTAACGACGCATTGTCTTTGAACGACGTGAAGTTCTTAAAATTGAATTGTAAAAGCATTTGTGATCCCTCCTTCATTTTGCCTGAAATTCAATTATACCCATTATATAACAAATAGCAACACCTAAATGAGAAAAAGTCTCATTTAGGTGTTGCTATTATCGAAAATTATCGCAATTTAATGAAATCGCCACTTCTGGCGTCGAGTCTCGAGCTCCACTTCACCGCGATGCGAAGCGAACAAATTCCCCACGGATGCACCCTCCGTCGGCCCTTACAACCGTTTGACTACTGTTTGACAACGTTTGACGGTCGTTTGACTATTTTTACAATTGCTTCACCATTGCTTCACGCGACATGTTTTGTCGCAGCTTCACAATTGTAAATGCCCGCCCCTCCCGGCCCACCCGGGAAAAGAAAAGTATATAATAGACAAACAGAGCACCGGGCCACTTATCCGCACGGACGGACTTTTTAGGAGGGAATGTAATGAAAAGCACAAAAAGCCTGAGCATAGGGACCCCCGGCAAAACTCCTTTCAGCTTCAAGGCAAGGGGACAGGTCTCAGTTCAAATGCCCGCACCCTACATGACCGGCTTGATGCTCCTCTCGGTCACGGCCTTGTTTCTTTTCCTCTATAAGAAGAAAACCCCGAAATAGCCGCGGTTTTTCAAACCGCGGAGATTTTGCAGCTGAGAAACGCTGCGGAGAATTCGCCAGGGGTGTGGCTGGAGAATTTGCAACGCTTTGCGATGCTTGCGTTGCGGAGAATTAGCCCATCAGTCTTTAGGAATTAGTTCCCGCCTGACTCAGTCAGGCAATTCTCCGCGATGCGAAGCGAGCAAATTCTCCAGCGACCGGGTCCGCAGGTCGCGAATTCTCCGCAGCCCGGAGGCTGCAAATTCCCCGAACCTGCCCCTGACCTTGAACCCTACAACTGCTTAGCGACTGCTCAGCCATGCTCAGCAACTGCTCAGCCGCTTTTTACGACCGCTTCACTATCGCTTCACCATTGCTTCACGCGACATGTTTTGTCGCAGTTTCACAATGTAAAAGCTGCTTGCCAGGCCGGATGACCCTATCGGCCCGCCTTTATCCTCGATCAATATCCCCTTGCACCTTTGCCCTTGTACTCTCTTAAAAGGAGACTGAGGGATTTTTGGGTGGGTTCGTAATGGTATTCATAAGATTCCCTGTAAACCCGGATGAGTTTTTTCAGGCGGAAATTCATGTCGTCAATATCGAATGCTTCCAGGTCAAGACTGTCAGAGTCAAGCCACTCGCATAATTCCTCGTACTCTTCGCCCTTACCCTTTTTGAGGACCTTCGCAAGATTTTCAAGTCCTCCGACTCCTCCTACATCCTCAATAATGCCAAAGCCCTCACCTTCAATTACGCGGGGTAAAAGTGCA
>Ga0208694_1000584_pt1 | contig 53255 bp, 56 predicted proteins | sample AD_UKC078_MetaG_FD_184442 | JGI IMG/M metagenome (GOLD analysis project Ga0208694, IMG submission 184442) | Active sludge microbial communities of municipal wastewater-treating anaerobic digesters from USA - AD_UKC078_MetaG (SPAdes) (version 2) | ecosystem: Engineered > Bioreactor > Anaerobic >...
ATATTTTATTATATTTGTTTACTAAATTATTATGTTCAGATATATATTGGTTATTATATGGATCTTGGTTAATCTTAGATTTAATGTTGTTTATCTTCACTTCTATTGATTCAAGGCTTGATTGCAAGTTATTAATTTGGTTTAAAAGATTTGAATTAGGCTCGGGGCATATATCTCTGGGAGTTCCAAATATTTGAACAGCTATCCATGTGTCCTCTCCTTTATATACTCCCCTTACAATCCCAACTCCAATTTCAGTATATTTATCACTCACTATATTTTCTCTGTGGCCAGGGCTATTCATCCAGTCTTGGACTAATTGAGCACTATTTTCAAACATTCCCATTGCTAAGTTTTCCCCTATTACAACATAATTATAGTTAAAGTTGTCAGCCAAATCTTTAGCTTCTTTACCTAAAGGACTTGTATGAGCAAAATATTGATTATTAAGCATATCTTTGGCTTTAAACAAGGCAATAGAGTTGAGCAGTTGATTTTCTTTTAATGGTGTAGTTCTTTGTTTATTTGTTTCATCAATTATTTCACTTATACTTAAATATATTTCGGGTTCTTCAATAACAATTTCAGGTTGAATTGAATTATTGATAAACAAAGCACCAAGAACGATTATTAAAATCAGAAAAAGAGATCTCATTCTTGTTCTTTAGATAGTTTTATTGCCCAATATGCCATAAGTATTCCTAAGATCACAAAGATACCGCTTATCCATCCAGGAATCAAATAGTCTCCAAAATATACAGACTTTTCAAACATTAATCTTAAAAAGTTTAATATTGAAAAGATTATAGAAAACGCACTAACAATATAAAAGAAAGATAATTTCATCATATATTTTTATTTATTAATATTACCATTTTTAATTGAATATTGCAAAAACAAATTATTAAATATTTCAAATTGGTCTTTAATCATTTTTTCTTTAGAAAAGTTTTTATTAACAAATTCTTTCGCATTATTTATCATAATATCGTTATTGTTATTTAAAACATTTAAAACCCCTGTTATAAATTCATCTTTATTTTTTGCTATTATTGCAGTATTTTGTGGATAAACTTCTTTACTAATTTTTGAATCTAAAATTACCACTGGAAGACCAGAAGCCATAGCTTCACCAATTACAATTCCTTGTGTTTCGGTTTGTGAGGCAAAAACAAAAACATCGCAAGCGCCATAAATTTTTTCAATTTCTTTTTTGGGCATTTCGCCAACAAAAATTGTATTTTTTAATACTTCTTTTGTTTTTGCAATATTCTTATACTGATCAATATCACCCATTCCAATAATTAATAATTTGCAATTAATTTTGTTTTGTAGTCTTTTTAAAATATCTAGTAAAAATTCTATATTCTTTTCTTTTGAAATCCTACCAACATAGAGAAGAACTTTTGAATTTTTTGGTATATTAAACCTTTTTTTTAACTCTTGCTTGCCATAGCTTCTTTTGGCGAAACTAATACCAGTTGGAATTACATGTATTGGCTTGATTACTCCATAATCGTATAATTTATCTCTTATTGTTTTACTTGGAACAATAATTGCATCGACTCTATTACAAATTAATTCTGATTTTAATTTCATTGCAATTGCTCCAGCTTCACCAGCATATATTTTACCATAGTCTTCTAAAAGAGTATGGTAAGTAACAACTTTGGGCTTATCAGTTTCTAGCATTGCAATTTCAAATGGATTTATGGTCCAAGCAATTGTATTAAGCCAATATATATCAGGATTGAACCTTTTAATTATTTCTTTTATTTGAGGATAAGCAAACATACTTAATCCAGCGCCAAAAGTATTAGCTTTTCTGCCAGCGATTGCGCCAATATTTTTTACTATTATTGATGGTGGTAATGGGTAATGTTCTTTTCTAATTTTGCCGATATTATAGTCGGGAGAAATTACTATAGTTTTTATTCCCATTCTTTTTAATTCAGTAATGGATGTATTTAGTGAAATAGTTACGCCGTTTGGTAATGGGTATTCTAGCGAGCAAGCCAATATTTTTATTTTATTTTCCATAATTTGTCTATATTTATTGAATCTTTAATTGTATATTTTCCTACTCTTAATCTATTCAAATCTTTTAAGTAGGCTCCAGTTTTTAACTTATTGCCAATATCTTCGGTTAAAACTCTAATATATGTTCCAGAGCTTACAATAAATCTAATATGCAATTCGGGATATTCATATTTTATAATCTCTATTTCTTTTACTTCAACTTTTCTTGGTTTTATTTCAATTTCTTTTCCAGCTCTAGCTAGGCTGTATAATTTTTTCCCATTTTTTTTAACAGCGCTAAATTTATGTGGTTTTTGAAGTATTGTTCCTTTAAATTTTAGTAATGCACTCTCTATTTCTGAAATAGTAGGAGTATAATCCGATTTAAATTTGATTGGACCTTCTCCATCGCCTGTAAGACTTTCTTCGCCTAATTTAATTACTGCCAAATATTCTTTTTCTTCTTTAAATAAATGATTTAATTTCTTGGTATTTTCTTTTCCTATTGCAATTAATAAAACACCTGTGGCTAGTGGATCTAGTGTTCCTGAATGTCCTACTTTTTTAATGCCAGTTATTTTTCTCACTTCGTTAATAATGTCATGCGAAGTTGGCCCTTTCGGTTTATTAATTACCACAATATCCATACAATAATAATTATTAAAATGATAAAAATCCTTATATTCTTATTAGATATTTTTGGAATTAATTCAATAGTTTTCTTCATTTTTCTTTTTGGAAAAAACAAGAATACTAATCCAATAATAATTAAAATCCATATTTTTGTAATTCCAGCTAGTATTAAAAAAATAATGCCCCACAACCAAAAAGGCATTAGATATAATGCATTATGTATAAATTTTTTAAACTTGTCGGGTTTTATTATCCCGATTAATCCTAAGACCGTTATAATATAATTCATTTGCTAATCAAGAACTTTCTGTTTGTTTTTCTTGCTTTTATGATTTTTCCGATAATAAAAGATTGTAATGTTTTTGTAGTGTCTCCTATTGTATATGCTTTTAATATATGACCTGGAGAAAAATTACTTGTAATTTTAGTAGCTCCTTCTTCAATGTCATCAAAAAAACCAAAAGGCTCTATTTCTCTCCAGCCTTCGGGAGAATTTTGTGTCTTTGGATAATATATTTCAATCGTTTTCTTACTCTTAATTGATTGATTGATCATATTAACCACCTGAATATAATCCATCATTTCATCGGATTTAATCATACTTTAATTATACATTAATTTATGATAAAATCAAAGTATGGATTATTTAAGAGAGATTATAGATTTAATGACATCTCAATCAAGTAAAGACATTGAATTAGTGTCAAAAGCTTTTACATTTGCAGAATCAGTTCATAATGGCCAATTAAGATTTTCTGGTGAGCCATATTTTGTTCATGTTAGAGAAACAGCTAAAATATTAGCTGAACTTGGTATGAGTTCAACCACTATAGCAGCTGGTCTTTTGCATGATTGCATAGAAGATGGCAAAGCAACTAGAGAGGAGGTGGAAGAATTATTTGGGAAAGAAATACTCTTTTTAGTAGAAGGTGTTACTAAGCTTGGGAAATTAAAGTATAGAGGAGCTCAGCGACACAATGAAAGTTTGCGTAAGCTTTTTGTTGCGGTATCTCAAGATATTAGAGTGATTATTATTAAACTTGCTGACCGATTGCATAATATGGAAACACTAAAATATTTACCGGAACATAAACAAAAAAGAATAGCAACTGAAACTCTTGAAATATACGCTCCCCTAGCTTATAGATTAGGAATAAGAAAATTAAGTCGACCTTTAGAAGATTATGCTTTCCCTTTTGTTTATCCTGAAGAATATAAAAAAACAAAAGAGCTTTTGAAAACTAGAAATAAAGAACAGTTTCATAAACTAAATCGTTTTCAAAAATCAATTAAAAAGGTTTTAGCTAAAAAGGGCGTAACTGATTTTACAGTTGATTATAGAATGAAGACACTATACAGTCTTTACAAAAAACTTCTTAGAAAAGATTGGAACATTGAAAAAATATATGATATCTCAGCGCTAAGAATTATTGTCCCAACAGTTGAAGATTGCTATAAAATATTTGGAATTGTTCATAGTACTTACAGACCATTACCTGGACGAATTAAAGACTATATTGCTTTTCCTAAACCGAATGGATACAAAGCTCTTCATACGACTATTTTTACTGGTTATGGCAATGTTGTAGAAATACAAATAAAGACTAAAAAAATGCATCAAGAGGCTGAATATGGAATTGCTTCACATGTTGGATATAAAGAAAATACAACAGAAAATTTTGCATGGATAAAAAAAATACTACCATTTAAAAATGTATTTTCTGGCAAAAAGGAAATTAATTTTGATGATGTTCCTAGCTGGATAAAAGATTTAGTTGAGTTTCAAGAAACATCTGGTTTAGAAGAGGAAATGAAGAGTGATTTTTTTCAGCAAAGAATATTTGTTTTTACACCTAAAGGCGATGTTGTTGACTTACCAATTAATTCAACTCCAATTGATTTTGCTTACGCTATTCATTCTAGCATCGGTGATCATATTGGTGGAGCTAAGGTTAATGGTAAAATGACTTCGCTAAAAAATGTATTAAAAAATGGTGATATTGTAGAGATTATAACAAAGAAAGAAAAAAGCTCTAAGAAGAAATGGCTAAACTACGTTAAAACCGCTTCGGCTAAAAAACACATTCAAAAACTTAACTAAGGTTGAAGTATTTCTTCGGTTTCTCCATTAATTGAAATAATAACATTATTAATGTTTGGAAAATTTAATAATGTTTGTTCTATTTGGTTTCTAACAGCTAGAACCATTGCCGATCCGCTAACATCTAGATTTTCGTCAAAATCAACAAAAGCGGTGCCATCTAAAATATCTATATTATTTAATTTAGTTTCTGGATTGATACTACTAAATAAACCCAAATCTATTTCTTCTTCAGTTAGCCCTTTTATTAATTCAAGAATAGCAATACTAGGTGTTGGCTCGGATTCTATTATTCTTTGAATTTCTACAAGATTTTCTTCCGAGTCAATAAAAAATAAAGGAACAGAATAAGTAGTTATATCATTGTAGAATTCGCTATAAGATTTATCAATAACCGAATTAACAACTTTGCCTGAATCTATAAATACTTCAATTGTACGAGGGCCTGCTGATCTAGATTGGAATTCAAAATTAAGTTGGTAGTCATCTCCATCAATATATTTAAGATCAAATCCATCAGAAATATATGCTGGTGAATTATTTTTAATCCAATTTTCAGCAATAATCCTTGGGTCTTCTATTGAATTAGGATTGTTAAATAAAAAATATCCAATAATAACTAATATTATTATACCAATTAAGATTACTAAAATTTTACTTTTTGTCATATTCTTTTTGTATTTTAAAAAGTAATTCTTTTGTTTCGTATGGTTCAGGAATTTCTTTAAATATAAATTTATTAAATTCGCCTGCAGTTTGTATTTGTAGATTACCATACTTTAAAAATGTTTGTAAAAACCCCTTAACCTCTACCGTAATATCTTGTATTTTATCGTGTGAAATACTAGAAACATTTCTACTAAATAATGTTTTTAATTCAGTGCTTATTGTTCTTTCGTTTGTTATAATCCAACAGTCTAAATAATAATTAATGAAAATAACAACTGCTATTTGCTGAAGAATTAACAAAAAAAGGGACAAGATGTATAAAATTATAAGCTTGATATTATCAATAGGTACCTCTATATCAATAGAGTAAACCAATATCATTGATGCCAATACGATTAGAATAAATATTGTTACAGGAATAAGAGATATTATTAATACCGCTGGGTGTCTTCTCTTAATAGCTAAAACTTTTTCGTTTTCTCTGAATTTTATCATATTAATATTAATGTTAGAAGAATAAAAGATAGTATCAATAAAACCAAAGAAACAAATTTAATTATTTCTAAAAACTTTTTTGATTTTTCTATACCTGGAAGTTGAAATTTTTTTAAATGATAAAAGACAGTAAATGTTATTTTTACAGTAATTAATGCGACTATAATATATAAGAAAACTAATACAATGTTTAGCGATTCTATAATCATAGTATAATACTAAAATATTAATGTGTTTTGGTCAATATACAAAAACCCCCATTAAAAGGGTTTTTGTATAACTACCTATAAAAATTATATTTCTGGCTCTGGTTCAGCCGGGAGAACAGATTCTTCGTTTTCTTCTGACTCAGTTTCATCGAAGTAAATAAATCCATCCTCATCAGTTTCTGGTGTAGATGTTTCTTCAGGGAAGTAGAATTCTTCTTCTCCAACTGGCTCTGGCTCAAATTCTTCTGGAAAATACTCTTCTACCGGATATTCCATTTCTGGAACAATTGGCTCAACTACTGGTTCGTCTGATCTAGTAGCAATAAAAACAACTAATGCTAAAACGACCAAAACAACTAATGCTAATATTATCTTTTTTTTGTCTTCCATTTTTTCTATATGTTATTTTTTAAATATCGACCTTTTGACCGTCAGATTTTAAATGATTTAGTTCACTTTCTATTTTCTTAATAGTTTCTTCTATTTCTTCTTCGCTCATTGAGTCTATTTTATCTCTTATTTCGTTGATGTCAATAGTTGATTGGTAAACTTTGTTATTTGAAAAGACATAACTATTCGCATAATGAATTAGCGCAAGACTAAATCCTAATATAAGAACAAATGAAAATATTAAAAATCCTTTTACTATATTATTCATAATTAATCTTCGGTTACAAATACTACAACGCTAGATTTATCGGTATGATAGCGATAATATTTATTATTAACTTCTAAAACAATAATGTATCCCGGTGTTATTACTTGAGCATACATTTCTCCTGGCTTAGATAAACCTAAACTAGTATCTGAAAAATTAACATCATCTAACCTTACAGTTATAATATTATTAATATCAACACTTAATCTTTGAGCTAAATCATTCTTGGCTAAATTAACCAAACTTTTGGCCGCTTCGGGAATTATTATTTCGTTTGTAATTTCTTGTTGTTCTTGTTGTTCTTCTTCTTGTTGTTCTTGTTGTTCTTCTTCTTGTTCTTCAATATATTCATCTTTTAATGGTATTGTGCAAACAATATTATTTATCTTTGATTCTCCATCTTGTTTAATAGTGTAGACATTGATTGGATTTTCTAAATTCTTTAAATATACTTCTACAAAATCATTATTAGTTTCAACTTTTTCTATCGCAATATCGTCAAATGAAGAAGAACATAATACTGCAGAAATATCAGAATTATCTAATTGTACCTTTAAGTCTTCGGTTATTAAATTAGTGTCAACAAATTGATTATTGATATATTGATTATAGAAATCTTCAACTATGTCAACATCACTAAGATCCTTTTCTTTATTTGAAAAGGTTAAAATCAATAAAGCAAGTACGAGTAAAATACCGACTATAAGAATAAACGATTTGAGAGTAAATCCTTTTGTCATTTTGTTATATTTTTAGATCTTTTTTTAAACTCACTTATTATCCTATTCTCGTTCTCTACCTTCCTATTTAGCATAATTGGCAATCCATTGCAAATCAAATCAGATATAACTGATCCTGAAGCAGAATAAGCTAAGTCAGAAACTAAATTATGACCAGGTATTAATGAAATATCTTTCATATTAATTAAAGCGATGTCAGCGTTCTTACCAACACTAATTATTCCTGAATTAAGACCAAAAGCTCGCGCTCCATTAATAGTAGCACAATCAAGTATTTCTTGAGCTGGCAAAGCAGTTGGATTGTTTTGAATATATTTTTGAATTAAGCTTCCTATTTTCATTTCTTCTAGCAGATCTAAATTGTTATTAGATGCTGAGCCATCTGTTCCTAGCGCAACATTAACTTTATATTTTTTTGCTTTATCATAAGGAAATATTTTACCCACTGCCAATTTTAGATTTGATGTTGGATTATATATTAGAGAAGATTTTCTCTTACCAATAATTTCCATTTCTTCGTCATCTATCCAAACACCATGAGCCATAACTGTTCTTTTTGTTAATAGTCCAATACTATCTAGAAAGTTAATAGGCTTTTGTTTATAGTTTTTAATTGAAAAATCTACCTCATCTTTTGTCTCCGACACATGAATATGAATTATTAAATTATTTTTTTTAGCAAATGATACTATCCATTTTAAATTTTCTTTGGAAACCGTATAGATGCTATGAGGACTAATAGATATTTTAGATAGTTCAGTTTCTTTTATTTTTTGATATTTTTTTTCAATTTCTTTAACATCTTTTGGTTTAGGAACATCCATAACAACTAAACCTGTTACCGATCTTATGCCCATTTTTTCACTAGCTTGCATTGAAATTTCAGGAAACATATACATTTCGTTATAAAACAAGATACCATTTTTAATCATTTCAAGACAAGCGAATTTGGTTCCCCAATATATATCATCACTTGAAAGTTTTTCTTCTATTGGCCATATTCTATCTTCTAGCCACTCTTTAAGTGGCATATCATCACCAATACCACGCAAAAGACTCATTGCAGAATGAGTATGACCATTAATTAATCCAGGAATTGCTGATTTCTCACCTTTACAATCAATTACAATGTCAGATTTTTTAGATATTTTTTTATCTATCTTTTGAATAATTCCATTTTGGCAAAAAATATCATTTTTTTTACCATTCAATAGAACGTTTTTGATTAATAGTTTATCTTTTTTTTGCATATTTACAAATGTTTATAAAATCACAATATTGACAGTGCCATCCAGATTTGGCTTTGAAATTATTATTACGAATTTCTTTAACTTGTTTATCTATCTTGTTGACTAACTTATCCTTATCTTTACTTGTTCCTAAAAAAGAAACCTTTTTATTTTCAGATAAATAATGATAGGTTAGCTTGATTGGTGTTAACCCAAATAAATTTTCAGCAACAATTTGATAAATTAATAATTGTTCTTTTTTATCTGCTGTTAATTTATCGCTATAATTGCCAGTTTTATAATCAATTATTTCAACCAAATTATCTTTTTCATCTATTCTATCTATTTTACCATGCAACGGACAATTTTTCAAAATGTTATATTTAAAATCTTGTTCAATCATTTTAATATTAGGCTTCTCTTTGATAAAATCTTTAGTAAATTGTTTAACGATTTTCTTACCTTCTTTATAGTAACTATCTTTTTGTTTTCTGGACTCATACCAATCATCAATCCAATTGTTATTATATAGCACAAGAGCCTCCTTAACTGTAATATTTTTATTGTTTGTTATTTGAGCAATAGTATTGTGTATTGACTTGCCAAAATTAGATGCTGGATTTTCTTCTCTAGGTACACCAACAACATGAGCTAGATAATATTGATATGGACATTTAGAATACGCAGCTAATTGAGTATATGAAAAATAATTTGGAATTTTAAACTGTATTTCTTTTTTATAATCTTTCTTTTTATCTAAATTAGTAATTCCCTTTTCGTATAATTCATCACTAAATCCAATTTCTTTCAAAAATCTTGATATTTTTCTTTTACGAATTCCATTATAACTTTCAGCCGAAGTAAAAAATATTCCATCTTTAGCTCTAGTAATAGCAACATAAAAAAGACGTCTTTCTTCTTCTATATGACTATCCTCATCATCTTTTGATAACTCTATTATGTTTGCTTTTTCATTGCTAGGAAATTTTTGCTCTACCATATTAGCAATAATAACATACCTAAATTCTAACCCCTTTGCAGAATGTACCGTCATTACCTTAATTGAATTATCTTCGTATAATTCATTTTCTATTTCCCCTGAATTACCCGATTCTAATTCTAAATTAAATTCTTCTATAAAACTAGATAAGCGACGGTTTTGATTTTCAAATTTTTTAATTCTGTCGTAAAACTGATTAATATAACCAAAATCCTCTATTTTATTATTTTTTTCAAGATAATTTAAATAACCCGAATCGTTTAAAAAATTAATAAAAATTTCGCTTACATCTTTTTCTAGGGCTTCTTTGGAATGTTTTTCTATCAAGTCAATTATATTTTTATGGCTAGATTCTTTTATTGTTTCAAACAAGGATTTTGATTTTTTCTTTGAGTTGTGTATTATCTTGGATATTTCTATCGGCTTAATATTAAAAAATGGAAAATTTAAAACCCTGTATAGGTCTTTGTCTTGATATTGATTATTAATTACTTGCAGATATGATATTATATCAATTATTACGTCTTTTTGATAAAGACCCCTTAGAGACCAAAACTTTACCGGAAAACCCATTTCATCAAGCGATTTATATATTCTCTGAGCATCGTTATTAGTTCTAGTTAAAACTACAAAATCATTAAATGGTTCTTTAATTTGATGTCCAATTCCAAATAACTCCTCTTCAACCGTTTTGTAGTGTAAGTGTTTTATTATTCCTTGTCCTTTTCTTTGTGATTTTAACTTAATTCCTTTTTTATTAAAATTATGTGCTAAGTCTAGTATATTTTGGTAACTTCGATAACTCTTATTTAATATTATTTTTGTTGCCTTGGGATAATCCTTTTGAAAACTTAAAAAATTATTAGTAGAAGCACCTCTAAAACGATAAATGCTTTGGTTAGGATCCAGGCATATCATAATATTTTTAGACAACATTTTAATCAATCTATATTGTGCCTTGTTGGTATCTTGAAATTCATCAATTAAAAGATACTTGAATTGTTTTTGATATTTTTTAAGTATCTTTGGTCTTGTTTCAAAAAGCTCAATACAATAATTAATCATATCTCCAAAATCCAAATAATTATTATCAATTAATAATTTTTGATATTGAGAATATATCTTTTTAATTTCTTTTTCTTTGTCTTCTTTGGCACGATATTTATTTGGCAATATAATATCATCTTTACATCTTGATATATGAGATATAATGGCACTAATAAATTGATTTGGATTGCCTTTAGGACGATAATAATCTAGATCAAAAGAATCTATATTTTTCTTAAAAAGCATCCAAGCACTAATTTCATTAATTACTTTGAAGTTATTCGGCAATCCAATATCTATTGCATGATTTCTTAGTATTCTCTCACAAAAAGAGTGAAATGTAGATATCCAAAAATCAGAATATTGATATTCTTGAGGTAAGAAGCCCTCTACTCTCTCAGCCATTTCTCCAGCTGCTTTTTCGGTAAATGTAAGAGCTAATATTTCTTCTGGAAGGGCTTTCTTTTGTTTTATAATTCTAGCTATTCTTTGAGTTAAAACAGTGGTTTTACCAGTTCCCGCTCCAGCCATTATTATTGCTGGACCATTATCGTGGGAAATAGCTTGCTTTTGTTCTTTATTATACATTTTTATCTTTAGATATTTTAGCTAATAAAGAAAATAATTCTTCGTTTTTGTCATAAATAGAAATTACAATTGAATCTTTGAATTTGTTTTTAAATTTAGAAATAATATTATTATCCACTAAGTCAGATTTGGTAGCAATAATATATTCTGGTTTTTGAGTTAATAATTTATTATAACTTTCTAATTCTTTACGAATAATATTATAGTCGTTTACAAAATCAGAAGAATCTAGAGAAATTAAATGAAATATTATTTTAGTTCTCTCAATATGTCTTAAAAACTTAATTCCAAGCCCTTTACCAGTAGAGGCGCCCTCAATTATACCGGGAATATCGGCCAAAATTAAATTTTTGTAAACTCCTAAATGAGGTTCAAGAGTTGTAAACTGATAATTAGAAACTTTGCTTTTAGCATTAGTTAAATAATTTAAAAGAGATGACTTCCCGGTATTAGGTAATCCAACTAGCCCAATATCAGCAATGAGTTTTAATTCTAAAACAACTTCTTTGGCTTCTCCGGGTAATCCGTTAGTAAACTGTTTTGGGCTAACATTTCTAGAAGATTTGAACGAAGCATTACCTTTACCACCACGACCTCCTTTAGCTAAAACAATAGTTTCCCCAATTTTAACTATTTCTTTGTCTATTCCATGGATAACAGTTCCTATTGGTACTTCCAGGATTAAATCTTTACCATTAGCGCCAGTACGAGAAGACCCTTTACCGTGTTGACCTTTTTGGGCAATAAATTCTTTTTGATATCTAAACTTTTTAAAAGCACCAATATCTTCAACTCCTACTAAAACAACATTACCCCCATCACCTCCATCACCTCCAGTTGGTCCTGAACACATCATTTCTTTACTAAAAGCGACAATTCCGTTGCCACCAGTACCGCCAGCCACTTTAATTTTTATATTATCTATCAACATTACATTTCAAAACCATTATTCAATAACCATCTATATGCTTTTTGGGTTTCCCATTTTGAATTTTTGGCATTTAAAAATATCATTGCAATAATTCTTTCAGAATCGTTATAGTTAAGCTTAAATAAAAATAATGCTGTTTGCCCAGCTTCTTTAGTATATCCAGTTTTACCACCAATAAAAGTTGGATCGTTAATAAATATATTGAGATTACCAATTTCTTCTAGGTCAAAATCCATTGTTCTTGCTAGTGGTACTGTTTTTCCTTTAGTTATTTCAAGTAATGGATAACGATTGTAATATATATATCTTCCTAAATAAAATAAATCTTGAGCAGTTGATACATTGTTTTTATCTAAACCCGAACCATCAGCAAAAAATGTATTATTCATCATCAAAGTTTTTGCTTTTTTATTCATCATTTCTAAACTATCTGATCCTAAAGATCTACGTATTGCCTCAGCAGTATGATTAGCTGATCGAGTGAGCGTTGGATAAAGCAGTTGAATTAACTGGTGCTTATCTCCTATTTCTATTCCTAAATTATCACCATAGTATTCAAGATCTTCTTTAGTTATGGTTATATTCTTCTTTAGGTCAATATTTTCTACTGCAACCAAAGCAGTCATTAATTTGGTTATTGATGCAATTGGCATTTTTTGGTTAATATTTTTTTGAGCAAAAATATGACCTGATTTTAAATCTGCAATAAGATAACTCTCCGAAGTTGACTCAGGAAAAGGTGTTGGATTCTCAAATCCACTAAAATCATCCTGATTTTTATCTATTACAATAACCGGCATCCCTTTTTTAGAGAAATCAAAAATCTTTTTAGCATTCTCATTGCTGAATCTTAAACATCCTCCAGAATACCTAGAAACTAATTTCTTTCCTCCTGGATAATAAGGTACTCCGTGAGTAAAGTATTTACCATAATATTGAATTGCATAAGGCATATAAACATAGGAAGATACCGAATAAGCTGTAACATAACTAGCTAATACTTCGTGTATTCCAGCCGGGCTACCACTCCATTCTAAATCATTACCTCTTGCCAATATTGGTATTTCTTGGTCTAAATTTCCATCTTTATATAAATCAGCTTTCATATTTTCTAGATTAATATATATAAAAGTTGATTTATTATTGATTAAGCCATCTAAAGTATCTTCAACCAAAGGGATTTTGTTTTCATAAACCGGTGGTATAGTAATTACTACCTCTTCGCTATTATCTTCGGCAATTATATTAAACTTACCGCTTTTAAGGCCAAAAATGGAGAAACTCACCAGTACAACAAAACCAGTTATGATTATTTTTTTATTTTTAAAATTCATCATCAATAGATTTCTTTATTTCTTCAAATTCGTTTTCTATTTCTTGTAATCTTGATTTGCTTTCTTTGATAATTAGAGCCGCTTCTTTCACTTTTTTTAAACCTTCTTCAACATCAACCTCTTCTTTTTCGTCAAACCACCTTGAAATCTCTGCTAGCTTTTTTAAATTATCTCCTAAGTTTTTTTTAGTCATTTTTTTATTTTTTTGATTTTTGATTTAATTATTCCGTTTAAAATTTGAATATCAATATTGTCATCTACTTTAACTTGATTTATATCTTTAATAATTTTTCCATTAATTCTAGATATACTATAACCCATTTTTAATTGTTTTTCGGGGTTGTTATAATGTATTATTTGATCAAAATTAATAATAATTCTTTTTTGATGATCTAGATTTTCAATAAAGTCTCTTAATATTTTTATCTTTAAAGACTCTAAATTATTTTGATTATTAATAATTTGACTTTGTATTTTCATTAATAATCCTTTTATTTTAACTTCTATTCTAGTATACTCTTCAAATATATTATTAAAATTTCTTATAATAAAATCTAATGACAATTCAATTCTTTTGTTTGTTTTTTGTAGAGCGTAAGTAAAAGAATTAATAATTTCAGAATTATAAGAATTAACCTTGTGTATAGCATTTTCCCATGATTTATTCAAAAAATAAGCTGCAGCACTTGGAGTTGACTCAGTTGCATCAGCTGCAAGAGAAACCAATGTTACATCTTTATGATGTCCAATTCCTGCAATAACTGGTACGGGAAAATTAGCAATTTCTCTAACTAATATTTCATTGTCAAAAGCAATTAACGATTCTAGCGAACCACCACCACGAATAACTACTAAAACATCAATATCTTCTTTTTTAAATTGATTAATGGCTGACAGTAATTCTTTAACTGCTTCTACCCCCTCTACTTTAGCATTAATTGCTTTAATTTTAAAACCAAACTTGCCAAGATTACTTGTAAAGTCGTGAATTACAGTTCCGCCGTATAATGAAGTTATCACTCCGATTTTTTGTGGATAATCGGGAATTGGTCTTTTATTATCAAATAATCCTTCTTTTTGTAATTTAGCTTTCAATTCGTCATAGGCTTTCTTTAGAGCCCCAGCACCAACTAACTCTACCGTATTTGCTTTAAATGTTAAAGTGCCCCTAACTGGATAAATGTCGGCACCACCAGATATAATTACTGTCATCCCTTCGGTTAAAGAAACTCCACACATACGATAATTGTATTTCCAAATAACACAGTTAATAACCGCTCCTTCTTTATCTTTAAGGGTGAAGTATACATGACCGCTTGGTTGATGTATTTTTAATTGGACTACTTCTCCTATTAATTTAACTTGAATTCTACCAAGCAATTCGTTCAAGAACTGAATATATTCCGAAACTGATATTGGTTCTTCAAATCTATTATTCATATCTTAAAGCGTCAACAGGTTCTAACATTGCAGCCTTTTTAGCTGGGAAATAACCTGAAATACAACCAACAAAAAAAGAAAACGCAATTCCAAATAAGATTAGAGAGATTGATATATGAGCCTCTAGATAAAACATTTGCTCCAGTTGAGCTAGCACAAATTCAGTCCCTTTTGATGCTACAACTCCTAGAGTTACTCCCAAGACACCACCAATTAATCCAATAATACCCGATTCAAATAAAAATATTGCAACAATATCAGATCTTTTGGCTCCAACAGCTTTCAGTATTCCGATTTCTTTTGTTCTTTCATTTACCGACGTAAACATTGTGTTAGTTACTCCAATTCCGCCAACAATTATTGCAATACTTGCAAAAGCAAAAATAGCAACTTGCAATATCCCCATAATACTACTAACCATATCAGATACAGTATCACTTGAAATAACTGAAAAAGAAGGTGTTTCTTCCCCGACTCTTCTTTTCCTAGTTTCTTCTAGCGAATCTTCAATATTTTTGACAACTTCTGCAACATCAAAACCTGGAGCAACTTTTGCCATAGTCATTGGAGCTCCTTCTCTTTTTCCAGTTACGGTACGATAATCTTCTAAATCCATCATAATCATTGAATCGTTTTGATTGTTACCTAGAGATCTTAAATATCCTGAGACATAAAACCTTTTTCCCTTTATAGTGACTTCGTCACCAACCCTAATACCAGGTAATATACTTTTAGCAACCAAATTACCTAAAAGAATTTCTCTTCTTCCGGTTCTTGGAAAATCTCCCTCAACAGTTTCCCACCCCATATCTTCTTTTAATAGCGTCATTGTTTTGTCAAAAGATATTCCAGTAATAAGTACTGTCTTGGCTTCGTTTTTGTATCTTACAATTTCAGATCCCCATGGCATTGAAATTACAGTTTCTACACCTACAGTTCTTTCTATTCCATTTAAATCGGCATTTGTTAAATCGTTGCCTCCCATAAGGCCAGAAAACATATCTTCTCCGGGCATAACAATTATTAAATCGCCCCCCATTGTTTGAAGTTCGCCCATTATTGAATTTTTAAGACCTTCACTTAGAGACATTAGTGTTGTTACTAAAAAAATACCAATAACTATACCTAAAATAGTAAGCCAACTTCTTAGTGGTCTCACTCTTAAATTTTTAACTGCGATTTTAAAATATTCCCAATACATTATTTTACTATTTCTCCGTCTTTAATTTTTATTATTCTGTTTCCGTATTTCGTTTGATTATTATTATGCGTTACTACTATTATTGTTTTACCCTCTTTTTTATTTAAATTCATTAATATTTCCATAATTTTATCTCCAGTTTTAGAATCTACATTTCCGGTTGGTTCGTCGGCTACAACAACTTCAGGATTATTGATTAAAGACCTAGCGATTGCTACTCTTTGGTTTTCTCCTCCAGACAATTCAGTAGGACGATGATTAAATCTTTTTTCTAGTCCAACATTAGCCAAAATACTTTTAGCGAGATCAATACTATCTTTATCACTTTTACCTTGAAATATTGTTGGCAAAACTACATTTTCTAATGCAGTTAGATGTGGTAATAAATTAAATTTTTGAAAAACAAATCCAATATCTTTACCTCTTACTTCGGCAAGTTCATCTTCGGAGAATTCGGATATATTTTTCCCTTTAAAATAGATGCTGCCTTTAGTTGGAACATCCAAACAACTTATGAGATTTAGTAGTGTTGACTTGCCTGAACCACTAGGACCTAGAATTATTGCAAAATCTCCTTGATTAATTTCTAAACTAATATTTTTTAAAACATCCAGTTTAATTTTTCCAAGGTCATATGTTTTCCAAACATTTTCTATCTTGATAATATTGGTCATTTTGGAATAATAATTTTATCACCAACTTCTAGGCCAGATAAGACTTCTATCATACGATTAGATCCTGATAATCCAGTTTTAATAGCCCTTTCTTCTATTACTTCATTTGTTTTAATTAAACTAACCTTTGAATCTGTGATTGCTCTCTCAGGAATAACCAAAACATTCTCTTTTTTATATGGGGTTATCGTGACATCAGCTGTCATTCCTACTTTCATTTTATCACTAGGATTATCAATATCTATCAGTACTTTATAATAAATTACACTGTCTATAACTTTTGATGCAACATCAATAAAAGAAACATTACCGCTAAACTTTTTGTTTGGAATAGCAACAACTTCTATTGTTACTGGATCGCCAATATTAATTTTAGAAATATCACCTTCATATATATTAAGTTCTACCTGATAAATATTTTCCGAAACCATTGTTACTACTGGAATTCCAACTTGAACTACTTCTAGATCTTTAAAATTTATCCTTATTATTTTGCCGTCTGTAGGAGCTTTGATTACTGAATCGTTAATCATTTTGTTTAAAAGATTAATTTCTTTTTGAGCTTGATCAACTTGTAAACGAGCTAAATCAATATCTTCACCTCTAGCAGAAGACATTATTCTATTTAATTCGTTTTGAGCTTGATTAAGAGAACCTTCGGCGACTTTTTTTTGAGCTTCAACTAACGACATTTCAGAATTCTTAACCGACTTTGCTAAAGATATTGAACCAATCATTGATGTCACCGAAGTTAAAGATTGGTTAATATTATTTTTTTGAGTATTAATTATTAATTTATCGGCCTGAGAAATATCACGATAAATTGGCTGATCTAGAATATTAATAACCGCATCCATATCATTAAATATGCTTTTTAAGTTTTTTTGTGTAATTTCAAGAGTTTTGTCAACATCGCCTAAACTATGGTAATATTTTATCTCATCAACGCTTGCTTTTATTCTATCGCGAGCCAATGTTCCATTTCTTACATCTTGGTTATAGAATTTAGGAAAATACCTATCAAGAATAATTCTAACATCATCATAAGCCATTTCCGATACTAAAACAGAACTATTAATAATAGATAAAGAATCATTATATAAATTAGAGATTCTCTCGCTAGACACTCTGTCTGTTTCCTCTAAATTTTGTATCGCTGAATCAAGAGCAATATTAGCATTGTTTAGTGCAATCGTAGCCGCTTCAATGTCCTTGTCCGAACCAACAGAAATTAATTTTTTAAGATTAATTTCAGCTGCGCTTAAATTTAATTTTGCTTTTTCTAGATTAATATTTAAAACGTCAGTATCTAATATTGCCACTGTTTCGTTTTTTTTCACAATGTCCCCTTCTTTAAAATATATTTTTTTTATTCGACCAGAGTTAGCAAAAGATAAATTAATTTCATCTCCCTTTTTTATTGTTCCGGGTTCAAAAATTTCTTGTGTAATAGTTCCTAATTCAACAGTATAAATATTTTGCTCAGGCTTATCACCATTATTACGAACAAGCAAAAAAATTACTAACAAAATTAGGGCTATAATTATTATTTTTTTCTTCATACTATTATATTAGCATTAAAATTAAATCATTTCCAATTTTTAATTCTATCATTATACCACTTAAAGGTATTAAACTCTTTTTTTATTTAAATTATCAATACTAGATAATAATCCACGCCAACAGCACATTTTACTTTCTACTTCTTACCAAGAATCATTTAAGTTACTAATCCCTTCTTTTAGTGTAGATCTTTCTTATCTTTATATATCTTTTCTTTTAAATTATTAAAACTATCTCTAAAATATTCTTTAGTTTTAGATTCAGTATTAATTGTCTGAACCGTGGATAATATTATTTCTGATTCTACTTATTCAATATTATTATTAAATTCCCTTTTTTCAATCATAATATCTTTATTCTTTTAATATGAGATGATTTACCAGTAACGATACTAATATTATTTTTTGTTGTTTTAAAATGCTTCGCAACCAAATTTATTAATTCTTGATTGGCTAGCCCTTTTATTGGTTTTTTAGTTAAATAAGCGCTATATGTCCCATCGTTATTAATCTCAATTCCCCTCTTACCTTTATTAAATTTAACATTAATTTTTATTAACATTATAATTTTTAATATAATTTATTGTAGAATTGATATCTTTTTTATCAGCAAAATAAAGATAAACATCTTTGCTAAATAAATCAAACTCCTCAATATTCATATTTTTTGTCTGATTTTGAATTGTCTCAAAAAACAATTTAAATGTTATTGGATCGATAAACCGATAACCATCATATGGAGGAACCACTGGGTCATTTTCGTATTTCTCTTGAACACAATAAGCCAGGGATTCGTCTAGAGCAAACACAGCCATATCAAAATCGGTTGTTTTTTTATAATCGGAATAAAGTTTAGATTTTATTGATTTGATAAAATTATTTTTTTTAGGCCGTTCTAAAATATTACCAAGCATTATATGGGTTAATTCGTGCATAATTGTTCCCTTCAATTGTTTTAAATCGCAAGAATTAAGAAGTGGGGTCTGGATATTATTTGTAGTTGGATCATATGTACCATACGATAACCCATAAACATCATAACCCATCAAAGAAATCATTACTTTCTCTGTCTTGCTAATATTTCCATCAAGTTTTCTGATTAGCAAGTCAAAAAAATAATCAGAATTAGAGCTTTCTATTTTATTTTTAATATTATTGTAATCCTCAATATTTTCGTCGCATCTAGATATTGATTCTTCAAAAGAAATTATTAGTAAATTTTTTAGTTGATCAAATGAACAATCCTTATTTTTAGATCTCAAAGAATAGAAATAAGCCACAATATGTTCATTACTTTCTTCTTCTATTTGATTAAAATCTTCTTCGGATAAATTAATAACCTTTTCTTTTAATTCTAAAATAAAATTCTTAGCTTCAATTTCTTTTTTAATTTCAGAATCTAATTTTATAACAGTTTTATCCTTTGTAATACTAATAAAATTTATATCATATAAAAAAGAATCGTTAATATTCTTTTTAATATGATCTAGTGTAATTGAGCTATCATAGTTCTTTATTCTTTCGGCAATTTCTGGCTCTATTTCAAAGAGGAAACTATCTATTTTTTCTAATAGACAATCTTTCTTTTCTATAGTAACCTCTCTATTCGGTAGTTTTTCCATCAAAGTGGTCATCGTGATCATTGAGAGCGTCCGTCTTAGTTACATGAATTATACCATCCTTATGTTCAGCCGGAGAGTAAATGCTGTATAACTTCATAACTTTATTAGAACTGTTCAAAACATTATGATTAGTTCCAGCGGGAATTACAACCGCATAACCATCTTTAATAACATGCTCTACACCATCAAGAATAACACTACCCTCACCTTCTTCAATTCTTATAAATTGATCAAGCTTGTGAACTTCGGCCCCTATTTCTTCACCGGGGTTAATACTCATAACAACCAATTGGCTGTTTTTCCCAGTATAGAGAACTTTTCTAAAATTATTGTTTTCTTTTGTTACTTCTTCTATATTTGCAATATATCCTTTCATATTTTTATTTTAATTATTTTTACAATATCGACCTATTAAATTATATCACAAAAATGTCAAATAACCAATCCATAAAACTAATAAAAGATAAATAATAGATCAAACTTTGTTATTTAAGAATATTATTTCCTTTTTTTCTATCCAGATAATGTATAAAATGAAAGCAACATCTATTGAAAGAAAGTAAAATATTATTGTCTCAATCATTTTTGTATTCAAAATTAATACTTGGTCCGAAAAAACCATCACTTGGATCGTAGAAATCAACGCTTTCAGGTATTGAAAAGAATTCTTTTGTTGTTTTAGAACAATTACTTAAATTTTCTTTAATAAAGTCATCTTCTATATTATAAAAACCATACTCATTTAGTTTAGAATTGGGAAATTTTAAACCATCGTCACTATCAGATGTCCAAACATAAACAATGCCGTCTTTTGACATAATAGACGTTTCACTATCTTCCATCTTAAAATCATTGTTCTTAATATAGACATTGAACTCTTTATTAGTTATTGGGTCTATAAAAATACAGTAATTTGTTTGGTTTGTAAAAACAACTATTCCAATAAGAGCCAAGCCAACTAAGCCTATTATTAATTCTTTGTTCATAACTACATAATAGCAATATTTGTAAAAATAATGCAAGTATTGTATAGTTGTATATATGAGAACATGGATTGAGATAGACAAAAAAAGAATAGAAAAGAACTACCAAGTTTTTAGAAAATTAATTAGCCCTAAGTGTAAACTTATGGCCATAGTTAAATCTAACGCTTATGGTCATAGCTTAGTAGATTTTTCTCTACTAATTGATGACCTTGTAGACTATTTCGGAGTTGATTCTATTGTAGAAGCCGAAAGATTAAGAGAATCAGGTATAAAAAAACCAATTCTGGTTTTGGGTTATACCGTTAATGAAAAAATTGAAAGTGCTATTAAAAATGATATCACACTGACTATTCCTGATTTTAATACTCTTAAAATTGTTAACAAGTTACCTAGGAAACCAAAGGTCCATTTAAAAATAGATACTGGAATGCACCGACAAGGATTCTTTTTATCAGAAATACCTAAATTAATTAAAAACATTAATTTTCCAGTAGAGGGAATATATACTCATTTTGCAGCTGCAAAAAGTCCACTTCATCAGAAAGCAACTATTAAACAATGTCAAAACTTTCAAAAAGCAATTGAGATGTTTGAATCTAGTGGCTTTAAAAACCTAATCAAACATGCATCAGCAACATCGGGAACAATTACATTTCCACAAGCTCATTTTGACATGGTAAGAATCGGAATTGGTCTTTATGGAATATGGCCATCTAGCGAAGTAAAAGAATATTATCAAAGTAAGATTAAATTAAGCCCAGTTCTTTCTTGGAAAACAATAATTACTCAAATTAAAAAATTGCCTAAAAATAGTTATGTTGGTTATAATTTTTCTGAAAAAGTCAAAAGAGATTCAAAGATAGCCATTTTGCCAATTGGTTATTGGCATGGATATCCCTATTCTTTATCCAGTGTTGGTTACGTTGTTGTTCGTAAACAAAAAGCTAAAGTTATTGGACGAGTCTGTATGGATATGACAATGGTAGATGTTACCGATATTAAAGGAGTAAAAGTTGGAGACAAGGTTAGTTTAATAGACGACATTGTTACTTCCGACGATATTGCTAAAACAATCAAAACATCAACTTACGAAGTAATAACTAGAATCAATCCAAAGATAAAAAGGATTATTGTTTAAGATAGTATCTTCTTTCTTCAAGACTAAACTTTTCAATTGCATATCTTAATGTCATCCTGGGCATTTTGTTTTCATTTAAAAACTTTTTAAGAGATTGTTTATCTCTTTTACCAGCCTCTCTTAACATCCAACCAGTTGCCTTGTGTATTAAATCATGTCTATCGTTTAATAATTCTTTTGCATATTCAAAAGTAGTATTTACATCGCCTTTTTTAATAAAACCAAAGGTGGAAACAATCGCTATTCTTCTTTTCCATAAGTTAGAAGAATAAAGTAATTTCTTTAGTCTAGATTTATCTTCTAAAAAGAAATAGTCCCCTAAAATTTGAGGCGCCGAAAAATCTACTAAGTCCCAACTATTAATATATTTTGTATTTTTAAAGTATAAGTCAACAATATGATCTCGATTCCCCTGCTTGTATTTTTCAACTAGAATTATTAAGCCACAGCTTCGGTATTCGTGAATTTTCTCTCTAAGTAATTCAATAGCATCATCAATCGTTAATTCGGGATGATTTTTTACTATACTTCTCTGCACTGGAACAGTTACTCCAATAAATACATCTCCATAACCATATTCCCCTTTCTTTGTTTTAAAAAGTCTTTGAAGTGTTTGAGCTTTTTCTTTGCTAGCGTTTAATTTTAATTCTTTTTTAATCATAAAAAAAGCAATATATGTCCAGCAAAACCACTAAATATTGGTATAAGGATATTATCATCTATTTTGCTACTAGCTGTTTCAACACTAGTAGCCACTAAAGCCATAGTAATAACTATCCACCACATACTTGGCATAATTAATAATCCAACCAAAACATCAATACCAAACTGAGCAAGAACACCCTCCCATGCTTTTCCTTTAATAAATTTAATCGGGGTTTTGCCAAATTTATAACCAATAACTGCTGCCACTGCATCGCCAAATATTGTCATTAATATTGCCACAATTGCAATTCTAATATCAAAAACAGATAAAACAATAATTGATCCTAAAAGAAAATACACCTCAGAGCCCATAGCATCTCTTTCTTTTTTTCTTCTAATGTATTTCCATAAAATACTAATAATCGGAACATTTCTATTAACTTCTATTCTTAAATATTCTAACGTTATTGCGATAATTAAAAGCGCTGATAAAAAAAATAGCCCTATTTGATGATTAAAATAGTGACTAATTAATAAATAGAAAAATAATATAAATATTGATAGTAAATGCAAAAGCTTTCTAACAACCTCTTTGTTAAAACTCCAAGCCATATATTAATCCAGAAACTAACATAATTAATAATAAGAGAAATATTATTAAAATAATTTTCTTTTTAGGAAATGGTTTTATTTCTCCGTCTTCAGTCGGAATAACAAAACAAGAAACAGTATAGAGTATTATAAAAGGAATTATTGCAGTTAGTATGCATAATAAAATAGCAAACAATCTAATTATTGTTGGATCAATGTTAAAATATTCACCTAAACCACCACACATACCACAAAAAATGTAATTATCTTTGCTTCTGTATAATCTCTTAACCTGACTTGTTTCTTTTTCTTTACTAGGAATAACAAAATAAGCTAGAATATAAATTAAAATAAAGGGAAAAATACCCGTAGCGAAACAAAGGGCTAGCCCAACCAATCTAAATATTGCTGGGTCAATATCAAAATATTCACCAATACCACCGAATATACCAAAAACAATTTTATTTTCCTGACTTCTATATATTTTTTTCATAATTCAATTATATTATATTAAAAAAACAAATCAAGCCTTTTTTCTAATACGAATTGATTTGGGAGTAACTTCAACCAACTCATCGTCTCCAATATATTGCAACGCCGCCTCTAGGTCAATTTCTTTAGGGGTATTAAAATGCTCTGATACACCTTCACCCTTAGAACGCATATTACTAAGCCTTTTAGTTTTGCAAGGATTAACATACAAATCTCCACTTCGAGAATGCTGTCCTATTACTTGGCCAATATATACCGGAACAGCTGGACCAAAAAACAAAATACCTCTTTTTTGAATATTTGTTAAACCGTAAAGGTTTGTTAAACCATTATCAATAGAAACAAGAGATCCTTGTTCTTTTTCTCGCCAATTTGTTGCATCAACATCATAACGATCAAAAATACTACTCATAATTCCCATTCCTTTAGTGTCAGTTAAAAATTCCCCTCGGTAACCAAACAATCCTCTTGTTGGAATATTAAATGTCATAAATATAATACCATTTTCTGTTTTCATATCTTGTAGAATACCATTACGATTACCTAGTTTTTCTATAACTACTCCAGCATAAGATTCTGGTACTTCAACCGATAATAATTCATATGGCACAAGATTATTTTGCATAATTACCTGCGGGCGACCAACCTGGAGTTCATAGCCCTCTCTACGCATTCTTTCAATAAGTATTGCTAAATGCAACTCCCCTCTTCCAGAAACAATCCAACTATCGCTACCATTATCTTCAATTCTTAAAGCCACATCAGTTTCTAGCTCTTTGTATAATCTAGCTCTTATTTGTCTAGAGGTTGTATATTTCCCTTCTTTTCCTGAAAAAGGAGAATTATTAATAAAAAAGTTCATCTTCACCGTTGGCTTATCAATATCTTTAAATATCACTGATTCAGGATTATCTTTATCGGCAATGGTCTCCCCTATTGTAATGTCTTCAAATCCAGCAATAGCAACAATATCCCCTGCCTCAGCAACCAATACTTCTTTTTTGTCCAAACCAATAAAAGTCATAAGAGATGTAATCTTTCCCTTAGTTTGAGTTCCATTTCTTTTAATTCTAACAACCTCTTGGTTAGCCGAAATAGTACCATTGTGTATTTTTCCAATACCTAATTTACCCTTATATTCGTCTGGAGCTAAAGATGTAATTAACAATTGCAATGGCTTTGATTGATCTCCTTTTGGGGCGGGAATTTCTTTAATGATTGATTCAAATATTGGACTAATATCAACCATTTTATTCAAATCTGCTTTAATTCCAGCTTTACCATTTTTAGCACTAGCATAAATTATTGGAAAATCTAATAATTCTTCACTAGCCCCTAATTCAACAAATAAATCAAATGTTTTGTTAACTGCCTCGTCAGGATTAGCACCATCTTTATCAATTTTATTAATAACAACAATTATTTTTAAATTATAAGATAATGCTTTTTTCAAAACAAATCTTGTTTGAGGCATTGGTCCCTCTTTAGCATCAATTAATAACAAACATCCGTCAGCCATAGATAAAACCCTCTCTACTTCTCCACCAAAATCAGCATGCCCTGGAGTATCAATAATGTTAATTTTTATATCTTGCCAAACAACAGAAGCATTTTTAGAAAATATAGTAATACCTCTTTCTCTTTCTAAATCATTAGAATCCATAATTAAATCAGTATTGGATAAATCCTTTCCAAGATTAGTGGTTTTGCGCAACATAGCGTCAACAAGAGTTGTCTTACCGTGATCGACGTGGGCGATAATGGCGATATTCCTTATATTCATTTTCGTTTTTCATTGCATCAAAAACTTTTTGATTAACTTTATCAAGTTTTGGCAAAGATTTTATAGATATATTTTTTTTAATCAACCTTTCTATTTGTTTAATATTTCTTCTTTGGTTTGGAGTAACAAAAGATATTGCTAAGCCATTACTTCCGGCCCTACCAGTTCTTCCAATTCTATGAACATAATCTCCAGAATTTTCAGGTAAATCATAATTAATTACTAAAGATATATTAGAAACATCTATTCCTCGAGCAGCAATATCAGTAGCAACCAAAATTCGATACTTTCCTGATTTGAATCCACGAATAGCTTCTTTTCTTTGAAATAAAGACCTATCAGAATGAATTTCTATTGCACTATCATCCATTGCAGCGATTGCTCTAGATATTTTTTTAGCTCCAATTTTAGTTCTAGAAAAAACCAATACAGTTCCTTTGTTTTCTTTTAAGACACTCTGTAAAAGTGATATCTTAGAACGATTATCTACTATAAAAAGCTCTTGAATAATATTTTCAGCAACAGTTCCTTGTGGTGCTACTTCAATTCTAACTGGTATTTTCATATAAGCATAAGCAATATCTGTAATAGCGTTGGGCATAGTCGCCGAAAATAATAATACTTGTTTTTCTTTAGGTGTTAAAGATAGTATTTCTTTAATCTCAGGCAAAAAACCAATATCAAACATTCGATCTGCTTCATCTAAAACAACCATATTAATCTTGTCTAATCTAAAAACTTTTTTCTTTAAATGATCAATAAGTCTTCCGGGAGTAGCTATAATAATATCAGGGCTACTTCTAAGAGATCTGATTTGTTGATGATAGGGCTCGCCTCCAATAATAGTAGATGTCTTAATATTTAAGCCCTTGCTAATTTTAAATATCATTTCTTCTACCTGAATCGCCAATTCTCTAGTAGGAACTAAAACTAGAGCTTGACCCCGAGCAGAGGTCAATCTTTGTAACATTGGCACCGAATAAGCTAGAGTTTTTCCGGTTCCTGTTTGAGCAATTCCGACAATATCATTGCCTTTTATTGCTTCTGGTATACATTGAGATTGTATTGGAGTTGGATTGATAAACCCTTTTTCTTTTAAGATTCTCAATATTTTTAAATCAACTCCAAGACTATCAAACATTTTTGCTTGTGTCATAACTTAATGGCCCGATTTCCTGAAATGGGTCCTTAAGATGACACAAAAAAGGTTCGAGTCTTTTATTTAATAGCTTAATGCTAACACGAATCTATTCACTTGTCAACAAATAATTAAAAATGATAGAGCTGCAATAAAAAAGCACCAGCACCAATAAGCTCTATGCTTTCTTCTATTAAACCATCCTTAACCAGCGCCCCTGAGACAAAATAATTACAATATTTCAGCTATCCCATTTCCTCTTTCCCAATGCTGAAATACAAACGGTAAATTTTGTCTGCTAATCTTTTCACAAATCTAATAATTCAATTTCAAAAATTAAAGTTGAGTTGGTTGGTATTAATGGAGAAACTTCATAATTACCATAAGCTAATTCGGGTGCAAGGGTTAATTTTCTGATTTCACCAACTCTCATTCCTAAAACACCTTGGTCCCAACCAGGTATTACTTGACCCGCACCTAATTTAAACTCAAAAGGGACACCTCTTTTTACACTAGAATCAAATTCAGTACCATCTAAAAGAGTACCAACATAATGAACTGAAACCAAATCATCACTATCCGCAAATTGGTTAATTTCAGACTCTTTTAATATTTCAATAAACATTTGACCCTTGTCACAATCACCTCTAAAGAAGTCCCATTCCCAACATTTTGAATTATCACTAAAAACACAATATGAATTCTCTCCTTTATCGGTAACAATTTTTTCACTTGTACCACCCTGCTCAATGCAATAAACAAAAGCGGGATTGGCTAAGCCAACACCGCTAAACTCTAAATCAATAATTTCTTTGTCTTCTTTTTGATTAAAATAGAAAAAGAAAGAAATTAATATCAATATAACTAACAATATATATTTTTTCATATTACTCTATACCCATACCACCTTGAGACTTATCAAGATTATCTCTATATCCATAAGGATCCATCCTACCTACCATATCATAATTATAATCTGGCTTCTCTTTGATTGACTCTTTAATTATCGTATTATGACCAAAACTTTCTAATAAATTAAGCATTCTTAATCTTTTTTCTTTTATATCCTCTCTCTTTTTTTGAAGCTCCAGTTTTTCTTTTTCTAACTCCTTTTCTTTAATGTTTATCTCTTCTTCGGAACGATTAAGATGCCTATCTACCCTTTCTTTAAATCTTTCTATTTCACTCAATAACATTTTTTCACTATCCATTAACTCAAAAGATTCCCCATTAAATTCACTACCTAAATCTCTTTTTATTTCCATATTTTTATTATTAATTTTATAATAACCTAATTATATCTTTTTTAAATAAAAAAGCAAATTTTTAAAAAATAATTGTTAAAAATTAATAAATTTCTTATACAATATTGGGATAATAAAAAGAGTTAATATAGTTGAAAACATCAATCCAAATATAATAGAATAAGCTATTGGCGCCCAAATAGGGCTAACAAAAGCCAAGGGGACAAGACCAAATACTGTTGTAAGTGTAGTTAAAAGTATTGGTCGGAATCGAGATACAGCACCATCAATAATTGATTTTGATAAATCTTTACTTTCACTATATCTAGTATTCATTGTATCTATTAAAATAATAGCATTATTTACTACAATACCGGCTAAAGCAACGATACCAATAAATCCTGGTATTGATAATGGCTGGCTAGTTAATACTAATCCAAAAAATACACCAATTAACGCTAGTGGTATTGTTATAATAATAAATATTGATTGACGATAAGAATTAAACTGAAGAACCATTAATGCAAAAATAATCAATACTCCTAAAAGCATAGACCTAAAAAGCTCTGTGAAAGATTCTTGTATTTGATCCATTTCACCACCATAATCAATACTTATACTACTAGGCAAGTCTAACTCTGATATTTTATTCATAAATTCTTGGGTAATATTAGATGCATTATATCCTGGAAAAATATTACCTGAAACACTAATAACACGATCTCTATCTTGCCTTTCAATAGATATTCTTCCTGGCTTTAGTTCTATATCAACAAAGTAATCAGCCATCACAATACCTTTTTGTGTTTGTATTGGCAATGACTTAATAAAAGATATATCGATTGGAACTACGTTATCTACCAAGGATCTATCTTCTTCTGTTTGAGAGAATAATATTAATTCAACTTCTTCGTCTGTCTTTTGTATTGTAGTAACAGTTCTGCCTGCAACCGAAGTTCTAATACTTTGAGCAATATCAGAAACAGTTAAGCCATACCTTCTAAGATTTTCTTTTTTGGGAATTAAAACAAACTCTCCCAACGATGATTCTATCCCGTCATCAACATCACTAACACCTTCAATAGATTTAAGAATCTTTGCAAAATCTTGAGCAATTAATTCTATTTGATCAAGATCCTTTCCTTTAATGTTAACTTGTATTGAACTATCAGATATAGGCAGATCTTCTAGTTGATTAACTTTAATTTCAGCTTCAGGAAATTTATTATTTAAATCATTAATATATTTTAAAGTAATCTCTTGACTAGTAAAATTTCTATCTTTTTTTAACTTAACAGAAATATTTGCCTGATGAGATTTAGAAGCACTAGTCAAATTAATACTACCAGCACCAGATCCTTGACCAATTGTAGATAAAAATGAATAGACATTTTCATCTTTTAATAAATATTCTTCTATTCCCTCTACTAAATTGTTAGTCTTTTCTATGGTTGTCCCATAGGGCAACTCTACATTAATTGTAATATTTTCAGAATCAGATAAAGGAAACATCTTAGATTCAATAATTCCTACAAAAGGCAAAGTTGTTGATAAAACAAATAATATTAAAACACCTATTAGTATTTTATTCATTAAAAAATTGTTCCCTATTATATTGCTAAGTAAATTTCTATATCGTAAATTTAATTGTTCCATTCTATCTTTGGTAACACTACATTGTCTTAAAAACCTAGACGCTAGTGTAGTAATGATACCTAAACTTACCAACAAAGAAGCTATTAAGACAGTTGATACAGTTAAAGGAATACTTTTAATAAATTCGCCCATTATACCAGAAACTAAAAGCATAGGCGCAAAAGCAAAAACAGTAGTTAGAGTTCCTGTTATTAACGGATTTTTAAATTCGCTAATAGTGCTATATATAGCAGATTCTAACTCTTGACCATCGGTTTTTTTACGAGAAATACTCTCTACTACAACAATAGATGCATCAACTAGTATTCCTAAAGATAAAATTAAAGAAAAAAGAGTAAGAAAATTAATAGTTAGACCTAAATACTCTATTACAATAAATGATATTAAAAAAGAAAAAGGAACAACAGTACTTGCCAGCAAAGCCTCTTTAAAGCCAAGAAAAAATGCCAGTATAATTAATATAATTAGTATAGTAAGAAGTCCGCTTTGTACCAAATTATTAAGATCATTTCTAATCAAATCAGCATCATTTTGTATAATATTAATGTTTAATCCAGAAATATCTAGTAACGATATTGATTCTTGAATAGCGTCAGATATTTTCAAAATATTACCTTCTCCGCTTTCTTTAAAAACATTTAAAGATACTGCTTGCTCCGGAGTTGATTTATCTATACTGAACCTAGTGATACTACCAGTTGGAGAAAAACCATCTTTGACAGTTGCCACATCGCCAACAGTAATTATTGCCTTAGATTTTTCAATTATTGGAATATTTAAAATATCTTCAATTGTTTTTAATTGACCATCAAAACGAACCGCATAGTTACCTCCACTTTCTATAATCCCAATAGGACTATCTATATTAGATTGAGCAATAATTCCTATTATATATTCTATTGATAATCCATATCTAAAAAGCTTGTTATTATCAATTTCTATTTGTATTTGAGAATCAGGAGCCCCAATAATGTTTACTTGAGAAACACCGTTTATTGATTCAATCTCTTCTTTTAATTCTTTAGCATATTTCTTAAGTTCTACTAAACTATAATCTCCAGATAAAGATATCTTTATAATTGGAACATCAGAAAAGCTAATTTTTTGTATAACTGGGTCTCTAGTATTTAATGGAAAACTACCTTGAACACGTGCAACTCGAGATCTAATCTCGGTTATCATTTCTGAGCTATCAACCGAGGCACTAAATTGTATAATAATAGTTGATATTCCTTGACTAGATATTGATTGCATTGATTCAATATCAGATAATCCCGAAATTTGATTTTCAATAGGCTTAGTAATTAACTCTTCTACATTCTCCGAACCAGCTCCGGGCAAAATTGTGCTCACAACAATAACAGGAATATCTACTTCTGGAGCTGACTCCTTTGGCATCTGAAGTATTGCAAAAATACCAAAAATTGATATTCCGACTAATATTAAATAAGTGAACCTATAATTTTTAATAAAAAAAGACATAACTATTTTACTATTACTTTATCCCCTTCTTCTACAATTGAAGTATTAGATAATATCTTCTCTACGCCATCTAATCCGCTTACAACCAACACTTTATCGTTTTCACTAGCTCCCAAAACTACTGGAATAGCTACTACCAAATCATCCACAACCGTATATACAAAACTACCAAGATTATTAATTTTAATAGATTGTAATGGAACCGAAATCCTATTATCATTGACTACTCCAAATATCTTAGCACTCACGTATTCACCTGGCATAAAATCACCACCACTAAAATATATATTTAATTCTACTTGTCCATTTTCAGGATTAATAGTATTAGAAACCTTACCAACCTTACCCTCATAAATACCATCAATTATAGCATCATTACCCGATGATATTGTTCTTGATCTCTCAGGACTAACAAAAGTAGTAAGTTTAAGTGATTGAGAATTAATAATCTTAATTGGGGCCTGACCAATTCCAATACTCTCCCCCTTTTTAACGGAGATAGAAGAAATTGAGCCATCAAAAGGAGCTTTTAATTGATATTTAGATAACTGAGATTTGGCCAAAGAGAGATTAATTTCAGCTTGTTTTACTTGAGCCCTTTGAGCCTCAATTTGTTCTTCACGACTACCAGCTTTAGCTAATTCTAAATCTTTTTTAGCTTGATTTAAGGCCTCTGTTGCTTGCCTGATACTATAATCTTTTTCCCTTAAAGCATTTTGATAAGCATTTAAATATGTAATATATGTTGCACTACGATTATTTGGTATTGGCACCAGCCATTCAACATTAGGTAATCTAGTAAAATTATCTGGAAAAAGAATATATAGTCCATTTTCTCCTAATGGTTGAGGAGATCTAGTACTAACAGAACCAGATCCTGAACCCTCTGGTCCAGTATATCTAAAAGAATACCCCGATTGTGTGCCTGAGGCATAAAGTGTAATCAAATACTCCCCTTCTTCTCCGCTATAAGTACCAGTAATAGTTGGTGGCTGAGTGTTATAATTATTATCGGCAATATCCCTAGATAAGTATGCTCTTAAATCATTATTCAAAAGAGCTTTTTTAGCATCAATAACGGAGTTTTCAGATTGAACTGTAATTCTTTCAAGAGCAATTTCAGCACTAGAAACAACACTTTCTTTAATTGCCAATAAATCATCAAGACTACCATTTAACATCTCATTCAATCTTGAATTCTGAGCATCTAGAACCGCTTTAGCTTGATCTACACGCAATTTTTGATCGCTATCATCAATAGTTAATAACACTTCTCCAGCCGAGACAATATCTCCTACCGAAACAAAAATATCTTTAACTTGCCCACCTGCTTCAACAGACAACATCGCTTCTCTTTCAGATTCTATTTTGCCGTTTACTGGTATTTCTACCGATTGATTAGTAAGAGAAGAAACATCAACCAAAGAAACAACTGGCAAATTATTCTCTTCTAAAAGAGGATTGTATTCTTTTTCAGAAATATTTATCAAAGCAAATGCAATAATTAGAATAATTAATATATATATGATTGATTTTTTCATAATTTTAAATTAAAACAAAACTCCGGTAGGAGCATTGTTTAGTATATTATATTAAGATTAAAATGTCAATACTATAAATTACAACCAGTTTCTCTTGCAAGATTCTCTGGAGTTCCTTCTTTTTGAAATAATTTACCATTAATTACCACTGATGGAACAGTATCTTCTAACATTTCTCTAGAACACCTATCTTGTTCCTCGTTACAATCTACTACTATCGGAGATAAAACATCATAACCACCATATTTCTGAACCAAAACAGCACAGGCTGAGCAAGTGCTACTAGTATATATCGTTACTCCCTTGTCTTTAAGACAACTGATAAATTCTGACGAAACCTTCTCAAGTTCAACTTCTTCAAAAATAATATCTTCATCTGGAATCAAAATCTCAACTACTACAGTTTTTTTCTTTTCGTTTATTAAATCAAATACTTTTTGCCAACCAAAATCTTCAATTATTAAATCTCTTAATTCTTCTTTCATATCTTCAAACGCAATAGGTTCTCCTTCTCCGATACTTGATAAGTATAATTCATACTTTTCTTCTAGATCTTCTTCTGTTGGATTAAAACCATTGGTATAATGCTTAATTAGTTTATTAAGCCCTACCTCGTAATCAATTGCATCTTCTATTTCTTTTCTAGAAACACCACCCTCTAAAAGAGTATTTACTAATTCTTCTTCGGTTTCAAATCCAAACATTTTAACATTACGATCCATTTGTGTTTGAAACTCTTCCTCAGATGACTCTATCCCTAACTCATTTATTTTTTCTGTTATAATAGCCCTTTCTGTAAGCCGATCAATTACTGTATTTTTAACTTTCTCCTTATCAACTGGCATATTATTATAACTATTAACAATACTATCAAATTCTCTTTGAAATTCAGTATAGCTAAAATCTATTCCATTAATTCTAACAGCTACTTTATCACCACTTGAGTTGTAAAAAAGAAAAAAGGCTGATGTCAGTACGATAATTGAAAAAATTGTCCAGAAATAATAACTTTTAATTAGTTTTTTCATTCTTTCATTGTATAAAGATAAGAGTATACTAGCACATATAAAGAGAAAATCAATACCTCAGATAACGTAGAAATATTTCACATTATGGTAATGCAATACCAACAAATGAAATTAATAGTTTTTTAAAAATAATTTATCTTAATTGCTTTTCTAACTCTTTCCATTGTTTCTTTGGCTGTAATTCTAGCTTTTTTAATCCCCTCTTTTAAAATATTATCTATTTCTTTGGGATTTTTGGCTAACTCGTTTCTCTTTTCCCTTATTGGCCCGATCAAATCTTCTAAAATAGTAATTAATCTTTTTTTAATGACAACATCGCCCAAACCACCTTTTTTGTAATCTTCTTTTAGTTTCTTTAATACTACCTTATCTTTATCAAAAATATCTAAGTATGTAAAAACAACATTACCCTCAACCTTACCTGGATCATTAACATGAATATGACCAGGATCAGTATACATCATCATTACTTTTCTTTTAATCTCACTAGAATTATCACTTAAATAGATTGCATTGCCAAGAGACTTGCTTGCTTTGGCATTACCGTCTATTCCTATTAACCTAGGTACGCTAGATAAAACTGGATTAATTCGCCTAAATGTTTTTCCATAGATTGAATTAAACTTTGAAACAATTTCATTGGCTTGTTCAATTACTGGAAGTTGATCTTCTCCAACCGGAATAATATTACTATTGCAAAACAAAATATCTGCTGCTTGACTTACAGGATAAATTAAAAAACCAGCGGGAACATTTTCGCCAAAACCCTTTTGCTTCATCTCTTCTTTAACAGTTGGGTTTCTTCTTAATCTAGCCAGTGTTACTAAGTTTAGAAATATAACTGTTAGCTCAGCAATCTCTGGAACTTGAGATTGAATAAAAAATATTGTCTTTTTGGGAGATAACCCAGTTGCTAAATTATCCAAAGCCATCTCTAAAACATTAGCTCTTACTTTTTGCGGATTATCATAGTTATCGGTTAATGCTTGAACATCAGCAATCATATAATAGCAAGTGCTATACTCTTCTTGAAGCTTTAACCTATTTTGAATAGATCCAACAAAATGACCTAGGTGTAACTTACCCGTTGGTCTATCTCCTGTTAAAACTATATCTTTATTATTCATATTAATAGCAACCTATCTGAGTATTCCAGGTTGGACTCTCCAAAAAACAATCATAGCAAGTTCCACAAAAACTACATGAGCAAGGATCAGATGTCTGCGATCTGTAAGGATTATTACTCCATGACAAACCACTAGAATGGCTGGCAGAGCTCTCGTTAATTGGTATGGCTACATTACCACAAAACAAACTGATATTTTTTATTGTTTTCATAACACCTTAATTGTAGTAAAAATAAGAAAAAAGTCAAATTTAAAAACCTAAATAAATTAGGTTTTTGTTGATTTCCATGCTGTTGCCAAAACCAGCAGCAATATTAATATTGCTGCCAATTTTATCATTTCGTAGACTACACAGGCAAGTAATACTACTATTCCCAATATAATTTTTAAAGACATAACCCACTCCCCCAAATGAACTAATACCAATATATCATAATTTCCTATTCCATGCAAGAATTCATCTTCTGAATTAATACCTCTTTTGATCTTAAACCAACAGCTCTCTCTATTGCAATTCCATTTTTAAATATGATTATTGTGGGGGTGGCAGGAATCTTATACTCCTTTACAATTTCATAGTTTTCAAAAATATTAACCATTCCAACATTAATCCCCTGCTTTGACAATTCTTTAGTTAAAGGAAAACAACTATTACATGCTCCACAGGTTGGACTCCAAAAAAATACTAAAATTAAACCGCTAATCTCTTTTTTAAAATTATCCTTGTTTAATTCTATCATTTGAATGTTTTTTTTATTTTTAAATTTCTTTGATAGTTTATAGCAAATCTATGAGCCTCGTCTCTGACACTAATTAAAATATCCATATTCTCATAAACCCAATTATCGTTCCCAAAGTAAACTATTTTATTTTTATCCCTTTTTTTACCTTTTGCAATACCAACTACATCAATACTAAACAACGATTTAATTGCGTTTACTTGGGGCTTTCCTCCATCTACTGAAACTAAATCTGGTAGTTTCCATTCTTTGTGTTTTAATCTTCTCGATATAATTTCTTTTAAAGAATCTACATCGCTCTGACCCTTTCTTTTTACTCTAAACTTTTTGTATTCTGATTTAATTGGTTTTGCGCCCATAAAAACAACCATAGAACCTACTATTATTTCATCTCCAAGATTAGACACGTCATAACCCTCTATTCTTTTTTCTATCTTTTCCTCTTTTTTAAAAAGGATTAAAGGAAAATCAACAATTTTTCTTAAAACAATTATCTGATTTCTTAGTCTTTTAGCCTCTTCGTAATTTTCTTCTAAAGAAACTTGCCTCATTTTCTTCTCTAACTGATTAATTAATCTTTTTTTCTTCCCTTTTAAGAATAATACTAAAGGTTGAATAACTAAATCATTATATTGTTTCTTTGTTATTTCGCCCGTGCAAACACCCAAACACCTATTAATCTGATAATCAAAACAAGCCCTCTTGTTGTCTGGACTACATCGAGACACAAAGAATAATTTATGTAATAGTTTAGAAACCTCAGATATCTTAACCCCAACATAGGGTCCAAAAACATACTTGTATTTTTTGTAATCAAGGTTTCTCTCCCTCACAACATCTAGTTTTGGAAAATTATCTTTTGTTAATACAAGATAACTCCAACTCTTATCATCTTTTTCTTTTACATTGTATTTTGGCTTAAATTTTTTAATGTAATTTGACTCAAGAATAATTGCCTCTAGGACAGAATCGGTAACTTTCCACTTAACCTCATCAATCTTATCAATTAATACTTCTATTGGTCTATTAGTTTTTGGATTTAAATAGCTTTTAATGCGAACCCTAAGAGACGTTGCCTTGCCAACATAAACAAGTTTGCCTTTTTCGTAGAAAAGATAAATTCCACTTTTTTGAGGAATTTTAGATATATTTTCCCTCCATTTTTTCATATTATCTTTCTTAAATATTTTCCAGTCCAACTAGATAAACGAGAGATTTCTTTTGGTGTCCCCTCGCCTACTAATTGACCACCCAAATCACCTCCATCTGGCCCAAGATCAATCACCCAATCGGCTGATTTAATAAAATCTAGATTGTGCTCTATTACTATTACAGTATTGCCAGCTGAGACAAGCTTTTGAATCATTAAAATTAATTTCTTAATATCGTCATAATGAAGTCCCGTTGTCGGCTCATCTAAAAGATAAAGTGTTTTGCCAGTACTTTTTTTACTAAGCTCTTTACTTAATTTAACTCTTTGAGATTCTCCACCCGACAATGTTATTGCTGGTTGTCCTAGTGTTAGATACCCTAAACCAACCTCACTTAAAACCTTAATTTTGTCGTTAATTAGCGGGATATCTTTAAAAAACACATTAGCCTCGTCTATTGTCATAGCCAAAACATCGGCTATATTCTTACCTTTGTAGTGAATAGACAATGTTTCTTGATTAAATCTTTTACCTTTACAAACATCACAAACAACCTCAACATTAGGTAAAAAATGCATTTCTATTTCTAGCGAACCCTTTCCTTCACAATTCTCACATCGACCACCAGAAACATTGAAACTAAATCTACCCGACTTGTAGCCACGCATTCTAGCTTCGGGAGTTGCCGCAAAAATATTTCTTATCTCATCATAAGCTTTAGTATATGTAGCGGGATTAGATCTAGAAGAACGACCAATTGCTGATTGATCTATTTTAATTACTTTGTCTATTAAGTTAATATTTTTAATATCTTCAACTTTAATATCTCTTTTAAAGTGATTAATCTTACCAGAGATATAGTTATACATCACATTATTCATTAGAGTAGATTTACCTGAACCTGAAACCCCGGTAAGACAAATAAATCTTTTAAGTGGAATCTTAACATTTATGTCTTTTAGGTTATTTTCACTAGCTTTAATAATTTCAATAGAAGGATGATTTTTGCCTACCTTTCTAGTTTCTTTAGGTAAGTCTATTTTAAGCTCTCTTCTCAAATATTTTCCAGTAAGAGATTCTGTTTTGGGTTTGTTATCCAATAGTCCTTTTAATTCTCCCGAATACATTATTTTACCACCATGTTTACCTGCTCTAGGACCAAAATCAACCACCCAATCACTAGCAAGTATTGTGTCTTCATCGTGCTCAACGATAATAATAGTATTGCCAATATCACAAAGATTTCTAAGTGTTTTTACAAGCATTGCATTATCTTTTTGATGTAAACCAATAGTTGGCTCATCTAAAACATAAAGAGCACCAACAAGTTTGGTCCCAACTTGAGAAGCTAATCTTATTCTCTGAGCCTCCCCTCCAGACAATGTTCCCGTAGCTCTGTTTAAACTTACATAATGAAGACCAACATCCATTAAAAAACTTAACCGATTCAAAATCTCTTTCAAAATTACATCGGCAATTTCGTGTTCTTTTTTAGTTACTTCTAATTTTTTAAAAAAAGCTAAACATTCTTCAACAGTCATGCTTACAACATCCCATATATTTTTACCACCAACCATAACACTCAAAGCATTATCATTTAATCTTTTACCATTACAAGAATCACATATCTCGTTAGTATATATATTTTTTACACCCAAACCACTGCAATCAGAACAAAAACCATAAGGACTATTAAAACTGAATAATCTTGGCTCTATTTCGGGAAAACTAAAACCACACTTTGGACAAGAATATTTTGTGTTAAAGATTTTCTCTTCTTGATTAGGAAAAATAACCTGACAGAGACCATTAGAAATATCAATTGCAGTTTCTATTGCCTCGGTTAACCTAAAATCAAAATCATCATTCATTTTATTAAATTTAATTTGATCGATTATGATTTCAATAGTATGCTTGACTTCTTTTTTAATAACTATTCTTTCGCTTAAATTTTTAATTTCGCCATCAATTCTAACTTCTTTAAAACCACCTTCGTACATATCTTGAAGTAGTTGATAATACTCCCCTTTACGACCACGAACAACTGGAGCAAGAATCATTATTTCTCCACCTGAAAAGATATTAGATTTAATTCTTTTGAATATTTCATCACTACTCACCTTTTCAATTTCAATATGACAAACAGGGCAACTTGGTTGACCAACTCGAGCATACAAAACCCTTAAGTAATCATATATTTCAGTAATAGTAGCAACGATTGATCGTGGGTTAGCGCTATGTGCTTTTTGATTAATTGATATGGCAGGAGATAATCCTTCAATCTCATCAACATCAGGCCTTTGCATGCCACCCAAAAACTGTCTAGCATATGTAGACAACGATTCAATATATCTTCTCTGACCCTCGGCAAAAATAGTATCAAAAGCAAGACTTGTCTTACCCGAACCTGATAATCCAGTAAAAACAATCATTTTGTTTCTTGGCAACTCTAAAGAAACATTTTTTAAATTATGCTCTCTTGCTCTTTTAATTATTATTTTTTCTTGCATTTCTTTTTTTCTAATATTTTAATTTCATCTCTTAAAATCATAGCTAGTTCAAATTCTAAATTATCAGCTGCTTTCCTCATTTGCTCTTTCTTCTCTTTTATTAACTCTTTAGTGTCTTTATCATTACCAATCAATTCAATTTCTAATACTTTCTTCTTACTCTCCAAACCAAACTGTTGAAGTATGTTTTTAATATCTTTTTCAATTGTTTTAGGAGTAATATTATTCTTTTTATTATACTCTAATTGAACATTTCTTCTTCTCGTTGTCTCATCAACTGCAAACTTAATTGATTGAGTAATTTTATCAGCATAAAGAACAACCTTACCATCAACATTTCTAGCTGCTCGACCAATTGTCTGAATGAGACTAATTTCGTTTCTTAAAAATCCTTCTTTATCAGCATCTAGAATAGCGACTAAAGATACTTCAGGAATATCTAGACCTTCTCTTAATAGATTCACTCCAACAATTACATCTATTAAACCTTTTCTTAAATCAGTTATTATCTCCACTCTTTCTAATGTTTTAATATCGCTATGCATATATTTAACTTTTATTCCCCGATCCTCTAAATAATCAGACAAGTCTTCGGCCATTCTTTTGGTAAGTGTAGTCACCAATGTTTTTGATCCTTTGGCAATCTGGGATTCTATTCTTTCAAACAAATCTTCTACTTGAGTTTTTTTACCATTTATCGGGCGAATAATAATCTCAGGATCAACTAGACCTGTTGGTCTAACTATTTGCTCCACTACTCGCCCACTCTTGCCTATTTCAAAAGGCTTTGGAGTAGCTGAAACATATATTGTATTTTTTGTTTTGCTATCAAATTCATCATAAGTTAATGGTCTGTTATCATAAGCACTATTAAGACGAAAACCATGGTCAATCAAAGACTTTTTCCTGGACCTATCTCCAAAATACATTCCTGATATTTGAGGTATTGTTGTATGAGATTCATCAATAATTGTTAAAAAGTCCGGATCTGATAACTTGAAATAATCTATTAGTGTATAAGGTGGCTCACCTGATTTTCTACCATCAAAATGACGAGAATAGTTTTCTATTCCTTGGCAATAACCAATATTTTCAATCATTTCTAAATCATATGCTACTTTTCTTTGAAGTCTTTCATATTCTACTATCTTACCAACTTTTTCAAAATACTTTAATCGTTGATTTAACTCTTTTTTAATGTTGTTAATTGCTTCTTTTTTTCTATCTTCGTTTAATACATAGTGTGCGGCTGGAAACAAAAATACTTTATCTGTATTAGTTAAAGTATTTCTTCTTATCGGGTCAAGATACTCAATTAAATCTATTTTATTTGAAATACTGATCCTATAAATCACTTTTCTATTAACTGGTATTATTTCTAACACCTGCCCACGAAGTCGAAACGTTCCAGGTCTTAAATCGGTAACCACTCTTTCAAATTGAAGCTCTATTAATTTTCTAGTTAACTCTTTTCGATTAATTTTTTGCTCTAAAGATAATTCATATAAAGTATTTTTATATTCTTCTGGAGAACCTAGACCATAAATACAAGAAACCGAAGACACGATAATAACATCTTTTCTAGTTAGTAAAGACTGAGTTGATGCATGACGCAATAAATCAATTTCTTGATTGATTTGAGCTTCTTTTTCAATATATGTATCGCTATGAGCAATATATGTTTCTGGTTGATAATAATCATAATAACTTACAAAATATTCTACAGCATTATCTGGAAAAAACTCTCTAAATTCGTTACATAATTGAGCCGCTAATGTTTTATTATGTGATATCACCAAAGTTGGTTTTTGTAATTTCTCTATCACATTAGCAATAGTAAAAGTCTTACCAGAACCAGTAACCCCGAGTAATGTTTGCCTATTAGGACCACTAATCAATTCTTTTATTGCTTTTGGTTGGTCCCCTTTTGGCTTAAATTTACTTTTAAGTTTAAATTTCATAATCTGTAATTATATCACAAATAGAAATAAATAGGGAGAGTTCATTAAAACTCTCCTTTACCATCTTCTCGCATTCCATAAAGAAAAAAGCGAGAATTTCGTTATTAGTCAGAACAAGCTTCCCCTTTGAGAAGTTTTTTCTGCACCCTCTCAATGTCGTAATAACGACACCGATAATATCGGATAGCATTTATGTACTCCACTCTAGCATCCGAGGGATAGCCTTGATTTGTGTAAGCATCGCCTCTTAGCTCATAGGCTTCAGCCTTCATTTCGGACTCTATTCTACGAGACAAATCAATAGCTCTTTGGTTTCCACCTTGCCATAACGCAAGAATGCCTCTAGAATAATTAACTTCTGAACTTTCGCAAATCTCAGAAGATTTAATCATATCATAGAGCTTATCTAGAGAATCAATGTCTCCTAACTTCCACAAGACTAATATCAGTTTTGAAGAGGCAAAGATTTTATTCTCTAGGTCATCAGATTTTAAAAGAACCTCTAATATATCCCTGGCTAACAAGAGATATACCCTTTTCCCCTCTTCGTGGGTCCTGGAAAGTCCAAGCCAACAAAGAGCTTTCATCCGCTCAACCTCACATCCATCTCCTAAGAATCGATAGATGTACTCCAAGCAACTAAAATAGTTCCCCGATTCATAAAGTACCTTTTCCATTTCCAGTACCTCCAATATCTCTATACCATATTGACTTTAAAAACAAAAGTACTATTATTGACACAGTTCTTTAAAAGGGTGTTTGAAATGGACAAAAAGCTATTACTGCTAACTGTTGAGGATGTTGAAAAAATCAATACTGCTATATATGATTCATATATAGACAACAAGGAAATCATTGTCAATCTTGAATTGGCTCAGATAAAGATAGAAAGAAAAGATCCTTTTGAAATGAAAAATAAAGATTACTGGAATCAGGTATTAAAAAAAGCTAATAAACATAGAAAAACACCGATAATTATGGCAATTTATCTAGCTAAAGACATAGAAAATAAAATCAAAAAAGGTCAGAAAATTAATTTTTACTATATCTTGAGAATCTTAGAAAAATTCGAAAATTCTTCAATATCACAAAACAAGAATCACGACATTGAAGAGGCTATATCAATACTAATTAATAGCTGGCGATATGGCGAAGAGTTAAAAAGATGCTACGAAAAATATAAGCGAGACAAAGTTCCTTAATCATTTAAGGAACTATTTCTTTTCCATAAATCGTCTTTTAGTTTTTTATTATTTTTCCTCTCCCAGTCATCTATTGAGATACTATTGTTTTTTCTTATTTTAGAACCATAATCTAGACCATTATACGAACAGAAAGGAATGACTCCGTCTGGTGTAGTATAATGTATCACACATCTTTCTAGTCTTTCTAAATCTAAATTCCAGGGATCTTGAAACCACATTCCTCCAATGTATAAAGATTTTTTATGAAATTCGGCCAAATCACTATAATCGCCCCTAATTAAAGAATTAGCCAATATTTTAACTAAAGGTATAGATTTAGGAGCTTTATCTTTATTTATAAAAATACCAATGTCTTTTGTAATTTTAGCCAACAACTCAATTCTTTTTAATTTATTTTCCTGATTAACTATTTCATTTATAGCTTTCATCAAAGCATCTACGTCTAAAAAACTTGTAATTGGCATAATCTTTTCATTTTCATAAAAAAGATATGTTGCCGCTCCACAATTTGGAGAACAGCCAAATTCTACTTGTGGTTCTTTTTTTATTAGCTCTATTAATTTAGATATTGGATTAACAAATCCTGGTGGTCGCCAATCGCTTGTTTTTATTGCAAAATCTGTTTGTTCTTCTACTTTTTGAATTACTTCAGCAAAAGAAATTCTTTTGTTCTTGTCTTCTTCATTTATCTTTCCAACAAAAGAAACTGGTTGAAAATTCACACCGCGAATAATATCCAAATTATTTAACGCAAATTTAATAATATCACCTAACTGATGATCGTTTTCGCCTTTAATTACGACTGGCACTAAAACAACGCCCAAGTCAGCCTTACGACAATTTTCGATAAATTTAAAACTTTGATCTAACCAAGGATTTGTTTTTTTATCCAACCCATCAAAACTGAAATATACTGTATTACAACCAGCTTTTCTAATCTTGTCTACCATGCTAAAATTTTCGGACAACAAAATACCATTAGTATTTAATTGAATATGAGCAAATCCAATTTCTTTTGCATACTCAATAATATCTAATAAATCATCTCTCATTGTTGGCTCCCCTCCGGTAATTTGTAGCGCCTTACTAGGAACTGGCTTTTCATTCCTTACCAATTGTAATTCTTTCTTAATTTCTTCTAGGCTTGGCTCATAAATATATCCCTCAGCTCCGGCATTAGCAAAACAATAAGAACATCTTAAATTACAACGATTAGTAATAAAAATATTAGTTAAAACAGATTGAGACTTATGATTCTTGCAAATACCACAATCAAAAGGACATCCATTAATTACTGGTTTTCCATTCTCAACCCCAGTAGAATCTATCCAATATTTTTGAAAATCAATATACTGCTTAGCATTGGTAGATATTATTGATTTAAACTCTCCATGTTTCTCGCAAAACTTAATTAGATAAACAGAGTTATTTTCAATAATTCTCTTAGCCCCTATTACATTAATTTTTCCCTCTTTAAAACATTGAGGGCAAATACTTTGTGTTTTTTCTTTCATACAACCATTATACTAAATATTTAAAAATAATCAAATATATGGTATATTGTAGTTATGAAACATAAATGCGACAATATTGTAATCCATTGCATGGATTTTAGACTGATAGCAGAAACAAATGACTTCCTAAAAACTAACTACGGAGTTCATAATTATGACTTAATATCTGTAGCTGGCTCGAGTAAGGTTATTGCCGAGGGTAATGGGGACTATTTATTAAAACAAATTGGAATATCTCATAATCTTCACGAGTCAAAAAAAGTTATCTTAATTCACCACAGCGATTGTGGCGCTTATCAAATTAAGGATACAGAAGAAGAAAAGATAAAACAATTTGAAGATATGGAAAAATCTAAGAAAATAATACTAGATTTATTTCCTTCTATGGAAGTAGACAGTGTTTGGGTAGAGATATTACAAGATAGTATAATATTTAATAGAATATGAAAAAATTTAAAAGAATACTTTTAAAATTGTCAGGTGAAGCAATGATGGGAAATAAAAAATTTGGAATTGACCCAAATTTTATTTTTTATCTAGCCGAAGAAATTAAAAAAGCACACAAAACAGGTGTTGAAATTGTTATCGTTGTTGGTGGTGGTAATATATTTAGAGGTGTTGCTGGAAGTAAACAAGGTATTGACCGCACAACAGCTGACTATATGGGAATGTTAGCCACAATATTTAATAGTATGGCTCTACAAGACGCCCTAGAGAGAAAAGAAATACCCACAAGATTACAATTAGCTTTTGAAATAAAAGAAATTGGCGAACCATTTATCAGAAAGAGAGCTATTCGTCATCTAGAAAAAGGGAGAATTGTAATAGCTGGAGGTGGAACTGGACTACCATTTATTACTACCGATACAGCCTCGGCTATAAGAGCGCTTGAGCTTAATTGTGATTCAATATTTAAAGCTACAAACGTTGATGGGGTTTATTCAAAAGATCCTAAAAAAGACCCTACCGCCAAAAAATATGAACAACTTAGCCTAGAAGAAGCTTTTAAAAGTGATGATATTACAATTATGGATAATTCAGCAATAGATTTATGCCGAACTAATAAAATAAATATTGTTGTTTTTGATATCAACAAAGAAAATAACCTTGTTAATGCAGTTTTAGGTAAAAACGTCGGAACAATTATAAGCTAATTCTTCTTATGACACTTAGTTAACATAACAACTACTTCGTTGTTATGTGTTTCTAATACGCCCCCTTCATTTTCCAAGACTATCTGATCTTTGATTGTTTTTATCGTTATTACCCCAGGAGAAATAGCTGACACTAAAGGAATGTGATTATCCATAATAGAAATATAACCGTCTTTGGTAGGAATGGTAAGAACAACCACATCTCCATTAAACACTCTTTTTTCTGGTGTTATTATCTGAGTTTTCATTTTAAAATCTCATTAATATTTCCTTTCATATAAAAATCTTCTTCTGATTTATGATCAAGCTCACCCGATATTATTTTATCAAAACCATTAATAGTTTCTTCTAATTTGACGTAAACTCCTGGTATACCCGAAAATACCTCAGCCACAGAGAACGGTTGAGATAAATACTTTTGAATCTTTCTAGCTCTAGAAACTGTAATCTTATCATCTTCAGATAATTCTTCTATTCCTAAAATCGCAATAATGTCTTGTAATTCCTTGTATCTCTGAAGTATTTTTTTAACTTCAGTTGCAACACGATAATGATTCTCACCAATAATACGAGGATTTAACAAAGATGATGTTGACTCTAATGGATCAACAGCTGGAAAAATACCCAAAGATGCAATAGCACGAGAAAGAACCAAAGAAGAATCAAGATGAGAAAAAGTAGAAACTACGGCAGGATCAGTCAAATCATCAGCAGGAACATAAATGGCTTGAACCGATGTAATAGATCCATCGCTAGTTGATGTAATTCTTTCTTGAAGAACACCTACTTCTGAAGAAAGAGTTGGTTGATAACCAGTTTGTGAAGGTATTCTTCCTAAAAGAGCTGATACCTCAGAACCAGCTAGTACGAAACGAAATATGTTATCCATAAAAAGCAAAACATCTTTCTTTTCTTTATCTCTAAAATGCTCGGCTATTGTCATCGCCGTAAAAGGAACTCTAAGCCTTACTCCAGGAGTCTCATTCATTTGACCAAAAACTAAACAAGTATTTTTAAGAGTATCGGCTTCTTTCATTTCTCTAAAAATATCATTACCCTCTCTAGATCTCTCTCCAATACCAGCGAATATTGAATAACCTTCATGGAACTTAGCAATATTAGTAATAAGCTCTTGAATTAGAACTGTTTTACCAACACCAGCACCGCCAAATAAACCAACCTTTCCTCCTTTAGGCAAGGGACATAAAAGATCAATTGCTTTAATACCAGTTTCTAAGATTTCAATTTCTGATTTCTGCTTATCTAGAGCTGGCCCCTTTTTGTGGATAAAATCTTTTTGATCTGTTTTAATCTCTGCGCCACCATCAATTGGATTACCCAATACGTTCAGAATTCTTCCTAATGTATTTTTACCTACCGGAACACTAATGGGACTCTTAGTATCTTCTACTTTATCTCCTCTTTTAAGTCCCTCCGTTGGTCCCATAGCTAAACATCTTACCCTATTCTCTCCAAGCCCCTGTTCAACTTCTAAAATTAAATCTTTGCTTTCTATTTTAAGAGCGCTATAAAGAGATGGTACTTGTTCGTTTTCAAACTCCACATCTATTACTGGCCCTATAATTTGCGTTATTTTTCCCATAATTTTTAATCCATTACTTCTTTAGTGGAGGAAATCTCACACACCTCAGATGTAATTTGCTCTTGTCTTGCTTTGTTATAAACTAACCTTAATTCTTCTAATAATCCCCTAGCACTATCAGAGGCACTTCTCATTGCCATCATTCTAGAAGAGTGTTCTGATGTGTTAGCTGATAAAATATATTGGTAAACTAAATATTGTGCAAAAACAGGAATAACTTCATCTAGTATCACTCTGGGAGACGGCTCTAATTTATAACGAATATCAACATCACCCTCTTCTTTTATAAACGAACTAACAATGTCAATACCTAATGGAAAAAGTTTAACTGATTTTGGTTTTTGTAAAAAAGAAGAATAAAAGTGAGTATAAATAATACGAATTTCTTGATATTTATCGTTTAAAAAAGAACTTATCAAAAAATCAGTAACATCTTTAGTATCTCTAAATCTCCAATAATCACCAACTCCAAAGAATTTATACTTGATATTTTCTCTCCTCTCATAATATCCAACCGCTTTCTTACCAATTGGTAAAATCTCAACTTCAAAATCAGCCCTTAATTTTGCAATTTCTTTATCGGCCAATTTAATAACATTAGAATTGAAAGAGCCACAAAAACCTCTATCAGATGCAACAACACAAACCAAAACATTTTTAACATTACGTTCTTCTAGAAAAATAGAGCGATTTTCTCTTAAAGAATTTTCCATATTCTTTAACATTCTCGCCATTTCTTTCGAAAAAGGAGCCGACTCTAAAAACCTCTTCTGAGTTTTCTTCATTTTAAGAGCAGAAAAAGTCTCCAAAGAGCTAGTCAACTCAGATATGTTTTTAACCGAACCTATTTTAGATTTTACTTCTTTAAGCTCCATATTTTAACTTAACTTTTTTAATTAAAGCTAAGAGATTTTCTTTGTTATCTTCGGATATTACTCCTTTTTCTCTAATCTCTTCTAATATTGAAGGGTTCTCTAATTCTACTGTTTTTAATACCGATTCTTCAAATTCTTGCATTTTTTCCATTGGAATTTCTTCAATGTTAATATTAGTAACAGCAAAAATAGTAATAACCTCTTTATCAATTGACATTGGAGATAAATCTCCTTGTCTCAAAATTTCTCTAATTCTTTTACCTCTCTCAATCGTTTTTTTTGTTTGAGGATCAAGCTCCTCACTAAACTCAGAAAATCTTTCTAACTCTTGGAATTGTGCAAGATCAAGCTTTAGTCTACCAGCAACACCTTTAGTAACTTTAAGTTGAGCCGATGAACCAACCCTAGAAACAGAAGTTCCAATATTAATAGCTGGTTTTTGCTCTTTTTTAAACAAATTAGCATCTAAAAATATTTGTCCATCAGTAATAGATATTACGTTAGTAGGAATATATCCCGATATATCGCCAGCTTGAGTTTCAATAATTGGTAAAGCTGTTAGAGAACCACCACCCTTTTCATCAGACATCATAGCTGCTCTTTCTAACAACCTTGAATGGAGATAGAAAACATCTCCCGGATAAGCTTCTCTTCCTGGAGGTCTTCTTAATATTAACGAAATTTCCCTCCAAGCCCATGCCTGCCTTGTTAAGTCGTCATAGACAACTAAAGCATCTTGTTTGTTATCTCTAAAATACTCCCCCATTGTAGCACCAGCAAAAGGAGCTAAGTAAACAAAACCTGTAGGATCATCAGGAAAAGCACAAACAACAATAGTATATTCCATTGCTCCAGCTTTTTCTAAAGTCGCAACAAGCCTTTTAATCTTGCTCTTTTTATGTCCACAAGCAACATAAATACAAGCTGGTCTATTTTTTTCATTCTTTTGGTTAATTATTGTATCAATAGCAATAGCTGTTTTGCCTAAACCTCTATCACCAATGATAAGCTCTCTTTGTCCCCTTCCAATTGGAATTAAAGCATCTATCATTTTAATTCCAGTATGTAGTGGTTTAGTAACTGGTTGTCTTTCAATTACCGAAGGACCCATTCTTTCTAATGGAAAAGCTATCTCTGATTTGATTTCTCCTTTATTGTCTAGTGGACGTCCTAAAGGATCAACCACTCTACCTAAAAGTTGTGGTCCAACCGGAATAGAAAATACTTTTTTAGTTCTCTTAGCAACAATCCCCTCTTTAATATTTTTATCATCGCCCAAAATAATAGCCCCAACCTCATATTCTTCTAAATTTAAGACTAAACCAAAAACTCCGGTCTCTTCAAATTCAATTATTTCGAAGTTTTCTACATTTTTAAGGCCAGATATTTTAACGACTCCATCTTTTACTTCAACAACTTCACCAATCTCATCTACCTCAGGAGAAAATTCTAATCCCTCTAGTTGTTTTTTAAATTGTTCTACTATATCCATTTATTTTATTTTTAAACCTGATTAAAAGATCTTTAAAAGAAGCTCTAACTAAAAGATCTTTTGTTTTTAATCTAAATCCCGCTAAAAGATTTTGATCGACCTCGTATTCTAAATCATCTATTTCGGGAAACTTTTCTTTAATCTTAACCTTTATACTATCAAAATCATGTGAAACAAAAAGTTTAGCATTTTTTTCTTTCTTTCTAATTAATTCAGCTTTTTTAATTATAGCTGGCAAATAAATCGATTTTTTACCCAAAGAAGATTTTAAATTAGAAAATATTTCATCTTGCTTTTCAGGATTATTTTCTAAAACTTGATAAAGAGCCTTAGCCCAAAAAGATATTTCTTTTTCTGTTTTCATATTTTTATCTTTGATAAGAAATCTTCAGAAATTTTTTTGCCCTTATCTTTATCAATATTCTCTTTCAAAAGCTCCTCTGTCAAAAGAATTGCGTTATCTATTATCCTTTTCTTGGTTAAATCTGCTTCTCTTTGCTTAATATCTTCTGCTTCTTTCTTAGCTTTAGCTAATATAGCCATCTTTTCATCTTCAGCATCCTTGATAATTTGATTTTTTCTTTTTTTACCCTCGCTTTGCGCTTTAGCTAAAATAGATACTCTGTCGCGTTCATTTTGCTTCTCCATATTTACCTTTATCTCTTTTAGCTTACTAAGTTTTTCATCAGCTTTTATAGTATTATCAATTCCCGCTTGTATCTTTTTTCTTCTTTGCTCTAACAAATCAAAAAAGGGCCTATACAAAAACTTCTTGAGAATAAAAAACAAAATAGCAAAATTAATTATCTGCGCTATTAAAATTTTCCAATCTATATCCATTCTATTTCTATTTTAAACTAAGCGACAAGTAAAATTATTAATGTAACCACTAATACATAAATTGCAATAGCTTCTGCGAAAGCAATTGACAAAATCATACCTGTTTGAATCTTTGAAGCAGCTTCGGGATTTCTCCCAATTGATTCTATTCCTTTAGAACCAATTAAACCAATACTAATAGCTGGTGCAATTGTACCTATACTAATAGCTAATGCTGCTACGATTAATCTTATTGTTTCTATATCCATATATTTTTTAATTATTTTTTAATATTCGACCTTTTATCCAAAAAAGGAATAATTATTTTGTAAAATTGAATTACTGTTAAAAAAAATCCAACCACTACAGAAATAATTATCGCTATTGGAAAGGTTTGTAACCTTTTATCCACCCACACACCAATAACAATTGAAACAACTAATGGAGTTGCAAGCATAAATCCAATACCTGAACCCAAAAACAAAATATCGCCCCAACCATTAGTATTCTTCTGATGTTGTGAGTGCATAAAAAACTACAATTAATGATGAAAAAATCAAAGCTTGAATTATTCCAACAAATATTTCAAGCCCTAAAAATGGTAAAGGAAAAATTAACGGAATTATTAAAGTTATAATAATCAAAAGAATTTTCCCTGCAAAAAGATTACCAAACAATCTTACACTCAATGATAACATTTTTGTAAACTCACCTAATAATTCTAATATTCCTGCAAAAAACATTATTGGATTTTCAAGATTAATAAATTTTTTAGAATAATTAATTAGCCCTAAACTGTTAATCGCGGAAAGATGTATTGCTCCAATAGAGAATATTGCCAAAGCTAACGTAAAATGTAAATCTGAACTTGGAGATCTTAAAAAATTAAAAACACCAACGCCGGGAACAACTTCTAATAGATTATTAATTAATATGAATATAAAAAGGGTTGCAGCTAATGGAAAAACGTCTTTCGTTTTTTCTTTACTGCCACCCATACTTTCAAATAAGTTGAATAATGATTCTAATATAAACTCACAAAAGTTTTGGATTTTATTAGGAATCATTTCTTTCTTTCTAAATCCAAATAAAAAAAATCCTAAAAAGACAAGGGAACAAAAAACTGCCAATATTAACGTATTAGTAACCGCTAAACCTAAAATATTAAAATATGGCTCACCAAAAAGCTCTGCGTGTATTTGCATTTTCGTAATTCCTAAAACAAGACCATTCTACTTAAAATTTAAAATAAGTCAAATAAAAGGGGCAAAAGACCCCTCAAAGACGAACCAAAGTGCATTATCTTTGGCAACATACTTATTCTAACATCTTAGTACATATTTTATAAACTTCGGCATTATTAAATAGTTTAAATGGAACTTTAATTGCTACCTCACTTCCTTTAGTCGCCTTTTTAATCTTTTTACCCTCTATTTCCATTTCTGTTATTTCAAAATCTTTTACACCCAATTTGTTATGAATAAACATAACATTATCTCCTATTTTTAGTTCTTTTTTAATATTTAAAATTGCAACTGATATTTTTGGATAAATATGAACTACGTTTCCTAAAAATTCTTTATGAACAGTAGCAGCCGAATGTTCTACTTCAGAAAAGTCTTTAGGAGTTGGCTTCCCTAAATAAAAACCAGAGGAAAATCCTCGATTATAAACAGAGTCAAGCTTTTTCATAGATTCTTTAATGTTTGGCTTACCATCTATTGCATGTCGATAAACTTTAACTACTGTGTTAACGTATCTTGGATCTCTATTTCTTCCCTCTATTTTAAAAGATTTTATTCCAATCTTTTTCAAATCTTCCATAAACGGTAAAACACATAAATCTTTGGCTGACATTACCCGATTATTATCAAGCTTTAGCTCATTTCCAGTTGAATCATCTTTAATGGTATAAGATCTTCTACAAGGATGTAGGCATTCTCCCCTATTGGCTGATTTATTAAATAAAAATTGACTAGTAAAACATCTACCAGAAATAGAAACACACATCGCTCCATGAACAAAAACCTCTAAATCTATTTTAACTTTGCTAATTTCTTTAATTTGTTTCAAATTTAATTCTCTAGCTAACACTATTCTCTTAGCTCCAAGATTCTTATAAAACCTAGCTGCCTCACTGTTAGCTACCGATGCTTGAGTAGATATAAAAAAAGGAATCTTGTATTTTCTACACAAATTAATTACTGCAAAATCCCAGCAAATAACAGCATCTACCTTACCCTTTATTTTTTTTAACAAATTATCTAGCTTCTTAATCTCAGTATCATAAACTATTGTATTTAGAGTAACATATATTTTGGGTTTTCTTGGATAAGAATTACAAATAACCCTGATTTTGTCTAAATCAAATACTTTAAAATTTCTTTTTCCAGCTCTCATCGAAAGAAAATCTAGTCCAATATATATTGCATCGGCACCAGACTCACAAGCAGCCACCAAAGCAGGATAACTTCCTGCTGGAGCCATTAGTTCAAATTTATTTTCCATTAACTTCGATTTGAATGATACTATTATTTATCGTAAACTCTTTTGCAATATTATTCACACCTCTCTTAATTTCTTTCGCTAAAACACTTTTAGACAAATCGCTCTTAAACTCTTCTATGGTATTATTAATCAATTTATCATCTGTTTCCCAAGAAACAACTACCATATCGTTAATTGTTAGACCCATATTCTTTCTAATTGAATTTATTGTTCTGATTAATTCTCGCTTAATCCCCTCTTTTAGTAATTCTTCTGACAATTCAACCCCAAGCTCATTATCACCAAAGCGTAATTCTAAAATATTAAGCTCTTCTTTGATAATATCAACATATTCAGAATTAATTGTATTAACTAAATCAGTAGAATAATATGGCAATGGTTGACGAATTTTTATCCCAGCATCGGCCCTTTTAGAAAGACCAGCTTCTACAATTTTTCTTGCTAATTTCATTTGCTCAATAATATCTTGATCATAGTCTTCGGAATCAGGCCATTTCTCTAAATGAACAGACTTATCTTGATTTTGAAAATTATACCCCGATACTTTTTGCCAAATTTGCTCTGATATAAAAGGCATAAACGGAGCCATAACCTTAGACAAACCAATCAAAACATCTTTCATTGTTTTTAGGGCCATTTCGTCATTATTTCTAAATCTATCTCTAGATCTTCTTAAATACCATGTCGAAAAATCGTTAATAAATTCAGTTATTGGACGAA